>Ga0114974_10000022_pt1 | contig 130482 bp, 124 predicted proteins | sample S_130206_EF_Meta_FD_87318 | JGI IMG/M metagenome (GOLD analysis project Ga0114974, IMG submission 87318) | Freshwater microbial communities from Lake Simoncouche, Canada to study carbon cycling - S_130206_EF_MetaG | ecosystem: Environmental > Aquatic > Freshwater > Lake | place: Lake...
ACACCCGCGCCCGGCGAGGCTTATATCGCGCCAGCCTTCGGTTTGGGAAGCTGACTTTCGCCCGAAACCACGCCCATCCCTGCATGATTTGCCCGCCAGCGCCGGTTGTGGCTGACTGGGTTAAAACAATGGCGGGAGAACAATATGTCCGAACTCAAGCTCCAGGTTTTCGACAGCAAGGCGATGCCGTGGAAGGAAAGCCTGTTGCCGGCGCTGGGCAAGACCATCTTCGTCAAGCCCTTTGTCGAAGACCCGGAAACCGGTGTCACGGTGCGGATGGCCAAGTATCCCGCCGGCTTCATGAACACCTGGCACACCCATCCCTGCGCCCATGGCATCTATGTGCTGGAGGGCACGCTGGTCACCCATGAGGGATCATTCGGGCCGGGCAACTTCGTCTGGTTTCCCGAAGGCATGCGCATGCAGCACGGCGCCACCCAGACCGAAGACGTGACGGTGCTGTTCATCACCAACAAGAAATTCGAGATCTGGCACGAAAAGCCGGCGGCCTAGCGCGCGCCCACTTTCGCCGTCATCGCCGCCTTGACGATGTGGAAAATACTGTGCTGCTCGATCGTGCCCCTGAACAGATACGCCCCGGGGCCTGAGGCGCGCACCGCGACATCCTCACCGCCATGGGTTTCGGAGCTCATCGGCACCAGCGCCTGCTGCTTGTAGGCCAGCGCGGTGGTGTCGAGCGTGGCCGGATCGGGGCGCGGCACGGTGACCGCACCCGGACCGTTGGTATAGCCCAGGGTGGTATAGGCCTTGCCGTCATCGCCCTTGGCCAGCGTCCCGTCCACGTTCTGCACGACGCCCAGGATGGGATTGCCGCGAATGGGATAGCCGCTCATCACCAGCGTGTGGCTGTGATCGGAGGTGACCAGCACCAGCGTGTCTTTCAGGTTCACCGTCTGCAGCGCGGCATGCACGGCATGGTCCAGTGCCACGGCATCTTCCAGCGCCCGGCGGGCATTGCCGGCATGATGGCCGTGATCGATGCGCCCACCTTCGATCAGGAGCACATAGCCCTTCTTGTTGGCCGACAGCTTGCGGATGGCGGTGCGGGTCATCAGGGCCAGCGACGGCTCGCCCGCCTTGTCGCCCGCGCGGTCGGCTTCATAGCGCATATGGTCGGGCTCGAAGAGGCCCATGATCTTGCCGGGGCTGGCCGGATCGAGCTTGGCGAAGTCCACTGCATTCCAGACATAGTGGCCCGTGGGATGGGCCGCCGCCCAGGCCGCGGTGAGGTCGCGCCCGTCGGTGCGCTTGCCCTTGACGTCGGGATATTCCGGATCGGCCATGGTCGTGGGCATCATGTAGCTGCGCCCGCCGCCCAGGATGACGTCGAGCGCGGCGCCAACCTTCCCTTCCACCAGCTGGCGGCCGATATCGAGGCAGGCTTTCGCGTCGTCGGGCACGCTCGCCTCCCAGTCACGCTGCGGGGTATGGGCATAGGCGGCGGCGGGGGTGGCGTGGGTGATGCGCGCGGTGGTGATCACGCCGGTGGCGCGGCCTGTTGATTGCGCGAAATCGAAGATGGTCGGCACGTCCTTGCCCTTGGAGCCGGCGCAATCATTTTCCAGCACGTCGGGCCCCAGGCCGATGACGCCATTGCGCAGCTTCACGCCGCCCAGGATGGCGCTGGCGGTGGGCGCGGAATCGGCCACCTGGGTGTCGTGGGAATAGGTTTTCACCAGCGCGGCATAGGACAGGCTGTCCATGGCGGTGACAAAGGATTCGCCGTCACGCCCCAGCTTCTGGCCTTCATAGATGCGCGCCGCCGTCAGGGTGCTGACGCCCATGCCGTCGCCGATGAAGATGATGACGTTCTTCGCCCGGCCAGTGACCGGCCTGGCGGCCTTGAGCCGCGCCAGTTCGGCCTGGCCCTGCCGGCGATAATCCTCGGCGGTGACCTGCACGCCCTCGGTAATCGTTTGCGCGACGACGGAGGTCGAAAAAATCAGGCCTGCGAAAAGTATGGCCAGGGGTCTGGAGATCGTCATGGTTGTTCTTTCTCAGGAAGCGGGCGCGCAAACGCCGCAAACACGAGGATTCCCTAGCATGATGACACATTCGTCTCAAACTGGAATCAAACCGTGGAATTTCACAGTTTTAGGAATTGCCGTAACGCCCCGGAAAATCCGCCCCTCTAGGGTGATCGCGATTTCAACAAGGAACCAGCCATGATTTTGAAGAACTTCTGGAAGAACGAAAGCGGCGCCACCGCCATCGAATATGGCCTGATCGCCGCCCTGATCGCGGTGGTGATCATCACCGGCGTCACCGCCGTGGGCACCAGCCTCAGCACCACCTTCACCAACATCTCGGGCAACCTGAAATAGGCGTAGCGTCCGCGCCCATGCCCCGCTAGCCTTGCGCAAAACGCAGGTGGGGCATGGCGCAGAAACTGCTGGTCTATCAATCGCTATGGGCGATGGAGCGCCGCCGTCCCGACGGGGCGGAGTGGGAGCTGGACGAAAAGCTGGCCATGATCCGCGATGCCGGCTTCGACGGCTGCGGCGTGCGCTTCATCGATGCCGGTTATGCGCGGGCCGTCACCGCTTTCCTGCGCCAGCACGGCATGAGCTGGCAGGCGCAGTGCTATCCCCAGACGGTCGATGACCTGAAGCCGGTGCTGGCACTGGTGAAGGAGCTGGGCGCCGATCATCTCAACCTGCAGCCGGATGTGCGGCCCTACACGCTGGAGGAATGCGTTCCTTACATAGACGGCTGGCGCAAGCTGGCGCAGGACGCCGGCGTCGAGATGCACATCGAAACGCATCGCGACCGCATGACCACCGACCTGTTCTTCACCCTGCACCTGCTGGACCGCTTTCCCGACCTGCGCTTCACCGCCGACCTGTCCCACTATGTCGTGGGGCGCGAGTTCGCCTGGCCGATCGCACCCGAGAACCATGCGATGATGAAGCGCATCCTGGACAATAGCTGGGGCATCCATGGCCGCGTCGCCAGCCGTGAACAGATCCAGGTGCAGTTCAACTTTCCCCAGCACCAGGACTGGCTGGACCTGTTCATGGGCTGGTGGGAATACGGCATCCGTTCGTGGAAAAAGCGCGCCGGGCCGAACGAGACGCTCACCTTCCTCTGCGAGTTCGGGCCGCCGCCTTACGCCATCACCGGGGCGGACGGCCATGAACTGTCGGACCGCTGGCAGGAATCCGTGCAGATGAAGGACATGATCCGCGATCTGTGGAAGCGGATAGAAGCCACCCCTTAAGCGGGGCGGTCCTGCACGTCATCGGCGCGGATGTCGTTCTTGTAGGTTTCCGGCCCGCACCACACCGCAAAGGCCGTGACGAGCGAAATTGCCACCACATAGATGCACACGCCCCAGGGCGCGCCCGCCATCCAGGCCACCAGGGTGGCGGCGATCAGCGGCGCGGGCCCGCCGGCAATGATCGAGCCCAGCTCGCGGGCGAAGGCGAAGCCGGAATAGCGCAGGCGTGGCCCGAACAGCTCGGCGAAATAGACCGCTTGCGGCCCGAACATGGCGCCACTGCCGATGCCCATCTCGATGATGAAGGCCAGCGCGATCAGGGTTGGGTCCCTGGTCCCGACCATCAGGAAGAAGGGCACGGCACAGGCCGCCGAGAAAAGCGCCCCGAAGATATAGACCGGGCGGCGGCCGATGCGGTCCGACAGCCAGGCGAAGAAGAACAAGCCGCAGGCCAAAGCGATGTTGCCGCAGATGACGCCGAACACCGCGACATTGCGCGGCACGTCCAGGGTGGTGATCAGGTAGGACAGGCCGAACACCGGATAGAGATAACCCAGCGCGTTCTCGGCCAGCCGCGCCCCCACCACCACGAAGAAATTGCGCGGGCTGCGCCGGATCGCTTCCAGCGCCGGAATCTTCAGCGGCGGGCGCTTGGCGGCGGCCTCCTGGAACACCGGCGTCTCGGTCACCCTGGCGCGGATATAGACCCCCAGCGCCAGCAGCACGACCGAACCCAGGAACGGCACGCGCCAGCCCCAGCTCATCAGGTCGTCGGCCGCCAGCATGCCGGTCGCCCAGAAGGTCGCCCCGGCCAGCGCGTTGCCGATGGTGACGCCGAAGGGCGCAAAGGCGCCATACACGCCGCGCTTGCCCTCCGGCGCGAACTCCACCGCCATCACCACCGCGCCGCCATACTCCGCCCCCGCGCCGAAGCCCTGGCACAGGCGCAGGGTCAAGAGCAGGATGGGCGCCCAGATACCGATCTGGGCATAGGTCGGCAGCAATCCGATCAAAAAGGTGCTGCCGCCCACCAGCAGCAGGGTCGCCACCAGCATGGGCTTGCGGCCCCACTTGTCGCCGAAATGGCCGAAGAACAGCCCGCCGAAGGGCCGCGCCAGGAAGCCCATCGCGAAGGTGGTGAAGGAGGCCATGACGCCGATGGCGGGATCATAGGCGGGAAAAAACAGCGGGCCGAACACCAGCGCCGAGGCCATGCCGTAGATGAAATAGTCGTACCATTCCAGCGCCGAGCCGATGCCGGCGGCCAGCATCACATGGCGCAGCCTCGTGGGCGATGGGGTCGTCGCGGCGCTCACACTTTACCCCTCAGGCGCACGTCTGACGCGGCGCTCTAGACTTTTGCTGGCTCACGCCGCGCGAAATACTTGTTCTGCGCCGTGCTCTGGTTCTCGTAGATCGAGCCTTGGCGGGGTGACGGCGGCAGCGGCATGCGCACGGGCGCCGGCACGATGCGCGGCTGGTTGGTCGGCGTGCCCGATACCAGATTGCGGTTGTATTGCTCCCAGTCCTTGATGCCCATCAGTGGAAAGGCATCGCCGGCGGAGAATTCATAGAGCAGCAGCCGGCGCGGCTTGTCGGAGACATTCTGCGCCGAGCCGTGCACCACCCGGACATGGTGGAAGCTCATCGAGCCGGCCTTGCCCATCAGCGGCACGGCGCTTTCAAAATCCACTTCCCTGCGGGTCGGGTCCATGGCGCCGCAGAAATACCCTTCCGAATGATGGTCCCAGGTGGGGCCCTTGTGCGAGCCGGGCACCACCATCAGCGGACCGTTCTCGATGAAGGCATCATCCAGCAACACGCCCACCGCCAGCATGTCGTCATTGGTGTGGGGATAGAAGGCCCAGTCCTGGTGCCATTCCACCGGCGAACCGTAATGCGGTTCCTTGAGATTGATCTTGGAGCTTTGCAGCCGCACGCCAGACGGGCCCAGCAGTTTTTCCAGGATGCGCACCATGGGCGCATGGTTCGCCAGCTCCCAGAAAATCGGCGTGTGGGTGTGGGGAAGCTTGATGCGGCGGACCTTTGGCTGCTCCGGAGTGTGGCCCGGCTCCAGGTCATAGACATCGGTATGCTCGGACACCGAAGCGGCATCGGCCACCAGCGCGTCCAGCGCGCCGCGCAGCCGCGCCAGCATGCCCTGCTCGATCACGTCGGGCACGACGAGGTAACCGGTCTCATGATAGCGCGCGATGTCGGCGTCGGTGATCATGCGCGCGATGCTGGCCTACCACGCGGCAGGCGTCAATTATGCAGCTGCGAAGCGGCTCAGGCCCGAACGGCGGGCGCCAGCAGGGCTTCCCACTCAGCCGCCCGCGCCGCCCAGGTGCTGATGCGACCCACGGCCTGGACCTGGGCAAAGCGCGCCTCGGCCCACTCCCGGGGACTGCGCAGAAAATCGGCTTCATTCCTGTCCAGCAGCGCGGTGATGCCGCCGACATGGACCTCGCGGTTGAAATTGCCCGTCACCGGCAGCAGGTCGGCATGGCCCATGGTGGTTTCCGGCAGGGCGCCGAAGGTGTTGCTGATGACCTTGAGCCCCGCCGCCAGCGCTTCCTGCGCCACGATGCAATAGGTCTCGATGAAGGTGGAGGGGTAGACCAGGAAGGCAGCCCCGCGGAATTGCCGCGCCAGTTCCTGCTGCCCCACCCCGCCATGGTGGCGGATGCGCGGATTGCGCCCCATGGCGGCATAGAGCGCCGCGAATTGCCGGTCGGAATCCTGATAGGCCTGCATGGAGGAGAACACGTCCAGTTCGGTCTTCGCCCGGGTGCGGGCCATCACCTCCACCAGTTCGTCCAGCCCGCGGAACGGCATGGAGGCATAGACGGCGCGGTTCTGCTTGGCGGCCAGCAAATCCTCGGGCGACGAAAACATGTTCTCGAAGCCGGGGCTGACGGCGTTGCCGATCACGACGCCGCGCGTGCCGAGCCTGAAATCGGCGCGCTGGGTCTCGCTGACATAGACGATGACGTCGAGCTGATGCTGGACCTGGGGCAGCAAGGCCAGCGCCGGCTGGTTGGCATAGACATGCGGCCAGGCGATGTTGAGGGTGCGGGGGCTGCCGCTCCTTATATAGGGTGCGATGTCGGGATAGTTGACGGCGATGGCGGCGTCATAATTTTCCTTCCGGAAAAAACCCGCCGGGTCGGCCAGGACCGGCTGGATCGGCAGATGGCGCACGCCCATCAGCACCGGCGGCGTGTCCGGCGGCAGCAGCGATATCAGCGTGACGTCATGGCCGCGCGCCGCCAGGGACCGCGCCAGATAGCACAGGCAGGAGGCGATGCCGCCCAGCGGCTGCGTTTCCGGGGTGGCGACATTGAACGCCATGGTGCTGGGATTGAAGAAGGCGATTTTCATGCGGTTCAAGATTGCATGGCGGCGCGCAAAGAAAAAGGCGCTCCGCGGGCGGAGCGCCTTTCGCCAGATGGCGAATTCTAGATCGTGACGTTGCCGGCCTTGGCCGCCTTCACCAGATGTTCGGCGCAGCGATAGGCCAGCGCCGAAATGGTCATGGTGGGATGGTTGCGCCCGCCCGTGACCAGGCTGGAGCCGTCCACGATGAACAGGTTGGGCACGTCATGGGCGCGGTGATACTTGTTCGCCACCGAAGTTTTGGGGTCATTGCCGATGCGGCAGGTGCCGCGGGCATGCGCGCCGCCACGCGAGTCCGACGGCGTGTCGGCCCAGACTTCGGTCGCGCCGGCGGCCTTGAGAATCTCCACCGACTTTTCAATGAAGAAGCGCACGCCCTTCATGTCGTTCTCATGGCTGGTGGTGGTGATGCGCAGCGCGGGCAGGCCCCAGGCGTCTTTCATGTCAGGGTCTAGGTCGACCATGTTGGTCTCGATGGGCATCTGGGAGATGAAGTTGACCATGGTAAGCCTGCGGTTGGCCTGCTCGATCAGCGCCTTCTTGTAGCCCGCGCCCCAGCTGGGGGCATTGCGCGGGCCCGACAGGCCGTACTGGATCGGCGATTGCTGGCCGCGCGCGGTCATGCGGCCGCCGCCATACCAGCCGCGCCCCTTCACGTCATTGGGGACATAGGACAGCACCGCCGCGCCGGTGACGCAGCCCTTGTATTCGTTCAGCGGATCGGAAAAGAGGCCCGAAGCGCCGCCGCCATTGCCGGTCATCAGATACTTGCCGACGATGCCGCTGGAATTGGCCAGGCCCTGCGGGAACAGACCCGACTTGGACATCAGCAGCAGGCGCGGCGTCTCGGTGCCGTTGGCCGACAGCACCACGCATTTGGCCTTCTGGAAGACTTCGCGATTGTCGTTCTTTTTATCCAGATAGATCACACCGGTGGCGCGTCCCGCCGGGCTGACGGAAATCTCGCGCACAACGCTATGGGCGCGGATCTCGCAATTGCCGGTGGCCACCGCGATCGGAAGCAGAGACACCGCCGAAGACGAACGCGCCTTCACCTGGCAGCCGTAACCCGAGCACATGCCGCAATTGATGCAGGCGCTGCGCCCGTTATAGGGCTTGGTGATGATGGCCGCGACATTGGGCGTCACCACCAGATTGAGTTTTTCCGCCGCCTTCTGCACCAGCGCGCCGCTGCTTTTGATCGGCAGGGGCGGACAGGGATAGGGCTTGGACATGGGCGCGATCAGCGGCGTCTTCAGGTCGGGACCGGAAATGCCGATCTCCCATTCCGCCTGGACGTAATAGGGCTCCAGCTCCTTGTAGCTGATGGGCCAGTCGGCGATGCCGGTGCCTTTCATGGTGCCGTAACGGCTGGCTTCGTCGAACTCGTACGGCATGTGCCGCCAGGATGACGCGCCATAGGTGACGGTGCCGCCGCCCACCACGCAGCCAAAGCTGTGATTGCCGGCCACGGCCTTTTCGCTGGCATTGCGGCGGAAGGTGTTGCGGTACTTGCTGGGGTCGGAAATCAATTCATCGTCCGGCGCCGGGAAGCGGTTGGACAGTTCGTCCTTGCTGTAATCCTGCTCGTGGCCATAGGCGCCCCAGGGGCCCTGCTCCATCACCACCACCGAGAAACCGGCGACGGCCAGCTGCTTGGCCATCACCGCGCCGGCCGCGCCGGAGCCGATGACCACGAAATCCACTTCTTCAGACGGGCTGTATTTTTTCATGGGCCTTACGCCTTGTCATAGGCGCCGAAGGGCGCGCGGAAATTGAGGCTGTCGTCAAAGCCGATCTGCTTCCAGCCGGCCTTCTGGTAATTGCCGCCATGCTGGGGCGCCGCGAACATGCCCATGATGGTGTGGTCGCGCACGGTGCGGAAAAAGGGCGTGGTCTGGATGGAAGTCAGCAGCGCGATCTGGTCCGCCGCCGGCATCGCGCCCAGCGGACGGTTACCGGTCTTGGCCGCCAGTTCGCCGAAGCTCTTTTTGTAAATCTCCTGCTTGTCCTGGGCGAAGGTGACCAGCGCCAGGTCGATGAAATAGATCACCTGCGCTTCTTTCGCGCCGGGCGTGGAGTCGCTGGGATAGATCTGCGCCGCCATGGCGTCGATCTCCATCGCCTGGGCGGGGGTGAAGAAGGTGAAGTTGCCCATGGCCTGGGCGGCTTCGGCGGCGGCCACCTGGGTGGGCCAGTTGGCGGCCAGCCAGGCGGTGGTGCCGGCACTGAACCCCTTCAGCAGGAATGTCCGTCTGGTATCGCTCATGATCCGCTCCTACTTCCTGACGTATCGGGTGATGCCGCGCGGCGCGACATTGACCGCGCCATACATGTTGCCGTCCGGGGCGATGACCACGCCCTCGCCCGCCGTATCGTCCGGGACAATGGCTTCGGCCTTGGCGGTGCGGATGCTGCCGATCCACACACCCTTCTTCCAGCCACCGGGATGGTTGGCTTCGCTGGAGTCGGCGTCGATGGCATAGAGCCGATCGCCGGCGATGTAGAAGCCGCTGGGCCGTCCGAACTGTTTCCATTCGGCGATGAACTTGCCGTCCTGGCTGTAGATCATGGTGCGGTTGTTGACCCGGTCGGCGACATAGAGACGGCCGCGCCCGTCCAGCGCCAGGGCATGGGGATTGTTGAAGTCTTCGCGGCCCGCGCCGGCCTTGCCCCATTGCTTGATGAATTTGCCGTCGCGCGCGAACTTCATCACCCGCATGTTCAGATCGGCCGGCACGATGCCCGCGATGGGGGCATGGCCGTCGGTGACGAAGATATCGCCATTGGGGGCGGTGATGACGTCGCTGGGCGATTGCAGATGGGTTTCGTCATTGCCGCGCTGGCCTGCCGTGCCGATGCGCAGAAGCACGTCGCCGCCGGGCGACAGCTTGATGACCTGAAGGCCCTTGGTGCCGTCCTTGGAGACACCGCCGTCCGTCACCCAGATGTTGCCGGCGCGGTCGACATGCAGGCCGTGCGGAAACACAAACAGGCCGGCGCCGATGGCCTTGATGGCCTTGCCGGTCTTCATGTCCAGCATCACGATGGGCGCGCGGTCCGAACCATCGCAGCTGTTGGCGCCGCAGCGGTCGATCGCCCAGATTTCGCCCCTGGGGCCGCGCTCGATCCCGGCGGTGGAGCCCCACTTGGCGCCCTCGCCCGGCGGCGTCGCCCACTGGTTTTCGGGCTTGCCGAAGGCCGCGGGAATGTCCTGCGCCATCACGGCGGCGGTTGAGCCCAAAAGCGCGGCCAGTGCCAAAGCGAATTTCAAGTGTCCCACCCCTTTGTGGCCGATTCCGGCTTGTTTCGATCACGCTAATCCTGCCCCGGCGGCGCGTCAAAAGCATCGCAGGTGCGAGATGATCTTATCTGCCGCTGCGACGCAGCATCCGCCTTGCCGGACCGGCCTGTTCGGTTATGGTCGCGCCCGGAAAAACAGAACGGACAAAACGGACATGAAGATTCTGGTCACGGGCGCGGGCGGCATGATCGGGCGCAAGCTGGTTGAGCGGCTGGTGCGGGACAAGGCGCTGGGCGGCAAGGCGATCACCGGCCTGACCCTGGTGGATGTGGTGGACAGCCCGATCCCCGAAGGCTCCCCTGCGGACAGCAAGGCCATCGTCACGGATTTTTCCGAGCGCGGCGTCGCCACCACGCTGATTTCGGATCGCCCCGATGTGATCTTCCATCTCGCCGCCATCGTCTCGGGCGATGCGGAAGCCAATTTCGAGAAGGGCTACAAGATCAACTTCAACGGCAGCTGGGCGCTGTTCGAGGCGGTACGGCTGGAAAGCGAAAAATCGCCCTACAAGCCGCGCTTTGTTTTTGCGTCGACGCTTGCCGTGTTCGGCCCGCCCTTCCCCGATCCCATTCCCGACGATTTCGCGCTGACCCCGACCACCAGCTACGGCACCCAGAAGGCAATGACCGAGCTGATGCTGGCCGATTACAGCCGCAAGGGATTCCTGGACGGCGTCGGCGTGCGCCTGCCCACCATCTGCATCCGCCCCGGCAAGCCCAACAAGGCGGCTTCCAGCTTCTTCTCCGGCATCCTGCGCGAACCGCTGGCGGGCCAGGAAGCGCCGCTGCCGGTGGGCGATGAGGTTCGGCACTGGTTTGCCAGCCCGCGCGCCGCTGTGGACTTCTTCGTCAATGCCGCCACCATCGATACCTCGTCGCTGGGCCCGCGCCGCTCCATGACCATGCCGGGCGTCTCCGCCACCGTGGGCGAGCAGATCGAGGCGCTGCGCAAGGCGGCGGGCGACAAGGCGGTGGCGCTGATCAAGCGCGTCGATGATCCGTTCGTCGCCAGGATCGTGCAGGGCTGGGCGGGACGCTATGCGCCCAACCTCGCCACCAGGATGGGCTTCAAGGCGGAAAAGAATTTCGACGAGATCATCAAGGTCTATCAGGAAGACGAGATGGGGAAGTAATCCCCGTCACGTAAAACAGGGTTGGGACTGTCATGAAGAAGATGCTGCTGGGCGTGATCGCCCTGTGCTTGCCGCTATGCGCTTCGGCGCAGACGTCGGGAGACTGGAAGTCTTATGGCTATGACGCCGCTGGCGGGCGCTTCTCGCCGCTGACCCAGATCACGCCGGACAATGTCGGCAAGCTTCAGGTGGCCTGGCGCTATCACATGAACCCGGTGCCGGCGCAGAAGCTGGCGCGGGTGCCGTTCGCCACCACCACGCCGCTGGTGGTGGATGGGCGGCTGTTCCTGGGAACGCCCTATGGTCGGGTGGTGGCGCTGGATTCCACCAGCGGCAAGCAGCTCTGGGCCTATGACCTGCCGACCGGCGACCAGCCGCCCTTTCGCGGCCTGGGCTATTGGCCGGGCGACAAGAGCCATGCCCCGCGCCTGATATTCGGCACCTTGCGCGGCCGGATGATCGCGCTGGATGCGAAGACCGGCGCGCCGTCCAAAGGCTTTGGCGTGGACGGCGTCGTGGACACCAGGACACCGGAAATCATGAACGGCCTGCCGAACGCCTTTTACGGCTATTCCGCGCCGCCGACGATCTACAAGAACCTCGCCATCACCGGCAGCCGCGTCCAGGAAGCGCCGGCCAAGGGCGCGGCGGGCGACGCGCGCGCCTGGGATGTCATCACCGGCAAGCTGGCCTGGACGTTCCGTTCGGTTCCCCGCCCGGGCGAGAAATTCTCCGAGACCTGGGAAGATGACGGCTGGAAGCAGGTTTCCGGGGTGAATATCTGGAACATGCTGACGGTGGATACGGCGCGCGGCATCGCCTACCTGCCGTTCGGCGCGCCGACCTTCGACCGCTATGGCGGCGATCACAAGGGCGCCAACCTGTTCTCCAACTCGCTGGTGGCGGTGGAGGCCAGCACCGGAAAGTATCTGTGGCATTTCCAGACCGTGCATCACGACATCTGGGACCTGGACCTGCACACCACCCCGGTGCTGCTGACGGTGAAGAAGGACGGCAAAAGCATTCCCGCCGTGGCGGCGATGAACAAGACGGCGATGCTGTTCCTGCTCAACCGCGTTACCGGCGAGCCGATCTTCGGCGTTACCGAAAAGCCGGTGCCGCCCTCCTCGCATCCGGGCGAGACGGCCTGGCCGACCCAGCCCTTCCCCAACAAGCCCGAAGTCATGACCCGCATGAGCTTCGATCTCAGCGAAGTGGCGGACAACACGCCCGAGCATCGCGCCATCTGCGAGGATATCATCAAGAAGGGCGATCTGGTGGGCATGAAGATGTATGAACCGCTGCGCGCCGACAGGACCCAGGTGCGTTTCCCCGGCGCGGCGGGCGGGCCGGAATGGGGCGGCGGCGCCTTCGATCCCAAACTGGGCCTCTTCATCTTCAACTCCAACGAGATGGGCTATGTCGAACGGCTGGTGAAGCGCGGCGACGAATGGCACATGACCACCGCCCGCTTCGTCGATCCCAAGACCCAGACGCCCTGTCACATCCCGCCCTGGGGTGAACTGATCGCGGTGAACGTCAACACGGCCGAGATCGCCTGGCGCTCGCGGCTGGGCGTCACTGATCATTTCCCCGAAGGCAAGAAGGACACCGGCCGGGCCAGCAATGGCGGGCCGATCGTGACCGCCAGCGGCCTGACCTTCATCGCCGGCACCGACGATGCGCGCTTGCGCGCCTTCGACAGCAGGACGGGCAAGGAAGTATGGACCTACAAGCTGGACCATTCGGCCCATGCCACGCCCATCACCTATCGCGGCAAGGACGGTCGGCAATATGTGGCGGTGGTGGCGACCGGCGGGTCGTACCTGAACAGCCCGGGCGGCGGCGACAGCCTGCTGGTGTTTGCCCTGCCGAAGTAGCCGTTCAAGCAAAGAAAAAGCGCCGGAAGAAATCTTCCGGCGCTTTTTTCTTGTTCAGATGGCGTCTTACGAGAAGAGCTGGATCACGCCATAGACGATGGCGACCAGCACCGCGAAAAGCCCCACCACCACCGTCACCGACACCCAGAAGGGAAACGCACCGCCGCCATTGGCCAGCTTGGTTTCGTCCTTGCCCTGTACGTCTTCTGCCGTCGCCATGGAAAATCTCCTTGTTGGCGGTCTTTTACCCCCCGCCCGGGCTTTGTCAAATAGTCAGGATTTAAACGGCTATCGGGGCCTTGATGCCGGCATGGGCCTGGTAATCTTCCAGGGTGAAATCCTCGTATTTGAACGCGAAAATATCCGTCACCGCGGGGTTCAGCTTCATGGTGGGCAGCGGGTAAGGCTGGCGGGCCAGCTGCGCGTCGGCCTGCTCCAGATGGTTCAGATAGAGATGCGCGTCGCCGAAGCTGTGGACGAAGGTTCCGGGCTTCAGGCCTGCCACCTGCGCCACCATCATGGTGAGCAGCGCATAGCTGGCGATGTTGAAGGGCACGCCCAGGAAGATGTCGGCGGAACGCTGGTAGAGCTGGCAGGATAGTTTCCCGTCGGCGACATAGAACTGGAACAGGCAATGGCAGGGCGGCAGCGCCATGCGCGGCACATCGGCCGGATTCCAGGCGGTGACGATCAGGCGGCGGGAATCCGGATTGGCCTTGATGTCGCGGATCAGGTTGGACATCTGGTCGATGGTGCCATCCATGGGACTGGGCCAGCTGCGCCACTGATAGCCATAGACCGGGCCCAGTTCGCCAGTGGCGTCGGCCCATTCGTCCCAGATGGTGACGCCATGTTCCTGCAGCCAATGGACATTGGTTTCACCGCGCAGGAACCAGAGCAGCTCATAGATGATGGATTTCAGATGCACCTTCTTGGTGGTGACCAGCGGAAAGCCATCCGCCAGGTCGAAGCGCATCTGGTGGCCGAAGATGGAGCGCGTGCCGGTGCCGGTGCGGTCGCGCTTTTCCACGCCGGTATCGCGCACAAGTTTCAGCAGGTCGAGATATTGCCGCATGGGGAAATCCTAGGGGATTCGGACCGGACTTTCATCCTCAGAACGGAAGTGGTTTTAGGTCGGGATCGCGCCATTCCCGCCGCGCCTCCACCGACATCAGCCTGTCCCGCGACCAGTATTCCAGCAGCCAGTTGGGATTGGCGAAATTCGAAGCCATCAGGGAGTTGACGATACGGTAGAGCGGCATGTCGGGCGGATTGACCTCCAGCACGCCCTTCAGCGCCCTGAGCGAGGCCTGGGTGATGGTTTCGTGATAGCCCCCGCTGTCGTCGTTCACCCGTCCGACGGACTCGTTATAGGCGCGGATCAGCCTGGGCAGCACGCGGGACGCATCCATTTCGGGGCGATAGCGCAGCAGCCACAGCGCGGCGGCGAAATGGGCGGCATGGGTCCACTCGGCGCGCGGCAGGCTGGCGGTGAAAAGCCCTTCCCCGATCCGGACAATCTCGTCTTCGCTGGCGTAAATCGTCTTCATTTTCAAGGCCGTGCCCCGCGCGGGCCGGAGAGTCAAGAAAGTTCCGCCCTTCAATTCCTAACCCCCAGCGCCTATATTAAGCGGGCTCGCCGGGTTCGCCCGGAAGACTATGGCGATAAACGACTGTGTAATAAGCAGCCCGGACCCGGGGGCGGTACCCGGCGCCTCCACCATAAGCCCATCCCGATGGGTTTTTGTGGGGGCGAAACAGGATCGACGGATGTGTAAAGGCAGTTCTTTTGCCCGGTATGGTTCCGCCGTCATCGGACTATTGTTTAGGTGCCAACGATAATGAAATGGCCCTCGCTGCCTAACTTCGGTTAGCCAAGCGCGGTTTCGGTGGGTGCACCGGGCAACAGAAGCACCCACCACTTTTTCTTTTTTGAACAAGCTCCGCGCCAGCGCGCAGTATTTTGGTTGCTGGGCAGGAGCGTCGCGCGGAGCGGGGTTGCAAGCCCGTGAGCACGCGCGACGAACCCAGCGGCCAAAAGACAAGCGCTATTGGGTGATCTTGATCGCGATGTCGCCGCGCTTCGATACGATGGTGACTTCCGTATTCATACCATTGCGGCGCAGGCGCAGGTTCACGCTGGCATCGCCCAGCTGCAGATCGTTGATGGCGATTTCTTCCAGGAAGCGCGGCAGTTGCGGATTGTTGAAGCGGATTTCGCGCCGCTCGAAACACATTTCCAGACCCAGGCAGGCCTGCAGCAAGGAAAACGGCACCACGCTGGCCCAGGCCTGCGGCGAACAGGCGACCGGATACAGGGTGGGCGCGGCGCCGCGGCGGCGGGGAAAGCCGCAGAACAGTTCGGGGAAGCGCATCAACTCCATATGGCTGGCGGCGTCGAACAGGCCTTCGAAGATGGCGGATGCAGCGCGCTTCAGGCCATAGCGCGACAGGCCCAGCGCGATCAGGGCATTGTCGTGCGGCCAGACCGAGCCGTTGTGATAGGCCATGGGATTGAAGCGCGGCGCATCGGCCGACAGGGTGCGGATGCCCCAGCCCGAGAACATTTCCGGCGTCATCAAGCCGGCGGCCAGTATCTGCGCCCGCTCCGGGCTGGCGATGCCGCAGAACAGCACTTGTCCCGCATTGGAGGTGCGTACCCGGCAGGGACGCTTGGCGCCGTCCAGCGCAATGGCATAGCTGCCAAGCTCCTCGCACCAGAATTTTTCTTCAAACGCCAGGCGCAGCTTTTCCGCCGCGATGGCGAGTTCGGACGCTTTCTCGTTCTCCCCAAGCTTCGCCGCCAGCAGCGCCGCGCCCTGCTTGGCGGCATAGACATAGGCCTGCACTTCGCTGAGCGCGATCGGGCCGGTGGCGAGCTGGCCGTCGTCATGCATCACCGAGTCCGAGGAATCCTTCCAGCCCTGGTTGGTCAGGCCGTTTTCGCTCACGCGGTAATATTCGACAAAGCCGTCGCCATCCTGGTCGCCATAGGTATCGATCCAGGCCAGCGCCGCATTGATATTGGGCCAGATGGCGCGGATGGTTTCGAGATCGCCGCTGCGCTCGAAATAGCGCGCCGCCAGCAGCACGAATAGCGGCGTGGAATCGACGCTGCCGTAATAATGGCCGAACGGCACCTCGCCCAGCACCGCCATCTCGCAGGCCCGCGTCTCATGCAGAATCTTGCCGGGCTCGGCATCGGCGCGCTCGTCCAGCGCGGTCGCCTGGTGCGCAGCCAGATATTGCAGCACGCCCCTGGCCAGCGATGGATCAAGCCACAGCATCTGCAAGGCGGTGATCAGGCCGTCGCGCCCGAACGGCGTGGAGAACCAGGGCGTGCCGGCATAGGGATAAGGCCCCTGCGGCGTGTCGGTGATCAGCATGGAAATGTCCGCGCCGGCCCGGTGCAGCATGCGATTGGCAAGTTCGTTGCTGGAGGTGACGCTCCCGCCCAGACTGCAGGCGCGGCTGGCGCCCCGCCGCGCCGCGCGATAGCAGTGCGAGAATTCGCCGCCCTCGCCGCGCTTCTGGGTGCTGTTGGTGCAACGGACCGTGACGATGATGGCGGCCTGTCCACCGGGCTCAAGCTTCAGCTGGTACGTCGCCTGGCTCTTCGTAAGCCGGCTGGGCGACGGCTCAAAGCTCATCTCGCTGCGCCGCTCGACCTGGTCCAGCCCGACATAGCGGAAAATGGTCTTGGCGCCCCCCACCACCGCCGTCGTGATCTCGCCGCGCGCCGGGCGCTGCATGCCGCGGATTTCAAACAGGTCGGCGAAATCGGCGGCGAAGTTCAGGCTCAGCCAGCAGGTCTGGGCGCGCGAGTCGAAATTGTGGACGGCAATGCGCTCGTGACTGGTGCCATCCCAGAGGAACTTGGAGCGCCGCACATGCAGGGTTTCGCGCGGCAGCACGATAGCATTGCCCTGGTAGATATCAGGATTGGTGAGGTCCACCGTCAGGATGACGTTATCGTTTTCAACTGACGAAGACAGCAGCAGCGGCCGCTGGCCGTCAATCAGCAGCTGCATGCCTGACAGGTACCGCGTGTCATTGTGGAAGACGCCGCCGGGCGTCATCCCGGGATCGATGACATCGCCCAAGGCATCGAACAGGGCGAAGGTATCGCCCTGCTTGAGCGTGCGCGGCCAGCGCTGCTGGATGGATTCCGTTGCCTGAATATAGAAAGTCGAAATATCGTCCGGTGAGCCTGGGAGGATCTTTGCCTCCATGCTTTCGCTCCTTATGAAATCATTCCGCCGCGACGGCGCAAAACTCCCCCGACGCGGCCAGTTTCTCGTAAATCCGGACATAGTCACGCGCCATGGCGCCAACACTGAAGCGTTCCTCGAAGCGCGAGCGGATGGCGGGGCGCAGCAGCGTGTCGAGCTTCCTCACCGCCGCCACCGCCTCGTCCACGCCCTCGACCACAAAGCCGGTCAACCCGTTTTCCATGATCTCCGGCACCGAGCCGCAGTTGAAGGCGATCACCGGCGTGCCGCAGGCCATGGACTCGATCATCACCAGACCGAAGGGTTCGGGCCAGGAAATGGGAAACAGCAGGGCCCGGGCGTTGCCGAGGAATTCGGGTTTGCGGGCGTCATTGATCTCGCCGATGAATTCGACATGGGGACTGGCGTCCAGCACCGGCTTCACCTGTTCGTCGAAATATTTCTGATCGGCCGGGTCCACCTTGGCCGCCATCTTGAGGGTCATGCCGGCGCGGCGGGCGATCTCGATGGCTTCCAGCGGTCCCTTGTCGGGACAGATGCGGCCGAGGAATGCCAGATACCCGCCCTCGCCATTGCCTTCCTTGAGCAGGCGGTTGGGCAGGCCGTGATAGACGGTGCCCATCCAGTTCACCGGCGGTACGGGAGTGCGCTGATGGTTGGAAATGGACACCAGCGGCATGTCCGGAAAGGCGCGATAGAGGGCGGGGAGTTCCGGCAGGTCCTGGCGGCCATGCAATGTGGTCAGTGTCTTGTGGGCCATGCCGCGGAACAGCGGATAGTGGAAAAAATCGATATGGAAATGCAGCACGTCGAACTCGTCGCGGCGGGCCGCCACCTGATCCAGCATGATGAGGTTGTAAGGTGTGCTGTTGTGGATGCCGTCCAGCCGCAGCGACCGGGGCACAATGGGTACCAATTGGGCAGAGGTTTGAGAATCACCTGACGCAAAAAGCGTCACGTCATGGCCCTGGGCCACCAGTTCCTCGGTCAGCCAGGACACCACCCGCTCGGTACCGCCATAGAGGGTGGGCGGGACACTTTCCACCAGAGGGGCGATTTGCGCGATTTTCATGACCAAAACCCCAGATGACGGATGGCACGGCTTATTCACAACGGCGTTTATGCCGGTCCGGTTCCTTTTTCCTTCGCAATTGCGTCAATTTGAGCCGGCGGGCGCATTTCGGGCCTGTTGCCGCAATTGACTTGGGGATTTCCCCGCATAGTCTGCGAGCCATATGGCAAAAGACTTTATTGGCTATCAGGCATTGACCGATGCGGCGCTACGCGGCGTCGTGCGCGACGCATTGCGCCGCATCGAGAAGTCCGGCCTGATCGGCGCGCACCATTTTTACCTGACCTTCCGAACCCACGCCGATGGTGTGGACATTCCGGACTTCCTCAAGGAGCAGTATCCCGAGGAAATGACCATCATCATCCAGCACCAGTATTGGGCGCTGAAAGTGAAGGACGATTATTTCGAGGTGACGCTGACCTTCAAGAAGCTGCCGGCGCCGCTGCATATTCCCTTCAATGCCCTGACCGCCTTTTTCGACCCCGGCGTGCAGTTCGGCCTGCAGTTCCGCGCCGAGGGCGACGTCGCCAAGGCCGCCACCGGGCCGGTGGTGGTGCCGAACAATCCGCCCGAAAAGGCGCAAGAGGAAGCCGCCGAACCGGACGCCAAGCCGGCCGAAAAGCCCGCGCCCGGCGAAGTGGTCAGCCTGGATTCCTTCCGCAAAAAATAACCTTCGAAGTTTTCCGCACATGACAAAGACCCGCACCGAAACCGACACCTTCGGCCCGATTGAAGTTGACGCCAGCCGCTATTGGGGGGCGCAGGCCCAGCGATCCTTGGGCAATTTCAAGATCGGCTGGGAAAAGCAGCCGGCGTCCATCATCCGCGCCCTGGGCATCGTCAAGCAGGCCGCCGCGCAGACCAACATGGCGCTGGGCGGGCTGGACAAGAAGATCGGCGAGACGGTCGTGGCCGCCGCCCAGGAAGTGATTGATGGCAAGCTGGACGAACATTTCCCGCTGGTGGTCTGGCAGACCGGTTCGGGCACCCAGTCCAACATGAACGCCAATGAAGTGATCTCCAACCGCGCCATCGAAATGCTGGGCGGGGTGATGGGCTCCAAGAAGCCGGTCCATCCCAACGATCACGTCAATATGAGCCAGTCGTCCAACGACACCTATCCCACGGCCATGCACATCGCCTGCGCCGAGGAAATCCATCACCGGCTGCTGCCTGCCCTCAAGCACCTGCACACCGCGCTTGCCGCGAAGGTCACGGCCTGGTCCGACATCATCAAGATCGGCCGCACCCACACCCAGGACGCCACGCCCATCACCCTGGGCCAGGAATTTTCCGGCTACGCCACCCAGGTCGCCAACGGCATCGCGCGCATCGAGCAGACCATGCCCAAGCTGATGGAGCTGGCGCAGGGCGGCACCGCCGTCGGCACCGGCCTGAATGCCCCCATCGGCTTCGACAAGATGGTGGCCGAACGTATTGCGAAAATCACGGGCATGGGTTTCACCACCGCCCCCAACAAGTTCGAGGCGCTGGCCGCCCATGACGCCATGGTGTTCAGCCACGGCGCCATCAACACGGTGGCCGCCAGCCTGTTCAAGATCGCCAACGACATCCGCCTTTTGGGTTCGGGACCACGTTCGGGCCTAGGCGAGCTGGCGCTGCCGGAGAACGAGCCGGGCTCGTCGATCATGCCGGGCAAGGTCAATCCCACCCAGTGCGAGGCCCTGACCCAGGTCTGCGTGCAGATCTTCGGCAACAATGCCGCCCTGACCTTTGCCGGCAGCCAGGGGCATTTTGAACTCAACGTCTACAATCCGGTGATGGCCTACAACTTCCTGCAGAGCGTGCGGCTGATGGCCGACGCGGCGGTGAGCTTCACCGACAACTGCGTGGTGGGGATCGAGCCGCGCCGCGACAATATCAAGGCGGGTCTCGAAAGATCGCTGATGCTGGTGACGGCGCTGGCCCCCAAGATCGGCTATGACAATGCCGCCAAGATCGCCAAGACCGCGCACAAGAACGGCACCACCCTGAAAGAAGAAGCGGTGGGCGGCGGCTATGTCACGGCCGATGAATTCGACGCCGTGGTCCGCCCCGAAGACATGATCGCGCCGAAATAGTGCGTAGCGTTCCCGCGCCCGGCCATGTGATCGTCCAGGACAATCGCACCGGCAAGGTCAGCTACTGGCAGAAGGAATATCACCAGAGCGCCGGTGACGCCGATGGCGTTTCCACCGCCGATTATATCCATGCCATGTACGCTTTCCTGCGCCAGGCGGGCTGCAAGAATGTGCTGATGATCGGCTGCGGCGGCGGCACCCTCGCCACCATGCTGCGCAAATCGGGCGTGGCGGTCACCATGGTGGACATCCACAAGCTGTCCTTCGACATCGCGCGGGACTATTTCAGCCTGCCCGCCGATATCCCCTGCCATGTCGCCGATGGCGTCGATTACCTGAAGAAACACAAGCGCCGCCATGACGCGCTGATCCTGGATGCCTTCGGCGAGGGCGGCATGCCGGCCAAGTTCAAGACCGCCGCCTTTTTCAAGCTGGCCAAGTCGCGCATGACGGCGCGCGGGTCGCTGTTCCTGATGAATGTCATTGTGGATGGCGATGAAGACCGCACGCCCGACAATATGGTGCGCCTGCTGCGCAAGCAGTGGAACAGGGTGCGGCTGCTGGACACCGATGGCTGGGTGGATCGCAATGCCGTGATCGCGGCGGGTAGCGTCGCAAAGCTGCGGAAACCCAAAGTGCTGATGCCGCCACGCACCGGCGCCAAGAAGCTGCGCAAGGAACTGGCCGTGTTGGACTGGCGGCCAATTCGATGAACCTGAAGAAACGCTCCTTCTCGCTGTCGGGTCATCGCACCAGCGTGGCGCTGGAAGCGGAATTCTGGGCGGTGATTGACCAATCTGCTGAGCGCGACGGCATCGCCCTGGCGGCGCTGGTGGGAAAGATCGATGCAACCCGGGGCGAGCGCCCGCTTGCCAGCGCGCTGCGCCTCTTTGCACTGGCGCATAAAGCCAGCTAACTTTTCGCCTATGATCACGCTCTATCACGCCCCGCGCTCGCGCGCCTCGCGCTTCATTTTCCTGCTGGAGGAACTGGGCGCGCCCTATGAACTGGCCGAAGTCACCATCCGCCGCGGCGACGGCAGCGGCGCGCTGGACAGCCACAATCCGCACCCCCATGGCAAGGTGCCTGCCATTCGCGACGGCGAAACCGTGGTGTACGAAAGCGCCGCCATCGCGCTTTATCTCACTGACAAGTTTCCCAAGGCCGATATCGGTCCGCTGATCGGCGACCCCAAACGCGGCGCCTATCTCACCTGGCTGGCCTATTATGCCGGGGTGATGGAACCGGCCTGGATGAGCGCCTTCATGAAGACCGACGTGCCGCGCGGCACCGCCGGCTGGGTCAAGACCGACGAAGTGATGGAACTGGTCAATGCCACCTTGTCCAAAGGGCCGTACATTCTGGGCGACAAGTTCAGCGCCGCCGATGTGCTGATCGCCACCACCTTCAAGCTGTTCATGGGCTCGCCACTGCTGCCCAAGACCGATCTGCTGGAAGCCTATGTGAACCGGGTGACGGAACGCCCGGCCTATGCCCGGGGCATGGCGAAAGATGGCTGAGATCATCAACCTGAACCGGGTGCGCAAGGCGAAAGCGAAGGCGCAAAAGGCCAAGACCGCTGATGCCAACCGGGTCGCCCATGGCACGCCAAAGGCGCTGCGCAAGCTGTCGGAAGCAAAGAAAGACAAGGCGGAACAACGCCTGACCGGGCACCGACTGGAAAACGAGAAAAACGATAATTAGGTGGGATTTCTGCCCCCCGCGTTCTAAAATCGTTCTCATGTCCCCAGATTCCCCGTTTTCGCCATGAGTGACTATGGCGACCGCTATTCCGACCCGCTCGATTCCGCCTTCAGCGAAGAGCCCGTGGCCGCGCCGGTTCCGCGCGATCCGCGCTATCTGAACGGGCTGAACAAGGAACAACGCGAAGCGGTTGAAGCTGCCGACGGCGCCGTGCTGGTGCTGGCCGGCGCCGGCACCGGCAAGACCCGCGTGCTGACCACCCGCCTGGCCCATATCCTGGCGACCCGGAGAGCCTGGCCGGGGCAGATTCTCTGTGTCACCTTCACCAACAAGGCGGCGCGCGAAATGAAGGAGCGCATCGGCGCCCTGATCGGCGGTGTGGTCGAAGGCATGCAGTGGCTGGGCACCTTCCACTCCATCGGCGCCAAGATGCTGCGCCGCCATGCCGAGCTGGCCGGGCTGAAAAGCAATTTCACCATTCTGGACACCGACGACCAGCTGCGGCTGATGAAACAGCTGATCGAGGCCGAAGGCGTGGACGAGAAGCGCTGGCCGGCCCGCGCCCTGGCCTCGATGATCGATGGCTGGAAGAACCGCGGCCTGCGGCCGGACGATGTGTCAGAAGGTGAAGCCCAGGGCTATGCCTTCGGCAAGGGCAAGACGCTGTATCACATGTACCAGGAACGGCTGAAGGCGCTGAACGCGGCCGACTTCGGCGACCTGCTGCTGGAAACCCTGCACATCCTGAAAACCAATCCCGACATCCTGGCCGATTACCGCGACCGCTTCCGCTACATGCTGGTGGATGAGTATCAGGACACCAACGTCGTCCAGTATCTGTGGCTGAACCTGCTGGCCAAGGGATCGGGCAATGTCTGCGTGGTCGGCGATGACGACCAGTCGATCTATGGCTGGCGCGGTGCGGAAGTCGAAAACATCCTGCGCTTCGAGCGCGATTTCCCCGGCGCCAAGGTGATCCGGCTGGAACGCAATTACCGTTCCACCTCCGCCATCCTGGGCGCGGCCTCGGGCCTGATCGCCGCCAACAAGGGGCGGCTGGGCAAGACGCTGTGGACCGAAGGCGATGAAGGCGAAAAGATCAAGGTCGCCGGCGTGTGGGACGCCGAGGAAGAGGCCCGCAATGTGGCGTCGGAAGCCGAGGATCAGCACCGCCAGGGCCACCAGTTCTCGCAGATGGCGATATTGGTGCGCGCCTCGTTCCAGATGCGCGAATTTGAAGATCGCTTTATCAGCCTGGGCCTGCCCTATCGGGTGATCGGCGGCCCGCGCTTCTATGAGCGCCAGGAAGTGCGCGACGCCATGGCGTACCTGCGCCTGATCGCGCAGGGCGATGACGACCTGGCGTTCGAGCGCATCGTCAACAAGCCCAAGCGCGGCATCGGCGATGCCAGCGTGGCGCTGCTGCACAGCTTTGCCCGCGCCCGGCATCTGCCGCTGCTGACGGCGTCGCGCGAAATCGCCGAGACCGACGAACTGCCGCCCAAGGCGCGCAAGGCTTTGGCCGAGCTGGCGGCGAATTTTTCCCGCTGGACCGATACCAGCAAGATGCTGCCCCATACCGAGCTGGCGGAAATCGTGCTGGAGGAATCCGGCTATACCGACATGCTGAAGGCCGACAAGTCGGCGGAAGCGCCCGGCCGGCTGGACAATCTGAAGGAATTCGTCCGCTCGATGGAATCCTTCGAGTCCCTGGCCGGATTCCTGGAACATGTCAGCCTGGTGATGGAAATCGCCCAGGACGAATCGGGCGACCGCATCAATTTGATGACCCTGCATGCCGCCAAGGGGCTGGAATTCAACACCGTGTTCCTGCCGGGCTGGGAAGAAGGGTTATTCCCCAGCCAGCGCACCATGGATGAAAACGGGCTGGCCGGATTGGAAGAGGAACGGCGGCTGGCTTACGTGGGCCTGACGCGGGCGCGCCAGCGCATCCGCATTTCCTTTGCCGCCAACCGGCGGGTGCATGGCAGCTGGCAAAGCGCCCTGCCGTCGCGCTTCATCAAGGAGATTCCGGAAAACCTGGTCGACGCCACGGTCGATGAAGGTTTCTACGGCGGCTATACCGGCTTTCGCGACAATGAGAATGCCGCCAATTTCGGCAGCACCTATGATTCACCGGGCTGGAAGCGCGCCCAGGCCAACCGCGCCGCCAGCGGCGGTTTCCGCAGCCGCCCGCCGATGATCGAGGCGCAAAGCTGGAGCGCCCAGACCAGCGACCCCGGCGCCTCGCAGTATGCCCGCGACGACCGCGTTTTCCATCAGAAGTTCGGCTATGGCCGGGTCCGCTATGTCGAAGGCAACAAGCTGACGGTGGAATTCGACAAGGCGGGTGAAAAGCGCGTCATTGACCAGTTCGTGTCGCGGGCTTAAGCAGCCGCGCATGACAAGCCCTCCCCTCTGGAAAGCCAGCATTGCGTTGACGAAAATGGAAGCCGGTGATGCGGCCGCGGCCCTGGAGCTGGACGGCAGCGCGCAGGCGGTGCTGATCGTGGAAGAACCGTTCGCCGAAGGCGCGGTGGTCGAAGCGCTCTACACCGACGAACCCGACGCTGCCTATCTCAGCCGCATTTCGGGTTATGATGTGAAGGTCGCGCCCCTGCCCGACCAGGACTGGATACGCCTCAGCCAGGAAGGCCTGCCGCCGGTGCGGGCCGGGCGCTTTTTCGTCTATGGCGCCCATGACGCCGGCACCGTGCCGCACGGCGTGATCCCGATGAAGATCGAGGCCGGGCTGGCCTTCGGCACCGGCCATCACGAAACCACGGCGCTGTGCCTGGCGGCGCTGAGCGATCTTTCCCGCAAGCGCCGCTTCACCAATGTGCTGGATTTGGGCTGCGGCACCGGCTTGCTGGCGATTGGCGCCGCGAAATTGTGGAAGCGCCGGGTGCTGGCCTCCGACATCGATCCGGTCGCCGTCGAGGTCACCCGCGACAATGCGCGGGCCAATGGCGTGGCGCCGCTGATCACCGCCGTCACCGCTGAAGGCCTGACCAATCCGCTGCTGGCGGGTGCCGCGCCCTATGACCTGCTGATCGCCAACATATTGGCGGGGCCGCTGACCCAGCTGGCGCCATCCATCCTGCGCAGCCTTGCGCCGGGCGCGGTGCTGCTGCTGTCGGGGTTGCTGACCAACCAGGAAAAGCTGGTGACCAGCTTCTATCAGGGCCTGCGCTTTGTCGGCGTGCGCCGTTCCGGCCCGTGGAGCGCGCTGGTTTTGGAAAAGCCCGCGCGATAGACTTTGGGGCATGGACAAGCCCTTCCAGACATACGACGACACCTCCGATGCCGCCGCCTGCGCCCCGCGCCTGGCGGCGCTGCGCGAAGAGCTCAGGAAACGCGGGCTGGACGGTTTTGTCATTCCCCACAGCGACCAGCATATGGGCGAATACCTGCCCGCCTATGCGGAGCGGCTGGCCTGGCTGACCGCCTTCACCGGATCGGCGGGCGCGGCGGTGGTGCTCAGCGACAAGGCGGCGGTGTTCGTGGATGGGCGCTACACCCTGCAGGTGCGCGGCCAGACCGACACCAGCCTGTTCGAGCCGCGCGACCTGGTGGCCGAAGGGCCGCAGGGCTGGATTCCCGCCCATCTGCCGAAGGGCGCGAAGCTGGGTTACGACCCCTGGCTGCACACCGCCCATGGCGTGGCGCATCTGAAGGCGGCGACCGACAAGGCCGGCGGCACATTGGTGGCGGTCGAGAGCAATCCCATCGACGCGGTGTGGAAGGATCAACCCGCCGCGCCGATCACCCCCGCCAAGCCGCACGCGTTGAACCTGGCCGGCGAGCAGAGCGAAGCCAAGCGCATCAAGCTGGGCGAAGGGTTGAAAAAGGCGGGCGCAGAAGCTGCCGTCATCACATTGGCGGATTCGGCCTGCTGGCTGCTCAACATTCGTGGCCACGACGTGCCGCACACGCCCTTCACATTGGCTTTCGCCATCCTGCATGACGATGGCGGCGCCGACCTGTTTCTCGACCCCGCCAAGCGCAATCCCGACCTAATGGCGCATCTGGGAAATTCGGTGCAGGTGCATAATCCCGACCAGTTCGCGAGCGCGCTGGACGCGATGAAGGGCAAGAGCGTGCTGGTGGACCCGTCCACCGCGGCCGCCGCGATCTTCGACCGGCTGAACAGGGCGGGCGCGAAAATCAAGCAGGGCGCCGATCCCTGCCAGCTTCCCAAGGCCTGCAAGAATCCGCTGGAAATCGAAGGCATGCGCAAGGCGCATATCCGCGACGGCGCGGCGCTGGCGCGGTTCCTGTTCTGGTTCGAGCGCAATGCGGCAGGCGGCGCGCTGACCGAGATCGACGCCGCCGAGCAGCTGGAAGGGTTCCGCCGCGCCACCGGGTGCCTGAGCGATGTTTCCTTCGACACGATTTCAGGCGCGGGAAGCAACGGCGCCATCGTGCATTACCGCGTCACCAAATCCACCAACCGCGCCATCCGCCCGGGCGAGATGTTCCTGCTGGACAGCGGCGCGCAATATCCGGACGGCACCACCGATGTTACCCGCACCATCATGGTGGGGGAACCCAGCGCCGAGATGCGCGACCGTTTCACCCGCGTCCTGAAGGGCCACATTGCGCTGGCGACGGCGCGGTTCCCGGACGGCACCATCGGCATGCAGCTGGACAGTTTCGCGCGGCGGCCGCTGTGGGAAGCGGGGCTGGATTACGATCACGGCACCGGCCATGGCGTGGGCAGTTACCTGTCGGTGCATGAAGGGCCGCAGAACATCTCCAAGAAGCCGGTGATGCAGAAGCTGATGCCCGGCATGGTCTGTTCCAACGAGCCCGGTTTCTACAAGACCGGCGAATTCGGCATCCGCATCGAAAATCTGGTGGTGGTGACGCCGCCCGAAGACCTGGGCGGCGAGCGCAAGATGATGGGGTTCGAGACCATCACTTTGGCGCCGATCGACCTGAACCTGGTGGAGCCAAGCCTACTGACCGTCGAGGAAAAAGGCTGGCTGAACCTGTATCACGCCCGGGTGCGCGACACCCTCTCGCACCTGCTGGATGAAGACGTCCGCAACTGGCTGGACCGGGCGACAAGGACGATTTGATTCCTCGGTATTTCTGGAGAGCTCGATGTCGAAGATATTAACTTCGTGCGTGTTGCTTCTTATCTTGACGGTTGCTTGCAGTCGGCAACCGGAACCAGATCCGGACAATATTCAGTACAAGTTTGGCTATGAATCCGGCGAAAAGGACGGAATAGCGAAGGGGAAAACTCAGAAGTGCGAAGAAATCGAAGCTTTCAGCGATAACATTATGGAGACGCTTCGAAATAACGGCGTCTGCGGTTAGCCGCCAATCAATTTAAGCCAGCCATCTTCGTCCATAATCTGAACATTGTGCTTCTGCGCGTCTTTCAGCTTCGACCCCGCCCCCGGCCCCGCCACCACGATGTCGGTCTTGGCCGAGACCGAGCCTGAGACTTTCGCGCCCAGGCTTTCGGCCCGCGCCTTGGCTTCCTGGCGGGTCATCTTTTCCAGCGTGCCGGTGAAGACCACCGTCTTGCCCGACACGGGTGAGGATTGCGCGGGCGCCGCCATGTCCTGCACGGTCAGCCATTCCAGCAGTCGGCCCAGCGCCTTCACATTGTGCGGCTCATCGAAGAAATCATGGATGGCCTCTGCCACCACCCCGCCAATGCCTTCGATATGCTGCAGCTCCTCCAGCGCATCGTCCGCCGTCATGCCATTCAGGAAGGCGTCCAGGTTCAGGTAACGCCGGGCCAGCAGCCGTGCGGTGGTCTCCCCGACATGGCGGATGCCCAGCGCGTTGATCAGCCGGTCGAGGCCGATGGTGCGGCGGCGCTCGATCGCCGCCATCAGGTTTTCGACCACCTTGTCTTCGCGGTCTTTCTCCTTCTTCGCCGCCTTCACCGGCTCCTTGCCTTCGGCGGCGCGGCGTTCTTCGGACATCTGCGCGCGATGTTCGGCTAGGACCTTGCTGACTTTCTCCGGCTTGTCCGTCAGGGCGAAAATGTCGGCGGGCTCCTTCAGCAGGCCCTTGTCATGGAACAGCTCGATCATGGTGCCGCCCAGGCCTTCAATGTCGAACTGGTCGCGGCCGACGAAATACTTCAGGCGTTCGACGGTCTGCGCGTCGCAGATCAGCCCGCCGGTGCAGCGGCGGTCGACATCGACCTTGCCGGTCTTTTCATCCACTTCCCGCACGGCATGGCTGCCGCAGATGGGACAGGTTTCAGGAAACTTGTAGGGCTTGGCGTTCTTGGGACGCTTTTCCGGGATCACCCGCAGGATTTGCGGGATCACGTCGCCGGCGCGCTGGATCACCACGGAATCGCCGATGCGCGCGTCCAGCCGGGCGATCTCGTCTTCATTGTGCAGGGTGGCGTTCTGCACCACCACGCCGCCCACCGTCACCGGCTTCAGCCGCGCCACCGGCGCCAGCTTGCCGGTGCGGCCGACCTGGATTTCGATGTCTTCCAATATGGTTTCGGCCTGTTCGGCGGCGAATTTGTGCGCCGTGGCCCAGCGCGGTGAGCGGCTGACAAAGCCCAGCCGTTCCTGCAGATCCAGCCGGTCCACCTTGTAGACCACGCCATCAATGTCATAGCCCAGCTTGGCGCGCTTGCTTTCGATGTCGCTGTAGAATTTAAGAATCTGCGCCAGCGTTTCGCAACGCCTGGTCAGCGGATTGACCGGCAGGCCATAGCCCTCGAATTTTTCCAGCATGCCGCTTTGCGTTTTCGCCGGCAGCTCGCTGATATCGCCCCAGCTATAGGCAAAGAAATTCAACGCCCGCGAGGCAGTGATCGAGGGATCGAGCTGGCGCACCGAACCGGCGGCCGAATTGCGCGGATTGGCGTAAGTGGGCTTGCCGTCCTTCTCCTGGCGCTTGTTCAGCGCCGCGAAGGCCTTGTGGGTCATATAGACCTCGCCGCGCACTTCCAGCACGGCGGGGGGCTTGCCCTCCAGGCGCAGCGGAATGTCGGAAATGGTCTTCAGGTTGGCGGTGATGTCCTCGCCTTCCTGGCCGTCGCCGCGCGTGGCGCCCTGCACCAGCACGCCATTCTCATAGCGCAGCGAGGCGGACAGGCCGTCGATCTTGGGCTCGGCCGTCACCACCACCTCGTCATCGTCCTTCAGGCCCAGGAAACGGCGCACCCGGCCCAGGAAGTCCGCCACATCCTCGTCGCTGAAGGCGTTGTCCAGAGACAGCATGGGCCTGCGATGCACCACCTTGGCGAACTTCTCGCTGGTCTTGGCGCCGACCCGGTGGCTGGGGCTGTCGGCCCGCACCAGCAGCGGAAACCGCGCCTCGATTTCTGCGTTGCGGCGGCGCAGCGCGTCATAGGCGGCGTCGCTGATCGCGGGCGCGTCCTCGGTGTGATAGCGCAGGTCGTGTCCGGCAATCTCTTTCGCCAGACGGTCGAGTTCTTTTTCCGCCTCGACCGACGTCAACTTGTCGACGGATTTCATGCCCGCTTGCGCTGCTTCTTGGCAGGGCCTGCCGCTTCCGCCATCAGCCGCTTGGCGGCGGCGCGGGCTTCCTCGGTGACATTGGCGCCCGACAGCATGCGGGCGATTTCTTCCAGCCGCTCGCTGTCATCCAGCAGTTCGATCCTGGTCTTGTCCTTGACGCGGCTGATGCGGAAATGCCGCGCGGCGCGGGCCGCGACCTGCGGCGAATGGGTGACCAGCAGGACTTGCGTGGTTTCGGCCAGGCGCTGCAGGCGTTCGCCCACCGCATCGGCCACCGCCCCGCCCACGCCCCGGTCCACTTCATCGAACACCATGGCGGCGGGCGAGGACACCGCCGCCAGCGCCACTTTCAGGGCCAGCGAAAAACGCGCCAGTTCGCCGCCCGAGGCGATCTTGGCCAACCCGCCAAAGGCCGCGCCTTCCACCGTCGCCACTTCAAAGGCGATGCGCTCAAGCCCGCCGGCGGTGCCCTTGTCGTCGTCCCGCTTTTCCAGCGCGACGCGGAATTTGGCGTGGCCCAGCTTCAGCGGCGTCAACTCGCCCGCCACCGCGCTTTCCAGCTTCTTCGCCGCGCCTTCGCGCGATTTGGACAATTTGCGCGCCGCCGTCAGATAGGCCTCGCGGGCGGCGCTCACTTTGCTTTCCGCCTTCTTGATCTGGTTGCCGCCGCTGGTCAGGGCTTCCTGCCTGGCGGCATAGTCGTCGCGCAGCGCCGGAAGCTGGTCCGGCAGCACACTGTATTTGCGCGCCAGCGCCCTAAGCGCGAACAGCCGCTCTTCCTTGCGTTCCAGGGCATTGGTGTCGGTGTCCAGCCGCGACTGCAGCGATTGCAGTTCCTGCCGCGCTTCCTCGGCCAGGGCATAGGCCTGTTCCAGCGCGGTTTCGGCGGGGGCGGCGATCCGCCTCGCCTCTTCATTCATGCGGCTGAGTTTTTTCATGGCCTGGGCCAGGCCGGTCTGCGCCCCGCGATCGCCCTGCAGCGACTCCAGCGCCGAGGAAATGTCTTCCACGATCCGCGCCGCATTCATGCCCAGGGCGCGTTCGGCGGCCAGGCGTTCCTCCTCGCCCGCTTCCGGCGCAAAGTCACTCAGTTCCATGGCGGCAGCCCGAACGAACTCGGCCTCGGCCTGGGCGCGGGCGGCAAGAGCCTGCAAGTCTTCCAGCGCGGTGCGGGCAGCGGCCCATTCGCCGTACAAGGCCGCCACGGTCTGGGCATCGCCGTTCAGGGCGCCAAAGCCGTCGAGCAAAAGCCGATGGGTGGCGGTGTCGAACAGGCCCCGGTCGTCCTGCTGGCCATGCACTTCCAGCAGCAGCGACCCCAGGTCCTTCAGCAGGCCGACGCCCACCGCTTCGTCATTGATGAAGGTGCGGCTGCGTCCGTCGGCGGCCAGGGTCCGGCGCAGCACGATTTCCTCGCCCGCAGGCATGTCCTGGCTTTCCAGCAGGGCGCGCGCCGCATGGTTCTTGCCCGGCTCGAAGACGGCGGTGGCGGAACCTTGGACCGCCCCTGCCCGCACACTGGCGCGGCCACGCCCGCCCACCGCCAGGCCCAGCGAATCCAGCAGGATGGATTTGCCCGCCCCGGTTTCGCCGGTCAGGACATTGAGGCCGGGGGCGAATTCCAGCGCCGCCTGCTCGATCAGGACGATATCGCGGATGGTCAGGGCTGAAAGCACGGATGCCCCTTCAGGAATCACATAATCTTGCGGAAAGCCTGACTGATCCAGGAGCCCCTGTCTTCCATGGGCTTGAGGTTACGCCCACGAAGAATGTTGTAGGCCGACTGATACCAGCCGGAACCGGGGTAATTGCGGCCCAGCACGGCGGCGGCGGTCTGGGCCTCGCTGTTCAGGCCCAGGCTGTAATAGGCCTCGGTCAGGCGTTGCAGCGCCTCGGCGATCTGGGGGGTGGTCTGATACTGGTCCACCACGGTGCGGAAGCGGTTGATGGCGCCGATATAGTCGCCGCGCGTCAGGTAATAGCGGCCCACCGCCATTTCCTTGCCCGCCAGATGGTCGTTGGTCAGGTCGATCTTGAGGGTGGCATCACGGGCATATTCGGTGTCCGGGAAACGCTGCACCACGTCCTGCAGCGCCACCAGCGCGCCTTCGGTGTTGGACTGGTCGCGGCCGACGTCGACGATCTGCTCATAGAGCGAAATCGCCTTGATGTAGAAGGCATAGGCCACCTCGCGGCTGCCCGGATGCAGCGAGATGTAATTGTCTGCGGTGGAAATGGCGGAGGTATAGTCGTTGGCCTGGTAGGAGCAGAAAGCGCTGATCAGCATGGCCCGCCGCGCCCACACCGAATAGGGATGCTGGCGGTCCACCTCGTTGAAGGTGCCGGCGCAGGCTTCCCAGTTGCCCAGATTGATCATGCGCCAGCCATCGGCATAGATCTGCTCGACGCTGCGCTCCTGATAGGAGGCGGCGTCCTTGTTGGCGTTGTTCTTTTCGTTGTCGCTGTCGAAAATCGAGCAGCCCGCCAGCACGGTCAGGCTCGACCCCAACAGGGCGGCGCGCAGGAGGGCGGAAACAGAGGTCGGCATTACGAGTCCTTTTGCGCGAATATCACGTTAAATCAATGGTTTAACTGTGGCCTTGGCCGGGCCTCGCGTCTTGCGCGCTCTATATACCGCGCTCCCCCCGATTCAGGAAAGTGTCTGTTTTTAAAGGAACCCCGGCCCCTTCGCTGGTCCCAGGCCCAGCTACGGGGCCTCCCCCTTCTGTGCGTGCTGGCACACGCGAAGGGGGATCAGGCCTCGATGCGCTGATAATTGGCCGGGTCCGCGAACAGGGCCCGCAGCAGGGCATTGTTGGTGGTGTGACCGGATTTCCTGCCCTCGAAGCGGGCGATCAGCGGGGCGCCGGCCAGCGCCATGTCGCCGATGGCGTCCAGGATCTTGTGGCGCACGAATTCGTCGGCGAAGCGCTGGGTGTCGCGGTTGACCACGCCGGTGGCATCCAGCGCCAGGGTATTGGCCAGCGAGGCGCCCCTGGCCAGGTTCATCCGGTTCAGGGCCTCCAGCTCGCTGAGGAAACCGAAGGTGCGGGCCGGCGCGATTTCGGACTTGAAGCCGGCGCGGCTGAAGGCGAATTCGTAATACTGCTCGCCGATCACCGGAAAGCTGAGGTCATAGGCGTAGGACAGGCTGTCCGCCGGCAGCAGCGAAGCCCTGGCATCGCCGCTTTCCACCGTCACGGGCCTCAGAACCTTGATCGCCGTGCGGCCTTGCGCCTGTTCCGCCATCCCGGCGCTTTCCAGCAATGTGAGGTAGGACAGCGCATCGCCGTCCAGGATGGGCGGTTCTGGCCCGTCCAGCGTCACCAGCAGGTCGTCTATCTCCAGCCCGGCGGCTGCGGCCATCAGGTGCTCGACCACGCCGACCCTGGCGCCGCCCTGCTCCAGCACCGTGCCCAGCCTGGTCTCCCCCACATGGGAATACAGAGCGGCAATGTCGGCCCCCAGATCGGCGCGGCGAAAGACGATGCCGCTGCCGGAGGCGGCCGGCGCACAGGTCATGGTGACGGACACGCCGGCATGCAGGGCGGTGCCGGTGGCGGTGACGGCCTTGGCGAGGGTGTGGCGGGGAGGCATGGCGGCAGCTTAGGCTATTTTCCTCAAAATCCCACGGATTCGATCATGCGCATGACCTACGGACTGGGACTGACGGCAAGCGCCATTGCGGCGCTGATCCTGCCTGGCCAGGCGGAAACGGGAACCTGGCGCTTTCACGCCGACCATGTGCTGGGGACCTCGCTCGATCTTGCGGTGGTGGCGACGAAGCCCCTGGCGGCGGCGCTGGCGATCGACGCGGCGCGCACCGAGATCGCCCGCCTGGACGAAATCCTGAGCGCCTGGCGCAGCGACAGCGAATTGATGGCGCTGAACGCCTCGCCTTCCCTGTCCGTCTCGCCGGACCTGTTCGCCGTGATCGGGCTTTGCGAGACAATGCGCGGCATCACCGGCGGGGCTTACAGCGCGCGCATCGGGCGACTGCTGACCGCTTGCAAGGACGTCGCGCGGATGGCGGTGCGGATCGAAGCCGCGCCCCTGCGCCTGGATGCGCACCGCCGCACCATCACCCGCCCCGATGACATCATCCTTGCCGTGGACGGATTGGCCAAGGGCTACATCATCGACCGCGCCCTGGCGGCGGCGCGCTGCGTGCCGGGCGTGGACGGCGTGATGGTGGATATCGGCGGCGACCTCGCCTGCTGGGGCGCCGCCCCGGACGGCGCCCATTGGCGGATCGGCGTGGTGGATGCCGCCAACCCGGCCGACAATGCCCCGGCCCTGTCGCATTTTTTGATCTCGGGCCAGGCGGTTGCCACCAGCGGGCGTTCGTCGCGCGAGCAGCTGACCGTGTCGCCGTTCACCGGCGCGCGGCTGGATCACATCGCCTATGCCACGGCGGTGGCGGACAGCGCCGCCGAGGCGGACGCCCTGGCCACTGCCTTCTCGGTGCTGCCGCCACAGGACAGCCTGGCGCTGGCCGACAGTCTGCCCAATGTCGCGGCGCGCATCGTCACCAAGAATGGGGAGAGCTTCGCCTCCACCCGCTGGCAATGCGCAGGCACGCAGGTGGCGCAGGCCGCGGGCGCATGGCCGCCAGGCTTCGGCGTGAACATCGAGTATGAAGTGCCCCGGATCAGCGCCGGCACCTATCACAACCCCTATGTCGCGATGTGGATCACCGACGAGAACCGCACCCTGGTCCGCACCCTGCTGGTGCTGGGAACGGACCCCCGCTACCGCGAGGAAAACTACATCTACTGGCGGCGCTTCGGCCGCAACGACGTCAAGCTGGTGGATTCGGTGACCCGCCCCACCCGCGCGCCGGGCCAGTACAGCATCAAGTGGGACGGCCTGGACGATGCGGGCAGGAAAGTGCCGCAAGGCAAGTATATCCTCACCATCGAGGCCAGCCGCGAAAAAGGCGGCCACAGCGTCCAGCGCCTGGACCTGACCCTAGGCGCGGACGGCGCGGTGGTGGAGTCCAAAGGCGAAGGCGAAATCGGCCGCATCCGCGCCAGCTACGGGAGAAGCCAGTGACCGATGTGTTGCGTGACACGCTGCCGGATGCGCGCCGGCCGCGCCCGATGCCCCCCTGGAAGATCGAATTCTACCGCCAGTCGCGGCTGTGGCACGGCTATCTGTCTGCCTTTGCCTTCATCGCGCTGATCTTCTTCTCCGTCACCGGCCTTTTGCTCAACCATCCCGAATGGCTGAAGCGCGAAGACGCCAGGCCCCAGGAGACCCGCTTCATCCTGCCCGCCAGCGGCATGGCCGCCGCCTTGAAGACGCCCGATCCGGCGCGGGCGCTGGGCGCGCTGATGCCAAGCCATGACGGCGTGGGCGGGGTCTATGCCTCGGGCGAGATTGATGGCGACGAAGCCTTCCTGCGCTTTGAAGGCGTCAGCGGCAATGCCAGCGTGGTGGTGGACCTGAAGACCGGCGCAGCCGAGGCGACGCGGCGCAAGGCCGACGCCGTCACCATCCTGAACGACCTGCATCGCGGCAAGAATGCCGGTGCGGCCTGGAAGCTGCTGGTCGACATTTCCGCTGCGGTCTTTTTGATCCTGTCGCTGGTCGGCTACATCCTGTTTTTCAGCCTGCGTTACCGCCTGGCGCAAAGCCTGGGCCTGACGGTGGTGAGCCTGGCCGCGATGGCCGCCATCTTCGTCTGGCTGGTGCCATGACCCTGGAATGCGTGTGACCGCTTCTGGCTTCAGCAGGCAGTTTCAATTCGAGACAGGTTCGAAAATGCGTCGCCACAAATTTTAATAAACTCTTATTGGGGATTACCCATAACGGCGCCAAGGGGCTTCAATGTTTCTTCTGCCCAACGGTTTGCGCGTAAAATTCTCGTCCGTTTTTGCGATCTGCTCCAGTCTGGTGCTGATGCTGGCGGTGGTGGGAATATTCGCGGCTTCGTGGCAGGGCAAACTGGGCGTAAGCTGGGTTGTCAGCGACGGCCTTCTGGCCTTTCTGGGGGATTGAGATTGCCTATCAGCTGTGGCGGGTTTGCCGGCTGTGGGGACGAAAGCGAGCCTGAGCAGCAAGGCACACGGGCAGCTCCATCGGGGAAAGGGATTCGCGCGCATGCAAATGGCGCCGAAATCATTCGCACGAGATCACAAGTACGACCGGGATTTTTTTCTGGCCTTTGCCGCCATGTCCTGGATCGCGGTTGTCATGGGTTTCAGCCCCGAGCTTGGCGGGCATCTGAAGGGACGGACGCCTTTTCCGCCCCTCATTGTCCATATTCACGTCCTGATCTTTGGCGGCTGGCTGGTCCTGTTTACAGCGCAAATCGCACTGATCCGCTCGCGGCGCCTGGGCCTTCACCGCAAGCTGGGTCTCATTGCGGTGCCGCTGGTGCCCGTCATGGTCGTACTTGGCGTGGCAACAAGCCTGGTCAGCCGCCGGCTCCACTTCGAAGCCGGGCAAAATGAGATGCTGGCCTTCATGATCGTGCCACTTACCGACATGGTGCTGTTTCCCAGCTTCGCCATTCCCGGGCTGTTGTTGCGCAAAGATCCGGCGGCACACAAGCGGCTGATCATGCTGGCGACTGCAATGCTTTTGCCGGCCGCATTCGGGCGCTGGATCGGTCCAGGGATATTGTTCCATTACGGGGATGGCTTCTTCGGCCTGATGGCCCAGGCCTATCTGGGCTCCAATGCCATGATCCTGGCCGCGATCCTGTATGACCGCATGACACGCGGCCGCATCCATTGGGTTTATGCCATCGCCGTTCCCTGGATTCTGGCCGTGCAGGCGATAACCTCTGCGATCTATCACTGGTCAGGATGGTTGCCTCTGGCGCAGCGCATGATCGGCCATTGACACAGTCCTTGGTGCCAGTGGCTTCGGCACCAAGCTCCGCCCAGCGTGAACGTCCGCTTCTGGCGCGAAGCGGGCATGCGGCCGACCCGAATTCCCCAAAATGTCCGGCAGACCCGTAAAGTCTACTGGGCGCCCTTGCGCGGATCGATGCCGCGCGAATACCAGATCGGGAAAGTACCCGGCTGGGTGGCATAGGCGATGAACTGCTGGCCAAGCGCCTGGTTCCTGGCCTTGGCGGGGACGGCGGCGACGGCGTCCAGGTAGCGGCCGTATTCCTCCGGGATCGGCCCCACGACGACCAGGTTATCCCATTTTAGAATCTGGCTGATGTTCTGCACCGCCATGTCGCCTTCGTTGCGGGCCAGGGCATCACCGCCTTCGCCGTAGGCGCTCGGCGCGTGCTTCACCCCGGCCATTTCCGGCAGGTCGAACAGGCTCGACAGCATGTAGGAGGTGCGGCTGCACCCCGGACCACCCGGCGTGCCGTTGCATCGCGAGTGCAGGACAAGGTTCGCGGACTTCAGGACGGCGACGAACTTCTCTTTGGTGGAAATGTCCGGGATCTTTGCGCCCTTCTGGACAGCCAGGCCCTGATAAGAACGGCCTATACGCGTGCGGGTACCGGGCTTGATGGCGCCCTTGGCGGTGATGTCGTCCATATGGTCGGCCGGCAGGAAGACCGCATCGACCGCGCCGTCAACCGCCAGGCCCATGACCTGGTCCATGCCCCCGCTTTTCACGGTGACCTTGATGCCGGTCTGCGCCTCGAAGGCCTTGGTGATGATGTCGAGGCCGCCATTGTTGGTGAAGCCCGGGGTGCCCACGATGACCTCACGGGGGCCCTGCGCGCCGGCCGGGGTCGCGAAACCCAGTCCCAAAACGGCGGCGGCCACGGCGCCGAGAGCGATATTGAAAATTCGCATGATCCCTCCTGGAGGCGGCAGGCCAGACGCCGTTATCGACGCGTTTGATGATGGCTCAGCCGAAATCAGGGGGATTTATACACGGATATTCCTGTTACCGCATCAGGCCTATTTGGCACCCCGACGGCCGTTCCATATAAAGCCGATGGCCAGCAGCACCGCCATCAGGACCTGCGCAATCAGGCCTTCGCGGGTGGGATAGAGGCCCAGGATCTCGACGCGCGGGAAGCCCGCCAGCGGATTGATGGCGATATAGCCCGCCTCCTGCAGCGCCGAAGTGCCCTTGCCGATCAGCACCACCGCCAGCACCGCAATCAGCCAGGAGCTGTAGGCGAAGAACTTGCCGATCGGCAGGCGGCGGCTGAAGCGCATCATCACCACGGCGATCACCGCCAGCACGGTGATGGCCGCGCCCGCGCCCGCCAGCACCGAGCCGCCATTGCCCTGGCTCCAGATCGCGGCATAGAAAAGAATGGTTTCGAACACTTCGCGGTACACCACGATGAAGGCCAGCGCGAAGAGGAACCAGGCGGACTGCTTGTTCAGGGCGTGGCTCATGGTACCGCGGATATAACGCTGCCAGGCTTCGGCGCTGCTCTTGCCGTGCATCCAGATTCCCACCCACAGCAGCACGGCGGCGGCGAACACCGAGCCGAAGCCTTCGGTCAGTTCGCGGCTAGCGCCGCTGATGGTGATCAGCCAGGTTGCCGCCGCCCATGTCGCGGCCCCGCCCACCAGCGCCGCCACCCAGCCGCCATGAACGTACGGCAGCACATCGCGGCGGTCCGCCTTGTTCAGGAAGGCGATCATGGCGATGACGATCAGAAGCGCTTCCAGCCCTTCGCGCACCAAAATCGTGAAGGCGGCGATGAAGCTGGACATGCCCGAGGACGCGCCGGGCGCCAGCGCGATTTCGGCCTGGGCGAACAGGGCATCGAGCGCCGCGATCTGGCCGCGCACGGTTTGGACCGGCTCGCCCTTGGCGATGCCGGCGCGCAAGTTCGCCATGGCGCCCTCGATGCGGATCATCAGGGCATGGTCGCGGGCCGACAGCGCGGGTTCGACCGGCTCGAAGCCGTCGAGATAGGCCGACAGGGCCAGGTCTTTGGCGGCCCGCCGGTCCTGGCGTTGATAGGCGGCCAGCGCCTCGTCCAGGCGCGCGCGCGCCACGGTCAGCGCGCCGCTGCTGCGCTCGGCCGCAATGGCCTCGGGATGACGGCGCAAATAGGCAATGACGGAGTTGGCCCTGTCCGCACCCAGGCTGGCGGCGAGTACGGCCGGCGTGGTGCCGACCAGCTTTTCCAGCGTCATGTCCTTGCGCAGGGGGCTATCTGCTTTCCAGATCTTTTCGCCTTCGCCGCCATCGGGATAAGCCAGGGAGCCGGCATAGAAGGCCAGCGCCCAGCGGTCCTGCGGCGGCAGTTCGGCGAAGCTGCGCATGCTGGTGCCGTCGAGGCCCTGCTCGATGACCTGGAACAGGGCGAACAGGCTGCGTTCGCGGGCGCGGGCCTGGTCGGTGAAATCGATCGGCGGCGGATCGAGGCCGACGGAATCCGGGCCCTTGCCGTTGCCGCTGGCGCCATGACAGGCGGCGCAGTTCTGGGCGTAGAGTTGCTGGCCGCGCGCCAGGTCCGGCGCTTTGGTGGGCGCCAGCGGCACCGGATAGGCCTTGATAAGGTCGGCGGCGGCGGCGCGGGCGGCGATGGCGACCGCCTCTGGCGCACTCTTGGCCGCGATCAGTTTTTCCAGCGCGCCGGCTTTCTGCATCAGCGCCGTCTTTTCGGTGGTGACCGGCAGCAGCGCGATGCGCTCGCGGGCCGACTTCGAGAATTCCACCATCTCCTGATATTCGGCGGCGCTGATGATCTTGCCGTCCGCGACCGCGCCGGCATAGTCGACCGCGATATAGTCCAGCAGCCGCCATACGGTCTGGGCCGGGGCGGTCTGAGCCTGGGCCGGAACTGCCCCCAGCAGCAGGACGGCGAGCAAAAAAGCGGCGGCGCGGAAGGACATCGGCAGACAGGCTTTCTGAGAATGGTTCTCAGTTGTAACAATGCCCACCCCTGAAGTCGAGCCCGGCGCCGGCAACAAAAAAGGGCGGCCTGCGCCGCCCTTTTTCATTCTGATGGGGCCGAACCTAGCTCGACTGGCGGCGCAAAAACGCCGGGATCTCGAACTGCTCGTCGCACTTGTGATCGGGGAACAGGTCGTCATCCTTGGCGCGCGGCGCTTCGGATTGCGGCTGCGGCATCGGGGTCGCGGTGGCGCGCTGCTGAGCGGGAGCCGCCATGCGCGGTTCCGGCGCCGGTTCGGCACGCAGGTCCTGGGTCTTCTTGCGGCCGAAGAAACCCCAGCCGCTTTTCTTTTCGGCAGGGGCTTGCGCCAGCGGCTGCGTTTCCAGCGGGCGATAGGTTTCGGTGGCGGGATACTTCACCACCTCTTCCATGATTTCCGGCGCGTCGGTGCCGCCCAGGATGTAGTCCTCGGCCGGGCTCTTGTCGGCGCCGATTTCCTGCGCCAGCGCATTCATGGTGGCATGCACCGGATTGAGGGTGGCTGCGGTCGCCGCCGCCGGCATGGGTGCATAGGCGGGAGCTTTACTCCCGAAAGGAGGGACCGGATCGGCGATACGGGCCGGCGATTTCAGGTTCAGGTGCGGGTGAAGCGTGCGCACCTTTTCCGGCAGCGGCATGCGCATCTGGTCGGCATCGATGCCGGTGGCGACAACCGAGACGCGGATGCGGCCTTCCATGTCGTCCAGGATGGTGTTGCCGAAGATGATGTTGGCGTCGGGATCGACTTCCGAGCGGATGCGGTTGGCGGCCTGCTCGACCTCGAACAGCATCAGGTCGGGGCCGCCGGTGATGTTGATCAGGACGCCCTTGGCGCCCTTCATCGTGACATCGTCCAGCAGCGGGTTGGAGATCGCCATATCGGCGGCGCGCGTGGCGCGGTCTTCGCCTTCGGCCTCGCCGGTGCCCATCATCGCCTTGCCCATCTCGGAGATCACCGACTTGATGTCGGCGAAGTCGAGGTTGATCAGGCCCGGCATCACGATCAGGTCGGTGACGCCGCGAACGCCGGCATGCAGCACTTCATCGGCCATGGCGAAGGCCTGGGCCATGGTGGTGCGCTCGTTGGCGACGCGGAACAGGTTCTGGTTGGGAATGACGATCAGGGTGTGCACGAAGCGCTGCAACTCCGAGATGCCGCTCTCGGCGACGCGCATGCGGCGGTCGCCTTCCAGGCTGAAGGGCTTGGTGACCACGCCCACCGTCAGAATGCCGGCTTCGCGCACCGCGCGCGCGATGACCGGGGCAGCGCCGGTGCCGGTGCCGCCGCCCATGCCGGCGGCGATGAACACCATGTGCGAGCCGGAAAGCTGCTCCATGATCTCGGTCATGGATTCTTCGGCGCCCGCGCGGCCGACTTCCGGCTGGGCGCCAGCGCCCAGGCCTTCGGTGGTGGCTGCGCCAAGCTGGATGCGGCGGGTGGCCTTGGACTGCGCCAGGGCCTGGGCATCGGTGTTGGCGACGACAAAGTCGACGCCTTCGAGGCCCGCCTCGATCATGTTGTTGACGGCATTGCCGCCGGCGCCGCCGACACCCAGCACGGTGATGCGCGGGCGCAGTTCCTTGCTCTCGGGGACTTTCAGGTTGATCGCCATCTTAAATTCTCCTCAGTGAGTGGGACATGTATCGATCACCTTGCGGCACGCCAGGATTCCCAACTGATTCGCTGTTATATTGTTGAATCATTAGAGCCACCGGCGGGTCAACCGGGTGAGCCAGTTTTCGCCCTTGTCCTGGGTAGTCCCCATCGCAAGATCGGGATTGAGAAGTTCGGGCGGCATGGTCGCCCCGGCCATCAGCAAGCCTATGGCGGTGGCGTAATCGGGGCCCGCCGACGCCGCCGCCAGGCCTGAAAACGCTGCGGGGCGGCCGATGCGGACCTGCTTGTTCAGAATGCGGGCCGCCAGTTCGCGGGTTCCCGCCAGCTGGCAGGCACCGCCGGTCAGGACGGCGCGGCGGCCCGCCGCCACATCGAAGCCCGAAGCGCGAAGGCGGGTCTGGACCTCGCCGAAAATCTCTTCCAGCCGGGCCTGGATGATGCGGGTGAGCATGGAGCGCGGCAGGCGCAGGGCCGAATCCTCGCCCTCCTCGCCCATCTGGGCGACGGAGACGACGTCGGAGCCGCCATCCATCTCGCCCATCGCCGCGCCATAAAGGGTCTTGGTGCGCTCGGCCGCGGCCAGCGGGGCGGCCAGCATGCGGGCAATGTCGCTGGTGACGGCGAAGCCGCCGATCGGGACGACATCGGCATGGACCAGATGGCCTTCCAGGAAGACGGCGATGGAGGTGGTGCCGCCGCCCATGTCGATCACCGTGGCGCCGATCTGCTTTTCGTCCTCGGTCAGGGTGGAAAGACCGGATGCATAGGCGCCAAACTGGGTGCCGATGACATTGAGGTGGCAGCGTTCCACCGCCAGCTTGAGATTCTGCAAGGGGCTGGGCTTGACCGCCACCGCATGCATGGCGACGCCGATGCGCTGGCAGAACATTCCGGAGGGATTTTTGACGCCGCGCGCCTCGTCCACCACATAGGCGGTGGGCGCGCTCTGGATGACCTCATGGCCCTCCAGCTTGGCGCGGGCGCGGCCGTCATTGAGCAGGACGCGCAGGTGATCGTCGGAGACCAGAGCGCCGTCCAGCGACATCACCGCCCGGCTGGTCACCGAAACCGGCTGGCCGCAATTGACACTGATCAGCACATTCTGGATGCGGGCATCGGCCATGTTCTCGGCGGCGGCGACGCAGTCGCGGATGGATTCCTCGGCCTGGTCCAGGCTGGTGATGGTACCCGCTTTCAGGCCGGAGGATTCGCGCAAGCTGCTGCCCAGGACCTTCAGCGAGCCGGCTTCCGCCTGGCCGATGACGCAGACGATCTTGGAGGTGCCGACATCCAGGACCGAGACAAGCCCGGTGCGGTAGGCGGGGATTTCGTTGTTCACGCGCAAGCGCAAGGTCTGGTTCATGTCTCTTTGCCCCTCTCAACGTCTTTTTTCTCGCCGCTGCGCAGCATGAAGAAGTAATGGCTGGGCGAACGCAGATCGATCTCGGTCACGTCGCGCTCCAGGATTCCATTGTCGATGATCAGGTGCTCCAGCGCGGCGAGCTGCTTGTCCCAGCCGGCCTCCGGCAGCTTGACCACAACGCCATCGTCCAGGATCAGGTTCCAGCGCCGCGACGAGACGCGCGCGAAGGCGGCGGTGCGGGCGGACGTTGCGCGATGGTATTTGACCGCATCCACCAGTTCGGCGGCGCTTTGCGGCGCGCCCGCGCCCACCAGCTTGGGCAGGCGGCGGAATTTCTCCACGTCGCGGGTGGTGATGACGGCGCCGCTGCGTTCCACCACCGCGATGGGGGCTTCGCCGCGCGCGTTCGGCGGCAACTGCCACAGCGCGAAGGGCCGCTTTTCCACCAGGGTGACGAAAATAGCGTCGGGATAGCGGCGATGCACCTCAGCCGATGCGATCCAGTCCAGATGCGCCAGCCGGTTGCGCGCCCCGAACAGGTCGGCGCTGAAGATGGACTGGCCGGGCTGCATCGCCAGCACTTCCAGGATCTGCTTGTAGGGGGTGCGGCGGTTGCCGGTGATTTGGATTTCGGAAATGCCGAAGCCGGCATGGGCCAGGGCTCCGCTGACGCCGTTGTCGATGGCGCGGGTGGTGCGGCCGATCACGCCGCTGGCGAACAGACCGGCGAGCAGCGCCAGCACCACGGAGAGACCCGTCATCGCCATCATCGGACGGTCGGCGAGAAAGCCGAAGCGCCGCAGCGCCCGCTTGAAGAAGCCGGGAGCCTTTTCGCGCCGGGCGGTGCCGGGCTGCACCTTGGGCAGGTCGTGACTGGCGCGCAGCTTGGCAGAGGCGCGGTTGGCGCGCACCGGGCCACGGGCTTTGCGTTCCACATTCAGCGATCGCATGACGCGTCCTCCACCATCCAGCGGCACAATTTTGCGTATGACATGCCGACATAGGCGGCCTGTTCCGGCACCAGAGAGGTTGGCGTCATGCCCGGCTGGGTGTTGGTTTCCAGCAGGATCAGGCGCGGCTTATCCGTGGTGTCGTCGTACCGGAAATCCGTGCGGCTGACGCCGCGGCAGCCCAGCGCCTTGTGGGCGATCACCGACATTTCCATGCAATCCCTGGCAATGGAGTCCGGCACTTGCGCGGGCAGCACGTGCTTGGAACCGCCGGGAGCGTATTTGGCTTCGTAGTCGTAGAATTCGAGGGTCGTGGTGATTTCCGTCACGCACAAGGGCCGATCGCCCATCACGCTGACGGTGAGTTCGCGGCCCGGCACGAATTCCTCCACCATCATCTCGCTGGACAGGTTCCAGTCTTCCGCGCCCAGCGCGGCGGGCGGACGGTTGTCGCCCTTCCGGATGATGAAGATGCCGACGCTGGAGCCTTCATTGACCGGCTTGACCACATAGGGCGGCTCCATCATGTGGCGCGCGCCCGCGATCCTGCGGTCGCAGACGATGGACTTCACCACCGGCAGGCCGGCGGCACGGTAGATGTCCTTGGTGCGCTCCTTGTGCATCGCCAGCGCCGAGGCCAGCACGCCGGAATGGGTGTAAGGCAGGCGCATCCATTCGAGAATGCCCTGCACCGTTCCGTCCTCGCCAAAGCGGCCGTGCAAGGCGTTAAATACGGCGTCGGGCCTTGCGGCGCGCAGTTGCGATTGCAGGTCGTCGGCGGGATCGATCTCGACGGCGTCGAAGCCTTCTTCCTTGAGGGCCTGCAGAACGCCGCGTCCGGACGAGAAGGAGACTTCGCGTTCGGCGGAACGGCCGCCCATCAGCACCGCGATGCGCTTGAAGGCGGTCATGCAACCCCCACGCGCTTGATTTCCCATTCCAGCATGACGCCGGATTTTTCCTGGACGCGCTTGCGCACTTCTTCGCCCAGCGCTTCAAGATCGGCGGCGGTGGCATCGCCGGTGTTGATCAGGAAGTTGGTGTGCTTCTCGCTGACCTGCGCGCCGCCGATTTTCAGACTACGGCAGCCGGCTTCATCCACAAGTTGCCAGGCCTTGTGACCCGGCGGATTCTTGAACGTGCTGCCGCCGGTCTTGGACTTGATCGGCTGGGCGGCTTCGCGGTTGGCGGACAGTTCTTCCATGCGGGCGCGAATCGCGGCCGGTTCGTCCGGCGTGCCCTGCAGCACCGCCTCAATGAAAATCAGGCCGTCACGGGCGCCTTGCGCCTTGCGGTAGGTGAAATCCATGTCGGCGCTGGAAATCCTGATTTTATTGCCTTTTTCGTCGATCGCGGAGGCTTCGACAAACACGTCCTTGATCTCGCGGCCATAGCAGCCGGCATTCATCTTGAGCGCCCCGCCGATGGTTCCGGGCACGCCGCGCAGGAATTCCAGACCCGCGATGCCGGCATCGGCGGCTGCGCGCGCCACCGCGCCGTCCAGGGCGGCGGCGCCGACGCGCACCTTCATGCCATCAATTTCAATCTTGCCGAAAGCCGAGGACAGCCGCACCACGGCGCCGGGAATGCCGCCATCGCGCACCAGCAAATTGGAGCCGACGCCGATCACCGACACCCGCAGGTCGGCGGGCTTGGCGGCAATGAAGACGGCGAGATCGTCCGCATCAGCGGGACGGAACAGCACTTCGGCGGGGCCGCCGGCGCGAAACCAGACGAGATCCTTCAGCGGCGCATCCCGCATGATCGAGCCGCGCACCGGCGGCAAGCTATCGCAGGGCCGCGTCATCATCAAACCAGACCCTCCAGCTTCTTGGGAAGGTTATACATCCAGCCGGTGATGGAGCCGGCGCCGGTGCCGATGATGGCAGCGCCCGGCTTGACGTAAGGGGCGACAGCGGCGGCGAGATCGTCTTCGCCGTCTATGGTGATGACGTTGCGGTGGCCATGGGCGCGCAGGGCCTCGGCATAGCTGTCGCGGCTGATGCCTTCGATGGGCTGCTCGCCCGCGGCATAGACCGGGGCGATCACCGCCACGTCGGCGTCATTCAGGCAGGTGGCGAACTGTTCGAAGGTGTCGCGCAATCTCGTATATCTGTGCGGCTGCACCACCGCCACGATGGGCCCCTTGTAGGCCTGGCGCGCAGCACGCACGGCGGCGGCGATCTTGAAGGGATTGTGGGCATAATCGTCGATGATGGCGGCCCCATTCACCTCACCCACCTTGGTGAAGCGGCGGCCGACGCCGCGAAATTCCGCCAGACCTTTCTTGATGACGGCATCGGGCACACCCAGCTGGCGCGCCACCACGATGGCAGCCAGCGCGTTCTGGACATTGTGCTCGCCGGGCATCGGCAAGGTCATGCCTTCCATGCGCTCTTCGCTGTTCTTGCGGCGGTCGGTGAACACGCAATCGAAATGCGACAGGCCTTCGGAGAAGGACACATTCACCGCCCTGGCATCGGCCTGGGGCGAGAAGCCATAGGTGATCATGCGGCGGTCGGTGATGCGCCCCACCATCGCCTGCACCTCGGGATGGTCGATGCACAGTACCGCGAAGCCGTAAAAGGGCACATTCTCGACAAAGCGCTGGAAGGCGTCGCGCATATTGTCGAAGGTGCCGTAGAAATCCAGGTGATCGGGATCTTCGTTGGTCACCACCGCCACGGTGGCCGGCAGGCGCAGGAAGGTGCCGTCGCTTTCATCGGCCTCGACCACGACCCATTCGCCCGCGCCCAGCCGCGCATTGGTGCCATAGGCATTGATGATGCCGCCATTGACCACGGTGGGATCCATGCCGCCGGCGTCCAGCAGCGAGGCAACAAGTGTGGTGGTGGTGGTCTTGCCATTGGTGCCGGCGATGGCGATGCAGGAGCGCAGGCGCATGATCTCGGCCAGCATTTCGGCGCGGCGCACCAGCGGCAGGCTGAGGGCGCGGGCGGCGTCGAACTCGACATTGCCGGGCTTGACCGCCGAGGAATAGACCACCGCGTCCACGTCCTTGAGATTGGCGGCGTTGTGGCCGATATGAACCTTGATCCCCAGGCCGATCAGGCGCTTGACGTTGGCATTCTCGGCCGCGTCGCTGCCCTGAACCTTGTAGCCCAGATTGTGCATGATCTCGGCGATGCCCGACATGCCGATGCCGCCGATGCCGATGAAATGGATGGCGCCGATGCCGAGCGGAACGCGGGTGGTGACGGGGGTCGCCATTACGCAGCACTCCTTGCGAGGTCATCCACAACGTCCGCCAGTTTTTCGGCGGCGCGCGGCGTCGCCAAGGCATGCGCCCTGGCGGCGGTGCGGGCCAGCGCCATGGGAGCCTCGAAAATCCGGATGAGCATCTGGGCAAGTGAATCCGGGCTTAAATCGCCCTGTCTTACTCTCCAGCCGGCTTCGGCCTGGGCCAGGATATCGGCATTGGGAGTCTGGTTGTCGTCCAGCGCGCCTGGCAGCGGCACCAGGATGGCGGGGCGGCCAATCGCCATCAGCTCGGCGACGGTGCCGGCGCCGGAGCGGGCGATCACCAGATGGGTTTCGGCCATGCGCCTGGGCAGGTCAGAGAAGAAGGTGTCGAGATGCGCGCGGATCTCGGCATTGCGATAGATGGTGCGCACTTCTTCGATATCCTCGGGGCGGCATTGCTGCACCACCGACAGGCGCATCTTGATATCGTGCGGCAGGCGGGTGAGCGCGGCGGGCACGATCTGCGACAGGGCGCGGGCGCCCTGGCTCCCGCCGAACACCAGCAGGCGCAGCGGACCGTTGGCTTCCGGCACATTATAAGGTGCGCCCCACAGCGCCTCGACTTCCGGGCGCAGGGGATTGCCGGTCAGCACAATCTTGGAAGGATCGGCCGGGGCGAAGCGGGCGATGGGGAAGGCGGCGGCCACGATCCTGACCCGGTTCATCACCAGCCGGTTGGCGCGGCCGACCACGGCATTCTGCTCGATGATGGCGGTGGGCAGGCGCAGCAGGGTGGCGGCCAGCATCACAGGCACGCTGGGATAGCCGCCAAAGCCGATCACCGCGGCGGGCTTCAGCGTCATCAGCCGCGCCAGCGCGGTCACAAGACCCGCGGCGATCTTGAAGGGCGCGGTGATCGCATTGAAAGGCGAAGACGGCACGGTCTGGATCAGCGCGCCGGGAAACTGGGTGGCGTAATGGATGAAGCGGGCGTCGGTCATCACCACGATCTTGCGGCCGCGCTTGATCAGTTCGTCCGCCAGGGCCTGGGCGGGAAACAGATGGCCGCCGGTGCCGCCTGCGGAGAGAACGATGGTGCCGCTCATGCCCGCACCATGAAGAAGGAAGGATCGTCGCGGGTGCGAACCTTGGGCCGCTGGCGGGTCACCGCCAGGGCGAAGCCCATGGTCACCGCCACCGCGAACAGCGAGGAGCCGCCGTAGGAGATAAAGGGAAGCGTCATGCCCTTGGCGGGCAGCAGCGACACCGCAACGCCCATATTGATGAAGGCCTGCACCGCCGTGACCAGCGCCAGGCCCGCGCCCGCCAGCTGGGCGAAGGGATCGCGCGCCGCCGCCGAACGCAGCAGCAGCCGCACGGTCAGAAGGCAGAAGGTGGCGGCGATCACGCCGCAGAGCAGGAAGCCGAATTCCTCGCCCGCCACCGCGAAGATGAAGTCCGAATGCACGTCGGGGATGCGGTATTTCACCGTACCCGCGCCGGGGCCGACGCCCGTCAACCCGCCATGGGCGAAAGCCTTCAGCGCCAGCCCGGCCTGATAGCCGGTTTCGGAATGGCCCAGATACTGGTCCACCCGGCGATGGACATGCGGAAAAATCTCATAGGCCAGGAAGCCCAGCGCGCCGACGGCGCCGATGCCCGCCGCCACCCAGACGAAGGACATGCCCCAGAAGAACAGCATGCCGCCCCACAGGCAGAGCAGCAGACCGGTCTGCCCGACATCGGGCTGCTTCAGCAAAATCAGCAGCGCGGGCAGCAGCAGCAGGAAGGTCACGAGCGGCTTGGGCATCGCCAGCGGCTGGCGGTCCGCCAGCACGGCGGCGGCCAGGATGGCGAAGCTGGGCTTGAGAAATTCCGAAGGCTGCAGATGAAAGGCGCCGAAATCCAGTTCGCGCTTGGCGCCCAGAAGGTCGGCGCCGATGAACAGCACCAGGAAGGAGCCGATCAGGGCGGCGGCAAAGGTCACCGCCGCTGCGATGCGGATCTGGCGCAGGGTCAGCACCGAGACGCCGCACAATATGGCCATGGCGAGAACCGCGAACATCACCTGCCGCGCCGTGTAGCGGAAATCGCCCGCCGACATGGGTCCGCCGGTGGAGGCCGGGCTGGCGGCAAAGGCCAGCATCAGGCCGATGCCCGCCAGGACCAGCATGCAGAGCAGCGACACCCGGTCCACGGTGAACCACCAGTCGGCGAAGCTCGACTTGTTGGCGCGGTTCATCATGACGCCGCCTTCATGTCACGCGGCAGCTTGGCGACGGCGTCGCGGAAGGCGTCGCCGCGCTGCTCGAAATCCTTGAACTGGTCATACGACGCGCAGGCCGGCGACAGCAGCACCACGGAATGGGCTGCGGGCGCGGCGATGGCGTCGCGGGCGGCGGCTTCCACCGCCTTGTCCAGGGTGCCGGACATTTCATACGGCGCCTTGCCGTCCAGGGTGCGCGCGAAAAGGGGCGCGGCTTCCCCGATCAGATAGGCCTTGCGGATGCGCGGGAAGAAGGCGGCAAGGCTTTCGATGCCGCCCTCCTTGGGCTTGCCGCCCGCGATCCAGAAAATATCGGGATAGACGCCAAGCGCCTTGGCGGTGGCGTCGGCATTGGTGGCCTTGGAATCGTTGATGAAGACTGCCTTGCCGACATGGCCGACATCTTCCAAGCGATGCGCCAGTCCGGAGAAGCTGGCGATGGCGGCGGTGATCTGCCGTGTGTCGGCAATGAAGGGCTTTACCGCGCCGAAGGCCAGCGCCGCATTCTGCCAGTTGTGCGCGCCGGGCAGATGGGTGGCCTCGGCCATGTCCATGACCCTTACGGCGCGTCCGCCCAGCGCGTCGTAGAGCGCGCCTTCCACCACGAACAGCCCGCGCCCCAGCACCTTGCCCACCGACACCGGATGGGCCGCCGCAATGGCCTTGTTCCTGGCGGCGGCGGCAAGCTGGGTGAAAATGGAAGAGGAGTAATCGTCATCGACGCCAGCGACCACCTGGCCGTCCTTCGCCGTCTGCTTGAGAAGCCGCGCCTTGATGGCGGCATAATTGTCCATGCTGCCATGGCGGTCGATATGATCGGGCGACAGGTTGGACAGCACGGTCACGTCCGGTCTCAGCCCGGGCGCCAGGTCGATCTGGAAGCTGGACATTTCCAGCACATAGATCGTCTTGGGGCCACTTTTACTGGAAGAGGGCGGCGAAAGCTCCAGCACCGACTTGCCGATATTGCCGCCGATCTGGGCGTCAAAGCCGCAGGCCTTCAATATGTGTCCCACCAGCGCGGTAGTGGTGGATTTGCCGTTGGTGCCGGTGATGGCGATCACCGGGGCCTTGCCGGGCGCGTCGGGATCGGGGCGGATTTCACGGGCGAACAATTCCACGTCGCCGATCACGGGAACCTTGGCGTCATTGGCATGTCCCACCACGCCATGCGGTTTGGGATGAGTCAGCGGTACGCCAGGCGACAGGACCAAGGCGGCGATCTTTTCCCACGGCCATTGCCGCCAGGGCATGATCTCGGCGCCCTCCTGGCCGCCAAGGTCGCGCGCCGCGCTGTCGTCATCCCAGGCAATGACATTTGTGCCGCCCGCCACCAGCGAACGCACCGCGCCCAGCCCGGTGCGGGCCAGGCCGAAAACGGCGACGGTTCGATTGGCGAAGGCGCGGCTGGGGATCACGGGTTCACCGCAGCTTCAGGGTTGCGAGCCCGAGCAGGGCCAGCACCACCGCCACGATCCAGAAGCGGATCACGATGGTGGGCTCGGTCCAGCCAAGCTGTTCGTAATGATGATGGATGGGCGCCATGCGGAAGACGCGCTTGCCGGTGAGCTTGAACGACACCACCTGCACGATCACCGACACGGTCTCGACCACGAAGAGGCCGCCCACCAGCGCCAGCACGATCTCATGCTTGACGGCGACGGCGACGACGCCCAGCGCGCCGCCCAGCGGCAGCGAACCGGTATCACCCATGAAAATGGCGGCGGGCGGCGCATTGTACCAGAGAAAGCCCAGCCCGGCGCCGACCAGCGCCGCCAGGAATACCGCCAGCTCGCCGGTATAGGCGACATAGGGAATCTGCAGGTAAGCGGCGAAAACCTCGTTGCCCACCAGATAGACGATCAGGGTGAAGGTGGCCGCCGCGATCATCACCGGCACGATGGCGAGCCCATCGAGCCCGTCGGTGAAATTCACCGCATTGGCGGCGCCGGCGATGACAATGCCGCCCACCAGCAGGAATAAAAGCCCGAACGGCAGCAGCACGGTTTTCAGGAACGGCACGGTCAGGATGCCGGACAGGCTCGGCGCCTGGACCTGCATGATCAGCCAGGTGGCGAGGGCCGCGACACCGAATTCGATCAGCAGGCGCGAGCGGCTGGTCAGTCCGTCGGACGTGCGCTTGGTCACCTTGTAATAGTCGTCCAGGAATCCCAGCAGCCCGAAGCTGCCGGTGACCAGCAGCGCGATCCAGACATAGGGATTGGAGAGGTTCGCCCACAGCAGGGTGGCGCCGATCCAGGGGATCAGGATCAGGATGCCGCCCATGGTGGGGGTGCCGGCCTTTTCGATGATGTGGCGGGCGGGACCATCGGCTCGGATGGGCTGGCCCTTGCCCTGCTTGACCTTCAGCCAGCGGATCAGCATGGGATTGATCAGGAAGGCGAACAGCAGCGCCGTCACCACCGCCGCGCCGGAGCGGAAGGTGAGGTAGCGGAACAGGCGGAAGAAGGCGAGTTCCTCGGTCTGGGTCAGAAGCGACAGATAATAAAGCATCTCAACCCGCTCCCCTCAGCGTTTCGACGATCAACGACATTTTCGCACCGTTGGAGCCTTTGACCAGCACCGTGTCGCCCGGCTTGACCGTCGCCATGACCTGCGGCGCGAGACCGGCGGAATTTTCGGCATAGGCTCCGCGCTGCGCCTCGGGCAACGCATCCCACAGCGCCTTCATCTGCGCGCCGCTGGCGAACACCAGGTCCACCTTATTGTCGGCAATGGGATTGGCGAGACCGGCGTGATGGGCCAAGCCGCCCTCGCCCATTTCCAGCATGTCGCCCAGCACCGCGATCCTGCGGCCCTTTGCTGCGCCAAGCAGCGCCAGCGCCGCCGCCATCGACGCCGGATTGGCGTTGTAGCTTTCGTCGATCACGGTGATGCCGCCCGCATCGAAGCGCGCGCCCCGGCCCTTGAGGGCGGTGAAGTTCTTCAATTGCGCGGCGGCGTTCAGCACATCGCCTTCCAGCAACGCCACCGCCGCCAGGGCACCCACGACGTTCTGCGCGATATGGGCGCCCGGCGCGCCGACAAGGCAGTCCACCACGACACCCATGATGTCGGCCTTGAGCCGCATGCCCTCGCCGTCGGGCGTGAAAGAGAGGAGCCTGGCATCGCCATGGGCGCCGAAGCTGACGATCCGCGACACCTTCGCCTGCCGGGCGCGCATGGCGAGGCGGGCGGCAAAGGGCGAGGCCGACGGGATCAGCGCCGCGCCGCCCGGCTCGACGCCTTCGAAGATTTCCGACTTGGCGTCGGCGATGGCTTCGCAATTGCCGAAGAATTCCAGATGGGCGGGGGCGATGGTGGTGACCAGCGCCACATGCGGGCGCACAAAGCCGACCAGATTGCGCAGCTCGCCGAAGTGATTCATCCCCACTTCAAAGATGCCGTATTCGGCGTTGCGCGGCAGCGCTGCCAGGCTCAGCGGCACGCCCCAGTGATTGTTGTGGCTGGCGGCGCTGGCATGGGTGCGGCCCAGGGCGTTGCAGGCCAGGCGCAATATTTCCTTGGTGGTGGTCTTTCCGGCGCTGCCGGTGACCGCCAGAATCCGCGCATTGCTGCGGGCCCTGGCGGCGCGCGCCAGGTCTTCGAGCGCGCGCTGGGTGTGGGCCACGGTCAGCAGCGGACCGGTCACCCCGTCGGGCGTGTGCGTGACCAAGGCCGCGCCGGCATGGGCGTCGAACGCCGCCTTCACGAAATCATGGCCGTCGCGATTGTCGCCTTTCAGCGCCACGAACAGGTCGCCGGCTTTCAGGGTGCGGGTGTCGATCGACAGGCCCGACACTTCAAAATCGCGGCTGGCCTTGCCCAGGGTGGCGGTTTCGGCTTCGGGAGCGGTCCACAGGCTCATGCCGCGCGCCCCCCCAGAGCCAGGGCCGCCTTCAGCGCCTGTTCGCGGTCCGAGAAGGGATGCACTTCGCCCTTCATATACTGGCCGGTTTCATGGCCCTTGCCGGCGATCACCAGCACGTCACCGGCCTTCAGCGCCGTGACGGCGGACAGGATGGCCTCGGCACGATCTCCGATCTCGCGCGCGCCCTTGGCGGCGGCAAGAATCTCGGCGCGGATGGTGGCCGCGTCTTCGGTGCGGGGATTGTCGTCGGTAACGATCACGTCGTCGGCCAGCGCCACCGCCACCGCGCCCATCAAGGGGCGCTTGCCCTTGTCGCGGTCGCCGCCGCAGCCGAACACGATGTGCAGGCGATTGGCGGTGTGGGGCCGCAGCGCCTGCAAGATCTTTTCGAGGCTGTCGGGGGTATGGGCGTAATCGACATAGATCGGCGCGCCGCTGGCGGCAAAGGCGACCTTCTCCATCCGCCCGGGTGCGCCCTTCAGATGTTCCAGCGCCGCGAAAACCTTTCCGGCGTCTTCGCCCAGGCCAATCGCCAACCCGGCAGCCACCAGCGCGTTCGACGCCTGGAAGTCACCGGCCTGCGGCAGTTCGACGTAAAAAATCCTGTCCTGGTAATGCAGGGTCAGCGCCTGGGCGCCGCCACGGTCTTCGCGGCGGTCCAGACGGATGGCGTCGCCCTTGCGGCCGACGGTGATCAGCTTCAGACCCCGCGCCTTGGCGGCAGCGATGAAGGCATCAGCATGCTCGGCATCGGCATTGACCACCGCCACGCCGCCATCCTTCACCACATCGCCGAACAGCCGCAGCTTGGCCGCCAGGTAGTGATCGAAGGTGGGGTGATAATCCATGTGGTCGCGGGTGATGTTGGTGAAGCCGCAGGCCGATATCACCACGCCGTCCAGCCGATGCTGGTGCAGGCCGTGGCTGGATGCCTCGATGGCCAGATGCTCGACGCCATCGGCCTTCAGCCTGGCCAGCAGTTCGTGAATTTCCACGGGGTCGGGCGTTGTGTGCGACAGCGGAATTTCGCCCTTCGGACCGACGACACCGACGGTGCCCAGGCTGGCGGCCGGCTTGCCCAGCGCGGTCCAGATTTCGCGCAGGAAGGCGACGATGGAGGATTTGCCCTTGGTGCCGGTGACGGCGGCGACGGTGTTCGGCTGGGAGTCGAAGAAGGCGGCGGCATAGCGCGCCAGACCCAGGCGGGGATTTTCGTCGGCTATGAATTTCACGCCAAGCGCCGCCACATCCGGCGCCAGCGCGGGGGTGCCGAGCACGGCGGTGGCGCCGCGCGCCACCGCGTCTTTCACAAAGCGGGCGCCGTCGGTCCTGGTGCCGCTCAGCGCGGCGAAAAGATAGCCCGGCTTCACCTTGCGGCTGTCGCTGGTCAGACCCGTAAAGTCCTTCACGCCGGTGATGGTGGATTGTGGCGTCATAGGGTCGGCTCGCCGGCGGCAAGCTTGGTGGGCAGCGGCACGTTCGGCACGCCCAGAAGCGGCGCGATGCGCTGGATGATGCGGCCTGCCTGGGGGGCGGCGGTATAGCCGGCGGTGGCGAAACCGAAGGTCTCCTTGGTCGCCTTGGGCTGGTCCATCAGCACCATCACGGCATAGCGCGGATTGTGCATCGGAAAGACGGCGGCGAACGAGGTGCGCAGGGCATTGCGGATATAGCGGCCATTGGGGCCGGGTACTTGGGCCGAGCCGGTCTTGCCGCCCACATCATAGCCGGGCGTATCGGCGTTGTGGCCCGTGCCGTTGGTGGCGACATAGCGCAGGAGCTCGCGCATCTGCAGGCTGGTCTCGTACCTGATCACCTGCGTGCCGCGCCGGTCGGCGCCCGGCGCCTGGCGCTTGAAGGTCGGATCGATGCGGCGGCCGCCATTGACCACCGTGGCCAGCGCGGCGGTGAAGCTGAGCGGCGACACCGAAATGCCTTGGCCGAAACCCACCGTGACGGTTTCAATCGCGCCCCACTGGCGCTTGGGATAAAGCGGATAGGCCTTTTCCGGCAGATCGCTGCTGACCGGCGTGAGCAGGCCGAGGGCGCGCAGGAATTCGCTCTGGCGCACACCGCCCGAGCGCAGCGCGATCTGCGAGGTGCCGATGTTGGACGACTGGGCCAGGATGTCACGCGCCGCCATGGCGGACGGCATGTGATGGGCTTCGTGGATTTCATGCTTGCCGATGCGAAAGCCGGCGGGGATGGGCAGCACGTCATCGGGACGGAAGGTCTTGTCTTCCAGCCCCAGCGCGAAAGAGAAGACCTTGAAGATCGAGCCCAGCTCGTAAACGTCCTGCGCCATGATGTTGCGCTGGGAATCGCCGGGCGCCATGCGCCGCAGGTTGGGATCGAAGTCGGGCAGCGACACCATGGCCAGCACTTCGCCGCTGTTGACGTCCATCACGATGGCGCCCGCCGCCACGGCGCGGAATTTTTCGCGGGCCTTGGCCATCTCGTCGGCGACGATGAACTGGACGCGCATGTCCAGCGAGGTGGCGACCTTGCCGTCGCTCTTGCGCAGCTGGTCCTGCAGGCCAAGCTCCAGGCCGGACACGCCGCCGCCATCAGGATCGGTGACGCCCAGCACCTGGGCGGTGTTGCGACCGTCGGGATAGTATCGCTTGGCGCCGTTTTCGAATTCCAGCCCCGGCAGGCCCAGCGCCATCACGCGGGCTTCGGCATCGGGGGTGATCTGGCGGGCGACCAGCACGTAGGGACTTTTGGCATTGTTGAAGGCGTGCAGCAGGCGGCCTTCATCGGCGCCGGTGGACACCGCCAAGCCGTGCGCCGCCTCGCCCTTGTCCCAGAAGACGCGCGGGCGGGCGTAGAGATCCTTGACCGGAAGGTCGCGCGCCAGAAGTTCGCCGTTGCGGTCGGTGAGATCGCCGCGGGCGGCCAGCGCCGTCGCGGCACGGCCGCCGGTCAGGGGCTGCAGCAGGGTGACATGGACGAGACGCAAGCCCACCAGCGCGAAAGCGGCGACGCAGAGAACCGCTCCGATGACAATGCGGCGCTGGAATACGGTGGGAGTCTCGCTCATGCCCTCACAAGCCGGAGTGGGAAGTCGGACGGATCGGTGCGGGTGCCGCCGGAACCTGCGCGCTGGCATTGTGGACCGGCGTGCTGTTCAGCGGCGCGGCCTCATCGCCGCGGCGCGGCAGCAGGTCGAAAGAGGAAAGCTGCGCCGAGGCGGTATCGCCCATGCCCAGGCGGCTTTCCGCCAGCTTCTGGATGCGCGCCGGCGATGCGACATGCTGCCATTCGGTTTCCAGCACGCTGAGGTGGGTGCGTTCCTGCGCGATCTGGCGGCCGACCTGGCTGAGCGTCATGTGGGCGACGCGGGTCTTTTCGGAGACATGGTAGAGGCCCAGGATCGAAAGCCCCATCAGCGCCACGCAGAAGAAGTTCAGGACACGAACCATGATGTCTCCTATGCCGCCAGTTTCAGGCCGGCGCGCAACTTGGCGGACCGGGCCCTTGGGTTGGATTCGATTTCTTCCGCAGACGGGACGCGCGGGCTTTTGGTGAGAAGCTGGAACGCCGGCTTGGGCGCGGCGATGTCCGGGGCATGGCGCGAGGCGCGCGGCGCATCGGTGGAGCGGCTGCTAAGGAACTGCTTGACGATGCGGTCTTCCAGGCTGTGGAACGACACCACCACCAGCCGGCCCTGCGGCTTGAGGATCTTCAGCGCCGCCTCCAGGCCGCGTTCCAGTTCGCCCAGTTCGTCATTCACGTGAATGCGCAGGGCCTGGAAGGTGCGGGTGGCGGGATGAATGGCATGGCGCAGGGCGATGGGGCCTTGCGCGTCGGAAACGATTTTCGCCAGTTGCGCCGTGCCGGTGACGGGGCGCGCGGCGATGATGGCCCGCGCGATGCGGCGGGCGTTCTTTTCCTCGCCATAGCGCGAGATGGTCAGGCTGAGGGTGCGCTCATCCGTGGTGTTGACGAAATCGGCGGCGCTTTCGCCCGACAGGCTCATGCGCATGTCCAGGGGTCCGTCTTCGCGAAACGAGAAGCCGCGCGCCGGCTGGTCGAACTGGAAGGACGACACGCCCAGGTCCAGCACGACGCCGTCGCTTTCGGATGTGAACTGGTCCATGGCGGAAAATTCGCCCTGCACCAGGGTCAGGCGGCCGGCGAAACGCTCGACCAGCTTCTGGCCGCGCGCGATGGCGTCGGGATCGCGGTCGATGCCCAGCACGCTGCAATCGGCGGCTTCCAGGATGGCGCTGCTGTAGCCGCCGCCGCCGAAGGTGCCGTCGACATAATGGGCGCCGTCGCGCGGGCTGAGTGCCTCGAGAACTTCCGCCAGCATCACGGGGTTATGACCGCTCAAGACGCGTCTCCATTGCGGGCGCGTTCCATTTTTGCCTTCACGCGGGCCAGCGCTTCGGCTTCGATGGGGGCATAGGCGTCGGCATCCCAGATCTGGAATTTCTGCGCCTTGCCGACGAAAACGATTTTGTCCTTGAGGCCCGCATGTTCGATCATCGGGTCGGGAAGGCGCACGCGGCCATTCTCGTCGATCGGCAGCGCCTGGGTGCGCGCGATCAGCGCGGTGGCTTCGTCATCGAAGCTGGCGGAGAAAAACGGATCCTGCGCGGCAAGACGGGCGGCGATGGAATCCAGCAGCGTCTGTCCGAAGGCATCCAGCGCGGAATCGATGAAGCTGGGCGCGACGTACACGCCGATGGTGTTCTGCGCGGACAGGATGTGGCGATAGGTGGCGGGAATGCAGACCCGCCCCTTGCTGTCGAGCGAACCCGGCACCGTCGAAATGAACGGCTGGACCGACCCGGTCATAGCGCCTGATACCCCCTGGCCCCGGAAGCCTGAGCGGCCCGATGGACGGGCCGGAGGTCAGGCGGGCTGGCAAGCCCTTTGGGACAGTATGGGATAACATGGGATGGATTGAATGGTCAAACCAAAAACCCAAAGATTTGAGTGGCTTGCCTAGTATCGTTAACCTTTGGACCCCCTAGCGGCGGTACATATGAGAACGATTAAAGAACACGGTAATACTGTGGTCAGACGGGTAAACAGAGCGTTAACGACTTCGGAACCAGTGCAACCAGGGATTGTGTCACGAGGCTGCAGCAAAGGCTCTATCCGGTCTGCAACCGCAGGATGATTCGAGGCGCTGGACATCGCCGCGCCCGATGCGGAACCTGCCCGCCGCACACGCAAAGGACATGACATGAAGATCGGATTTATCGGCCTGGGCCGCATGGGCCATCACGTCGCCGCCAATCTGCTGAAGGCGGGGCACAGCGTGACGGTGTGGAATCGTTCGCCCGATCCCGTCGCGGCACTGGTCGCCAAGGGCGCGGTGGCGGCGAAGACGCCCGCCGATGCGCTGCAGGGCGATGCGGTGTTCTCCATGCTGTCCAACGACCAGGTGATGCGCGATGTCGGGCTGGCCGGGCAGCTGCTTGAGAAAGCCGCCAAAGGCCTGATCCATGTGAACCTGGCGACCATCTCGGCTGCCTTCGCCAGGGAACTGGCGGCGGCGCACAAGGCGCTGGGGCTTGGCTATATCTCGGCGCCGGTGTTCGGCCGCCCCGAAATGGCGGAAGCCGCGCAATTGGTGCTGGTGGCGGGCGGCGATGCCGCATCGCTTCAAACCATGCAGCCCGTGTTTGACGTGATCGGCTCGCGCACCGTGCCGCTGGACGCGGCGGAAAAAGCGAATTTGTTCAAGATCGCCGGCAATTTCATGATCGCCGCCGAACTGGAATCCACCGGCGAAGCCTTCGCGTTGCTGCGCAAGGGCGGCGTGGACCCTGCCCTCTTCCACGACGTCTTGAGCGGACGGCTGTTCACCGGCGCGGTGTTCAAGAATTACGGGGCGATGATTTTGAACCGCGCCTATGAACCGGCCGGTTTCGCGCTGAGCCTGGGCCTGAAGGACGTGAACCTCGCCCGCGCCGCCGCCGAAGGCCTGGGCATCACCATGCCCACCGCCGAGCTGCTGAAGAAACACTATGACGAAGCGGTGAGCTGGGGCTGGCAGGACAAGGACTGGTCCGCCATCGGTGAAGTGTCGGCGAAGAAGGCTGGCGTCTAACACCGCTCTCCTGGAACGCGAGCGCCGCATTTCGCGGCGCGACCATCAGCATGCACAGGCCCGCCTCCCCTTTGCGCGAAGCGCATAAAGGGGAGGTGGCCGTAGCAGCGCTTGCGATGCGAAGGCCGGAGGGGTTTAGGAATAAGCGTCAGATGGCCTGTAAGCCGGGTTCTGTACTTGCTTGCGCAAGTGGTGACCATTCCTCTGGGATGTGAGTTACCCCACACCTCACGCGACCGACCCGGACGGCGGTGCGAAAAACACCAACGTGCCGTCCCTATTTGGTCTTGCTCCCGGTGGGGCTTGCCTAGCCGCCCTTGTTGCCAAGGACGCGGTGCGCTCTTACCGCACCATTTCAACCTTGCCGCGGCTTTAGGCCGGTAGGCGGTGTCATTTCTGTGGCGCTATCCCTGGGGTTGCCCCCGCCGGCCGTTAACCGGCACCGTTTTTCCGTGGAGCCCGGACTTTCCTCGAACCTCTTGCGAGGCCCGCGGTCACCCGGCCATCTGACGGCAGGCTTATACGCCGGCCTGGCGGATCAGGGAAGCCAGCAATCCCGCGCATTCGCTGTCCCATTCACCATCCAGCTTTGCGGGGCGGAAATGGCGCTGGAAGGCGGTGATCACCTTGTCCTGCGGTGCATCGGGATCATAGCCGTAGCGGGTCAGGCCTTCGGGCCCGATGTCGCTGGCGATGCCTTGCGGCCACAGCCCGATGCCCGCCGCCGCCAGTTTTTCCCAGGGAAAAAGTTCGCCCGGATCTTCCTTGCGCGCCGGGGCGACATCGCTGTGCGCCAGCACCTGCGAGGTGGCGATGGGATGGCGCATGACGATACCCTGGGCGAGGCGGATCAGCGATGCGACCTGAACATCGGGAAAGCCGCGATAGCCATACTCATGGCCGGGATTGACCAGTTCAATGCCGATCGAGCGCGCATTCACATTGCTGATGCCGGCCCAGTGCGAGACGCCGGCATGCCAGGCGCGGCGGTCTTCGGGCACGTGGCGGTACACCGTGCCGTCTTCGTCGATGGTGTAATGGGCCGAGACCTTGGCCTCGACATCACACAACCGTTCCAGCGCCGCCGCACCGCTGGTCATGCCGGTATAATGCAGCACCAGCATGTCGATGGGCGCACCGCCCCGGTCGTCGTGATTGGGTGACGGGCGCTCGATCACGGCAAGCCCCGCTCGGTGCGAATCTTGTCATAGGCGTTGTTGATCGCCGCCAGCTTGTCGTTCGCCAGCCTGATGAATTCGGCCGGCACGCCGCGCGCCATCAGGCTGTCGGGATGGTTTTCGCGCACCAGCTTTCGGTAGGTCTGCTTCAGTTCGTCCTCATCCGCCGAATAGGAGACGCCCAGGATCACATAGGGATCGGTCAGCTCGGGCGCGAAATGGCTGGCGCGGATGCGGCGGAATTCGTTGGGGGCGAAGCCGAAAATCTCCGCCACCCGTTCCAGGAACTGCGCCTCGGACGGGTGCAGCACGCCATCGGCCTTGGCGATCTCAAACAACCCGTCCAGCACGTCTTCCAGCACGGCGGGATTGCCGACGAACAGCCGGGCGATCTGCTGCGCATAATGTTCGAAGCCGGCAATGTCCTGGCGGGCCATGTTGAAGATGCGCCGCACATTGGCTTCTTCCTGCGGCGGCACGCTGAAGACGCGCAGGAAAACATCGAACTCGGTCTCGGTGACCACGCCGTCGGCGCGCGCCATCTTGCCGGCCAGCGCCACCACCGCGATGGTGAAGGTGACGCCGGGATCGGCTTCGCGGTCGAGGATGAAATGTCCCGCCACCGCGCCGACCAGCGCCCCCACGGGGCCGCCGACGAACAGGCCGGCGGCAGCTCCTCCTACTTTTCCCCAGACGGACATGGTCTCAATCTAACTTGGCGGGGGGCGATTGCGAACCCCAGCGCCCCAGAAGAAACGTGGCGGCAATTCCCACCGCCAGGGTCAGGCAGGCCAGCAGCCATTGCTCGCCTTGCAGCAGCGCAACACCCGAGGCGCCGATATCGACCTGCGCCAGGGTCATGGGCAGCATGCCGGCGAAGGAACCCAGCAGATAGTCGCGCCAGGACAGGTTGGTCATGGCCAGCAGGGTGTTGAGCAGGCTGTGCGGCAGCGGCATAAGCCGCAGGATCGCCACGGCGCGCCACCCGCCGGTTTCCGCCCGCTTCACAAGACGTCCGATGCCGGGCGATGTGTCGAGCAGACCTGTCGCGCCCAGCCAGCGCACCAGCGCGAAGCCCGCCGCCGCGCCCGCCATCGCGCCGACAAGCGCCCAGATCGTGCCCCAGACGAATCCGAACACCAGCCCCGCGGCAATGCCCAGCACGAGGCGCGGCACGAACAACAGGCTGGCCGCGACCTGAAGCGCGATGAAGAGGATCGGCGCAAGGGGATTGGCGGCGATGGCGTCACGGATCGCCACCGGATCGATCGCACTGCGATAGACAAGCGCAAGCGCGATGCCGCAAACCACCGCCAGCGCGGCGATGACGCGGAAGGCCTTCACCTAGGCCGCATCCACCGCGCGGGGATTGTAGTTCAGGAGCGGCGCCAGCCAGCGTTCGGCGGTGGCCATGTCCCAGCCCTTGCGGCGCGCATAATCCTCGACCTGGTCGCGCTCGATCTTGCCGACGCCGAAATAGCGGCTTTCGGGATGGGCGTAATAGAAGCCCGACACCGACGAGCCCGGCCACATGGCATAGCTTTCGGTCAGCTTGACGCCGATCTTGTCTTCCGCGTCCAGCAGCTTGAACAAGGTCGCCTTCTCGGAATGCTCGGGCTGGGCGGGATAGCCGGGCGCCGGGCGGATGCCCTGGTAGGATTCCTTGATCAGCTCTTCGTTGGTCAGCGTTTCGTCCGCCGCATAGCCCCAGTAATTCTGGCGCACCAGCTGGTGCATGCGTTCGGCAAAGGCTTCCGCCAGGCGGTCGGCCAGGGCGCGCAAAAGGATGGCGGAATAATCGTCCTTGGCGGCCTCGAACTTCTTGATGTGCTTGTCTTCGCCCAGGCCCGCCGTCACCACAAAGCCGCCGATGTAATCCTCGACACCTACCGGCGCGATGAAGTCGGACAGCGCCAGGTTGGCGCGGCCCGGCTCGCGCGCCATCTGCTGGCGCAGGGTGTGGAGCGTGTGGATGGGGAATTTGCGCGCCTTGTCGCCATAGACGACGATATCGTCTTCATTGTCGGGCGAGCGGTTGGCGGGCCAGAAGCCGATCACGCCCGAGGCCTGCAGCCATTTGCCTTCGATGATTTTCGCCAGCATTTTCTGGGCATCGGCGAAGAGTTCGCTGGCGGCCTTGCCGACCTTGTCGTCGGTGAGAATGGCGGGATAGGGGCCGGCCAGTTCCCAGGTCTGGAAAAAGGGCGTCCAGTCGATGTACTGGGCCAGCTCCGCCAGATCGTAGTTGGTATATTTCCGCGTGCCGAAGAAACTGGGCTGCGGCGGCTTGTAGGTGGCGAAATCCGGCTCAGCCCGGTTGGCGCGCGCCTGGGCGATGGTCAGCCGTTTGCCGCTGGCCTGCTTGTTGGCATGGGCCGTCGCCATCTTTTCATATTCGGCGCGGATTTCGGCGGCATAGCTGGCGCCGGTATCCTTGTGCAGCAGGCTGGAAGCCACGCCCACGGCGCGGCTGGCGTCGGTGACATAGACGGTCTGGCCGCGGCGATAGGAGGGATCGATCTTCACCGCCGTATGAACCTTGGACGTGGTGGCGCCGCCGATCATCAGCGGGATGTCGAAGCCCTGACGTTCCATCTCGCTGGCCACCGTCACCATCTCGTCCAGCGACGGGGTGATCAGGCCGGACAGGCCGATGATGTTGGCCTTGTGCTCCCTGGCGGCGTCGAGGATCTTTTGCGTGGGCGTCATCACCCCCAGATCCACCACTTCATAGCCGTTGCACTGCAGGACCACGCCGACAATGTTCTTGCCGATGTCGTGCACGTCGCCCTTGACCGTGGCCATGATGATCTTGCCCGCCGGTTCCTTCACCTGGCTCTTGTCGGCATCCATGAACGGCAAAAGGTAAGCCACCGCCTTCTTCATCACGCGGGCGGATTTCACCACCTGGGGCAGGAACATCTTGCCCGACCCGAACAGGTCGCCCACCACATTCATGCCCGACATCAGCGGGCCTTCGATCACGTCCAGCGGACGGGTCGCGCTCGCGCGGGCTTCTTCGGTATCGTCAACGATAAAGGCGTCGATGCCCTGCACCATGGCATGGGCAATGCGCTCGTTCACCGGCAGGCTGCGCCAGGCGGCATCTTCCACCGCGGCGACAGAACCATCGCCCTTGTACTGCTGCGCCAGGTCCAGCAGCCGCTCGGTGGCGTCCTCGCGGCGGTTGAACAGCACATCCTCGATGCCCTCGCGCAAGGGCGTGGGAATGTCCTGATAGACCGTGAGCTGTCCGGCATTGACGATGCCCATGTCCATGCCCGCCTTGATGGCGTGGAACAGGAACACCGAGTGCATGGCCTCGCGCACCTTCTCGTTGCCCCGGAAGGAGAAGGAGAAGTTGGAGACGCCGCCTGAAATGTGGGCGTGCGGATTCTGGGCGCGGATGATCTCGGTCGCCTCGATGAAGGCCTTGCCATATTCGTTATGCTCTTCGAGGCCCGTGGCGACGGCGAAGATGTTGGGATCGAAGATGATGTCTTCCGGCGGGAAGCCGACCTGGTTCACCAGAATGTCATAGGCGCGCTTGCAGATCTCGATCTTGCGTTCCTTGGTGTCGGCCTGGCCGACTTCGTCGAACGCCATTACCACCACGGCGGCGCCGAAGCGGCGTACTTCCTTGGCCTGCTCAAGGAACTGCGCCTCGCCTTCCTTGAGCGAGATCGAATTGACGATGACCTTGCCCTGGCAGCATTTCAGGCCGGCCCGGATCACCTTCCACTTGGAACTGTCGATCATCAGCGGCACGCGGGAGATGTCTGGCTCGCCCGCCATCATGTTGACGAAGCGGGTCATCGCCACCTCGCCATCGATCATGCCCTCGTCCATGTTGATGTCGATGACCTGGGCGCCGCTTTCCACCTGCTGGCGGGCCACCTCCAGCGCGGTTTCGTAATCGCCGGCGACGATCAGCTTGCGGAAGCGGGCCGAGCCGGTGATGTTGGTGCGCTCGCCGACATTGATGAAGTTCAGGTCCGGCGTCAGGGTGAAAGGCTCCAGCCCCGACAGGCGCATGTATTTGGGCTTGCCCGGAATGGCGCGCGGGGTCACACCCTTGATGGCCGCACCGAAGGCGGCGATGTGATCGGGCTTGGTGCCGCAACAGCCGCCCACGATATTGACCAGGCCGGAACGGGCGAATTCCCCGATCATCTCCGCCATCTGCTGCGGCGACTCGTCATAGCCGCCGAACTCATTGGGCAGGCCGGCATTGGGATGCGCCGATACCAGCGTATCGCAGGCCCCGGACAACTCGGCGATATAGGGGCGAAGCTCCTTGGCGCCCAGGGCGCAGTTCAGGCCGATGGCGAAGGGATCGGCATGACGCACCGAATGCCAGAAGGCCTCCGGCGTCTGGCCGGTCAGGGTGCGACCCGACAGGTCGGTGATCGTGCCGGAAATCCAGACCGGCAGGCGCAGGCCCATCTCTTCATAGACTTCTTCGATCGCGTAGATCGCGGCCTTGCAGTTCAGTGTGTCGAACACCGTCTCGATCATGATGACGTCGGCGCCACCCTTGATCAGGCCGCGGGTGCCGTCGCGATAGGTTTCACGCAGTTGATCAAAGGTGATGTTGCGGAAGGCGGGGTCATTGACGTCGGGCGAGATGGTGGCGGTGCGGTTGGCCGGGCCCAGCACACCGGCCACCAGGCGCGGACGGTCGGGGGTGGAAAATTCATCGCACAGATCGCGCGCCAGTTTCGCGCCGGCCTCGTTCAACTCCCCGACCAGATGGCCCAGCCCGTAATCTTCCTGGCTGGTGAAGTTGGAGTTGAAGGTGTTGGTCTCGATGAAATCCACACCGGCATCCAGATACTGGCGGCCGATATCCTGGATGATCGAGGGCTTGGTCAAAGTGAGAAGATCGTTGTTGCCCTTCAGCTCGGAGGGATGATTGCCGAAGCGGCTTCCGCGGAAATCCTCCTCGCTCAGCTTGAAGCCCTGGATCATCACGCCCCAGGAACCATCGAGCAGAAGCAGGCGCTTCTTCGCCTCTTCCTTCATCCAGGCAATGCGGGCGTCGCGTGTAAAGCTCATGACAATTCCTTGGGACGTAGGCCGAGAATGCGGCAGGCCGCGTAAGTCAGGTTGGCCTGGTTGAGGGTGTAGAAGTGGAACTGGCTGAAGCCGAGGCTGCGCAACTGCTGCACCTGGTCGGCCAGCACGGCGGCGGCGACGATGCGGCGGGTCTCCACATCCTCGTCCAGGCCTTCATAGGCCTTGGCCAGCCAGGCGGGGATCGAGGCGCCGGCCTTGCCCGCCATGCGGGCGATGCCGTTGAAATTGGTGGTGGGCATCACGCCCGGCACGACCGGGATGGCGATACCCGCCTTGGCCGCGTCATCGCGGAACCGCGCCGTCAGAGCGTTGTCGAAACAGAACTGCCCCAGCGCGCGGCTGGCGCCTGCATCCATCTTGGCCTTCAGCAGTTCGATATCATGGCCATGGCTAGGCGAATCCGGATGGCGCTCGGGATAGAAGGAGACGCTGACTTCGAAATTTCCGATCTTCCTGATGCCCGCGATCAGTTCGGGCGTCGAGCGATAGCCTTGCGCGTGCGGCTGATACGGCCCGTTCATGTTCGGCATGTCACCGCGCAACGCCACGATATGGCGGATGCCGGCATCCCAGTAGGCGCGCAGGATGTCGTCCGTCTCGCCGCGCGAAGCGCCGACACAGGTCAGATGCGCCGCCGGCTTCAGGCTGGTTTCTTCCACGATACGCTTGACGGTGGCATGGGTGCGTTCGCGGGTGGAACCGCCCGCCCCGTACGTCACCGAGACGAAAGACGGCTGCAGCGGCTCCAGCCGCCTTATCGCGGTCCACAGGGCAGCTTCCGCCTCGTCGGTCTTGGGGGGTGAGAATTCAAACGAGACCTGCAAGGGACTCGGGTCGGTGATCAGCTTTTCCAGGCTCATGCGGCTTCTTTTTTGCTTTTGGCTTTTGCGGACGCGAGCCAGAGTTTGACGGTGAGTTTTTCGCCTTCGCTTTTGGGCGCGATGGTCTCAATGCCCGCACCCGAAAGCCCGGCGGCGGCGAACCAGCCTTCCACTTCCCGGTCGGAAAAACCCAGCCGGCGATGGGCGAATTCATCGCGCAGGAATTCCTCGCGGTGGGGCGCGAAATCGGCGATCAGGAGCTTGCCGCCTGGCGCCATGACGCGGGCGGCTTCCGCCACGGCGGTGCCCGGATCGTCCAGGTAATGCAGCACCTGGTGGAACAGCACGACATCGAAACCGCTGCCCGCCGCGCCATTCGGAAATGGGAGGCGATAGGTGTCGCCCAGACGCACCTGGGCGTTCTGGATGTTTTCGCGCAGCAGCCGGTCGCGGGCGATGGCCAGCATGTCGGGGCTGACATCGATGCCGATGGCGCGCGCCGCATGGGGGGCGATCAGTTCCAGCATCCGCCCGGTGCCGGTGCCGGCATCCAGGAAGCTTTCGATCTTGCCCGAGGTGAGATGGCGCGCGATCGCCGTCTCCACATCCTTCTCCGGGGCGTGGAGCGCGCGGATGCGCTCCCATTCGGCGGCATTGGATTTGAAATAGACGGCGGCGGCGGCGGCGCGCCCCTTGCGCACATGCTCCAGCCGCGCCTTGTCGGCTTCCTGCGATTGGGGATCGGCCAGTGCGGCGATGACCGCGCCCAGTTCGGCGCCGGTGCCCCGGTCGGCGGCGCGGCAGAACACCCAGCTGCCTTCCTTGAAGCGCTCGACCAGGCCGGCTTCGCCCAAAAGCTTGAGATGGCGGGAGACGCGCGGCTGCGACTGGCCGACGATCTCGATCAGTTCGCTGACGGTCAGTTCGGCCTGGCGCAGCAAAAGCAGCAGGCGCAACCTGGTGGGGTCGCCCGCGGCACGCAGCATGGAAACCAGCCTGTCCAAGTATCTCGCCTACATATAAACATATCTTTATATGCGCGAGCCCCCTGCGGCTGCAAGGGGTCTGGATTCCGCAGCGCAAAACCGGCAAAACCCGAGAAAATGGGGGTTTTGATCGAAAATGCGCCGCGGATTGGTATTGGGGCTATGCGCTCTGGCGCTTTGCCAGGTCCTGGCGGCCTGCGCCACCGGGGTCCCGCCCAGCCCCGAAGCGCTGGCGGCCAACGATCCCTATGAGGCGACCAACCGGGAAACCCTGCGCTTCAACGGCAAGGTCGACCGCTATTTCGTGATCCCCACCGTGGGTCTCTATTTCATCCTGGTGCCTGAAAATGGACGGCGCGGGGTGCACAATTTCCTGGGCCATCTGAAGCTGCCCGTCATCTTCGTGAATGACGTGCTGCAGGGCGAAACCACCAGGGCCGCCCACGCGCTGGGCCGCATCGTGATCAATTCGACCTTCGGATTGGGCGGTTTCTTCGATCCCGCGGTCACGCTGGGGATGCCGCCACATCGCGAAGACATGGGCCAGACCCTGTCGGTGCATGGCTTCAAGGAAGGGCCTTTCCTGATGCTGCCCTTCTTCGGACCCAGCAATCCGCGCGATGCGGTGGGGCTGGCCACCGACTGGGCGATCGATCCCACCAATCTGATACCGATGAAGCAGCATATCTGGTGGGCCGCCGGACGGGGCTATTTCACCATCCTGGATCTGCGGTCCCAGGCCTATCAGACCGTGCGCGATATCCAGCGCACATCGATCGATTACTACGCCTCCCTGCGCTCCTTCTACCGCCAGTACCGGGAGGAACAGATTCGCAATGGCAGGAAACCCGATCCGCAGGGTTTGCCCGATTTCTGATGAACCGAAGGGGCGCCGGAACCATACAAAAGCCTGTTAAAAGCCAGTATAATAAGTCATTTCCTGCCTTGAACTTGCCATAGCAACACAGCAACATCGCGAAAAATCAGGATTCCCCATGCATCTCTCCGCCCTTTCGATGCCGCTACTGCGCCGCGCCGTCCTGGCCCTGGCCGTGTTGCTGGCGCCGCTGGCCGCGCAACCCGCCGCCGCCGCCACGCCGGCCGAGAGTTTCGTCAACGAGAATATCCAGAAGGGTCTGGAAATCCTGCGGGACAAGAAGCTCACCGTTCCCCAGCGCCGCGACCAGTTCAAGGCCCTGCTGCTGGGCCTGGTGGATACCCGCCGCATCGCCCTCTACACGCTGGGCCAGTATCGCAACAGCGCGTCGCCGGCCGACATCGACGCCTTCGCGGGCGCCTTCCAGAATTACGCCACCGCCGCCTATCAGACCTATTTCGCCAAATACACCGACCAGATTCTGAAGGTGACCGGCTCGACCCAGCACAATCCCACCGACTTCATCGTCCATACCCAGCTGATCGATCCGGGCAGCAGCCAGCCGCCGGCCTCCGTCGACTTCCGGGTTCGCACCGACCAGGGCAAGCCGGTGGTGGTGGACGTGGCCTATGAAGGCATCTGGTTGTCGATCCAGCAGCGCGACCAGTTCGTCGGGTTCCTGGGCCAGAACAACGGCAATGTCCGCACCCTGATCGCCCATCTCAGCGATCTGGCGGTTAACCTGGGCAAACCGGTCAACTAACCGCCGCCTGCCTGTCATTTTCCTTTAATCGCCCTTAACCAGCTCCACCCGATACTGCCCGTCCAATTCAGACAGGGCCGGTAGAGCGTGAACGAGATGTGGCGACCGACTGCCGATGTGCGCGCACCCTCGCCGCCTCCTGGCGCGCCGCGCCCGCCTGTTGCCCCGCCGCAGTCATCTGTACCGCCAGCCGCTCCGCCCGCCGCGCGCCCGCCGGTGCAATCTCCTGTGCAGGCCGCGCCGCAACCGGTGCCGCCGCAGCCACGCCCCATTCCCGCCGTCACCGTTCCAGTCGCCGCGCCTGCCCCCGAACGCCGCACTGCGCCGCGCCCGCCGTCCGTACCCGCGCAATGTATCGGCCGTGTCGTCAGCGTCGCGGGATGCAGCACCCAGGTCGAACTGTCGCCGCACATTCCCGGACAGCCCGCCGCCCGCGCCGAGATCGGATCGCTGGCCAAGATCAGCGCCCAGAACGCCACCGTGGTCGGAATCATTTCCGGCATGGCGGTGCAGCCCGGCGCGCGCGGCGAGAAGACCGTGCTGGAAGTCATCCTGGTCGGCGAGGTTGTGCCGGGCGGCTTCCAGCGCGGCGTCGCGCATTTCCCCTCGATCGGCGACGATGCCTTCCTGGCGGGCAGCGCGGACCTCGCCCATGTCTATGCCCAGCCGGCCATGGCCACCCTGAATGTCGGCACCCTGTATCAGGATCCATCGGTGGCGGCGCGGCTGATGGCCGACGACCTGTTCTCGAAGCATTTCGCCATTGTCGGCACCACAGGCTGCGGCAAGTCCAGCGCCCTGACCTGCATCCTGCGCGAAGCGCTGAAGGAACGGCCCCATGCCCATGTGCTGGTGCTGGACATGCACGGCGAATATCACCGCGCCTTCGGCAACCAGGCTGAAGTGATCGGCGCCGGCGACCTGCTTTTGCCTTTCTGGCTGCTGAATTTCCAGGAACTGCGCTCGGTCTTGACCAGCCCGGACGACCATCATGATGCGCAGGTGGAAATCCTGTGCGACGCCATCATCAATGCCAAGAAGCGCTATTCGAATGCGGCGGCAGGAAGGGTGCGCGCCGCGCTCGACACCTCGACCGCGACGGTGGACTCACCCACGCCGTTCCGCCTGTCCGACCTTATCAGCTATATCGACGAGCAGCTGGGCAAGCTGGAACGTCCCTACCCCACCCTCGCCTATCGCCGCCTGAAATCGCGTATCGAATCCCTGGCCAGCGATCCGCGCTATGTCTTCATGTTCGGCAATCCCAACATGGAGGACACCATGGTGGAGATTATGGCCCGCCTGTTCCGCATTCCCAACGAGGGCCGGCCCATCACCGTGATCGAACTGTCCACCGTGCCGGAGGAAATCCTGGACGTGGTGGTGCTGCTGCTGGCGCGGCTGACCTTCGACCTTGCCGTCTGGAGCAATGGCGGGTTGCCGGTGCTGCTGGTGTGCGAGGAAGCGCACCGCTATGTGCCGGCCGACGACCGCAAGGGCTTCTTCCCCACCCGCCAGGCGCTGTCGCGCATCGCCAAGGAGGGCCGAAAATACGGCATCTCGCTGGCGCTTCTGACCCAGCGCCCGTCGGAACTGGACACCACCATTCTCTCGCAATGCAGCACCATCCTGGCCATGCGGCTCGCCACCGAGAGCGACCAGCGGGTGATGCGCTCCAATGTGCATGACTCCACCTTCGGCATCCTGGAATATCTGCCGCTGCTGGCCGACCGCGAAGCCATCGTGCTGGGCCGCGGCGCGCCGATGCCGATGCGCATCAAGTTCAGCGAACTGCCGGCCACCATCCTGCCGGGCAAGAGCCAGGACGAGTTCACCCAGCGCTGGGCGGCGCCCAACATGGACCGCCGCATGCTGGAAGACACGGTCGCCCGCTGGCGCAGCAACAATCAGCGCAAGTAGCACCGCGCGTTTCGCGCTTCCTGTTTTCGCAATCCGGGCGCTGGCGGAATGCGCCAGCTTCTCATCTCGCCACGCATGACGCGCGGCAGATTTTCAGCAAAAGCTAGGCGCGGGCAAAGCGCTTGTACTTGATGCGGTGCGGCTGGTCGGCGTCCACGCCCAACCGGCGCTTTTTGTCGGCCTCGTAATCCTGGTAGTTGCCTTCGAACCATTCGACATGGCTGTCGCCTTCAAAGGCCAGAATGTGGGTGGCGATGCGGTCCAGGAACCAGCGGTCATGGCTGATGATCATGGCGCAGCCGGCAAATTCCTCCAGCGCCGATTCCAGGGCGCGCAGGGTTTCTACGTCCAGGTCGTTGGTGGGTTCGTCCAGCAGCAGGAGGTTGGCGCCCGAGCGCAGCATCTTGGCCAGATGCACGCGGTTGCGTTCGCCGCCCGAAAGCTGGCCGACCTTCTTCTGCTGGTCGCCGCCCTTGAAGGCAAAGTGGCCGCAATAGGCCCGCGCATTGATCTTGGTCTTGCCGAATTCGATGAAGTCGGTGCCGCCAGAAATTTCCTGATAGACGGTCTTGTTGGGGTCCAGCGCGTCGCGCGACTGGTCCACGTAACCCAGCTGCACGGTGGAGCCGACTTTCAGGGTTCCGGCGTCGGGCTTTTCCTGGCCCGTGAGCATGCGGAACAGGGTGGTCTTGCCCGCGCCGTTGGGACCGATGACGCCGACGATGCCGCCGGCCGGCAGCTTGAAGTTCACATTCTCGTACAGCAGCCGGTCGCCATAGCCCTTGGCCAGATTGTCGGCCTCGATCACCAGGTCGCCCAGCCGCTCGGCCACCGGGATCATGATGGTGGCGGTGCCCTGGCGCTGCTCCTGTGACTTCTTCACCAGCTCCTCATAGGAGTTGATGCGGGCCTTGGACTTGGCCTGGCGGGCCTTGGGGGATTGCGCAATCCATTCACGCTCGCGCGCGATGGTGCGCTGGTTGGCGGCTTCCTCGCTGGATTCCTGCTTCAGGCGCTTTTCCTGCACCCCCAGGAAGGACGAATAATTGCCCTCGTGCGGGATGCCCTTGCCGCGATCCAGTTCCAGGATCCAGCTGGTGACATTGTCCAGGAAATAGCGGTCATGGGTCACCAGGATGACGCAGCCGGTATAATCGCGCAGCGTATGCTCCAGCCATTCCACCGACTCCGCGTCCAGATGGTTGGTAGGCTCGTCCAGCAGCAGCACGTCGGGCGCATCCAGCAGCAGCTTGCACAGCGCCACGCGGCGGCGCTCGCCGCCCGACAGGGTTTCTACCTTGGCGTCGCCATCGGGGCAGCGCAGCGCATCCATCGCCTGATCGACCTTGCTGTCGAGATCCCACAGGCCCTGGGCCTCGATCTCGTCCTGCAGCCTGGCCATCTCGTCGGCGGTCTCATCCGTATAGTTCGACGCGATCTCGTTGTAGCGGTCCACCAGCGCCTGCTTCTTGGCGACGCCTTCCATCACATTGCCGCGCACATCCTTGTCGGGATCGAGCTGCGGCTCCTGCGACAGGTAGCCCATGCGCACGCCGTCGGCCGCCCAGGCGTCACCGGTGAAATCCTTGTCCAGCCCCGCCATGATCTTCATCAGGGTGGACTTGCCCGAGCCGTTGACGCCGACGATGCCGATCTTGGCGCCGGGATAGAAGCTGAGCCAGATATCCTTCAGCACCTGCTTGCCGCCGGGATAGGTCTTGGACAGACCCTTCATCACATAAACAAATTGCGGCCCGGCCATGCGCAGTGTCCTTCAAACAGGGGGAAGTGGAGGCTTTTTAGCGAAGCGGGCGCGTGGCCGCAATCGGCCCCTATTTAAGCGCCAGAAGCGAGATTTCCGGTGGAACGCCCAGGCGCACAGCCAGGTGCGACGTGCCGATGCCGGTGCTGACGAACAGCGATTTTCCCCCTTCGCGCACCAGCCCGGCGGCATAGCGCTGGCCGAAACGTGACGGCACGATGGGCCTTCCCAGAAGCGGCAATCGCAACTGGCCGCCATGGCTGTGACCGGCCAGCGTCAGGGCGCAGGCAGCAGGCAGCGCGGGGAACACGTCAGGCGAATGGGTGAAGCAGAGGGCGGGCGCGGTGCGCGCAACACCCGCCAGCGCCCGCACCGGATCGGCGGCGTGGGTTTTGTCATCTCCGATGCCGGCGAGATAAAGCGGGCCGTCGGTGCGCGCGATGACAATATGCCGGTTTTCCAGCACGGGGATGCCGGCGGCACAGAAGGCGGAGACGGTGCGAACTTCATTCTAGCAGCGATCGTGATTGCCGATGACGGCATAGACACCCAAAGGCGCGCGCAAAGGCCGGAGATGCGCGGCGATGGTTTTGATCGGAATACGGCGGCCGCCAAGGCTTTCGTCCACGCCGGTACCATAATCGCCGGTCAGCAGCACCAGGTCGGGATGGGCCGCATTGGTCATGGCCACGACACGGTCGATCTTGGCTTCGTCAATATAGGGACTGCCGCCATGCAGGTCGGCGATCACCGCGATCGTCAGGCCCTTGAGCGGGGCGGGCGCAGCTACGTCATAGCGGCTGAGCCGCAGCGAAGACGGTTCCAGCCAGAAGGCGTAGAGCCCCAGCCCGGCGGCAAGGATGAACAGCGCTGCCAGTGCGATGCGGTTTCGGAACATCGCCACTTTCGAACGCGGTCGCAGATTTTAGAATTTGATCTTGGCGCGGCTCAGCAGCGACACCGCGGTGGCGCCGCGCTGGCCCTGGGCGTTGGTCTGGTAGGCGGCGTTGGTCTGCAGCGCCACGGCGCCGTCCAGGAAGTTGGTGACATAGCCCACCGAGAAATCGGTTTCCGCCGCCGGGGCGCGGCCGGCGAAGGCCGGGGCCTGGGAGACGACCAGCGGCGGCAGCTCGCCCGATCCGATCAGGCTGGAGAAGCTGCCCGCCATGCCGGGGGCCGGGCGGATGAAGGCAAAGCCCAGCGTGTCGGTGCTGCCGAACAGGCCGTGCTTGGCAATGGCCAGTGAATAGCTTTGCTCGCGCACCAGGGCGTTGCTCAGGCTGCCCCTCTGGTTGAGCTGGGTCATGCCTTCGCTGAAGGAGGCGGTGGTCACCCACCCCCTGCCGATATCGGCATGCGCCGACACGCCGAAGGCATTGGTGCGGGCCTTGGGCGAAAGCTGCGCCGCGTTGGCAAAGCCCAGCGGCACGCCCGAACGCTCCGAGGCGATGGCGGTGACATCGAAACCGATGGCGCTGGTCACGTCCCAGAAAACCCCGCCCAGCAAGGACCGGGTCTGGCTGGCGTCATAGGTCAGCGCCAGGGGGCCGGTGGGCGCGATGGGATCGAAGCGGAAACGGTCCAGCCGCTCGCTGTTGATGCTGGCGCCCAGGCGCATGCGCAGTTCGGGCGACGGCACGAAGGTGACGCCGGCATAGCGGCCGCCATTGGCCAGGCCCAGATAGGGCGCATTGACCGGCACCAGGAAGGGCGAGGCGCTGCGGTCGTAATTGGTGAAGCGCGCGCCGATGTCCAGGCCCTGGCCCGCATCCAGCGCCAGGGTGGGCGACAGCACGGTGCTGCCGGCGAAGCTGGTCAGGCCGATGGCGGTGTCGGCGGGACGCACATTGCGTCCCAGCGAAGCGGCCACGGCGGGCTGCAGCGAAAAGCCCGCGACGCCGGTGGCGGAAAGTTCGTAGGCCGAAATCGCCTGGTTGGCGCCGAAGGATTGCAGCGAGGGCGAAAGCTCAGCCGCGCGCAGTGGCATCGCCACCGCAGATACGGCAGCAACGCCAACGGCCAGAACCGCTGCACGCGCCAAACTGTTCATCATCCACCCCGATGTCCGGGGCCCCTCTGATAGAGGCAAGAAAATAACAGACAGGGGGTTCCGGGCCAACAAAAACTGGAGGCTTTATGCGGCTTTTTGGCCACATAGCCGTCATGCAAAGCATGACGGCTACCCCTTTCCTACCGCCCGCTGACACATTGGCGCCAGTTCCCGGCCATATTATATCTTGCATAGCATGATATCATGTTTCACATGCTAGCTTAACAACGGAGACCCACATGATCCGCGCAGTCCTTTTTCTGCTGGCCATCCTGGCCCCGATTCCGGTCCAGGCCAGGGGACTTGCGCCGCAGGACCCGCTCTACAAAAGCGTCGCCGCCGCCGATGCCACCCTGTTCGGCGCCACCAATCGCTGCGACCTGGCGACACTTTCCACCTTCCTCGCCAATGACCTGGAATTTTATCACGACAAGGGCGGGCTATCGGTCGGCAAGGATGACCTGCTGCAAAAGACCAAGGAGAATATCTGCGGCAACATGGTGCGCGAACTGGTGCCAGGGTCGCTGGAGGTCCATCCCCTGCCCGGCTTCGGCGCGATCGAGATCGGAACCCACCGCTTCCTGCATCCCAGGGAGCCGGGCAATGTCGGGCAGGCCCGCTTCCTTCACATCTGGCAGAACAGGAACGGCACCTGGAAGCTTTCGCGCGTGATCAGCTACGACCACTGATCGTCAGAGAAAATCGTGCTGAACGCGCAGTCCGATCAGGGCGCCATTGGTCAGGCGGCGGCGCTCGATCTGGCTGAGCGCGGAGACGCCCCTGAGGCCGCCGCCTTGCAGAAAGTCGCTTCCGGGCTGGTCCCTCATAGGGCGGGCATGGAAATGCATGGTTGGACGGCCGGACGTTGAGAGCGACGATGCACACGGCATCCGCCCATCGCCTTGAATGTCCCTGCCGAGGGCCAGTTGCAGACCTGGTGGAACTATTCCAGCATGACCGGGAACTTTGCCGGGACCCGGCGGTTTTCTTGCCAAGACTCATGCGTCCAGGGGCCTCGTGATCAAAGCCGCCACCCAGTCCAAATCCGCCTTGGCGCAGGCCTTTGCGCAGGTTCGCGCCCACAGCCAGGCCCTGGCCGCGCCGCTCAGTGCCGAAGACTGCGCCATCCAGTCCATGCCCGATGCCAGCCCGGTCAAATGGCACCTGGCCCACACCAGCTGGTTCTTCGAAACCGTGATCCTGTACGGCCTGCCGGGGTACACGGCGTTCGATCCGCGCTTCGCCTATCTGTTCAATTCCTATTACGAGGCGCTGGGGCCGCGCCATCCGCGCCCGCGCCGCGGCCTGCTCACCCGGCCGTCGCTGGACGAGGTCTTTGCCTATCGCGCCCATGTCGATGCGGCGATGGTCAGGGCCTGCGAGGACGAGGGATTGCATGACGCGATTGCGCTCGGCCTGCATCACGAGCAGCAGCATCAGGAACTGATCCTCACCGACATCAAGCACGCCTTCTTTTCCAATCCGCTGCTGCCCGCCTATCAAAAGCATGCGCCGCCCGCGCAGGCGGCGATGCCCGCCGATGGCATATCCATTCCCGGCGGCGTGGCGCTGATCGGCCATGATGGTTCAGGCTTCGCCTTCGACAATGAATCGCCGCGCCACCAGGTCCTGCTGCGGCCCTTCCGCATCGGCGCGCGCCCGGTCAGCAATGGCGAGTACCGCGCCTTTATCGAAGATGGCGGTTATCGCCGGCCGGAATTCTGGCTGTCGGACGGCTGGCAGCGGGTACAGGACGAAGGCTGGGAAGCCCCGCTCTATTGGCTGAAGGACGATGACGGCAGCGAGAGCGTTTTCACCTTGTCCGGCGTGCGGGCGCTCGATCTCCATGCCCCGGTCGAGCATGTCAGTTTCTTCGAGGCCAGCGCCTATGCCGCCTGGGCGAAGGCGCGCCTGCCCACCGAGTTCGAGTGGGAGGCCGCCGCCCCGCTGATCCGGCACGGCCAGGTGTGGGAATGGACGCGTTCCGCCTATGACCCCTATCCCGGCTTCAAGCCGTTTGGCGGCGTCGCGTCCGAATACAACGGCAAGTTCATGGTGGGGCAGATGGTGCTGCGCGGCGGCTCATCCGCCACGCCGCCCGGCCATATCCGTTCGACCTACCGCAATTTCTTTCCGCCGCAGGCCCGGTGGCAGTTCAGCGGCATAAGACTGGCGGAGGATATCTGATGGACGTTGCCCTGGCCCGCCCGGCGCATGCCCTGCCCACCGACAGCTTTGCCGACTGCCTGCTGACCGGACTGCGCAAAAGCCCGAAGGAAATCGCCTGCAAGTATTTCTATGACGCGGCGGGCTCGCTTCTGTTCGACCGGATCTGCGAACTGCCGGAATATTACCAGACCCGCACCGAGACCATGCTTCTCACCCGGCACGCCGGCGAGATCGCGGCGCTGATGGGCGAAGGCGTCGAGATCGTGGAATTCGGCGCCGGCAGTTTGCGCAAGGTGCGCATCCTGCTGGACGCCGCCAATCCTGCCGCCTACACGCCGCTGGATATTTCCGGCGACTATCTGACCCATGTGGTGCGCGAACTGGCGGCGGAGTATCCCGCCCTGGCGCTGCGCCCGCTGGTGGGCGATTTCACCCTGCCGCTTTCCATTCCCACCCTGTCAGGCAGTCCGCGCCGCGCCGGCTTCTTTCCCGGCAGCACCATCGGCAACTTCAAGCCCGACGCCGCCATGGCCCTGCTGCGCCGGATGCGCGGCGCGCTGGGTGGCGGCGGGCTGCTGGTCGGCGTCGATCTGGTGAAGGACCCGGCGCGGCTGCATGCCGCCTATAACGACAGCGCCGGGGTGACGGCCCTGTTCAACAAGAACCTTATGGCCCGCGCCAACCGCGAATTGGGAGCGGATTTCGATGCCGGCGCCTTTGCCCATTACGCGCCCTACAATCCGGGTGCCCACCGCATCGAAATGTACCTGGTCAGCGCCAGGCGCCAGCGCGTCACCGTCGCCGGCGAGACCTTCGATTTCGCGCCGGGCGAGGCGATCCATACCGAGGACAGCCACAAATACACCATCGAATCCTTCCGCGAGATGGCGGTGCGCGCCGGTTTCAGCCCGCGCGCGGTCTGGACCGATGCGGAGCGGCTGTTCAGCCTGCACTGGCTGGAAAGCTAGACGGGCTTGCCGAACAGGCGGCGGTATTCGGCTTCCGGGCCGCCGTAACTGCCATTGGCGGCTTCCTCCAGCATCGAGCGACTCCTGAAAGCCGCCAGCCGCTTGCCTCCGTACCATGGTACGCACCCTATAACCCTGCTGGTCAACAACCCGAGAGGTCACCATGACGAAGATCGAAACCGCCAAAACCCAGGACTGCAAATGCGCCGGCTGCAAGTGCCAGCCCTGCGCCTGCAAATCCTGCGCCCCGGCCTGCGGCTGCCGCGCGAAATAGGATGGCGACACTGGCCCGGCCTGGCCGGGCCAGTGTGCCGCGGTTTTCTAAACCTTGCCGCCGCGCAGGCGGATCGCCGTGGTCACCGCCTTGATGTCTTCGCGCACGCCCTGGGTCAGCCGCCCGCCCAGCCGGATCACCGACTGCACATCGGGGCCATACTCGCCGGGCAACGCGGCGCGGACCGCAACCACCGCCAGCGGGTCCACCAGCACGCGGCTGCCGTCGGGCCGGGTCAGCGGCGCGGCGAAGATGGAGGTGCCGTCATCCTTGCCGCCCAGTATGGCGTTGATGCGCACGACATAGGCGCGGGTTTCCTCCGGCAGCCGCGCCCCTTTGGTCAAAGCGGCATCCACCTGTCCCGGCCCGGCATTGTAGGCGGCGAACAGAGCGGGATAGGCGTATTTGCCTTTCAGCCAGCGCAGGTACGCCGCGCCGGCATGGATATTGTCCGAAGGGTTGAAGGCGTCGGCGCCCAGGCGGTGGTCCGCCGCCATTTCGGCATAGGTCCCGGGCATCACCTGCATGATGCCCATCGCGCCCTTGTCGGAGATCATGCGGGCATTTTCCGCCAGCATGGTGCGCCCCCCGCTTTCCACCCGCATCACCGCATTGATCCAGGCGACGGGAACGCCGAAGCGACGCGACGCCTTTGCCACCGGCGTCTTCCAGCGCCGGATGAGCTGGGCCGGGCTCATCGCCTGTTCCTTCTGGTATTCGGAAAGGGGTTCTTTAATGGTCGCGCCGCGATGCCCTTCGGGTTCGCGGTCGCTCCGCGCGGGCGTTTTAAATGAAGACGCCTGCGCCGGTTTTTTGACCAGCGCAGGCGTGGCTTCCAAGGAGGAAGCAGACATCAAAAGCGATGCGAAACAGACCGCGCTTGCAACGGCGGTCCGGTCCATCAGCCCGGCAGGCGATAGGCGATCAGGTCGGCGCCATAGCCATTGCTGACCGCCAGCACGATGTATTGCTTGCCGCCCAGCATGTAGGTGATGGGCGAGCCGGTCTGGACCTTTTCCATATACACCGCGCCCTTTTCCTCGCCCGTCTTCTTGTCATAGGCGCGCAGACGCGCCGCCTTGCGGCCCTGCGCGTCGGTGAAGACGCCGGCATCGCCGCAGATCACCAGTGTCTTGGTGGCCAGGGTGCCCAGGATGCCCGACTGGCCGGTGCGCGGAATCTTCACGCCCTTCAGGCGCGGATGATTCCTGATGAAGTCCGGCGTCTCGCCATGGGCGACCTGCCAGGCCAGGGTGCCGTCATTCAGGTCCAGCGCCGTGATGCGGCCAAACGGCGGCTTGTTGAGCGGCAACCCTTCGATCGACAGCAGGCGCGGCACGATGGGGGCATCGATGGCGTCATTGGGGCCGGCGAAGCTGCGCGTGGTGCCGCCCTTGAGGCTGGCGGCGGACCCGAAGATGCCGCCATTGGGATCGGCGGTGTTGGGCGCGGTGACAAGGCCCGCCTGGGTCATGCGATTGGGGTCTTGCGGACTGCGGGTGATGCCGACCGATTCCATGCGGGTCTTGGAATAGACAAAGACCTTGCGCGTTTCCGGATCGTAGGACCCGCCGGGCCAGTTGGCGCCGCCCTGGGTGCCGGGCAGCAGGAATTGTCCGAAGACGCCGCCGGGTTCGACAAAGGCGGGCGGGGTGAACAATCCGCCAAGCTTGTAATGCTTGGAGATGGCCAGCGCGCGCGCCTTCAGTTCCGGCGTCCAGTCGATCAGGTCGGCTTCGGTCATGCCGTTGCGATCAAACGGCGGCGGACGCGACGGCACCGGCTGGGTCGGGGAATACCATTCGCCCGGCACATTGCCCTGCGGCACCCTGGTTTCCGGGATCGGCCAGACCGGCTTGCCGGTTTCGCGGTTCAGCACATAGAGGAAGCCCTGCTTGCTGGGCTGGGCCAGCGCCTTGACCACGCGGCCCCGGATGTTGAGGTCGCACAGGATCGCGGCGCAGGGAATGTCATAGTCCCACAGACCGTGATGGGTGAGCTGGTAGTGCCACTTGCGCACGCCGGTCTCGATGTCCAGCGCCACCACGCTTTCACTGAAAAGCGCATTGCCGTGGCGCTCGGTGCCGTTGAGATCGGTGGGCGGCAGCTCGACGCCGGCATAGACCAGGCCCAGCTCTTCGTCCGCCGACATCGGCGCCCAGACGCCGACATTGCCGGCCTTCTCGGCCTGGCCTTCCTTGATCCAGGTATCGTAGCCGAACTCGCCCTTGCGCGGGATGGTGTGGAAGATCCACTTGCGCTGCCCCGTCTTCACATCGAATCCGCGCAGGTAGCCCTTCACCGCCGCCGTGGGGGCCGAACCCACCACCACGACATTGCGCACCACCAGCGGCGGGGCATGGATGCCGATGATGCCGCGATTGGGATCGATCTCCTGGTCGTTGTTCAGGCGCAGATCGAGGATGCCGTTCACGCCGAAGGCCGGATCGGGCAGGCCCGTCTTGGCGTCCAGCGAGATCATGGAATAGCCGCGGGTGCAGAACAGGATGCGTTCGTTGGTGCCGTCGGTCCAGTAGGAACAGCCGAAGCCCGGTCCGCCGCGGGTGCCCAGGCGCGCGCCTTCGTCATGGCGATACGACCAGAGCAGTTCGCCGGTGGCGCCGTCCAGCGACACCACATCGCGACGCATGCCGGCGGTGGTGAAGATGCGGCCCTTGATGATCAGGGGCGTGGAATTGAAATAGGCGTCCGGCACCGGGCCAAGTGAATCGGTGCTGAACTTCCAGGCCAGTTCCAGCTTGTTGAAGTTCTCGGCATTGATCTGGTCCAGCGGCGAATAGCGCTGGCTGGCGAGATTGCCGCCGAACTGCGACCAGTCGGTGTCGGGGATATTGGATTTGGGCGCGGGGGCCGGAGCGGCGGCCGGGGCTTGCGCCCACGCTTCCTTGCCCAGCAAGGCCAGCACCGACGTCGCGGCCAACATGTTTCTGCGATTAATCCCGGACATAACCTCTCCTTGACGCGACGCGGACCGTTTGCGGCCCTGTTGGCGCCATTTAACCGGCTATGGCGGCGGCAAAGAAGGGGATTCTTGTGTCATGAGGCCGCATTCGGCCCGACACACTTTGACAGACTTCAGATGCTGCGCCGCGAAAACAGGCGCCCGAAGAGCTGCCACAACAGCAGCCCGGCGACAAAGCCCAGCACCGCCGCGATCAGGGCGAATTTGAGAAACAGCCCCAGCAGCTTGAGGACGAGGAACAGGATAGCCGCCAAAATCAGGGCGAAAACGATCTGAAGCCCGCGCATCTAGAGCCGCAGCTTCAGTCGTTCGGCCAGCTGGCCGAAGGCGGGCTGGGGGTTGGGCGCGTCCTTCAGCGTGTGCAGGACATGCTTCCGGGGCGCCGGGACCGGGCCTTGATACTTGGCCAGTCCCGGCCACAGTCCGGCCACAAATACGATCACGCAAAAGACGGTCAGCTTCATGCTGCTCAAACGCCCCCACTGGGCGCAGGTTCCGCCGCCATTTGCCTTCGGCCTCAAGGAGCGCGAAAACACGGCAAACCGAAAGAGGCAGGATCATGGTGCTAAGGCTGGTGCAGTTCAAAACCAACGAGGGCAGCCGCGCCGTCGCGGCCCTGGATGCGGACGCAAAGGGGCGCATCGTCAATGGCGTTGCCACCACCTATGACCTGGCGCGGGGCGCGATTGCGCAAGGCATTTCATTGGAAGCCAAGCTGGCCGATCTGGGCCTGGGCGACCATGTCGATATCCGTGCCGCGCTCAGCGAAGGCCGCGTGCTGGCGCCGCTGGACCATCCCACCGACAGCGCCCATCTGATCGTCACCGGCACCGGCCTGACGCATCTGGGCTCGGCCGAAGGGCGCGACGCCATGCACAAGAAACTGTCGGGGGAGGACACGCTCACCGACTCCATGCGCATGTTCAAGCTGGGCCTGGAAAAGGGAAAACCCAAGGCGGGCGAAGAGGGCGCGCAGCCCGAATGGTTCTACAAGGGCGATGGCGCTTCGGTTGTCGCGCCGGAAGCGGCCTTCTCATCCCCCGCCTTCGCCCAGGACGGCGGCGAGGAACCGGAGATCGTGGGGCTTTATATCATTGGCGATGACGGCCAGCCTTATCGGCTGGGCTATGCGCTGGGCAATGAGTTCTCGGACCATGTCACCGAGAAGTTCAACTATCTGTGGCTGGCCCATTCCAAGCTGCGCCAATGTTCGTTCGGGCCCGAGCTGCGCATTGGACCCCTGCCCGATGCCGTGGCCGGCACATCGAAAGTGCGCCGGGGCAACGAGATCATTTTCGACAAGCCGTTCCTGTCTGGCGAAACCAACATGAGCCACACCATCGCCAATCTTGAGACACATCACTTCAAGTATGAGGGCTTCCGCCGCCCCGGCGACGTGCATGTGCATTTCTTTGGCACAGCCACCTTGTCCTTCAGCGCGGGCGTGAAGACGCAAACCGGAGACATCTTCGAGATCGAGGCCGACGCCTTCCTGTTCCCGCTGCGCAATGCGCTGGGCAATGCCCCGGCATCGGCTGCAACGGTCAGGGCGCTTTAGGTCAGGATTTCTTCCTGGCCGCGGCGGCCTTCTTCGCCTTGGCGGCGGGCGGAGCCTTGGGCCTGGCCGCCTCTTCTTCTTCCTGGGCCAGCCGCAGCGCCTTCAGCCTTTGGGTCTTGGCGTCGGTGGCGGCCCGCTCTTTTTCCATCTGGTCGCGGACCATCTGGGTGCGCCGGTCGGCGGCATCCTGCCGGGAGTCGGCGTTGGTGGTGGTTTTCTTCTTGTTATCAGCCATGGCGCAAGCATAGCCCTCAGCCGTCCGCACTGCCAGTCATTCCTGTTGCGCCGCACTCGGGCGCGCGGCTTGCAGGCAGGCCTGCAAAGCGCCATCTTTGCGGCGAACGGATGGGGAGAAACGATATGAAAACCGGTGCATTTGCGATCGCGGCTTTGATTTTGGCCGGAGGCGCCGCCTTTGTTGTTGCAGAAACCGCCTGGGCCCAATCGGGCGGCGTGATGGCGGTGGCCCAGGGCCCCAACACCCAGAATTACGATATCCCCACGGGTTCCAAGCCCCAGACCGTCATCATCACCACCCGCGATTTCAAGCCGGGCGAAACCGTCGGCGCGCATATCCATAATGGCGTGGAGATGACCCAGGTGACGCAAGGCAGCTTCGAGATCTTCATCAAGGGCCAGCCGCCCAAGGTGATCAAGGCGGGCGAAAGCTTCATGGTGCCGCGCGAAGCCGTGCATGACGGCCGCCCCGCCGCCGGCAGCGGCCCGGTGCATGTGGCGGTGACGCTGGTGATCGACAAGGGCACCGTGCCGCGCACGCCAGTCAGCGATGTGCTGATCCCGAAATAGCGGCTCAGCCGCCAGCCCGCACCAAGACCGCCCCCGTTCATCGAGCCGTTCCCGCTGAGATAATCATACTCGGCGAACAGATAGCCGTAACTTTGCCACGGGCGGCGCGTCTGCGCCTCGGCCGGGCCGCAGAGGGATGCGCCGATCACGAGCGCCGATGTCAACGCGAAGATTTTCATGAGCTCTCCCCAGACCCGATGAGCCGCCAGCCCGACTCGTTTCGCGCTACCGTCCAAGGCCCTTCGCGCCTTTCGCATGTGCGATGTGGCCGCCCGAACGTCTGTGACAAGGCCGGCCGGCGGCGTTGATTTTGGGGCGCTTTCATGCGCCACTCCGCCCGGCAACCGCCCGCAAACGGGCGGTCAGGGACAGGGGACCACAATGCGCAAGATCGTCATTTTGCTGGGTATTTCAGGCCTGCTGCTGGGCGGCGCGGCGCTGGCGCAGCAGGGCGCCAACCGGGGGGCCGCGGCCATCGATCCCGCCAAGCTGCCGGCGCAGAACGGCAAGATCCTGGCGAACGATCCCCTGCCCTATTGGGCCTTCGCGGTGGCGACCCATCCCTGGGCGCCGCAGGACCCCACCGAAAAGCGCAGGCTGAAAGACTCCAAGAAGGTGTTCACCACCGCCGAGGTGAACGACCGCTGGAACGTGCCGGACTGGTTCCCCGCGTCGCATCCCGAGATGCCCACCATCGTCGAACATGGCAGGAAGCCCGAAGTGTCGGCCTGCGCCTTCTGTCATCTGCCCAACGGCCAGGGCAAGCCCGAGAACAGCTCGGTCGCCGGCCTGCCCGCCAACTATATCGTGCAGCAGGTCAAGGACATGCGCAGCGGCGCACGCAAATCCTCCACCAACCGCATGAACTCCATCAAATCGATGGTCAAGATCGCGGGGCATTCCAACGATGCCGAGGTGAAGATCGCCGCCGACTATTTCTCGAAACTGAAATACAAGAAATGGATCCGCGTCGTGGAAACCGACATGGTGCCCAAGACCGACATCGACCGCCGCAACATGCTGATCGTGGTGCCTGGCCCCAAGGAGCCGATCGGCAAGCGCATCATTGAAACCCCGGAAGATGAACACGCCATCGACTCGCGCGGTTCGATGATCGGCTTCGTCGCCTATGTGCCCAAAGGCTCGGTTGCGCGCGGCAAGAAACTGGTGGAATCGGGCGCAGGCGGCTTCCCCTGCGCCGCCTGTCACGGGCCTCAGTTCCACGGCAATGGCGATGTGCCGCCGCTGGCGGGCCGTTCGCCCAGCCAGCTGACGCGCCAGCTCTATGACTTCAAGACCGGCGCGCGCAACGGACCGGGCGCCGCCATGATGAAGCCGCAGGTCGAAAAGATGACCGCCGACCAGCGCATCGATATCGTCGCCTATCTCTCTTCGCTCAATCCGTAAAAGAAACTCGCATGACGAACCGCACGCGCCGTGGATTCCTGATGGCTTCGGCGGCGGCCGGCTATGCCGCGCTGCTGCCCCTGAAGCTGAAGGCGGCCGAAGCAGCTCTGACCATCACCACCGCGATGGAGCCGCCGGAATGGGCGCTGCTGGAACGCGAAGTGCTGCGCGCCAACAATGCCGCCTGCATCAAGTTCTTCCGGCGCTATTTCAATCCGGCCAACGGCTATCTGGAAACCACCGAACGCTGGGGCGGCAATGACGGCCCGGACGATGCCATCGAGCATCTCAACGACTGGCCGCACATCTATGCGCTGGGAGGCGATGCCGCGCTGAAGGAGATGTACGAGAAAGCCTATGAAGGCCATGTCCGCCAGTTCACCGCCGCCCGCACCACCGACGTGCCGTTTGCCAAGGCGGGCATGTATTACAAGGAATGGCCGGTCAACATGGACTGGCAGCACAATGGCGAAGGCCTGACGGTGTTCGCCCAGATGCCGCTGGGCAATCCCTATGACCGGCTGTACCGCGCCCGCATCAAGCGCTTCGCCGGCTTCTACATGGACGAAGATCCCGGCGCGCCGAACTACGACCCCAAGCTCAAGCTGATCCGCAGCATGATGAATGGCTCCAGGGGCCCGATGCTGAGGAAAGCCACGGGGCTGGACTGGGCCGGCGATCCCATCGATGTGGCCAACCGCTTCCCCACCCTGGCGCATGGCGAGGCCGACTATCAGGGCTTCCTCGACCACTTCAAGGACTACAATGACGTGGTGGGCGACAATCCGCTCAACCTGGTCGCCACATCGCTGGCCGCCACCGCCTACATGCTGACGCATGAGAACAAGTACAAAGCCTGGATCGTCGAATATACCGACGCCTGGGTGGAACGCACGCGCGCCAATAACGACATCCTGCCCAGCAATGTCGGGCGCGACGGGGTGATCGGCAGCGACGCCGGCGGCAAATGGTATGGCGGCGTCTATGGCTGGAGCTTCTCGCCCATCGTGCCGCAGACCGGCAAGCGCGCCGACCGCAACCGGCTGCCACGCTCCTTCGTCGGTTTCATGAATGCCTATCTGGTCACCAGGGGCGACGACAAGTATCTGGACATCTGGCGCCGTCAGGCGAACAGGATCGACGCCCAGGCCAAGGTGGTCGACGGCAAGAAATCCTCGCCCACCATGCATGGCGACCAGGGCTGGTACAGCTTTCGTCCCGGCAATTACAATTTCAACTTCCTGGAAATCTATTATCTCTCAATGCGCCCGTCGGACCGGGCGCGCGCCGAGGAGACCGGCTGGTATTCCTATCTCGAAGGCAAGAATCCCGGCTATCCCGCCAAGGCGCTGCGCGACACCCTCACCGCCATTCGCAAGCGCATGCAGGAAGTGGATGCCGACACCACCTCGACCGACATGCGGCTGGCCGATGCGGCGCTGGACTTCAATCCCGGCACCGCCGTGGCCGAATCCCTGACCCAGTTGATGGAGGCGGGGCTTTATATCGGCCATCCCGGCTGGGCCCCCACCACGCCGGGCCAGGGCGGGGCGCTGCAATTCTCCCGCCTGCGCTATTTCGATCCGGAAAAGCGCCGCGCCGGCATTCCCGAAGATGTCGCCGCTTTGGTGGATAGCTGGACTGCCGACAGCGTCACCGTCTCCCTCGTCAACCTGAACCAGAGCGCGGCCAAAAGCGTGATCGTCCAGGGCGGCGCCTATGCCGAGCATCAGTTGCTGTCGGTATCGGACGGCAAAACCACCACCCCGGTCAATGCGCCCTGCGTGCCGCTGCGGCTGGCGCCCGGCGCGGGCGCGCGGCTGACCATCCGCATGAAGCGTTTCGCCAACGACCCCACCCTCGCCTTCCCCTGGGACGCGACGGTGGCGGACTTGGGCGACGCGCCGAACATCCCGCCTTACAAGCACTAAGCGGTTGCCAAGCGCCCCAAAGGAGCGTTTGCTTGGGCACAAGACCAAGAAACTGCTGGGGGAATGATGCGCCTGATCGGACTGGCCACCGCTGCTTTTCTGTGTGCTGTCTCGTCCGTGCGCGCCGCCGAAATCCGCGTCATCAGCCCCGGCGTGATTTCCAATTCCGGCCTTGGCGAAGTCGCCGCCGCCTTCGAGAAAAAGACCGGCGTGAAAGTCACCATCCAGGTGTCGGGCATGGGCACGATCGTGAACGACACCCGCACCGCCACGCCAGCCGCCGATGTGGTGATCCTGCCGATGGACCTGATGGGCACCTTGGCGCTGAGCGGCGGCGCCAGCCATTTCACCCCGCTGGGCCGGGCCGAGATCGGCCTGTTCAAGAAACCGGATGCCCCGCGCCCCGACATCAGCAGTGTCGCCAAACTGATCGCGGCAATGAAAAGCGCCTCGGTGGTCTTTTATACCGATCCCGCCAGCGGCAGCATGCAGGCGGGGATGAGCGGGCGTCTTCTTCAACGCACCGATTTCGCGGGCATCAAGGGCCAGCCGATCAAGGGCGACGCCGAACCCGCGCTCAAGCGCGGCGACGGCGATGCGGCGGCCATGGGCCTTGGCCTGATCCACGATCCGCACAATCCCGCCAATACCGAAACCGGCAACCCCTGGCTGGTGGGCGAACTGCCCGCCGAGCTGGGCATGCACATGGACATGGCTGCGGGCATCTCATCGCGCAGCGCCGACAAGCAGAACGCCGCCGCCTTCATCGCCTTCGCCACCTCGCCCGCCATGCGCGGCACCTGGAAAACCAAGGGCATCGCCCGTTACTGACTCAACGCAAAAGGACCATTCACATGAACCATCTTTCCAAACTGATCGCCGCCTCGATACTTCTGGCCACGCCTCTCTCGGCCCAGACCACCCCCATGCCGCAACAGGCCGAGGCCAAGCTGGTGATGCCCGACGCGCCGCAGCTGCCTTATCACTTCGGCACACGCCCGGTGGCGCCCAATGGCGAGCAGTTCGGCAATGTCGCGGCCCTGGCCGTGCGCGCCAACGGCAATCTGATCGTCTTCAACCGCAACCCCGCCATCATGATGGTGGAGTACGACCCGACCGGCACCAAGGTGCTGCGGGTGTTCAATCCCAACATCGCCATGAACCCGCACGGCATCCGCATCGACCGTCACGGCAATATCTGGGTCATCGACAGCTTCATGAACATCATCTGGAAGCTGAACCCCAATGGCGACGTGATCCGCACCTTCGGCGTGCGCGGCGAGAATGCGGTGTGGGACGAGACCAGGTGGAACGGCATGTTCAACCAGCCGCTCGACATCGCCTGGGACAAGGACGACAATTTCTATGTGGTGCAGAGCCATGGCGGCACCTCGCCGCCCGCCGACTGCACCTTCTGCGCCACCTATGACCTGCCCCAGGTGCGCGCCGCCAAGCCGCGCGGCGTCTTCGTGCATCCGCCCGCGGTTCCGGGCGGCGATCCGCGGGTGCTCAAGTTCGACAAGGATGGAAAGTACCTTTCCAGCGCCAGCATGGCCCACAATGACGGCTTCCTGCCGGTAATCCATTCGGTGGTGGTCTCCCCCACCGGCGAAGTCTGGGTCGCCGACCGCGCCAGCGCCAAGATCGTGGTTTTTGACAAAGACCTGAAGACCCGCAACCGCGAAATCCAGCTGGGCCAGCTCACCTGCGGCTTCTATCAGGACGCCACTGGGCAATTGTGGCTGTCCACGGGGCGCCACGGCATGGTGATGAAGATGGGCTGGGACGGCAAGGTGCAGGGCTGGTTCGGCAAGGCCGGCACGGTGCGCGATTCCAACGATGTCGGCGAAGGCCATTACATGGCGGTATCGAAAGACCAGAAGACCATCTGGGTGGCGGACTCGGTGCTGGCCAAGGTGCACAAGATCGAACACAACTAGCCGGACCGGCAGAAACGAAGAAAGGCGGCGCTTCTGCAGCGCCGCCTTTCTATTTGGGTCCGCTGGACGTCAGCTTGTAAGCCACCGTCAGCCGCTCTTCGTAGCAAGAGCGCGTCGGCACATTGGCCCGGTGCAGGATGGCGCCGCGCCCCACCACCAGGCGGCCCGGTCTGGGCGATACCGCCAGCACCGCATCCTCGTCATCGTTGTAGAAGATGGTCTCGCCGCCCCAGTCCGTCTGCCAGATCAGGTTGGCATAGTAGAGCACGGTGATGTTGGGGCTGGTTTCCGGACAGTCGCGATGGGCGAAATAGCTGTCGCCATAGATGCTGGAGTTCACATAGGCGCGCAGGTCGCTCAGCGTTTCGCCGGGAAACATCTGCCCGGCCACCGCCTTCAGCCGCTGGAAAAAGGGATCGCCCTTCACCACTGCGGGATCAATGTCGGCAGCCGACGACAGGGCCGGCACATCAGGGCGGCTCTTTTCGCTGCGCTTGTAATGCAGGCCCTTTACCGCGATGCCGAGCTGGGTCGTCATGCCGGCATCGATCAGGCCATCGCAAAGAAAAAGGTCGCGGCCCGAAATCTGGACCTTGCGCACCTTGCCTTCCATCACCGTCCCCGCCCTGGATTTTGGCGATTATAGACGGGGGCCGACGGCCAAGGCTAGGCGCTGGGCGTGCGGGGATTCTTGCCCTTGTAGCCGCCGCCCGGTTTGCCGAACTTCTTGCCGCCGAATTTCTTGTCGCCAAACTTCTTTCCGGCGAACTTCTTGCCGGTGAAGGGCTTGTCGCCGCCATCGGGCTTGCGGGCCTGGAAGTCAGGCTTGGCGTCGAACTTCTTCTTGCCGTGGAAGTCGGCCCTCGGCTCGCCTTCCGGCCTGGGGGCGCCTGAAACCTTGTCGGCGACCTCGCGCTCGCCATAGGGGCGGCCATGGGATTCGCCGGTCTGGTCGCGGGCGGGCAGGATGCGCACGCCGCCCTTCTTGCGCGCCGTCACCAGCTCGCTGAATTTTTCCACCGCGCCGGGCGCCACCTGAAAGAGGGTCTCGGTCTCGAACACCCGGATGGCGCCGATTTCCTTCTTGGTCACTTCGCCCTGGCGGCAGATTTCCGGCAGCAGCCATTTGGGATCGGCCTTGCGCTCGCGCCCGACATTCAGCCGAAACCAGACGCCGCCTTCCATGCCGCCCGGTTTCGAGCCGCGTTCTTCGCGGGACCCTTCATGACGTGGCGTGTACTCACGCGGCTTGTGATCCTTGTGTTCGCGCGCTGCATGTTCTCTGGGACCATGCTCACGCGGCGTACGTTCGCGGGGCGAAGCCTCGCGCGGCTCGCGATGCTTGTGCTCGCGCGGCATCCGGTCGCCGCGCGGCTGGAACGGCACCTCTTCCTCGATGTCTTCCGGCGCCGGCAGCCCGGCGAGGTACATTTTCACAAAGGCCGCCGCCACGGCGCGCGGATCGCTGGCCTTCAGCAATTCGTCGGCCAACGCCAGTTCGTCTTCGGTGGCCGGCGTAGTCAGGATTGGATTGTGCAGCAGCCGTTCGTGATCGACTTTGCGGATTTCCTCGGCCGACGGTGCATTGCCCCAGGTGGCGGTGACGCGGGCGCGGCCCAGCATCTCCTCGGCCTTGCGGCGGCGCGACGGCGGCACCAGCAAAACACTCACGCCCTTCTTGCCGGCGCGCCCGGTGCGGCCGCTGCGATGCTGCATCACCTGCGCGTCATTGGGCAGGTCGGCATGGATCACCAGGCTGAGGCTGGGCAGGTCGATGCCGCGCGCGGCCACGTCGGTGGCGACGCACACTTTCGCGCGGCCATCGCGCAGCGCCTGCAGCGCATGGTTGCGCTCGCTCTGCGACAGCTCGCCCGACAGCGCCACGCAGGAAAAGCCACGCTCGGTCAGCTGGGCTTCCATGTGGCGCACGGCGTTGCGGGTGTTGCAGAAAACCAGCGCGCCCGGCGGATCCATGAAGCGCAGCAGATTCACGACGGCGCGTTCGATCTTGTTGCCGGCAATGCGCACGACGCGATATTCGATATCGGCGTGGCCTGCCGTGTCACCCTTGGCGGCGATGCGCAGCGCGTCTTTCTGGTAATGCGTCGCCAGGGTGACGATCGCCTTGGGCAGCGTGGCGCTGAACAGCAGCGTACGGCGGGTTTCCGGCGTGGTTTCCAGGATGAACTGCAGGTCTTCGCGAAAGCCCATGTCGAGCATTTCGTCCGCCTCGTCCAGCACCACCGCCTTCAGCGATGTCACTTTCAGGGCGCGGCGTTCCAGGTGATCGCGAAGTCGGCCCGGCGTGCCGACGACAATATGGGCGCCATCGGCCAGCTCGCGCCGCTCGCGGCCCGGATCCATGCCGCCGACGCACGACACGATGCGCGCGCCCGCATAATGATACAGCCAGGAAAGTTCGCGCTGCACCTGCAGCGCCAGTTCGCGGGTCGGCGCGATGATCAGCGCCAGCGGATCGCCCGCCCTGCCCAGCGTCTCGGCGCCGTCCATCAAGGTGTCGGCCATCGCCATGCCAAACGCGATGGTCTTGCCCGACCCGGTCTGGGCGGACACCAGCAGGTCGCGCCCTTCCGCCTCCTCTTCCACCACCGCCTTCTGAACCGGCGTGGGCGTGGTGTATTCGCGCTCGATCAAAGCGCGGGAAAGGGCAGGATGGGTGGCGGGGAAGCTCAAAGGGAACTTTCGGGTGGGGTTTGCGGCCCCTCCTTTATCCCCATCCGGCCAAAAAGATAGGCGAAACCCCGATTCAGGGCTTCATAGCGCCTATGCCGGCCATCATTTTCCGGTCTTTGTTGTCCTGCATTAATAGAGTGAGGCCGGAAATCGTGCCCAGGCCCAGCCCGCCGGGCATGCCGCAGTCCGGATCGGCCTCAATCTTCGAATAGCTCTCGCCCGAGACTTTCTCCCATTTTCCGGCCGGCTTCTTGATCTCGACACTGGCGACGGTGGCCTTCAGCACCAGCCGCACGATGGCCGGATGCGGCTTGCTCGGCTTGGTCAGGCTGGGAAAGCCGTCAATCATGGTCCAGCCATTGGCCAGCGCCCAGGCGGTGATTTCGTCTTTGGTCATGCGCCGCTTGTAGCACATCGGCAAATAAAAAACCCGCCCGCTAAAAAGGCGGGCGGGGCTTCATTAAGTGTGCTGGAGAAACAGGCGTGGCAGCTACCGCGACCTGACTATTTCTTTTTCAAGAAAGCCGCGATGCACCAGGCAAGAGAGCCACCGCACAAGATCGCCATGCTTAGCGCCCAAACAAGTTCGACAGCTTCTCGATAAGCGCTCGCTGCGGGCGAACCACGCTCACCAGGCGACGCGAACTTCATCCAGGATATAGCGGTCGGAACGGTCGAACAGCAGGATGCTGTTGTTGACCCAGATCCAGCGGCAGTTGTAGGGCGGCCTGGGCAGGCCATAGGACCTGTAGTCGCTCACCACATAGCGCATGAAATAGCGCGGCAGGTAATCGCCGGCATGCCAGCTCTGCCGCCAATACTGCCGCGGCACGCTGTAATAGCCAAAGCCCGGCGCGAAGAAGAAATTCGCCCGCGCACCGGTATAATTCCGGAACGCATTATTCCCGCGCCACCAGTTGCGGTCGCGCTGCAAGGCCGTATTGCGGTCCCAGTTCTGGTTGCCGGACTGCCATTGGTTTGTCTGCTGCACATGGCGCTGCGGTACGGCCTGATTGCGCTGCACCGCTTGGACTTGTGGCGCCGCCTGGGGCTGGGGCTGGACCTGGGGCCGGAAGGTCCCTTGCGGATTGGCCTGCCGTTGCTGCCCGTCGCGACCCTGCTGCCAGTTTGGACCGGCTTGCACCTGAACCGGGGCGACTGGCGCCGGCGCCTGAACAGGCGCCGCTTGCTGCCTTTGCTGCCTGTCTTGCCTCATTTGTCTTTCGGGCCGGGCTTGCGCCGCGACAGGAGCCGCGGGCTGGGCGGGCGCGGGCGTTGCCGCTGGTGCCGCCTGAACTTGTCCCGGGGCCTCGCCGCGGCGTCCGCGCTCATTCTGTCCCCGGTCGGGCATGGCCTGCTCCTGCCGCGTATTGGGCGACCGGTCCTTGCCGCCGCCCCGATGATCCGGCTGGGCCAGAGCCACAGGCGTCCCCGCAAGCAGGATGGCGGCAGCGGTCGTGACAAGAAGAGATTTCATGAATCACCCCATCGCCGGGTGAAGGGCGGGTTTGCAGTCGTTTCTGTGCTCCATCGGAAACGCGCAGGTCGGGTTTTCGACCAATAATTCGGGGAACGCGGCTTTCGGCTACGCCGCCTGCCGTTCCGCGCAGCGCAGCGGCAGCTCAACGGTGACGCAGGTCCCGACATTCTCGGTACTGGCCAGGTGCACGCTGCCGCCATGCGCCGCTGCCAGCCGGCGCACCAGCGCCAGGCCAAGACCCGTGCCTTCACGCGCCAGGTGCGGATCATTCGCCGCCTGCTCGAACGCCCCGCCCAGCCGCGGCAGCACATCGGCCGGAATGCCGATGCCCTTGTCGCGCACCCGCATCCGCACGAAATCGGGTTTGACCTCCAGCGATACCTTCACGCTGCCGCCGGATGAGGAGAACTTTACCGCATTCGACAGCAGGTTCAGCAATATCTGCTTGCAGGCCCGCGCATCCGCATCGATGAGTACCGGCGCATCCGGCACTTCTTTCACCAGCTTTACCTGGCGGCCTTCCGCCATGCCTGCCGACAGCTGCAGGCAGCTGTCGACCACGCCGCTCAAATCCGTCTGCCGGATGTCCAGCACCATTTTTCCAGCCTCGATCTTGGCAAGATCCAGAATGTCCGACACAAGGTTGAGCAGATGGTTGCCGGCATCATGGATCAGCTCGGCATAGCTCTGATACTTGTCGGCGAGCGGCCCATACACCTTGTGCAGCATCAGGTCGGAAAATCCGATCACCGCATTCAGCGGCGTGCGCAACTCGTGGCTCATATTGGCCAGGAATTCCGACTTGGTCCGGCTGGCGCTTTCCGCCGCCTCCTGCGCCAGCTGGCTGCGCAGCACGTCATTCTTGAGTCTCTGGCGGTCCGCCGCGGCGCGGTGGAACTGCTGCAGGGCGCGGGCAACGTGACCGATCTCGTCGTCGCGGTCATTGTATTTCAGGACCGGCACTGCGGCCTCGTCTCCCGGCGTCTGCAGCCCCATGCCGTCCAGACTGGCACAGCCCCGCCCCGGACCGAACCGGAAGTGCAAGTTAGGGCTAAAAGAAGCTTAACCGGCCTTCTGACAAACCCGCCCGGCACATGATATGGTCAAATCAGCAGCAGTGAGGCCGTCCATGGATACCGAAGCCAGAGTGAGCGCAGTGCTCAAAAAAGCCCTTTTGGTCAACCAGGACCAGATCACGCCCAAGGCGCTGCTGGTGGAGGATCTGGGCGTATCCAGCCTGGACCGTTTTGAGCTGCTGATGGGCCTGGAAGAGGAATTCGGCATCGAATTGCCGGAACAGGACCAGGACCAGATGAAGTCGGTCGGCGATATCATCGCCTATATCGAACGGCACCTGGCCAAGGCTTAAGCCACAAAAAAGGGCCGTGTCGCCACGGCCCCTTTTTATTTGTTGCTCTGCTGTTCGCCCAAGCTGCGACGAACCGCTCCTCTTACTTGAAAATCTTCGTCCGGTTGGCCTTGGCCCAGGCATGGGCTTCCGGCGAGGCCGCCCACTTGATGGCGTTGCGCACCAGCTGCTGATAGGCCGGCACCCGCCAGGCATTATTGTCGTGGCCCATTTGGGTATAGAAGACCGGGCTGTTCTCCGACGCCTTCACCCAGGTCGACAGGTTGCTGTACTGGCGCGCCGGGTTGAAGTTCACGCGCGGATCGGGCGGCGTGAAGCTGGTGGTCAGGATCGGCGTCACCGATTCCGGGAAGAAGGCGCAGCCATAGGCTTCATCGGTGATGTCGAAGCCGTCGCCCAGCCCTGCCGCAACCGGATGGTTCTTGGCCACCACGGTCTGGCGCTGCGCCGTGCGCGGATAATAGCCGTGATGGGGATCGAGAATCCCGCGCACCGTCACCGGCGCATACCAGTCGCAGGCCCCGCCCACCACTTCGGCATATTCCGGCCAGACATGGGTCCAGGCCGCCGAGGCGTGGTGCAGGAACACCATGCCCTTGCCCTGTTTCAGAAGCGCGGCGAAACCCTTCTTCAGTTCCGGCGAGGGGTCGGGATAGAAGCGGTTGCGCTCGCCATTTGGGCCAAGCTGCACGACGCCGGGACCGCCCAGGTCATAAAAGACAAAGACGTCGAAATTCTTCGAGCCTTCGGGCGTCATCAGCACATCGGCGGCGGGATGCTCGGCATGGGCATAGGTAATGTCATCGCCCAGGCAGTCGAGCATGGAGAGCAGATGCTCGCGTTCGAACTCATGGCCCTTCGAGATAAAGAGAACCCGGATCGGGCCACGGCCGCCCTGCGGGATGCGCGCCATGGGCTGGCCGTCGGCGCCCTTCATCGGCACGCCGCAGGTCATGGGCACCAGCGGAATGGGCGGCAGCGGCTTGACGCCGGCTGCCTGTGCGGCCGCCTGCTGGGCGCGCAGGCTGGCCTGGATTTCCGGCGTGCCGGTCTGGATGGCGGGGGCGCAGAGCGAGCCGCCCGGCACCTTCTTGCAGCCCACCCATTTGGAGACGTCCAGCTCAAGCGGCTCGCGCGAAATCGCGACGGCGGGCGGCAAGGTGGGCTGGGCCCAGGAACCGCTGGTCAGTGCGACAGCCGATGCGGCAACGCTGGCCAGCGACAGAATGGAAAACACGCGCTTGCGAAAAGACATGGAAGACCCCCTGAAAACTGCTTTTATTGGCGCGGATCATAACCGCAGCCCGGGGACGGCACTAGCCGTTTTTGCTTCCTTCGGACCCGTTCGAGCCATTCACATCCGGTTCATCGCCCGGCCCGCATAACAGCCCCCGCCCGATATTGGGCTGGAAAATCGCAGGCACCGCCATGGCCGTATATCGTTTTCGTTACGCAGACCGGTCCGGCAGCGCAGTCCGCACCACCATCATGCAATGCGCCGACGATGCCGAGGCGGTCCACAAAGCCTGCGACACGATGCAGGACCGTTACGCCATGCTGGAAATCTTCGAAGGCGAGCGGCTGGTCTACAACAAATTTCCCATTCCCGCCTCCGCGCAAACGCGGCAATCCCCGCGCACCTGACCTCAGACCGCGAATGCCGGCCTTGCCGCCGCGGCATCCATGCAGCGCGCTTGCGGAAACGACACCGACACTGTCGTCCCCTTGCCCAGGGCGCTGCGGATCGTGACGTCGCCGCCGTGAAGCGCCACTTTTTCCTTGAGCAGCAGCGCTTCGCCGGTGCGGCGCACATCCTTCAGCGTATGGCTGGCACGCTGGTCAAGAGCTTCATGTACGGCGAGGCTGGGGCCGTTGCATTTTTCCTACTATTTCCATAGTAGATTTTCCTTCAACGGAGAATGGATGACTTACCACCGCAACTGGCCGGGCCTTGCTTTCCTTCTGGCCTTGATCTCATCGCCCGCCGCCGCGCAATCCGATGCCGGACCGGTGTTCCAGCGCACGCCCCAGGCCGGGCGCATCATCGAACACCGGGTAGACCTGGGCTCGGTGCACAAGACCTGGGCCTACAAGACCTTCTGGACCCGCGCAGCGGACGCACGAACGCATGAACCGGTGATGGTGCGGCAATCCTTCTGGCCGCGGCTGCTGGCGGACCCGGTGGGCGCGCTGACGTTCCGGCAAGTGCCATGGTCGCGGAAATTCGTGATCGACTGCGCCGGACGGCGCATCGGCGCGCGGGTCACCTGCGGGGCACGGAAAATGGGGCGCAGCATCAGCATCATCTCCTGCGCGATCTGCCGCGGTTTGCCCGGCATGAAGGAATGGGCGAACAGCATGACCAGCAGGATCTGCACGAGAATAGCGGCGCTCGCCGTGGCGAAGCGTTGTTGGGAGCGCGTCATCAGCCCGTATCCGTCGCGGACTGCGCGAAATATGTTCGCACCGCCCCGCCAGCGCCCCCGCGCCACGCCCTAATTACGGAATTTCCAGCAGCCTGCCAATTGTTGCCGCAAGCCCACGCCTGTGGCTGAATGGGCCCATTAACAATAAGTCGCCAAGGTTGGGATGCCCGACATGCTGGAAAAATCGCGCCTTCTCATGCTGGCCCTTGCGGTCTGTTTGGCCGCGCCCGCTTTGGCCGCCCCGCCCTTGCCCGCCGATCCGCGTGCCGCCCGCGCCGTCCAGGACTATCTGCGCCAGATGCAGGCCGAGGACAGCCAGGCGCGCGACCAGCGCGTCGCCGATCGCATCGACGCGCTGGCCAGCAATCCCGCCTCGCCCGTGCTCGGCAACCCGAAGGGCGATGTCACCATCATCGTCTTTTCCGATTACGCCTGCCCCTATTGCAAGCAGGCCGAGCCACGGCTGATGGCGCTTGCGAGCGCCGACAAGGGCGTGCGCCTGGTGATGAAGGAGTATCCGATCCTCACCAAACCCTCGATGACCGCCTCGCGCATGGCGCTGGCCGCGCACCGCCAGGGCAAGTACCGCCCCTTCCATCTTGCGCTGATGCGCCGCGAAGGCGTGCTGGACGATGCCGACATTCTTGAAACCGCCCGCGCCGCCGGCATCGATGTGAACCGCGCCCGCCGCGACATGCTGGCCCCCGAGGTCAGCGACGAGATCATCGCCAATTTCAACCTGGCGCGCGGCATCCGCGCCTTCCAGACCCCGACCTATATCGTCGGCGGCCACATCCTCACCAGCGATTCCGCCGATATCGACTTTGCCCGCGAAGTGGCCGCCGCCCGCCGCCGGAGATAATCGCGCAACGGGAACCTGAACCAAACGCGCCTGGGCAACGTATCTATTCCCGCCATCCATGCTAGTTTGATCCATGAGAACAATCGCAGGACCATGCCGGGCCGCGGCGGCCATCGCCGCGCTGCTGCTGCTTTCCACGCCCGCACTGGCCCAGCGAGGGCCGCGCGGCGATGGCCCGCCCAAGACCTGGGACATCGCACTGGGCGTCGGCGGCTCGTACCGCCCCACCTTTGAAGGCAGCGACCGTTCCCGCTTCCGCCCCCTGCCGGTCATCACCGTCAACTGGCGCGACACCATCACCTTCGGCGAAGGTGGTCTCAGCCTGCAGGCAGGAAGCGGACCCCTGCGCTTCGGCGGCGGACTGACCTTCGACGGCGGCCGCAAGGATCATGACACCGGCGGCATCTTCGGCGGCGGCGATGACCGCCTGGCCGGCATGGGCAACATAGACTTCACCCTCGGCGCGCGCGGCTTCGCCAGCTACCGGCTGGCTTTTGTCAATTTCAGCGCCTCGGCCACCAAGTTCTTCGGCAAGCAGAATGACGGCGTGCTGGCCACCTTCGGCGCCTCGGCGCCGGTGCCGCTGGGCAGGAATCTGGTCTTCATTCCCAGCATCCGCGCCAGCTGGGCCGATGACAAATACATGCAGACCTTTTTCGGGGTGTCGCCGCTGCAGGCGTCACGGTCGATCTTCTCCGCCTTCACCGCCCGTTCGGGCCTTCAGGATGTGCGCGGCGGCGCCAACCTGATCTACCGCTTCGACAGTCACTGGTTCGCGGCAGTGAACGCCAATGTCACGCGGCTGGTGGGCGACAGCGCCAAAAGCCCGATCAGCATTTCCGACACCAACACCAGCGTCATCACCATGCTGGGCTACCGTTTCTAAGGGCGGGGCCGGGCGTCCGGTAACCGAAATCCCCTTTCGGCGTTCTATGTCCGCAGGAACGCATGTTAGGGTCGGGAATGACTGCAAAATCCGCCTTTTTCGCCGCCGCGGCCACCCTTTTTGCCGCCGCCACCGCACTCGCCCCCGCCTGGGCCCAGGGCGGCGGCGCCTCCCAGACCCAGGAATGGGAAGCCCTGTCGCGGCGCACCACCCCGCCGGAAGGGCGCGAATGGGATGTGCGCGTGGGCGGCGCGGGCGTCATGCGCCCCACCTTTGAAGGCAGTGATCGCTACCGCTTCGCCGCGCTGCCCTTCATCACCGTCAACTGGCGCGACACCATCAGCCTGGGCGAAAGCGGCCTGTCCGCCCAGCTTCGCAGCGGCAACCTGCGCTATGGCGTGGGCCTCACCTTCGATGCGGGCCGCGAAGACAGCGGCACCGGCGGCGTCTTTGCCGGCGGCGACGACCGCCTGCGCGGGCTGGGCGAGATAGACTTCTCGCTGGGCGTACGGGGCTTTGCCACGTACCGCTGGAGCTTCCTGGAACTGGGCGGCTCGGTGACCAAATATACCGGCAATCAGAATGACGGCATCCTGTCCGACATCGGCGTCTCCGCCGCCCTGCCGCTGGGCGAAAGGCTTCTGCTGATCCCCAACATCCGGGTTGGTTTCGCCGACGACAAGTACATGCAGACCTATTTCGGCATCAATGCGCTGCAGGCGTCACGCTCGATCTTCCCGCGCTTCGACGCCCATGGCGGCCTGCACCAGCTGCGCGGCGGCGCCAACCTGGTCTACAGCTTCACCGACCACTGGTTCGCAGGGCTAAATGCCGGCGCCACGCATCTTCTGGGCGACGCCGCGGTAAGCCCGATCAGCATCACCGATACCTATGGCACCGCGCTGACCTTTGTCGGCTTTCGCTTTTAGGCAATCCTAGCGGCGGGCAACGGGCGCGACATAGCGCGATCCGGCAGCGGTGCCGGTGCTGGCGCCGGCTACCGGTTGCTGCACGAACTGCATGACAATCGGGCCACCCTCGTCCGAGGCGGATGCGCCGACGCCGCCCGACAGGTCGCCAATGGTGATGCCTTCGGCTTCCGGGGCGTCGATGTCCCTGGTGTCCAGGTCCATCACCATGGTGGTCATGGTGTCCAGCTCCACGGCGATGGCGGGGCTGGCGCCCAGCAAGGCCAGGGCCGAGGCGAAAATCACATGCGCTTTCATAGGCTGCTCCCAAAATGCGGATGGCGCGTCAAAACGCACCATCCGCGGCAAGGACCGGCAGGGGGCAACCGCCGGATTGATCCAGTTTGAGACAGGCGGACACACCTGTGCTCTTTGTTACCCTGTCCGTCGCAATGGCCGTGCCATGCGGCTAGGCGGTAAAACTCACCAGCGCCGCGCTGGCGGCGGGCACGGCCAGCATCGCCCGCCCGCCCCGGATGCGGACCGGCTCGCTGACCCCGCCCCAGCGCCCGTTATTGCCGACACCCGCCCCGCCCAAGGTGACACCGCTCAAGGACGAGACCGATGGCGCGGCCAAGCGCATGACTTCGGCCTGTCCCTGCGGCGCGCCGGAAATCGTCACTGTCGCATCGCGCGTCATATCCTTGTTGATCACCGCCACGCCGATGGCGCCGCCCTCGTCGCGGACGGCATAGGCGGTGAGATTGACGCTGCCCTTGTTCAGATCCAGCGCCACCAGATCGCCCTGGGCAATCTGGGCGAACGCCAGCAGGCCGTAATATTCCGGCGCCGCACTATAATGACCGGCAAGATCGTCGGTGATGGGCGAATAATAGCTCAATCGCCCCAGATGATTGATCCCGGTCTGCAGGTTCGCCCCCGCCGCGCCGCGTGACGCCAGCACGAACAGGTAATCCAGCGCCCACAAGGCACTGGCGAAACTGTCGCTGACCCCCGGTTTGCCACCGCCATAGAGGGTTGCGGTCTCGCTCATCCGCCAGGGGATGCCCGCCTTGACCGCGCTGGCCTGAAATTTCGCCAGATTGTTCTGCGCAAAACGCGTTTCGTCCTTCAGCAGCAGCGCATGGGTGCTGCCGGGATTGTCGCGGCCCGCAATATAATGATGCGCCGTCAGCAGCACGGCGTCGCCGCCCTCGTCGCGCGCAAAGGCTTCCACCCACGCGACGCCCCCATCGCTGATGTCCGGCCCGGCAAAGCGCGCCCTGGGCAGCACCGCGCGGATCGCCGCCTTGTACCGGCGATATTCCGCCAGCCAGGCGTCATAGCCATAGGGCGCGGTGCGATGGCCCGCCAGCACGAAGAGGTCGGGCTCGTTGCCGATCTGGAAGGCGATCAGCCGCTCGCCCATCACCTCGGTCACCGCCCGCGCCAGCGCCACGGCATTTTCCACGCTGCCGGTGCCCAGGTTCAGGCCCCAGATCAGCTTCCAGCCGACCGCATCCAGAAAGCCGCGCAGCCGCCGCAGGTTTTCATAATTCAGCACCGTGGCCTTGGGCGCCCAGGCCGGCGTGCCCGCCGTTTCATAGCGCGTATAGTCCGAGACATTGCCGCCGATGCGCAGCACGCCCCGCCCCAGGTTGCGCACCAGTTGCACGTAAGCGCGGTTCTCGCTGGAGAGCAGTCCCGGCGCCGCCACCGCAGAAGCCTCGAACCCCAACCCCATGAAATCGGCGGGCAGCGCGCGCAGCCGGCGCTGCGGATTGATCTGGATGGTCACCGCATCGGCGGCCCGCGCCGCACCCGCAAACGGCAATGCCGCCGTCGCCGCCAGAACCAATCTGCGCGAAATCATCCCGGTCTCCTGCCCATGGCCGTCCCAAGCATGCGCGCCGGCGGTGCCCAAGACAACGGGCTGCCGGTTGCTCCCGTTTCATCCCTGTGCCTCAATGGGAAAAACAATGGGACCTGGGGCATGACAGCTGAATCCGCAAACGAAACCTCCGCCGTCCGCGCCATCACCTGGCGCATCCTGCCCCTGCTCTTCGCCGGCTACTTCACCGCCTATATCGACCGGGTCAATGTCGGCTTCGCCGCCCTGACCATGAACCAGGATCTGGGCCTGTCCGCCGAACAGTATGGCCTGGCCGCCGGCCTGTTCTTTGTCGGCTATGTCGCCTTTTCGATTCCGTCCAACCTGATCCTGGCGAAGCTCGGCGGGCGCACCTGGCTGCCCATCATCATGGCCTGCTGGGGCAGCGCCTCGCTGCTCAACGCCTTTGTGGTCGACGCCCACACTTTCTATGGCCTGCGCTTCATACTGGGGCTGGGCGAGGCCGGCCTCTATCCCGGCCTGCTTTATATAATGGCGCAGTGGTTCCCCGGAAAATACCGGGTGCGGATGCTGACCCTGCTGATCCTCTCCACCCCCTTCTCCATCGTGGTCGGCTCGCTGATCTCCCAGCCCATCCTGCTGCTGGACGGCGCCATGGGCATGAAGGGCTGGCAGTGGCTCTTTATATTGCAGGCCCTGCCGACCATCGCGCTGGCCCTGGTGTTCTGGCTCACTTTGCCGGACAGCCCCGCCGAGGCGCGTTGGCTGAAACCCGCCGACAAGAAATGGCTCACCGAAACCCTGGCCGGCGAGCTGGCGCAGCGCGAGAGCGTGCAGAAATTCAGCGTCAGGGGCGCGCTGACCTCGCCCATCATCTGGGCCTGCGCCGTTGCGGGCCTGGGCATCAATGCGGCCGCCTATGGCCTGATCCTGTTCCTGCCCCAGATGATCAATGCGCTGGGCGTTTCCAAAGTCATGACCCCGCTGGTCAATGCCATTCCCTTCGCCGTCGCCTCGGTGGTGATGGTGGCCTGGGGTTTTCATTCCGACCGCAAGATGGAGCGCAACTGGCACGCCGCCATTCCCGCCTTCATCGCCGCTATCGCGCTGATCAGTTGCGCCATCCTGACCAACCCCATCGCCATCATGGTGGCGCTGACCCTGGGGGTCACCGGCGTCTTCTGTTATGTCAGCGTATTCTGGGCGGTGCCGTCCGCCATGCTGACCGGCTCGGCCGCCGCAGCGGGCCTGGCCCTGATCAACGCCGTCGCCAATATCGGCAGCTTCGCCGGACCTTATTATGTCGGCTGGGTGCGCGACGTCACCGGACACTATGCCCTGGGCATCATGGCGCTGGGGCTGGGCCCGCTGCTGGCCAGTATCGTCGCTGCCAGCTTGCGGTCGGCGCGCAAATTCGAGCAGGCTTAGACACATGAAAAGGCTGATCGCCCTTCTGCTCCTCACGTTGCCCGCCGCCGCCCAGACGGGAAGCGACAGCGCCGCCAACATCAAGGCGCATATGGCGTTTCTCGCCTCGGATGATCTGAAGGGCCGCGAAGCCGGCTCCCCCGGCTATGACAAGGCCGCCGACTATGTCGCCGCCCAGATGAAGGCGCTGGGCCTCAAGCCCTTTGGCAACAATTATTTCCAGCCCGTGCCGCTGGTCGCCGCGCGCGCCAAGGACAAGGGCCAGTTCTCCCTGCGCGAGCCTTCCGGCAAAGTCACAACCCTTGAATTCGGCAAGGACTATGTCGCCGGCGGCGACGAAGCCTATCCCCGCATCCGCATCACCGCGCCGCTGGTCTTTGTCGGCTATGGGTTGGTGGCGCCCGAGCACAAGCGCGATGATTACGCAGGGCTCGATGTGAAGGGCAAGATCGTGGTCGCCCTGGCAGGCGCCCCCAAATTCCTGCAGACCGAAGAGCGCGCCTATTACCGCACCGGCTCCACCAAGCTGAAGGCCGCCAAGGATCGCGGCGCCGTCGGCTTTGTCAGCATCAGCACCCTGACCGGCGAAAAGCTCTATCCCTTCGCCAACCGCGCCCGCCAGTTCCAGAACTGGGGCATGAGCTGGCGCATGAAGAACGGCAAGCCTTTCAGCGCCGTGGACCTGCCGCTCCTGACCGGGATCAGCGTCGCGGGCGCCAAAAAATTTCTCGGCGCCAGAACCGACGCCATTCTCGCGGCCGCCGAAACCGCCCAGGGCGCCGTGAAGGGCTTCGACCTGGGCCTGACCATGACCGCGGCCATGGACAGCGAGGTCAAGACACTCGAAAGCAGGAACATCGTCGGCTGGCTGCCCGGCTCCGATCCCAGGTTGAAGGGCGAATATATCGTGCTGTCGGCGCATCTGGATCACATCGGCATCACCCCGCCTGTGAAGGGCGACGCCATCAACAATGGCGCGCTGGACAATGCCGCCGGCGTCGCCACCACCTTGGAAGTGGCCCGCCTGTTCCAGGGCAGACCCCCGCGCCGCTCGCTGATCTTCCTGGTCGACACGGCGGAGGAAAAAGGCCTGATCGGCGCCGAATATTTCGCCCGCAATCCCCCGGTGCCGGTTTCCAGGATCGCCGCCGACGTCGATCTCGACATGCCGATCCTCACCTATGATTTCACCGACGTGGTGGCTTTCGGCGCCGACCGTTCCAGCATCGGACCAGCCATGGCCCGCGCCGCAGCTAAGCTGAATGTGAAACTGTCGCCCGACCCCATGCCCGATGAAGGCATCTTCACCCGCTCCGACCATTACCGCTTTGTCGAGCAGGGCGTGCCGGCGGTGTTCCTGATGACCGGTTACGCCAATGGCGGCGAAAAGGCCTTCGCCCATTTCATGAAGAACAACTACCACAAGCCCAGCGACGACCTCAGCCAGCCGATCAACTATTCCGCCGGTGCCAAATTCGCGAAGCTGAATTACGAGGTCACCAGGGAACTGGCCGACATGGATGCGCGACCGCAATGGAACAAGGGCGACTTCTTCGGCGTCAAATTTGGACGGCAGTAATCAGGCGCCTGGCAACCCGTCCCAGCGGGCTCTCCGAACTATCGTTATTTTGCCCTATTGTCCCGCCAACTTGCCACCTGCCGTTTTTGAAAGCGACCATGCGCCGCTCTGTCGCCCTTCTTCTGTTGCTGGCTTTCGCATGTCCCGCGCGGGCGCAGGACGTTGCCCTCCAGCCGGAATGGAGCGAGATCGAAACCGTGACCGTGCGGGCCCAGCCCGGCCCCGCTTTGTGGCACCTCACGCGTGGCAATTCGGAAGTCTGGGTGCTGGGCCAGGTCTGGCCCATGCCCAAGGGACTGACATGGAACAGCGATGTTCTGGCCGATGTGATGGACGGCGCCCGCGAAGTGCTGTCGCCGCCCCGCCCCGCCATCAATTTCATAGATATCGCCTGGTTCCTGCTCTGGCATGGCGGCAAGCTGTCCCTGCCGCGCGGCCAGAATCTGGAGAGCCAACTGCCCGATGACCTGCGCCGCCGCTTTCTTGCCGCCCGCGAAGCGGTCAAGGGCGATCCGGATGACTATGCCACCGACATTCCCATCCGCGCCGCCGTGCGCCTGCAGCAGGATTTCATGAAGGCCTTCAACTTCGAAGGCGGCGAGCCGCGCGGGCGTATCGGCGACATCGCCCGCGCCAGGAAGGTCGAACGCCGCGCCGTCATCCGCTTCGAGGCCATGGATGTGGCGCGCGATCTTCTGAAACTCACCCCCGAACAGCAGCGCCAATGCCTGTCCCAGGCGGTGGATGATGCGCTATGGGCCAGCGAGCATGCCGCCCCCGCCGCGCGGGCCTGGGCGGTGGGCAATGTGAAGGCGATGAAGGCCCATTACGCGGAATCCCGTCTGATGAACTGCGCCATCGGCACGGTCACCCGGGCCGCCGCCATCGAGGCGCGCAATGTCGCCGAAACCGTGTCGGCTATCGACGGCGCCCTGAAGAAGCCCGGCAAGACCATCGCCGTGGTCAATCTGGGCCCGCTGCTGAGGAAGGGCGGTGTGCTGGAAAAACTCGTCGCCATGGGCGTCACCGTCCAGGCCCCGGCGGAGGGCTAGAGTTTACGGTGCCGCCGTCGGCAGTCCCAGCGCATCGCGCAGCCGCGCCAGCACCACACGGGTTAAACTAGAGCAGCAAGCCGGGCACCGAGCACTAATCTTCATACGCCAGCAAATGAGATGCCGCCCACGCATGCCGTGGGGCATCTGATTTTAGGGCCCCGCGGCGAACTTGTTGCAACCTTAATATCTTCATTCATAGCATCGCGCATTCGTGCGAACGCTATATTGAAGTTGATATTGAAACTCATTTCTTTCGTAAGATCTCCGCGTGTCGCCAGGGCGACAGCCAGGCTGGGCGGGCTTTCTGGCGTATGCTTCCTGCTATCCGTGCTTGGTTTGCTTGGATGGCGAAGCCATCGCCAGGCTGAAGTTGCCGCGTCGCTGGCAATCCATTCATCCGGCGGGATCGACGAAAGCAGATTCGTGAAAATCGGCGGGATCGATCAATGGGTTCAGATCCGGGGCGAAAGCAGTGCCAACCCTGTGCTGCTGGTGCTGCATGGCGGCCCCGGCGCGTCCTTCATTCCCTACACCCGGCTGTTCCGTGAATGGGAGCGCCACTTCACGGTCGTTCTGTGGGACCAGCGCGGGACCGGCCAGACCTACACCCGCAATACGCTGCCCGATTCCCGGACGATGACAATCGACCGCATGACCGCCGATGGGCTGGAGATAACCGCCTATCTGCGCGCGCGCCTGCACCAGGACAGGATTATGCTGCTTGCCCATTCCTGGGGTTCAGTGCTGGGTGTTGGCATGGTGGCTACCAGACCCGGATGGTATTCCGCCTTCGTGGGGACCGGCTTTATCGTGTCGGAACTTCCCGACTGGGTCGCCGCCTTCGACATCCTTCTGGCCAATGTCCGTGCCGCTGGCGACGAGACGGCGTTGCGCGCACTCACGGCGATTGGCCCCCGCCCTATGTGGACTCCCATGCGCAGAAAATCCATGACCGGTGGATTCACAGATACGACACCCTGGAAGAGAAAAACCTGTCCTCGCTGGCGCGCATGCTTGCGTTCACACATCCGCGTTATTCCCTGACCGATATCCACAACTTCTATGAATCGGCGGAATTCTCGGAACGGACAATCCGCGACGAACTTTATGCCTATGACGCCCGCACCCGGCCGATGCAGTTCGATGTTCCGATTGTGATCGTTGAAGGCACGGAGGATATGGTAACGCCGGCACCATATATCCGGCGCTATTTCGACGACATCCGCGCGCCGGCAAAGTCCTTCGCCCTGGTCAGGGGTGGCGGCCATAGCGTCATCGTCACCAGGCCCGCGGAATTTCTGGACAGCATGCTGGCCGCGCTGAAATTGGTGCGCGTGCCGCTTTGGCAGGCGCCCACAAGCCGACCGCACTAGCGTTCCCGAACTTTGCCTAGCAACAGACGACGCGCGACAGGTTTGGGAAACCGGTGGTGGGCAGCACATCGGCTGAAGCTATGATCAGCGCCGGCAGGTAACCGTCAAGCCGCATCAGCAAGCGACAGCGGGACCAGGAATTTCACGCTGGCCGCGAACCACAGCCAGAAACGCGTAGCAGTGCCCTGCTTGCGGAAAATCGGGACCATTGCGGCGATCACCAGCGCGAAAAGCGTGGATTGCCACAGATGGTCGATCATGGCGTCTTGTCGCCGATCGTGCTGCCCATCCGGCGCACCAGTTTTTCGGCTTCCTGCACGTCTTCCAGCGTGACCTTTCCGGTTTCCACCAGATGGGTCATCACCGGCTGGGTGCGCCCGCCGAACAGCGCGAGCAGATCGTCCACCAGCCGCCGCTGCGCCGCATTGCGCGACACCGCCGCTTCATAGATGTGCGCGTTGCCGATTTTCTTCAGGCGGGTGACCGCCTTCTTGCCTTCCAGCCGCACCACGGTGGTCTGGATGGTGGTGTAGGCCGGGCGGCCCTTCTTGGGGAATTCTTCCTGGATTTCGCGCACCGAGCGCGCGCCGCCGGTCCACAGCGTTTCCATGATGGCCAGTTCCAGCTTGGTCAGGCGCGGCGGTGCCATGGGCGGTCCTACTATAGGCATGGGTTTTATACCGCAGGCGCCGGGACCTGTCGACCCAAGGCATGCCGATACCCAGGAACGGGACCCGCCAGAGCCAGGGCGACTTCGGCGGCGACAGCGCGCGCGGCGCCCCGACGCCACGCCCCTTCGGCATTGCGCAGGGCTCGGGAATCCGGTTACGAAAACAGACGGTTCCCTGGCCCCGGATCGAAGTGATCCGCCCCGCGTATATAGAAGTGGAAGGGCCACGAAGGAGAACACCATGATCCGACATGTATTGCTGGCCGCGACACTGCTGTGCGTTGCCGTTCCGGCGGTTGCCCAGCCCTATCGCGACCGCGACCGGCGCGAAGCCCCCTGCCTGCGCCAGCGCAACATCCATGACTATCAGATCGTGCCGGGCGACCGCTCGCTGGTGGTGACCGACATCGCCCGCCAGCGCTACCGGCTGAATTTCATCGGCCGCTGCTATGACCTGAAGCACAATTTCGGCCTGGCCTTCCGCACCCGCGGCGTCGGCACCCTGTCCTGCGTGACGCGCGGCGACTCGGTCTACAACAGCCAGGCGCTGGGCGCGGGCAAGCAGTGCATCGTCGAAAGCGTGGAATACCAGACCCGCGCCCTTGACCGCATGGACTATGAAGCCATGCAGGCGCGCGACCAGGGGCGGGAGCGCCGCGACCGTCGCTGACACCGCCATCGCTTCCATCAGGGCGCGTCCTTCGCGGGATGCGCCCTTTTTCTTTTGGGCGAGGCGCCGAATGACCGGCTGGCGCGATTGTGCCAAGTTCCGTCATTTCAGAACCGGCGGGAAAGCCGGTACATTTTAAAACGAGGGAGCCCAACGCCGTGAAGATCGAGTCCATCGAGTTCTTTTATCTCTCCATGCCCGAAGTGCTGGACATCGGCGATGGCAGCCAGGACGCGCTGCTGGTGCGGGTGCGCGCCGGCGGGTTGACGGGATGGGGCGAGTGCGAAGCGGCGCCGCTGGTCTCGATCGCCAGCCTGGTCTGTCCGATGTCGCACAGCGCCTGCAAGCCGGTGCAGGCCTCGGTGCTGGGCCAGGCGCTGGACGGCCCCGAAGACATCGCCCGCATCAGCCGGCTGGTGCGCGACAACAGCCTGGACCTGCTGCAGGCCGACCACACGCTGGCCGGGATCGACATCGCGCTGTGGGACCTGATGGGCAAAAAGAAGGGCGTGCCGGTTTTCGATCTTCTGGGCTACAGGAAGGCCTATCCCAAGACCCCCTATGCCTCGCTGCTGTTCGCCGACACGCCCGAACAGACGCGCATCGCGGCAAAGGCGCTGCGCGCCAAGGGCTACAGCGCCATCAAGTTCGGCTGGGGGCCGTATGGCCGCACCAGCGCCAGGGCGGACGCCGACCAGGTCCATGCCGCGCGCGAAGGACTTGGCGCCGATGGCCATCTTCTGGTCGATGCCGGCACGGTGTGGGTCGATGACGTGGACAAGGCGCGCCAGCGTCTTGCGGCGTTGCAGGAATGCGGCGCGACCTGGCTGGAAGAGCCTTTCGTCTCGGGCGCGATCGACGCCTATGCCGAACTGTCGAAGGAAAGCGGATCGGTGAAGATGGCGGGCGGAGAAGGCTGCCATAACTTCCACATGGCCAAGCACATGATCGATCATGCGGGGTTGGGCTTTGTCCAGATCGACACCGGGCGCATCGGCGGCATCACCGACGCCAAGCTGGTCGCCGATTACGCGGCGAAGCGCGGCGTCACCTTCGTCAACCACACCTTCACCACGCATCTGGCCCTGTCTGCCTCGCTGCAGCCTTTCGCCGGCCTGGAAGACCACCGCATCTGCGAGTACCCCGTGGAAGCCAAGCCGCTGGCGGAAGAACTGAGCCGCGACCGGCTGGAGCGCGACAAGGACGGACTGGTGCATGCGCCCGAAAAGCCCGGCCTGGGGGTGGAGCCGGACCTCGCGGCGATCCGCAAATACCTGGTCGACACCGAGATCAAGGTCGGCGGCAAGGTGCTCTACCGGACGCCGCAGATCTGAGGCGGGGAAAGGGCGCATCCGGACACCGGCTGCGCCCTGCTTCCTTGTGAGGCTTTGTACGGTCTGGCGCGTTACCTGCGGATGCGTGCCGCCGCCATCCTCGCTGTCACCCGCCCCACGGGGGCTTTGCTCTTGGCTCTCGCGCTGCTGGCGGGCCTGGGCGCCTGCGCCTCCGTGCCCCGGATCGCGCCCACCGCCGTTCCCGCCCCCGGCACGGTCAAGCCCGAGATTGTCGGGCGGCGCGGCCCCCTGACCCCGGCGCAAAGCAAGGCCATCCTGCAAAAGCTCGCCACCGAGCCGGGCGATGCCGGCCTGCTACAGCGCCATCTGGCCACGGAAGCAGAAGTGGCGGGCGGTCCCCTGATCGCCGGCAACCGCACCAGGCTGCTGCGCGACGGGCCCGAAACCTTCCGCGCCATGTTCGGCGCCATCCGCAATGCCAGGCGCGACATCAATCTGGAATATTACATCTTCGAGGATGTCGCGCATGATGGCATGCATCTGGGCGACCTTCTGATCGCCAGGCGCCAGGCCGGCATCGCCATCAACGTCATCTATGACAGCTACGGCTCCAGCGCCTCCCGCAGACGAGCGGTCACGGTGTCGCGGTAGTCGCCGCAGACCTTGCGCAAAATTGCGGCATCGATGGCGCGCAATTTTTCCATCGCCGCGCGCCGGCCCAGGCCCAGCGGCGTGCTGTCGCGGCCCTGGCTTTCGCTGGCGGCGAAGATCTGCGCATAGCGCTGGCCCGCCTCGAACCGCTGGCTGGCGGTGAAGCGTGCGCTGCCGCCCATCAACTGCCCCCCTGGCATAGGCGGCCCCCAGCGGCGACAGCTTGCGCCAGACCTTGGCCGCTCCTGCCTCATCGCCGATTAATGTTCAGCTACGCGGCAAAGAAGGATATCAGTCCTGTTGCCGCCCCGTAACGCGACCAAGGACAGCGCATGACCGAACCCACCCGCCGCGAAAACATCGTCCGCTTCCTGCAGCAATCCATGGCGGTGACCTTCGCCATATGGCTGGCGGTCATCTTCAACCGCCGCGGCGAACTGGCCGGCCTGCCCAGGCCCGAAGCTTTGGGCCTGATCGCCGGCTGGCTTATCGCCACTACGCCCTTCGGCATGATGGCGACTGCGCTGGCATGGGCATTCCGCGCCTTGCTGGGCTGGGTGCTGAAGAAACCCTGATCCCTCCAGGGGCGGCCCACTTCGCCGATCATCTCCACAGCATTGCTGACGATGGCGTCCTCGGCGCAGCCGGCGCGCAGCGCCAAGTCCCAGCAGCAGTTTGCGGGCGGCGGAGCCGTGTTAGGCTGGCGCCATGACCTTTCCCTTCGCCTTCTTCATCAGCGCCATCGCCGCGCTCATCGCCTCCGGTCTCTGCGCCGCCCTCCTGCGCCGCATCCCGGCGGTGGTGGCGCTGGCATGGGTGTTCGCCTCGGCGCTGGCCGCCGCCGTCACCGCCATCAACTGGCAGGCCGGCCATTCGCCCATCGCCCTGTTCTTTGACTTCACGATTCTGACCGGCCAGGCGATGCTCGGGGCGATTGTGGGGGCGCTTCCCGCCGCACTATGGCTGAAGCGGTCATCCGGCGGCTAAAAACCCCGTAATACCGCCAAAAGCGGGAGTTGGCGCTGGCCCGCCCATGCTATAAAACCCGCCCAACCCCAGCTGAGCAGCGAAAAACCTCATGACCCTGTCGCGTAACGCCATCATCGCCATCGCCGCCGCCGTCATCCTGGTGGTGGGCGGCATCGGGGCCTGGTTCCTGCTGAAATCCCCGTCGGGCGAGGAAAGCACCGCCACGGCCGCCGCCGAGCCGTCCGGCCCGCTGCCCGAACCGGTGATCGTGGTGGTCAGCATGGATGCCGTCACCCAGGCCTCCAAGGTGGGGCAGAGCATCATCACCCAGATCCAGGCCATGGCCAACCAGGCCAAGGCAGAACTGGGCCCGGAGGCGCAGGCGCTGCAAAGGGAGGAAGCGGCGGTGGCCAAGCTGCCGAGCGGCGAGCAGCTGGCCAAGCTGGAGGCGCTGGCCCCGCGCCGGGCCGCGTTCCAGCAGAAGGCGCAGGCCAGGGACGCCCAGCTCAAGGGCGCCTTTGCCCTGGCACGCGCCGACCTGGGCAAAATGATCGAGCCGATCCTGCGCCAGATCGTGACTGCGCGCGGAGCCAACCTGGTGATGGACAGACGCGCGGCCTCGATGCTGCCCGACCCCTCGCTGGACATTTCCAAGGACGTGGTGGCGGCGCTGGACGCCAAGGTCCAGACCTATACCGTCAAGGTTCCGCCGCCGCAGACGGCTCCCGCTGCAGCCCAGTAGCCGCTTTCAAAACCCAACCCGCTGGCGTAGTTTGCCGGCCGTAACGAAGACAGGAACAAGACATGGCCGCGCGCCGCAATAACGCCCGCAAGAAAGACAAACGCCGCCGTCACGCCGACACGCGCAGGAAACAGCGCGAAGCTGCTGCGACGACCACCAAGGAACCGCCGCAGCGCGCGAAGCGTCCGTCTAAGTAGGACTCAAAGCGACGACACATAAAGGGCGCGCGCGGGCAACCGCCGCGCCCTTTTCGTTTCCCCGCAACAGGGTCAGAGGCTTTCGCCTTCGGGGACAGATATCCAGCATAGATATATAAGAGTGGTGGGCGCGACAGGGATCGAACCTGTGACCCCTTCCATGTCAAGGAAGTGCTCTCCCGCTGAGCTACGCGCCCCACCTGTGGGAAGGGCGCCTCTATAGCCGGAGCAACGAGGCCTGGGCAAGCGGTCTAAGGGCAGTTTTTGCTGCTTTTGCTGGGGGTTAGACACCCCAAAACCCCATATTTTCTGCAAATGCAGCCAGACAGGACTGGACACCGGCCCGCAATGGAGCAGTGGTGCTGGCGAGAGCACATCCTTTCCAGGGAAGTGCTCTGGGGCGCCCCTCGGCCATGGCCGACCGGGGCTTCTGGTGGTGGGGCGCTTTTGCCCCGTCACAGGAGCCCTCCAATGGCCAAACCCCAGCCCCGCGTCCGCCTGAAACCCAGAAAACAGCGCATCACCATCAAGGCCCCGCGCAAGGCCGCCGCCCGGAGGGGTACCAAACTCGCAAAAATGGTGGAGCTGCTTTCGCGCCCTGATGGCGCCTCGCTCGGTGAGCTTGTCTTTGCCACCGGCTGGCATGAACCCTCGGTTCGCGCCGCCCTCAGCGTCGGCGTCAGGCAAACCCTGGGCCTGCAGCTTTCGTCTGTAAAACTCGTCGACAGCAAGCGGCGCTACTACGTCAAGTCACCTGAAGCTTCCCAGCAGCCCGGCAAGGGTGGCTGATCATGCCTGAACCTGACCACTACGAAACCCAGATGCAGCTCATGCATGAGACGGTGCTGGCGCTGTTGTCGCGGGGCCTGGAACGGACTGTCAGCTTTCCGCAGAACGGATATCGACGACGTATTTACTTCGAAGGCATGGCGCGCCTGGCGGAGGACCTCAACCTGATCTCATCGGCGGCTGCCGTGCTGGTAAGAACTGCCGGGCGAGATATCCAGGGGCGCCAGCCATGACCACAAACACTCACGTCAAACTCACTGATGCGATCATCAGGGAAACTGCTCCCGAAGCAGGAGGCGAGGTTCGCATCTGGGATACCGAGTTCAAAGGCTTCTTTGTACGGGTCTGGCCCAGCGGAAAGAAGTCATTCTGCATCCGCTATCGACGGTCCAAAAAACCCCAGATGTACACCGTTGGCACCTTTGGGAGCCCCTGGACCGTCAAGGACGCAAGAGCCAAAGCGTCTGAAATTTTCCTCCGCTTTGCTGAAGACGACCGTCCCGCCAGCGAACGCAAGGCAAGCCGCGCTATGACGGTTGGCGAACTGTGTGACCGGTACCTGACCGAAGGCCCGCTGATGAAAGCCGGTAAGCGAGAGTCATCCTGGAAGACTGACTTTGCCGGTCTCAAGCGACACGTAGTCCCCCTCATCGGAAAGCGGATCGCCTCTGAACTGAAGCGCTCGGATATCGCCCGCATGCTGAAGCAGATCACCGACGGAGCCACGGCCGGCGATATCCGAACCCGCAAGCAGGGCCTCGCTCGCGTGAAGGGCGGCGCGGGATGCGCCGAGCGGGCGCTGACCTCTATCCGCGCGATGATGAACTGGGCCATCGGAATGGATTACATGGACAGCAATCCCGCAAAGGGATTCAGCCTCCCCCGGCGCGCAGTCCGCGAACGGTTCCTGACGGATAAGGAAGCCATCCGGCTTCTGGATGCCCTGAAGAAAGATGCCGACGCCCGGATCATCAATCCCCAGCATGCCAATCTCATCCGTCTATTACTTCTGACTGGAGCAAGAAAACGCGAGCTGATGGATTTGCGCTGGTCAGAGGTTGAGCTTGAGCGGCGCCGCATCACCCTGCCCCCGGAGCGCTCCAAATGCGGCCGGTTCAACGGGCACCGACGGATATCCCTCAGCGCGGCTGCCAGAGAAATTCTGGAGGGTATCCCCCGAGGCAACAGCGAGTTTGTCTTCCCGGCCGATCGGTCCGACGACAAACCCATGACTGGCATCCAGAAGACCTGGAACCGGGCCTGCGAAGCAGCCGCATTGGGGCCGATGCGTCTTCACGACCTGCGTCACAGCTTTGCATCATTCGCGATCGCCAATGGCGAGAACATCGTGCACATAGCTGCAGCGCTGGGTCATTCCAGTACCCGCATGACTGAACGATATCTCCACCTGCGGGATGACAATGTAAATGCAGTTGCAGAAAGAATGGGCCAGCGAATTTGGGCCCGCACGTCCTAACAGTCCGGACCGCCCGCAAGCCAGACGGGCAGACGCTGCGCAGGGGCACGCTCTTCAAATCGATCCGGTTCATGGGGGACCCCAAGAGATCGATTGCCGCTATGAGCGGCATTAGCCTTTAGCGATTACACCCTGCGGTACGAGCTCACGATATGCGCGCCAACTGGCAAGGCCCAGCCACGGAAATATGACTGTCAACAGCAAAAACCCCGACACTGCTGCTGTAAGCACGAAGATGCCGATGATTGCGGCCCAGAGCGTCATGGGAAGCGGATTATCGGCCACTGCCTTGAAACTGGCTGCAGTCGCGGCAAATACATTTGCCCTCGGATCAAGGAGCATGGGTGCCGACACCACGACGAAGGCAAAAGTGAAATAGGCCATCACACCGCCGATCAGCGATCCGGTCGCGAGCATGTTGAGGCCGTCTCGCGTACCAACTGCAAATGCCACGAAGTCAGGCACAGTCCTGTGAAGGGTATAGGTCGAAGCGCCGTATACAATTTGCGCGAAACTGGTCCAGATAAAATAGATCATCAGAAGGGCCAGGCCGAGATAGGCGACGTCCTGCCTGAAAGCAGAGCGAACCCATGAAATTTGCGCAAGCGTCGGCTTCTTTCCGCATTCCAGGATGCGCCCGCCTTCATAAGGGCCCATAGCCAGTATCGGTGCGACAAAAACATATCCGACCGTGAGGACGAATACCCAGAAAGTGGCATTCGTTACATAGATGGCCCATGAAAGCAGAAGGCTGAAAATGGCGACGCCCAGTCCATAAGCTAGAAACGGCAGGGGTGCGCGCCAAAGATCGTTCCAGGCCCCGCCGAGCCATCTAAATGGGGCGTCCATGCCGATACGTTTCGCTGATCTCACCCCGACCGCCTTTTCCATGTCCTCTCCGATCCCTCTGTTCAATTCTCCCGATGAACGCTGACCAAGCCAGACTTACAGCCTTTTGTGAGACCCCTTAAAACGGCGGGAAGGCGTAGCGGCACTTTTAGCCATCTTCTAGCCCACTCCCAGAACTTGGGTGAGGACGCTGCCAAGCAACTGGGCGTACGCGAAGTGGCGCAAGCGCCCTCCCAGATCGACCAAGATCAATGGTCGCCGAAGGTCCAGATCTTTGAATTGATTTCGATCAAAGCAACCAGAAACGGCCACTGAAAGTATGACTTGCGGCGCAGGCCGGAATAAGTTTTTGCATCGCAATGTCCTCTTTGGTCAGGGACCGGACGGCCGCAATGCGCCAAAGGCGGACATCAGGCGGCACCCCCACAGCTCGCCATGCCGCGCCGTTCCATGGCGGGCAAAGCTCTATATTATAGACAATAGTCATGGGTGAATCGTTGCAAATCCAGCTCAAGAAGGGCGTCCTAGAGATGTGCGTCCTGGCGCTGCTTTCGAAGGGCGACAACTACGCCTATGAAATCGCCAGCCGCATGGCCGAAGCGGTGGGAATGGGCGAAGGCACTATCTATCCTTTGATGCGCCGAATGCAGAATGACGGCCTGGTCTCGACCTACCTGCAGGAATCGGGCAGCGGCCCACCGCGCAAATATTACAAACTGACTAAAAGCGGTGCGAACGCGCTGAAGTCACAGGTCTCTGAATGGATCGGGTTCGAGACCGCGGTGCGAAAATTTCTGGAAGTTTGATTAGGAGCTACAGAGTCAGAGTGAGCATACAGCTGACTGTTTGATACTGTCGTAAAGGACAATGCTGCGCCGGGGATGTTCGCTTTTAGTCACGAAGAGGTCATCCAAACGGTCAGCTCAATGTCCGCTTTGCGCCAAAAGCGGTCATTCAGTGTTTTGTCATGGCCGGGAGGTTCAAAGGATTCAGACGGACCCAGAGGTAGCCAACAGGGTTAAATTGCTCCTCACCCCTTAGGCAGCGCTCGCGACGATGTCCGTCAGAACGAGCCCTGGCCGCCTTGGACGCCCAGCGCTGGTCGGTGCTATTGGCGCAGGTCGTCATATAGGCGTGGCGATCGTTCGGGCCTCCATTGTGACTAATTTCTCCGGACTCTGATCACGCGGCCCCACTGGTTGAATTCAGTTACCAGCAGATTGCCCGCCGCATCATAAGTGACGCCGTGTGGGGCATAGAAACGGTCGCCCTTCCAGATTTCTGGAGCCGCCTTGTTGGTGCGGATTTCATCGATATTCTCATTGGTGCCGATGGTGGAGATCACCTTGCCGTCCAGCCCCAAAATCGCGATCCGGCCCTGCAGCTCCCCAACCGCGAGTTCGTTTTTGTAGATCGCCAGCGCACTGGGCATGCGCAAGCCATCGGCATAGGTTCCGATCATATTTCCTTCCAGATCCATATGCACCAACCGGAAGTGGCGCCGGTCGGTGCATAGCAGCCGCATCGGCTTGAAGCGGGTGTCGATGGCGATCTTGTGGCACTGGTCGAAATTCCAGGGCGCGCCCTTGCCGCCGAAACTTACGAGATAGCGGCCGGTCTTGTCGAAGCGGTGAATGAAGTCCAGGCCATAACCGTCGCTGACATAGATATCGCCATTGGGCGCCACCGCAATGCCGGTCAGGTTGATCGCCTGCGCCTCGGGCTTCTTATATTGGTCCGGAATGGCGCTGGCCGGAATGGAAAGCACTTCACGGCCATCCAGGGTGAGCTGGACGATCTTCTGGGCCAATCGGCTGACGCCATAGATGTTCGGTATGCCGTTGGGAGCGCGGGCAATGATGAAGCCGTGCAGATCTGGCGGCGCGCCCGCAACATTGCGCAGATAACGGCCGGCGGCGCTGTAAACCTGAATACCGGCATGGTCCCCGCCCTGGACGCTGACATAGATCTCTCCTGCCGGTGACACGGCAATGTCGCCATGGGAATCGCCAATGGTGGCCATGCGGGGCGGCGGCGTCAGGAATTTCTCTTCCATGGTGAAGGTGGCGGCATAGGCGGCCGTCACCATCAACACGCTGGCCAGAACGGCAGCGGAAATCAGCCTTGTCATGAAAAATAATCCCCCTGAAACACGACCCATACCGCAATGCCCGCGGCCAGCGCCAGCAACACAAACGCGACGGACAGGCGGGCAAAGCGGATGTTCACGCCCGCCGGCACCTGGCTGTGGTGCTTCCTGCCGTGAAACATCGGCCACACCAGATTTTCGCCTTTCACGAACAGATAGAATCCCACCGCCACGACATGGCACCAGATCAGCAGCAGGATGAAGTTGAAGATCGTCCCATGCAGGTTGGTGGCCCGGTTGGACGCCTCTTCCGTCACCCATAGGGCGAAGGGCGCATGGAAGCCCAGACTGTCATTGGAAAACAGGCCGGTCAGGACCTGGGCCAGCAGCACGGCGATCAAGAAGATCACCATCAACCCGCCAGCCGGATTGTGCCCCGCATAGAGATGCTTTTCGCCGCCGCGCATGCCCTTCAGGTACCCGATCACCCTGGCGGGCGGGTGCAGGAAGTTGCTGAAGCGCGCGGTGGTCGATCCGAACAGACCCCAACCGATGCGGAACAGCAACAGCGCCAGCAAGGTCAGGCCCGACCACAGATGCACTTTCATAAAGCCCTGGTCGGCGCTGACCCAGGAGACCAAGAGCAGAACCACGATGCTCCAGTGAAACAGCCGTATGGGAATGTCCCATACCCGCACATGGGTTGACGGATCATTCGCCATCGTGGTCGCCATAAACTGCAACGCCGCGTTGCCGCAAGGGCGCTGTCTCCGGCGCCGCACCTGCAACGGTCACTGACCGCAGCGTCTTGAGGGAGGCAATAGCGCGCAAACTCCCTGCCCCGGTTTTCGTATCCTTCAGCCGGAGTATCCGCAACCTTTCCATTCCACCGAGCATGGAAGCGGAAGCATCGGTGATGGCGGTGCCCGAGAAATCGGCCCGCACAATGCGCGTCCGCAGCGGCATCAGCGCCTGAAGCTCGGCATCGCGGAAAGATCTGCCGGCAAGGAACGCATTGATCTCCAGATCGGCGGAATCTCGCGCCTCATAGTCGATCACGCCGGGAAAGCGGCGCTGCAACTGTTGCACGGTAGCGGCCAGCGGGGCGCGCTGGCGCTGAACCAGTCCGTAATTGACCTCCCGGATTTCGACCGGCCTGACCAGCCGCGGCGCATTCTTGATGGCGCTCACAGGCAATGAGCCGGACGCATGGGCAGTGATCCACAGCTGGATCACTTCCACCTCATTCTTGGTCAAAGGCGTCTTGCCGCTGGGCGGCATTGCCCGATTGTCCGAAACGGGCAAGGTGATGCGGGCGTACAGCTTGCTGTCCCTGACGTTGCCCGGAATGATCGCCGGGCCATGCTTGCCGCCCCGCATGGTTGCGGCGAAACTTTCCAGTCCCAGTTGCGCCTTCTGCATCTTGTCGCCATGGCATCCGGCGCAGCGCGCATCGAACAGCGGCTGGACCCGCACGCTGTAGAACGAACCCGGTGCCGCCACGGGGCCTCGTTCCAGACCAGTGAACCGCAGCACACTGCTGGCGAAAGCCGGACGGAGCAGCATCGCCACGGTAATTCCCGCCAGGGTCAGAACCGTGACACCGGCGAAATAGACCGGCGCGGACATAGGTCGGAAACTGCGGAAATCAGACACGCGTCATCACGCCAGAATTTCGTAAACAATGCGGGCGGGTTTGACGCCGGTAAGCTTCTGTTCAAGGCCCTGATAGGGATAGTTCAGCTTTTTGTGGTCGAAGCCCAGCTGGTACAGCATGGTAGCGTGCAGGTCGCGCACCTCGACCGGGTCCTTGACCACGTCATGCCCCAGCTCATCGGTCTCGCCATGGCTGAGGCCGGCCTTTACCCCCGCCCCGGCCATCCAGATCGTGAAGGCGGACGGATGATGGTCGCGGCCGATATATTTCATTTCCTGGCCGCCGCGATTTTCCATCATCGGGGTGCGGCCGAATTCACCGCCCCACACCACCAGCGTATCTTCCAGCAATCCGCGCGCCTTTAGGTCCGCCAGCAGCGCCGCCGTGGGCTGGTCGGTTTCGCGGCAGCGGCCGACCAGGCCCACATTCAACCCCTCGTCCGTCGGCGTGCCGTGCGAATCCCACCCCCAGTGATAAAGCTGGATAAAACGGACGCCCCGCTCGGCGAGGCGCCGCGCCACCAGGCAATTGTTGGCGTAACTGGTTTTTCCTGGCTGCGCGCCATAGCGTTCCAAAACCTTTTGCGGCTCATGACTGATATTCATGGCGTCGCTGGCTTCCAGCTGCATGCGGAACGCCATTTCATACTGCGCAATGCGGGTCACGGTCTCGGGGTTGCCGAAATCCTTGTAAGAGCTGCGATTGATCTCCTCCACCGCATTCAGCACTTGCCGCCGCTCCGCCCGGCTGACGCCACGGGGATTGTCCAGATACAAGATTGGCTCCGCCGCCGAGCGGCATGGCACACCCTGATAGACGCTGGGCAGGAAGCCCGAACCCCAGAGCGGCTTGCCCGCATTGGCGGTAGTACCGCCGTTGGAAATCAGCACGATGAACCCCGGCAGGTTCTGGTTTTCCGTGCCCAGTCCATAAGTCACCCAGGACCCCAGCGAGGCATGGCCGGTGCGCGAATCGCCGGTATGCACCAACAGCTGCGCCGGAGCATGGTTGAACTGGTCAGTTTTCATCGATTTGATGATGCACAGATCGTCAATGCGGCGTTCCAGATGAGGCAGCCGGTCGGATATCCAGGTGCCGTTCTTGCCCGCCTGATGAAAGGGAAACTGCGTACCCATCAGCTTGGGCACGCCGGTGATGAAGGCGAAACGTTTTCCTTTCAAAAAGGCTTCAGGGCAAGCCTTGCCGTCGAACCGCGTCAGTTGTGGCTTGTGATCGAACAGTTCGAGCTGGCTGGGTGCCCCACCCATATGCAGATAGATCACCCGTTTGGCTTTGGCGGCGAATTGCGGCGGCAGCGCCGACAGCGGTCTGGCCGGGGCGCGGGCAAAATTCAGTCCACCCGCAGGATTTGCCATGGCAGAATTCAGGAAGAACGCACCCAATCCGCCCGCGCCCCAGCCCAGGAAATGACGGCGCGTCTGGCGTTGGCGCTCGAGCAGTTCCAGCAACGGATCGGTTTGCGTGGAGTCGGACATGCTTATCACCTCGTCAAAGCGGCATCGAGGTTGAGCAGCGCGCTGGCCACCGCCGTCATCCCCGCCACCCCATGCAATTTGCGCAATGCCGCGATTTCAACGGGCGTGAGATCGCGCGACAGCACCCAGCGTCCGCCATAATTCAATTGAGACTGCAAAAGATCGGGTCCGCGCGGCGCTTCATGCACCATGCGCGCCGCCAGCGCCTCTGCCGCCTGCTGATAGACCGGGTCATTCAGGGTGACCAGCGCCTGCAACGGCGTGTTGGTGGGAAGGCGGCGCGGCACGCTCAACTGGCGATCCGCGGCATCGAAGGTGGTGAAGCTGGGATAGATCGCTGTACGCTTGATGAAAGTGTACATCGCCCGGCGATAACGATCGGCCCCCTTGGAGTTGGTCCAGCGTTCCGGATTGTTGGCCTCCACATTCCACACACCGTCGGGCTGCAGCGGCATTACCGGCGGGCCGCCCATCTTGGGATTGAGCAAACCGCTGGCCAAGAGCGCCTGATCGCGCACCATTTCGGCGGACAGCCGCTGGGCCGGGCCGTGAGCGAGAAGACGATTGCGTGGGTCTTTGTCCCGCAGCGAAGGCGTTATTTTTGCGCTCTGGCGATAGGTGGCGCTGGTGACCAGTTCGCGCACCAGCGCCTTCATGTTCCAGTGCAAGTCGTTCTGGAAATGCAGCGCCAACCAGTCGAGCATTTCGGGATGGCTGGGCATTTCGCCGGCGCTGCCGAAATCTTCCAGGCTTTCGACAATGCCGGTGCCGAACAGCTGCTCCCAATAACGGTTGACTGCCACCCGCGCCGTCAAGGGCTGCTTCGGATCGAAGAACCAGCGCGCGGTGGTCAGGCGATTGCGCGGCGTGCCGGGCGCCATCCCGGGAAACAGTGCTGGGGTATCCGGCATCAGGGCCGGGCCTACCTGGTTGAGGAAACTGCCCCGCTCGAAGGCCAGCGTCTGGCGCCGTTCATGACTCGCCTGCTCTTCCATAACCGGCAATGGCAGGCTGGGCACGTCCTTGATGGCATGGTCCAGCTGCTCAAGTTTCGCAACCTTCTGCGCGGTTTCCGGGTCCCTCGCCAACTCGGTCCAGCGTGCATCATTGCTAGCAAAAATCCGGATGCGGGCGACATGCGCCGGGGCGGCGTTGATGGACTCGGTCTGGTTGAAGCGGATTTTCAAAACGGTACCCGGCGTCAATGTCTGTGCCTCGGACGGCACCGCTACGACCCAGCGCGTGTAAAACAGCCGAGAATTGGCCATGAAGCCGCTATTGTCAGCCAGGCGCTTCATCACATCGCCTTTCGGCGTCCCTCTGCCTGTGCTGCGCAACAGCCGGGCGATGTTGCCTTCCAGATTTTCTGCGGAATCCGGCGCCATGAAGCGCAAATCCACTTTGCGCGGCGCTCCACCCGGTGCGACCGCCCATACCTGTATTTTATCGACCAGAAAGCCGCGTTCGGGAGAATGCCTGGCTTTGGCGGCATTGGCCGGTGGCACTTCGAAGCGCAAGGCCGTGAGCGCGGACATCGGGACGGCAGCTTCAAAATCGAACACCGAGCCGATCGGAACTGTGCCGGTGGATTCTGCCATGCCGGCCCGGATGTTAAATCCCGCCGCAAGCTTTTCCTTCCGCGCAAAGGCAAGCCGCAGCCTTTGCTGCGCCATTTGCTGGTCCCGGCTCTTGCTGGCGGGCTGTTCGGCGAGTTCAGCAAGCGTGCTTTCAAGCGCCAATGTCTCGCTGGCCGCCGCCTTCTGTATCGGCAGCATTTTCCAGGCGCTACGTTCCACCAGAGCACGGCTGGATGCGGCGATATCTTCGCGGATTTTGTCGCCTTCCCGTTGCATCCGGTCCCATTCGGCGCGTTTGGCCTTGTCAGCGGGCAGATGCAGCAGTGGCCAGTCGTCCTCCAGGGATTTGCTGAAAGCGATATCGGTATCACGCGATGTATTGAAGATGGCGAGAAACTTGTAATATTCGCCATTGCGGATCGGGTCATAGGGATGGGAATGGCACTGCACGCAATTGAATGACACACCGTTCAGCACTGACCATGTGGTGGCGGCGCGGTCCATAACGGCGGCCAGCCTGTACTCTTCGTCATCGGTGCCGCCTTCGTCATTGGCGGCGGTCTGGCGATGGAACGCCGTGGCGATGCGGTCATCCACCGTGGCATTGGGCAGCAGGTCGCCGGCCAGCTGCTTGATAACGAAATCGTCGTAACGCATGTTCATGTTGAGAGCGTCGATCACCCAGTCGCGATAAATCCAGACGCCGGGACGACTCCGGTCTTTTTCATAGCCCTTGGTGTCGCCATAGCGGGCAAGATCCAGCCACATCGCGGCCCAACGTTCGCCATAGCGCTTTGAGGCCAGCAGGCGATCGACCTGCTTCTCATAGGCGTTGGCAGAACTATCGGCGAGAAATGCTGCTAGTTCGTCCGGCGTTGGCGGCATCCCGGTGAGGTCTAGCGAGACCCGCCGCAACAACGCCGCTTTGTCCGCCTCCGGCGCGGGCGACAGCTTTTCCTTTTCAAGCCTTGCGAGAATAAAACGGTCCAGCGGCTGGCGCACCCATGCCGCCCGTCGCACCGCGGGCAAGGCCTGTGGCCTAGGCGGGACAAAGGCCCAGTAATTTTCCCAGACCGCGCCTTCCTGAATCCACTGGCGCAGCAATGCGATCTGTTCCGGCTTCAGCGGTGCCCGATGCAGCGGCATCCGCATTTCGGGATCGTTCGACGTTACCCTGGCCATCAGCTCCGACGCCCGGGGACTGCCGGGCACCACGGTGGGACGTCCCGACTTGCCTTTGCCCAATACCTGATCGCGATAGGAAAAGGAGACGTCGCCTGCCTGCTTCACTCCGCCATGGCAGGCGATGCAGTTGCCGTTGAAGATGGGGCGGATATCGCGGTTGAATTCGACGCGTTGCGCGTGCGCTTCACCGGCCGGCTTGCGGGTCAGAACGCTGGCGCTCGCAACCACGATAGCGGCTGCAAGCGCAACCGCCACGGCCAATACCGTTTTTCGCCTCTTCCACATACCGGCCCGCCTTCACGTCCGGTTGCCTAGGCAATCGGGGACCGTGGGCGCCTTTATCTTGCCAATGGGCGCAATCTTCTTCCCGGGTGGAATTCTATCAAAGCAATTCCCCATTGTCTGCCAACGCTTTTGCGACCCCCAAGCATTTCGCAGTTGCAATGTAGGGGGGGGCAGCCTGCCGTATCCCACGCCGATCCTCGTCGCTATATTGGAGGCAAAATCCAATCTGGGGTATTCTCTAATGAAATACTGGCTTGCTGCGCTTGGTTTTGTCTTTTCCGGCGCCGCGATGGCGCAGCAAATGACTGCCACGCTGCCGCCTACGCCTGGTTTCGATTCGCCCTCGGTCCTGCCGCTAGCGCGGCGGGCACATCCACCCGTTGCGGCACTGCTCCAGACTCGCAGCCACGAAATCTTCATGGCGACCTGCGCGGCTTGCCATGGCACGTCGCTCCAACCCGGCCCCGCCGCTAAGAGCCTTTTTTCGGAAGCCTTCTTGGCTGGTAACACGGATGCCCAGATCATCGGCAAGATCACAAGCGGCGTTCCGGGCAGCGTCAAACCGCATGCCTATGTCACCAGCTTCTCGGCCGACGAAATTTCCCAGCTTCCTGTCTACCTGCGCATTCGGGGAGGCATCTTGAATCGCAAGGTGGGGCCGGTGCCCGATCTCGCCGGCAAGCTCTTCCAGACTGACAAGGCCAGCTTCAAGGTCGAAGTGCTGGCCAAGGGCTTCAACCAGCCCTGGGGCATGGCCTGGACACCAGATGGCAGCATGCTGTTCACCGAACGCTCAGGCAACCTGCGGCTTCTGGACAAGAATGGCAAAGTGTCGGAGCCGGTGAAGAATACGCCTAAGGTGTTCGAGCGTCAGGATGGCGGGATGCTGGATGTGGCAGTAGCTCCCGACTACGCGACCACCGGCTGGATCTATTTGGCTTACTCCACCACCCGTCCGGATTACGTCCCTCAGCCCGCTGATTTCATACCCGTCAATCTATCGCCCCTGAGCATGACGGTGATCGTGCGCGGCAAGATTAACACCAATCATGAATGGGTAGCCGAGCAGGTTTTGTTCAAGGCACCCGACGAAATCTACAACAACTGGTCCGGTCACTACGGCGCGCGCTTCCTGTTTGATCGCAAGGGCCATGTTTTTTGGACCATGGGAGATCGGCAGGATCCTCAATCCTCGCAGAACCTGGCCTCCCCGCTGGGTAAGATTCATCGCATCAATCTCGACGGCTCCATTCCCAAGGACAATCCCTTCGTCAATACACCCGGCGCACTGCCTAGCATCTGGAGCTATGGCCATCGCCATCCCGAAGGCATCGCCTTCGACCCTGTCACAGGCCTAATATGGGAAACCGAGCATGGCCCTGTGGGCGGCGACGAAGTCAATATCATTGAGCCAGGCAAAAATTACGGCTGGGGCGTGGTGACCATGGGTCTGGAGCCGGGCGTGAACCGCCAGCACACGGTGGGCATGACGCCGCCCATAACGCATTACACGCCTTCGATCGGACCGGGCGGAACGAATTTCTACACCGGCGACCGGTTCACCGGCTGGAAGAACAACATGTTCATCGCCGGCATGGTGGGCCAAAAGCTGATCCGCCTGGAGATTAAGGGCCACCAGATCGTGGGACAGGAAGAAATTTTGAAGGACCATGGCCGGTTACGCGAGGTAAAGACCGGTCCGGACGGCAACCTGTATCTGCTGCTGCAGACCCAGAACGGTGCCGCGAAGGGCGGCTCCATCATCCGGCTGGTGCCGGCAAATTAATTGGCATCCTGCGAGCCTACAACGGTGCAAAGAGGTTCCTCTCGTGCGCGCACTATTGCGCCAGGCACAAGGGGCTGGCTCCATTGAAGAATGACCAAAAGCGGCTTCAAGGCAGCATTCGCGCCTAGGTGGGTCCCAGTGTGGAGCGCGCTTGTTGCAGCAATAGGTAATATCGTCGTGGCGTTAATAGGCAGCTGGAAATTGGGGCACAGGCGCAATTCGTTGTTCACAGTGCAGCCCGCACCGCTGCATGTCCGCTTTGCGCCAAAAGCGGACATTGGGTGTGATCGATGACTTGGGGCCGAATTACCTGTGGCGAACCGGCTCGCGGTTGGAACGGGCGGAGGGAACGTCCTCTACTCCGCTGCAGGAGAGGTAAACCTAAGACCCAGCTCTCCTTCGCCATACCTAGTTGTGACGGCCTCAATGCTCAGCCCGCCCTTTAAGAACAATACAACCTCAGTACCTGACGGCGGAATGGCGTCACAAGTTATCTTCGCTCCAGTGGCAGACATGTTTACCACGACGCAGGGAAGCTTCATATTTTCAACAGGGATAAACAGTCCGGCCTCTTCGTTGATAATCTGACGAGGAGATTCGCGGCGCTCTTTATCGTAGGGAGTGGGCATCAGACATCCTAGTTCGAGCAAAAAACTCTCCCAAGACTAGCACTTTGAGATTAAACTATCGAGCCTAGCCTTGCGAGCGAGTGGGGGGGAGGCCTACTCTGCGGGAGCAGAAAGATGTCAAGGCGTAAGCCGCAGGTCAGTAACCTCGCAATTTGGCAGTCAGCGAAACAGCTATTGGATTGCTACAAGGAAACGGCCCTCAAAGAGGCCGTGAACCGTGTTAAAGAGGCACGGAAAGTGGGCGACACAGAAACAGAGGCCGTATGGGTCCGCATTGCGCAAGCAGTTTCAGAGTTGCAAAGGATAAAACCGGATGATGATTCGCCACAGTAACTATCCGCCCTTAACACTCTAAAATCAGGCGGTATATCTGCCTTGCGCCAGAAGCGGACATTCAATGGCGCAAAAAAGACGGTAGTTGAGGCAGGCGGCACTTCTGAAATCAGAATTTTTTCCACATAGTGTTTGAGCTTACCGATCAAGGGGAAGATAAATGACTGCACCGACTGTTGCCCAAAAAGGCCCCTATACGATCGATGTGGAAAAAGGAAAGACCTATTACTGGTGTCTCTGTGGTCTCAGCAAGAAGCAGCCGCTCTGCGATGGATCGCACAAGGGTACGGACTTAGCTCCCCTGGCGTACGTTGCTATGGAAACCACGACCGTGGCGATGTGTGGCTGTAAGCACTCAAAGACCAAGCCGCTCTGTGATGGGTCGCACAATTCTCTATAGGTCGCAGCCTATTAACCGCTACTGCAATTACCATCGCGGTCTTGACCGGTCGGGTCCATTGCCACAAATCGGGTTGAAGATCAGACGATAGAACAGATAATGGGCGATGCTAGATAAGGTTTAGTTCCATGTCGCAACCAGTCGTGCAATCACATGCAACAAACTTAAAAGTTTTAAGATCGCTCTGGATCTGGTTTGGCCGAACTGCTGAGCGCGTGTTCGAGCCTATTGAGTATCTTTTCTACGTCGCAGTGGTGAAGCAGATTAGCCGGTTGCTCGACCACATTGATCCTTTAAGTCACAGGATCGAAGGCACACTCTTCAAAAAAATTCTACAGGTTACGATCTTTCCGCTGTTCATGGCGGCCACCATCGTAATCGGTTTCAATCTGGTCAAGGGCGGCTATACGAGCCAGACCTTCATTGCATCCATCGGCATGTACTTGATCTATGGCGCAATATGGATGCCGCTTGAGCGGCTGATTCCCTTTAGCAGGAAGTGGCTGAAAAACCCCGACGGGTCGACCGATGTCATGCTGTTGTTCGGCAATAAGTTTTGCGGAGACTGGATTATAGTTCCGCTGCAACTGGCGACGATCGCCATCGTAGTGCAGAAGATATCCCCGGCGATTGGACAATCTATTTGGCCGTCGTCTCTCCCTGCCGTGGTGCAGGTATTTTTGCTTTTGGTGATCAACGATTTCTTCCGCTACTGGTACCACCGGTGGATGCATGAAAACAGCTTCATGTGGCGCTGGCACGCCGTTCACCATTCCTCGGAGCGCCTGTACTGGTTCAACGGCACCAGGTCCCACCCGCTTGAAAGACTGGTGAATGGCTTCCTGTGGGCGATCCCGCTCGCCTTCGTAAAAGCGCCTGTCGAAATCGTGTTTGTGACGTACCTGCTGAGCCGTACGATCGGCCGCTTCCAGCATACCAATATGGACGTAATCCTGGGACCCTTTGACTATATTTTCTCGTCGCCGAAAAATCACCGTTATCACCACTCCAAAAACATGCGGGAAGGCAACACCAATTACGGCGGCGACGTCATCATCTGGGATCTTCTATTCGGCACCTTCTATTTGCCAAAAGGCAAACAGCCGAGCGATGATATCGGCATCGGAGACATGCCGAATTATCCGCGGTCGTTCGCCGGCTTGATGTTGGCCCCCTTCAATCACCGCGCTTTGCAGAAACAGACGCAAGCGCTCGTGCAAGCGTCGCAGCCGAGCGAGACTAATTTGAGGCAAGGTTGATCTGACGGATTTCTGTACCACCAGATAGAAATTATTGAATCACCGCCGCCAACATGTGCCGCACCAATGTCCGCATTGGGTCAGGAGAGGCCGTTCGGCCCGCGAACCTCAATGGCTGCTTTGCGCCAAAAGCGGTCATTCGCCGCCGCTGATGGGCAGCGCATCAATGCGCAGGGGCGAAGGCGCCGTCTGCTGCGGCCGCCGCTTCCAATGAAGGCAGATAGTTCGGGGCCTTGCGCGCATGGGTGGCCTGCTCAAAGGCATGACCCAGCGCCAGCATGGCCGCATCCGACCAGGCGGGCCCGATAAAGGACAGGCCCACCGGCAGGCCATGATCGTAACCCATGGGCACGGTCAGGTGCGGATAGCCTGCTTCCGATGGAAGGCTGGCGGAATCGGGGCTGCCATAACCAGCGCTGCGGATGGAGTCGGTCAGGAAGGCCGGCCCCTGTGTGGGACGGATCACGGCATCCAGGTGATAGCGCGTGAACAAACCATCCAGCGCCGCGGTGGTCAGGCTTTTCAGTTCGTCACGGGCGTGGACATAGATCGGATCGTTGAGATCGCCGCGCGCCTGGGACTCGATCAAGATGTTCTGGCCGAACAAGGCAGTTTCCCGTGGGCTTGCGGCATTGAAGGCGATCAGGTCGGACAGGCTGCGGACCGTGCCGGTGGGCGTGCTGGCGAGATAGGCGTTCAGATCGCTCTTGAACTCATATTGCAGGACCAGATGCTCATCGTCGGAAACAGGCGGGGCCACGAAATCCTTGATTGTGACGATCTGGGCGCCCTGCGCCGTCAAGGCAGCCAGCGCCTCGCCCAACCGCGTTTCGGTCTGCGCCGGCAGCGCGCCGGGCGACGGCAGCAACACCCCCAGCCTCTTTCCACGGAGCGATGCACCGGACAGCGCCGCGAAATCGGATTTTTTCGCGTCCGCGTACTTGGTGACCGCATCGGCTGCGTCGCTGCCCGCGATGGCATTCAGCACCAAGGCGGCATCGGCGACGCTGCGCGCCATCGGCCCGGCGGTATCCTGGCTATGAGAAATCGGCACAACATGGGTGCGCGACACCAAACCCACGGTCGGCTTGAAGGACACGATACCATTGAAGGAGCCCGGGCAGACCAGCGAGCCGTTGGTTTCAGTGCCGATGGCGGCGGCGGCCAGACTTGCCGCAACCGCCGCGCCACTGCCGGAGGAAGAGCCGCAGGCGTTACGGTTCAGCACATAGGGATTCTTCACCAGCCCTCCCACGCCCGACCAGCCCCAGATGGAATTGGAGGAGCGGAAATTCGCCCATTCGCTCAAGTTGGTCTTGCCTAGGATTACCGCGCCCGCCGCCCGCAGCCGCGCCACCAGCGGCGCATCGCGGTGGGTGACATTACCCGCCAGGGCCAGCGACCCGGCGGTGGTGGGCATGGGATCGGCGGTCTCGATATTATCCTTCACCAGGATGGGAATGCCGTGCAGCGGCCCGCGCGCGCCCCTGGTCTTGCGTTCGGCGTCCAGCGCTGCTGCATCGGCGAAGGCATTGGGATTTATGGCGATGACGGCGCCAAGCCGCGGCCCGGCGCTGTCGAGCGCGTCAATGCGGGCGATATAGGCCCGCACCAACTCGGCGGAGCTGACCCGGCCCGCAGCCATGTCGGCCTGCAGGGTGGCGATATCCTTTTCCGCGACTTGGTATCGCGCGGCATGGGCAGCGGCGTTTCCCAAGACCAGGCCCAGCACCGCGATTGATAAAACACGCATTGTTGCCCCTCTTTTGATCACAGTGGAGCGAGGCTCAAACCAAAGTCAAACATGTCTCTCGATGTCCGCTTTATCCGAAAGCGGTCATTCGTCCCCGCTCCGCTCAATGACTGCTATGCGCCAATAACGGACATTCGTGGGTCTGAAAGCTACTCGTCTCCACCATGCACCTCGTAGGTCAGGATGGGGCAAGGTCGGCCCGCTCGGCCTGCGCCGGTAAGGGCGCGCCTGTCATAAGCGCAAGGGAGGCGGACAAGAAATGAACAGTGACTTTTTCACAGCATTACTGATCCTGCGCAGCGACCACGGGTTCTTCGTTGCGCACCTGTTGCCTGGGCCGTTGTGTTGCCGCCGGCTCACGCTCTGGTTTATCATCGGTTTCGTCAGCGTAATGCGGGCGATCCAGCGTCTTGAGGAAATAGTCTCGGCTGGGCATGCCAAGCATTTCGTATTCTAGCGCAGGATAGGATGCTTCGGTGGTGCCAGGCGGCACCGGCTGAGGCACGCGGGTGGCGGCCCCCTTGATCAAGGCCTGCTTTATGCCCTCGAACGCCGCCTTGCGTTCTTCTTCCGGGGCCAGCTTGGGAATATCCATAGGCCCGTGAGGATCAACCACGAAGGCCGCCGACATCCTGATACGATAAACGGACGAGATGCCCTCATACCGGCGGGTGTTGGGGTTCCACATCCCGTCCGCATTGCGCTTGAGCGCATAATACAAGGCGACGGCATCCTCATGCTCGCGGGTACCCTGCTGCCCGCCGTCTTGGGCAAAGGTGTTTTCGGAATACAGGTCGCTCCAGTTGCGGTAGCCGCCGATCAGACCGGTCGCGCTGAGGCCATCAGGCGCCATGTTCAGGCGAATCTTGCCCTTGGTGATATTCGTGTCGCCGGTCTGGTCATAGAACCAGGCGATGCGCGGACTGTGCAGATGCTCAACCTGCTCCGTCTCCACCACGCCGTTATGTATCCAGGCGCGCAGCCTAGTGTACTGGGCGGACTGCAGGATGCGATAGGAATAGTCGGTGGAGATGTCGCCGTGCGCATCCTTGACGATCGTGTCGGGCGAATAGCCGATCTCCACAGTGGCATCGCTATCGTTCCTCGGGTCCTGGTTGCCGGAAACCCGGATCACCATGGTGTAGAGGCCTTCCTGCATCTTGTCGTTGGCGCGCAGGTCAAGCGTGGCGTTGCCACCGCCCCGCCATGGCGCATCGCAGCCCCAGGCGCGGTACAAGGCATTGTCGATGCCCTGCTCGCCATCCGGGCTGATGAAGTCATTGGGTTTGATCTTGCCGTCCAGGTTGAAGCCGTCGCCGATCCGGCTGGTCACTTCCGGTTGACCGGGATCCTCGGCAGCCCAGGGATTCACATAGGTCTCAATGCCGCGCTTGTAGCCGCGATAGGACATGGCCCGGGCCCAGATATGGCGACGGGCGAGGCCCGGGGTTTTGCTCTGGTCCACTCCGGGAGGAGCGGTGACCCAGTCGATCTCCTGCTGCGAGCGCCATTTCTGGACCGCTATCGCGGCTTTGGTGTAGTCAGGACTGGCGAGATGAACGGTGCTGCCATGTGGGCAGTCCACCCCCGGCTCGATCTCCGCGCCGCGGCTGTAATCGGGCCGCCCGCCATAGCGAAAGGCATATTC
>Ga0114974_10000023_pt1 | contig 127078 bp, 123 predicted proteins | sample S_130206_EF_Meta_FD_87318 | JGI IMG/M metagenome (GOLD analysis project Ga0114974, IMG submission 87318) | Freshwater microbial communities from Lake Simoncouche, Canada to study carbon cycling - S_130206_EF_MetaG | ecosystem: Environmental > Aquatic > Freshwater > Lake | place: Lake...
ACTTATTTTTGTAGTAATGAAACATGGTTGCTGACATCAATCAAGACTAAGGCACTTTAGTTTATTTTTTAGTTTGTAAAAAGACTTTTTAAAGTTCACATCTACTTTAATTATTGAAAATATATACCTACGATTGATCAATCTTGCATTTTAATGTAATGTCCTTAAAAAAACGCTTAGTGTGAGGACAAACAGTTAAATAAGTAGGTTTTAATGATCAGCTTTCGCATTATTGTATTGTTTTGTATGCTGGGTTATTGTTGGCAAGGATTTGCCAAGCAAGATATACACGGCCTTTTAGTTGCCGAGAAAACAGCTTATGCTCAGTCTGGGCCTTATTCAGAGGTAGTTCGATTTTGTAAAGACTTAGAGAAAGCCTACCCTCTTGCGGCTAAATGCAGCAATATGGGAATCAGCGCCCAGGGTCGTGATATCAAAGTCTTGGTGGTCAGTAAAACTGGCGCTCTGGGTGCGGCTACTGCCAAGAGACGGCGGTTGCCGGTGTTGCTGGTTATTGGCGGCACACATTCAGGTGAAATTGATGGCAAAGATGCCGGTTTAATTTTGATGCGTGAACTATTGGCCGATATAGGCACGCAAAACCCCTTGAATCATTTGGTTGTTGTGTTTATTCCCGTGTTCAATGTCGACGGACATGAAGCACGCAGTCAATTCAGTCGACCCAATCAGAACGGCCCTTTGGAGACGGGTAAACGTACCAATGCACTGCGTATCAACTTGAATCGCGACTGGATGCTGTCGCAGTCGGATGAAATGCGCGCTATGTTGGCACTTGTGCAACAATGGGATCCCTTAGCGACTTTAGATTTACATGTCACCGATGGTCTACGGTTTAGGCACGATGTATCTGTGTCTATCTCATCGCACTTTGGTGCTGGCCCTTTAGTCACAAGAGACGCGCAGACCGTGCTAGACAATGCATTGGCACGTTTGCGTGACCTCGGTCACAGTCCCTTAGGTTTTTACCCACAGCTCAAAGATGTCAATGACCCTAGTTTAGGCGTCATTGTTGAGGCGGATGCGCCACGCTTTTCACATGTCTATGCCAACTTGCGTAATCGCATGGGGTTTCTAATTGAGGACCATGCTTGGGCTCCTTATACACAACGCGTTGTTACTAGCAAACAAACTTTGATGACTTTTTTCAATGTGATTGCATCTATGCGAAATGTGCTGATGCAGTCGGCAGCCCAAGCTGATGCAGAAAATCAATTGTTGGCTAATCAAGAGCTAGCTTTAATGTGGGTCAATGCCATAGACATTGAACCTACAAAACCCGTACCACTCATTGAGCTGAAGGGCTTCGCCTACGAGGTTTTTGATGATGCCCCTGTGGTGGGTGGGCGCGGCATCGCCTATGATACCTCTAAGCACCAGCTTTGGTCTGTGCCTTTTTACGGTAACTTGTTACCCATCCCAGATTCTAGAGTCAAATTACCAACTGCTGGATATGTGATTCCAACTGAGTGGGTGGGTATGATCAAACCCCTGTTACAGTTGCACGGTATCCGATTTAGCACTATCGCAAAAGACCATACTGAACAATCTATGGAGGTGATGCGTGTTGCCCCACGAGATGTGATCTACGACACTGACAGTTTTCAAGGCAAGCAAAGAACTCGTGTGATGGGTCAGTGGTCTGTTGAGGCGGTTAAGGTGATGAGAGGTTCTATTTTTATTCCCATTCAACAACCTAAGGCCATGTTAGTGGCACATTTATTAGAGCCATCCGCACCAGACTCTCTGTCCTCCTGGGGCCTATTTAATACAGCTTATGAGACTAGTGACTATGTGGCGGATCACCGTGAGTTAGAGTTGATTCGGTGGATGCATGAAGGCAATCCCTTGATTAGTCAAATTTATGGCGATACTTTGTTCAAAAAGCTAGCGAAAATTCGCCAACGCTATGAGGAGCAATTAGCCAATGATGAAAATTTTCGCCTTGACCCTCAGGCCCGTGTGGATTATTGGATGTCACATCTGCCGTCCCAAGACCCTGATTTATTCAAATACCCCATAATGCGATCCTCTGTCGTATTTGGCCAAATATTACCTCGGCACAAATAAGATTTGCGATGTGAACTGTAATGAGGGTTTTTGGGAGCAATCATTTTTTTAATATTGTTACGTGATTTTACGGCAATATATCTTACATTTACTCAATGAGCATAGACTTGCACATTAAAAATTTAAACACTACTGTATTAAATCTTTTTTGACCTCCTATCTTTCAAGTGATATATTGCTGCTTCATTCATTATTTTGATAGGTTCACTTTTAGTGGATAACAAAAATTTAAATGCTGGGGACATAGATTTATCCTTCAGGATACAAAACCTACCTAACCTATCTCTTCTGCATCCCCCCTCATCCTAAAATATGCAGACGCGTTTTCGTCTGCCTTGATCAAACGCTTCCTTGCGTTTTTTATTTTTTATCAAAAGTTAAATATTATTGACATTTCGTCATGGTATTTCTCATTTAGATGACATCAGATTTTTACTGAATATCTAATATTTCAGTGAATAATAATATTTTTAAGAAAACCAAATTTAAATTCTAATTTTCATTAGGAACAATATGAAGACAACTAGACGTCAATTTATCGTAAGGTCAACAGGATTAGTAACTGCTGCAGCTATAGGTGCACCGTTAATAGCTCGAGCACAGAAAAAGAAATTAAGATTTGGAGTGGGTCCACTCCTCGCAACACCAGAGGATACCAAGAAGGCATATATGCCATTCTTCACACACTTAGCTAAACAACTGGGATCAGATTTTGATCTGGTAGCCACAACAGACTGGGCTGGCATGGCTGTAGCTATGGGCTCAGATCAACTAGACCTGGCATGGATGGGACCATGGGGCTATATTCTTGCCAATAACGCGACGGGATGTAGAGCAGTTGCAACAGTTAAATATGATGAAAAACCCACCTATCTTGCAATTGTCATTGCTAGACCAGACCTAAAAGTAGATAAATTCCCAAACGATACAAAAGGAATGTCTATTTCTTTTGCCGACGTTGGTTCAACTTCTGGGTGGTTGATTCCCACATATTATGCTAAAGAAGTTTGGAAAATTGATCCTAAAACATTCTGGAAATATAACGAAGGCGCCACGCACGCTGCTAATGAAGTTGCAGTAGCATCTGGACAAGTTGATATGGCAACAGACTTTGATCGTAACCGTAATGCAATGATTGAAACTGGTAAGGTTAAAGCTGATAGTAATAAGATTGTCTGGACTTCGGCCCCACTACCCAATGATGCAATCGTAATACCAGCGAATGCTCCTACAGATATGGCTCAACGTGTGCAAAAGATATTAATTTCAATCACACAAGAGCAGGCAAAGACATTATTGCCAGCGCATTACACTGGATTTATAGCCTCTTCACATGATTACTACTCACCTATCGAAAAAGCGGGTATTGCCGTTGGCAAAATCAAATCTAAGTAATATTTCTTAATAATCACTTAGTAATAGTTATCAGTTAATTATGAGCCAAAGCACTGCATCTAAAGTTGCTCTAGAAGCCATCGAACAGCAGCAAAATAGATGGGGTGCTCGGCGCATCTTATCCTGGCTTACAATCGCTTTAATATTAATTTTTTACATCACGAGCTTGGAATTAGCGCAAGTTAACCTCTCTAAGCTGGCGATTGGCTTACCCAAACTTGCACACTGGTTAGCGATGGCATGGCCACCAAACCTTAATGAACTTCCACTATTTCTTGAGCGTACTGCAGAGACGGTGGCAATGGCTGCTATTGGCACAACTTTAGCTACAATTCTGGCGATTCCAATGGCAGTCATGGCCAGCCGAAACATTACCCCTTTTCCCGCCCTTTATTACCCATCACGTTGGTTTCTAAATGTTTTGCGTGGAATCGATTCCTTTGTCTTTGCATTGCTTTTCGTCGCAGCAGTTGGGCTTGGACCATTTGCAGGTGTAATCGGTATTGCGCTGCATACCTGGGGAAGCGCAGCAAAACAGTTTGCAGATCATATTGAGAACACTTCTCTTAGACCGCTAGAGGCTGTAGAAACAACAGGTGCAGGTCGCCTAACAGCAATTATCTTCGCCTTAGTTCCAGATATAGCCCCTGTAATGCTTTCTACAACTTTGTTTTGGTGGGAATTTAATGTTAGAGCATCTACAGTATTAGGCGTAGTTGGCGCCGGTGGAATTGGTCAAGAGCTAAAAAACAGTATGGATTTACTGGATTTTTCACGTCTATTTACCATCATTATGGTAATCCTGGTTGTCGTAACAGTATTAGATCAATTAAGTGGCTGGCTACGAAAGAAGTTAGTATGAGCGTTAATAATGAAAAGATTGTTAGTCAAACTAATCAACAATCAAAGTTAAGCATCGAAGTTGTTAGTGTTAGTAAGACTTATCATCAAAAAACAGCAATTAAAGATATTACTTTTAGCGTTCATGCTGGTGAGTTTGTTGCGGTCCTTGGGCCAAGTGGCGCAGGAAAAACAACGCTATTCCGCTGCATGGTAGGGCTACTAAAACCTGATCACGGTCATGTGTCACTTTTGGGAAATAATATCACTCAACTTCACCGATCCCAGCGCCGTAGTATGGCTGTCATATTCCAACAATTTAATTTAGTAAACCGAATTAGCGCCCTAGATAACGTATTAGCTGGACGTCTTGGACATACGCCAGCATGGCGTGGCTGGTTAAAGCACTTCACACGCCAGGATCGATTGTTGGCACTTGATTGCTTAAATCGAGTTGGGCTTATTAACAAAGCAATGCAAAGAGCGGATACGTTATCTGGTGGAGAGCAGCAAAGGGTTGCTATTGCCAGAGCATTAGCACAACAACCTGATGTAATTATTGCTGATGAACCAGTTGCAAGTTTGGATCCAAAAATTGGTTCTGAAATACTTGATATTCTATATAACATCTGTAAAAAAGATGGTGTGGCTGTAATCTGTAGTTTGCATCAATTACAATTTGCCCAAAAGTATGCTGATCGCATTGTTGGACTTGCGAATGGACGCTTAGTTGTAGATAGTAATACGCAATCATTTGATGCTAACTTAGCGGCTCAGTTATATGGCAATTCTGGCCTAACTGAAATGCGATAGGAAATAATCAAAAATCATAGCCATATGATTTGATAATGGTTTTTACCTTGTCGCTCTTCATATAATTAAGCAATGAAATTGCTGCAGGGTTATTTCTACCCTTGGTGATTAAAATCGCATCTTGCTGTATTGCATTATAATAATTCTTGGGCACTACCCAAGCAGATCCTTGGGTGATCTGCCCATTAAAAGAAATCTGAGATAATGCAACGAAACCAATTCGCGCATTTTCTGTCGCTACAAATTGGTAAGTTTGTCCGATACTCTCTCCTTGGACTAACTTTGATGTTAAGTCTTTTATCACCCCCATCTTTGTCATGACTTCAATAGCTGCCGCGCCATAAGGTGCTAATTTAGGGTTAGCGATGGCTATTTTTTGAAATTTATTGCTTCGAAGTATCTCCCCATTCGCGTCAACTAATCCAAGCTGCTTACTCCATAGCACAAGCCTCCCAGTGGCATAAGTAAATCTAGTACCGATAACAGCAAGACCATCTCTTTCTAGTTTTAACGGCGTTTCATCGTCAGCAGATAATAGTATTTCATAAGGAGCGCCGTTCTTGATCTGCGTATAAAAACTGCCAGTCGAACCAAATGATAGTGATACCTGATGACCACTATCTAGTTGATATTCTTGCGCAATGCGTTGCATAGGCGCAGTGAAGTTAGCCGCAACGGCGACTAATACATCACCAGCGCTTGCATTGAGTGTGATCAAAAAAAACGTAATAAATTTCAACATTCTGGAACAATCAAATTTGGCAAAAAATTAATTAAAATTTAATCTGAATAAAGTTAATCGGAATATCATTAATACCTAGTTTAGGTAGTTAGCCATCGAACAATTATGCCAACAAGACCACTAACACCAATCACATGGATCACATTGCATTTAAACTTAAGCAGCGCTATTGAAGCTATTAATACTATTGCTGCAGATATCCAATCAAATCGAACACTGAAACCCAAAGGCCATAGAACATGATAACCAAAAAATAATGCAAGATTCAAAATGACACCGACAACAGATGCAGTAATTGCAGATAATGGAGCAGTAAATTCGATATTATTATGCGTACTCTCTACAAATGGACCACCTGCCAAAATAAAAATGAATGAAGGCAGGAAAGTAAACCAAGTCACCAGAGTTGCTGCAACTGCTCCTGCTAAAAATAAATGCTCAGGGCCAAATATAGCTTTGACATAACCCCCAATGAATCCGACAAAAGCCACCACCATAATTAAAGGACCGGGTGTTGTTTCACCAAGCGCCAACCCATCGATCATCTGCACGGCTGTAGTCCATTCAAACTGATTAACTGCACCTTGATAAACGTAGGGTAACACTGCATAAGCACCACCAAATGTCAATAACGATGCCTTGGTAAAGAACAAACTCATTTGCGTAAGCGTGTGCTCCAAGCCAAATTGGAAAACTAATAATCCCATAGGCACAATCCAAAACGCCGCACCAACTAATATTATTTGAATCAATTGGCGCCATTTAAATAGGGCGTGCTCAGGGGTTGGGGTATGATCATCGATCAGCGCTCTCCCATACGACTTAACAGATCCTCCATGCCCTACATTGACTGCAAAAATATCTGGTGAAATACGACCACCTATAAAGCCAATTACTGCTGCACCGAGCACTATAAAAGGAAATGGAACATGCAGCGCAAAAATGGCTACAAAGCTCGCTGTAGCTATACCCCACATTAGACTATTTTTTAACGCTTTTGAACCAATGCGGTGGGCGGCTTGAACAACAATAGCGGTTACAGCAGGTTTAACGCCATAGAACAACCCACTAACCCAAGGACTCTCACCAAATGCAATGTAGATCCAAGAAAGTGCCACCAGTATAAACAATGATGGCAATACGAACAAAACACCAGCAACAATGCCACCTCTGGTTTTGTGCATCAACCAACCAATGTAGGTTGCTAATTGCTGCGCCTCTGGTCCTGGCAATACCATGCAATAATTGAGCGCATGAAGAAACCGCTTTTCTGAAATCCAACGCCTTCTTACCACTAACTCCTCATGCATAATGGCTATCTGACCTGCAGGGCCACCAAAGCTAATAAAGCCCATTTTTAACCAAAACCACAAAGCTTGCCAAAAGCTCACTGAGACTGCAACTTGATTACTCTCAATTGATAATTTTTTAATCATCGAAGACCCTTTAAATAGTTAATCTTCGAGATGAAATCAGCGGATTCAACCGAGACATTAAGTATATAAGTATCGTATCATATACTATAAAAAAAATTTCTTTTTCATTACATTATCATTTTATCTACCAGCCATTAATTTGTAGTGCATAATATATGGGTATATGAATATATATAATTTATACAGATTAAAATTTAATTTAATTTAATTTAATTAAGTTAAATTAAAAAATAACATCCCACTCCAAAGACGCTTTTAAGTTAGTTAAAAAATAAAGCATAAAATGAAAAATTTACGATTTCTTATATGGATTTTAACGCTGCCACTATCCGTTATTCTTTTGCACCACAGTGAGATTCTTTCCGCGCTATTTATTGCTTTCTTTATAGTCGGCTGTATAGATCTCATCCAAAATAGCCATTCAATTCTACGCAACTATCCATTAATTGGTCATTGTAGATTTTTACTAGAATATATCCGACCAGAAATCAGGCAGTATTTTTTAGAAAATGATGAAGATAATGTACCGTTTTCAAGAAATCAACGATCGCTCGTATATTCACGAGCAAAGCTTCAAAATGATAAACGGGGATTTGGATCAAACAAAAACGTTTACGATCAAGATACTGAATGGCTTTGCCAATCTATCATTCCAAAGCTTGCAGACCACAACACATTCAGGATTAGCATTGGCGGTCCTGAATGTAGCAAACCATATTCAGCTTCTATTTTTAACATATCTGCAATGAGTTTTGGCGCTCTTTCGGCCAATGCAATTCGAGCATTAAATAAAGGTGCAAAACTTGGTAACTTTGCACATGATACTGGTGAAGGATCCTTATCACCATATCATCTAGAATTTGGCGGAGATATCATTTGGGAAATAGGCTCCGGATACTTTGGATGTCGGACTGCTGAGGGCAAATTTTGTCCTGAGCAATTTTCTCTCAAAAGCAAAAATTCCCAGGTTCAAATGATCGAAATCAAAATTTCACAAGGTGCGAAACCAGGACATGGCGGAGTTCTACCAGCTACTAAGGTTTCTTCAGAGATCGCATTCACAAGGGGCGTGCCAGTAAATGTCGACTGCGTCTCACCAGCTGCTCATCAAGCGTTCACTACTCCGTTGGAACTAATGGAATTTATTGCCCTATTAAGAAAATTAAGTGATGGCAAACCGATCGGCTTTAAATTGTGTATTGGTCAACCCTGGGATTTATTTGGAATTGCCAAAGCAATGATAGAAACAGCAATCTATCCGGATTTTATTGTGGTTGATGGTAGCGAGGGAGGAACTGGAGCGGCACCTGTAGAGTTTACTGATAATGTAGGTATGCCATTAAGAGATGGCTTGCGTTTAGTGCATAATACCCTTGTTGGGATTGGTATCAGAGATCGCATCAAGATTGGCGCATCTGGAAAAATAATATCCGCATTTGACATTGTTCGTGCGATTGCCTTAGGTGCCGACTGGTGCAATTCTGCTCGTGGATTTATGTTTGCACTTGGTTGCATACAGTCTCGGACCTGTCATACTGATTTCTGTCCAACCGGCATTGCAACTCAAGACTCTTTTCGTCAACGCGGATTAGTAGTCAATGATAAAGCAACTCGAGTTAAAAATTACCATGAAAAAACTCTAGAAGCACTTGCTGAAATGATTGGTGCAGCCGGATTAGTGCATCCCAAAGAAATAAATCCATTCTTAATTATGACACGAAAAAAATCTGGAGTTGCAACGTCTTTATTTAATCAAATTCCAACATTAGATAGCGGTATATTATTAAATCAGCAAATAAATACAAATTCATTACCAGAGCCCTTTCACTCATACTGGACTAGATCGGCAGTCAATCAATTTGGTCTTTCTTAAACTCGAAACGGTACTAGAAGTAATGCGCCGAAGACATCTAATGTAATACAATATTATTGTACGTTAAATACACCTTTACTGATTCAATGCAAACTTAATTCAAAATAAGAGACTCCAATGCCCAGAAAATTTGATGGTCTAACTCCATATGAGGGATACGAAGATGCCATAATAGAGAAGGTTGACGGGGTTGTTGTCTTCACCCTAAATCGACCTGATAAACTAAACGCACTCTCACCCGGTCTGCGTGAAGGCCTAAAACGAATTCTAGAAGACGTAAACGATGATGACGATGCCAAAGTGTTAGTAATCACTGGCGCAGGTCGTGGATTCTGCGCTGGCGCAGACATGATCGGCAAGTCTCATTCTGACGCACCTCCACCAGGCCGACAAGACATAGAAGAATCTAGATTTGGTTGGATCGGTCGCTTTCGCACCATGCGTAAGCCCGTAATTGGAGCCATTAACGGTGTAGCCGCTGGTGGGGGCTTTTCATTAGCGCTGGCATGCGATATTAGAATTGCTTCAGACCAGGCGCGTTTTGTTTCTGCATTTATTCGACGAGCGATCCTACCGGATCAAGCGTCAACCTGGCTTCTACCCCACCTTGTCGGAACTTCAAGAGCTCTACTAATGCACTGGCTCAGTGATGAAGTGAGAGCTGAAGAAGCACTACGAATAGGACTTGCTGATAAAATTGTATCCCACGAAGAACTTATGGCAAATACTATGGAAATAGCTAATCGATTGGCACGTGGCCCATCAATTACCATTGAACTAACAAAGCAAGCGGTTTACCACGCAATGGGGGTTTCCTTAGAAACACAAGCCGATTACGAAGAAAATCTTCTCAATAAGATTCACAAAACTGAAGACGTGCAAGAAGGACGGCTGGCATTCCGTGAAAAACGCCAACCAATCTTTAAAGGACGATAAGAATTACTTTGCATTTTTTTCTAACTCAAGCCAGGACCACGAATAATACCTTTAGCTGCAAAGGCTTGGGCATCTACATCTGAGTAACCTAGTTCGCGTAGAATTTCTACAGTATCACGACCAGGTTCTTTGGGTGCTGAATATCGAACAGAAAAACTGTAAGCATCACTTTCATATGGCATTGGGGGTAATCGACCAGTCAAATCACCAATTTGAACTTGCAAGGTTCGCCCTTCTGAACGAACATGCTCATCTTCCTCAAGCACACTAGACGGTGAGTGAAGTGGCGCTACGCAGACGTTTGCGGTATCTAACATTTCAACAATTTCACTGCGCGTGTAACGCTCACATACCTCGCTGATACGTTTTTTCAAGATATCATGGTTCTCAGCGCGACCAGGATTATGGTCGTAGTTCGAATCTGCAGCGAGGTCTTCCATTCCGAATATTGGACATATCCTGCGCCACTGTCCATCACTAACAATTCCGATAAAAACTTGCTTGTCGTCTTTACACGTAAATAGATCATAAATCGCAGTACCATTGCGCTTCCCGCCGTGTCGTTGTGCACGTATAGGCTTAGATGGCTCACCTGTGAACTGCGCAGTTGCCATATGCTGGCCAACATAGAACAGTGCAGTCTCAAACAGACCACCTGTAATGAGTTGACCTTTTCCTGTTTTTATTCGCTGCATCAGTGCAGCCATAACACCGAGTACCGCATAAGTTGCTGCGCCCATGTCAACAACGGATGCACCTGCACGCATAGGTTGACCAGCAGGACCTGTCATAAAAGCCAAACCTGAGGCCATCTGACCCGGCTCGTCCATCAAAGGTCTTGAAGAATACGGACCTTTAAGGTAACCCTTGAGGCTACAATAAATTAGCCGTGGATTAACTTCACGCAATGTAGAGTAACCTAGACCCAACCTTTCCATAGAACCTGGCGCCATATTCTCAATGAGCACATCAGCATTATTAATCAGTCGAATCGCAATCTCACGCCCCTCATGCGTAGCAAGATTGATTACTATTCCACGCTTGTTACGATTAAAATAGAAAAATGGCCCGTTACGCCTGTTACCCATGCGACTTTCCTGCCCAGCGTCGGGGGGTTCAACTTTAATAACATCAGCTCCCATGTCCCCTAAAAGCAAACCTGCAGTGGGTCCTGCGACAATCTGCCCTATTTCAACAACACGTATCCCCTCCAAAGGTAAGTTACTCATTGCGTTTGTCTTCCTTTTAAATATTAATTTTATTAATCTAGCTTGATAAGCGATTTCGATAAAGTTTTAAAAATACTTTTAAAACAATCGACAGAAAATTCAAATATAAATAGGTCATATTATGAATATGAATTTATAGAAAATAATTAAATACGCAGTTTTTTTGACCTACTACTTAACCAATGATATATTAGTTGTTCTTTTAATAATTTGATAGGTTATATTTTTGTGTTAATCAATCATATATTTGCTAGAAAATCATTTTTATCCGCCAGGATAAAAAGCCTAGCCTATCTATCATTAATGCATCCACCCTCCCTCTAAAAATAAGCAGACGCGTGTTCGTCTGTCAGTAAGTAGCATCAGACTCTAAATCAGCAAGCTATTTAACTGATGTTGTTTATTGTTGACATTCAGTCAATCCAAACAACCATTAGAGGATTCAAATTGAACAGTACCTGTATTATCCATGACAGCGAATGGGATGCTGGAGATCTTGGTTGCGGTGAACTTGCAATAGAACTTCGTTCTCAATTACGTGCAATGCCGGGAAAAATTCTTAAATTGACAGCTCGCGATCCTGGCGCAGCTGCAGACATTCCTGCTTACTGTAGGATGACTGGTCATGAGCTTCTACATGAAGCACCAAAAGTTTGCACGTATTGGATCAGAGCGCGAAGCTAACACTATATTAAATACATACCATTTAGATATATTAACAAACCTAATCGATAAATTTAAGGAGATAAACATGGCCGGTAAATTTTGTATAAGCCTCACCTGCGGTAAAGATAACACTGACAAAGCAACAGTAGCATTTGTAGTTGCAAATGCTGCCGTTGCATCAGACAAGGATACCCTAGTGTTTCTCAATATTGAGGGAGTTCATATCTCACAAAAAGGATACGCAGACTCTATTCATGAAGAGGGATTTGCTCCACTCAAGGAACTAGTTGAGAGTTTCGTAAACGCTGGTGGCAAAATCTTTGTCTGTGCACCTTGTTTTAAAAAGCGCAAACTTGATGAATCCAATCTCATACCTGGCGCAGCCATTGTTGGTGGCGCTAAACTTGTAGAATTTATGAGTGATAACTGCCCAAGCGTGAGCTATTAGAGCAGTTATTCAATGCCCCCCTTTACGATTAACGGAAACAATATTAATTGTATTTTAAACTGGATACACCTCAGTTAGAAGGATCCTTTTTCAAAATACGTGCGATAGAGAATTAGAGCTGTCTAGTAATAGATATAAACTTGGTCGTCGTAAATTTAATGCAAAGAATTAATGATATTTATGTCTACAATAAATAAGCATCCATACAACGCAGATGTAAGTTTTGATGGTGGTGACTTAGATTGCGGCAACGGTTTATTACTACTGATACGCAAACACATAGATCCTCTTGATCGCGGCGGTCTGCTAGAGATTCTCTCAACTGACACTTCAGTCAAAGAGGATCTGCCAGCGTGGTGTCGTATGACCAAAAACGAACTGATCTCAATGACGGAAAATGGCCGCCAAAGAAGCTATCTGGTTTGCAAAGGAAATCTGATTGAACGGGAAAAAAAATCAGTCGCTCCTTTATTGGTCTCAATAAAAGCTAATGTTAATGTGGTTATACCTGACCAACTACCCCTGCCATCAAAGGCGCCAGATATTCTACCATTTAGCGTCAGTGGAATTGGAAGCTGGCCACGCCCTCGTTGGATGCTTAGCGCAATGCATGATCATATGGAAGGACGGCTATCAGAAGAGGAATTCCAGGCTACTGCTGATGATGCCGTTAGATTAGTTGTCGAAGCACAATTGCGAGCAGGTGTTGATATCATTACTGACGGCGAACAGCGCAGGGACAGCTATTCAAGTTTTGTCGCTGGTATTCTAGATAATTGCCAGTTAATTCCTTTAACTGATCTCTTGCCGTTGGTAGATGACCCAGAGGAATTTGAACGTGAACTAAGAGCGCTTGATGTTCCAGCTGGTGATGTTCGCCATCCCGCAGTTTTTGGCCCACTTGGTCGATCACTTCCATTAGCATTACATGAATACCAATTCGTAAAGACATTAACGCCCAAGCCGATTAAAGTTGCCCTGCCAGGACCATATTTACTCACTCGCACCATGTGGATGGAGTGCATTTCAGACCGAGCATATTTATCACGAGAGACTCTTGCAGTTGACATTGTGAGAGTATTACGTGAAGAACTTGCCTTTCTACTCTCAAGCGGAACTGCATTAGTTCAGTTTGATGAGCCAGTATTAACAGAGGTGGTATTTACTGGCGCAAAAACACAAAGATCATTTATGTGTGGTGCATTATCAGAAAAAGGTGCACCGGCTGATGAGCTTGCCTTTGCAAGGGATTTAATTAATGCCGTAGTCGAGGGGTTTCCAATAGAACGTACAGCAATACATATGTGCCGTGGAAACTGGACCGCTGATGAATCTACATGTCTTGCAGGCAACTATGAACCATTGTTAGAGACGTTACGCGCAGTTAATGTCGGAACGTATTTTCTAGAGCTATGCACGCCACGTGCAGGTGAATTAGAGGTATTGAGAACCCTACCCGATGATCGACGTATAGGCATAGGTGTTGTTAATCAGAAACTAACTACTGTGGAGTCAGTCAATGACATAGTCAGTAAACTTGAGTCTGCTGTGAATATATTTGGATCTAAAAGAATATTAATTAACCCTGATTGCGGATTTGCTACGTTTGCGGATAACCCAGTAACCTCATCGCTTATTGCCGAGAAAAAACTTGCAAACATGGTCAGAGCAGCTGGTATTATGCGCGATCACTACTCGCGCTAGTATGATTTAATTTATTTATTTTTTTCTACATCAATATCACGTAACAACTTACCCATACGTTCACTCTCTCGATTGAGAAAGATACGAAATTCTTCGGGAGTCGACATTGAAGGTTCAACACCAACCTTAATTAAGCGATCATGCATATCCTGTGCATTTACAGTGCGAGCAAATTCTTTATAAAGCCGCATCACAATAGCCTTAGGTGTCTTTAGTGGTGTAACCACACCATACCAACCAGGAAATGCATAGCCCGGCAATGATTGTGCAATAGTTGGCTGCCCAGGTGCTAGCGCCGTTGGGTCTTTACTGGTGACCCCTAAAACCCTGAGGTTATCATTCTTCATAAATTGAACCATTGCGGCAACGGGTGGACAAGATAATTGAATTTGACCAGTCATAAGATCTGTAATAGCGGCGGCTGAGCCTTTGTAAGGCACATGAACCATTTTAATACCAGCCATACTTTGAAAAACTTCAACGCAAATATGTAAAGATCCAGCAATACCACTAGAACCAAAAAGTAATTTTTCCGGTCTAGCCTTTGCATAAGCGATAAATTCAGATGTCGTTTTTGCAGGAATAGTTGAACTTGAGACAAGCATAAATGGTGTGGAGGCGACAAGCCCTACAGGTTCAAACTCTTTTTCTAATAGGTATTTTTTATGCATCGTCGTACTTAAATGCTGAGTTAAGGTAGGCATCCATATAGTATAGCCATCAGGAGCTGCCACGGCGACTAATTCAGCTGCTATAAGTCCTGCAGCTCCACCTCTATTATCTACTACTATTTGCTGGCCTATATTCTCAGAAAGTCTTGTCGCAATTACTCTAGCGACCACGTCAGAGCCAGAACCCGTTGCAGCACCTAACATTAAACGTATAGGTCTTATCGGATAGGCAGTAGCAAACACAACAGATGAATATGTAATGAAGCAGAAAAAGATTATAAAAAATATATTGAATAACCGAATTATCAACAAATAATGAAGCATGGCTACCCCTCCAAAAATTAGGATCATTTATTAATTGTTCTAAATCCAGGTAATTGAATAACGATCAGCAAAGATGTAATTTTTTTAAAAAATTTTGCTGATCATATTTTTATTTATTTTAATGATACACCAATTTAAGTGTATCGCGTCACTAGAAAATAATTGTTATCCGAAAAAATTCAGGACATTGGGTATTTTCAGTAACTTATTTGCAACCAATACTTAACCCTCAATAATTTATTAAGGTGTCAGTTTGTAATTAGATTGATGCAATTTTATATTATTGAAAACTTGGACTGATAGTAATTTGTCATGATATATCAGCACTTTCTATTATCTAAGAATAGTCAGAAAATTCATTTTGATGAGAATCAAAAACCATCTCTATTCTATTTTTTAGAAAAAACCATACCACTTTTACTTGTATCGACAAGAATTGTGTCCTTGGGAAGAAATTTGCCTTCCAAAAGCAATTTCGATAATGGATTTTCAATCTGGGATTGAATTGCTCTTTTCAGCGGCCTGGCTCCATATATTGGATCAAATCCAGCTTCAGCTAATTGCAACAACGCAGTTTCACTGATCTCAAGATTTAAGTTAAGTTGGTGCAATCGCTTCTCCAGAATTTCTAGTTGAATACGAGCAATTGATCGAATGTGCTTATTTGCTAAAGAGTGGAACACTACAATTTCATCAATACGATTAATAAACTCAGGTCTAAAATGCGCCTTAACTTCTCCTAGGACTGCCAGTTTAACGACTTGGTAATCATCATCTTGCATACCTTGGATCATTTGTGAACCCAGATTAGAAGTCATGACAATAACTGTATTCTTAAAATCAACTGTCCTTCCATGGCTATCAGTCATACGGCCATCATCTAGAACTTGTAACAACACATTAAATACATCCGGATGCGCCTTTTCAATTTCATCTAATAAAATTACTGAATAAGGCTTCCTACGCACCGCTTCTGTTAAATAGCCTCCTGACTCATAACCGACATAGCCTGGCGGGGCACCAATTAACTTAGCAACAGAATGTTTCTCCATGAACTCACTCATGTCGATTCGGATCATATGTTCTTCAGAATCAAACAAAAATTCTGCTAATGCTTTACTTAATTCGGTTTTACCAACACCTGTTGGTCCAAGAAATAGAAAAGATCCGTATGGACGATTGGGATCTCCTAAACCGGCACGAGATCTTCTAATTGCATCGGATACCAAACGAACAGCCTCATCTTGACCAACCACTCTGCAGTGCAGCCTATCTTCCATCATTAATAATTTCTCACGCTCACCTTGCAACATTTTTGAGACAGGAATACCTGTAACTCTTGAAACAACTTCTGCTATTTCCTCTGTTCCAACTTGAGTTCTAAGCAAACGGTGGGGAGTCGCATTAGCTGTAGAAGTCTCTGCTTGTTTTAGTTGAGATTCAAGTTGGGGTAACTTTCCATATTGCAATTCTGCAACCTTATCTAGCTTACCAGCTCTTTGTAGCTGAACAATATCTGCACGGGCTCGTTCAATTTCCTCTTTAATTTGAACGCTCCCAAGCACTTGCGCTTTTTCAGATTTCCAAATCGTTTCCAGATCGGAGTATTCTCGATTAATAGCCTTAATATCCTCCTCTAACAATGAAAGGCGTTTAATAGAGGCCTCATCCTTCTCCTTTAACATCGCTTCTCGTTCAATTTTTAATTGAATTAAACGCCGATCTAGTTTATCCATCACTTCCGGCTTAGAGTCAATTTCAATTTTAATGCGGGAAGCCGCCTCATCAATTAAATCAATTGCTTTATCTGGTAGGAATCGATCTGTAATATACCGATGGGATAGTTCTGCAGCAGAAACAATTGCTGGGTCAGTTATTTCTACACCATGGTGCAACTCATATTTCTCTTGCAAACCCCTTAAGATCGCGATCGTTGCTTCGACAGTGGGCTCATCTACCATGACTTTTTGAAAGCGTCGCTCAAGAGCAGCATCTTTTTCAATATATTGACGATATTCAGACAAGGTTGTGGCTCCTACACAATGCAATTCACCACGCGCTAATGCAGGCTTTAACATGTTACCAGCATCCATAGCCCCCTCTGCCTTACCAGCCCCAACCATTGTGTGTAATTCATCAATAAATACAATCGTCATTCCGGCATCTTGTGAGATCTCTTTTAATACCGATTTAAGTCGCTCTTCAAATTCACCTCGATATTTGGCACCTGCCAATAAAGCTGACATATCAAGGGACAAAACTCGTTTATTTTTTAATGTCTCGGGCACTTCACCATTGATAATCCGTTGCGCCAAACCTTCAACAATTGCTGTCTTACCTACACCAGGCTCTCCAATCAATACCGGATTATTTTTAGTTCGACGTTGTAATATTTGAATCACTCGCCTAATTTCATCATCTCGACCAATTACAGGATCTAACTTACCAATTCTTGCCATTTCAGTTAGATCTAATGTATATTTTTTTAAAGATTCTCGGTTACTCTCAATATCTGAATTAGTAACATTTTCACCACCGCGAATATCATTCACAGCCTGCTCTATATGTTTTATCGATCCCCCATGAGTCTTTAAAAGGCGGCCAGCCTCACCCTTATCATTTGCTAAAGCTAATAAAAATAATTCAGACGCCAAAAATTGATCGCCTCTCTTGCGTGCATCCTTTTCAGCTAATGTTAATAACGCAGTCAATTCTCGAGATAAACTAACCTCTGTAGCACCTTCAATTGTAGGCAGTCGATCTAGAGCATTTTGGAGATCATTTTTTAAACCAACCATCTTAATGCCAGCACGTTGCAATATTGCAGTTACACCACTATCTTTTTGTTCAAGCAATGCATACAGTACATGAATGGCTTCGATATAAGCATGATCTCGACCAGAAGCAATGCTTTGTGCTTCAGCCAATGCCTCTTGAAATTTAGTCGTTAGCTTATCTAATCTCATTTAAACTCCCTATTACAGTAATGTAAAATTATCGAATGACATTCAGATTGTGCTAAGTTTGCTAATTTCAACCTTAGAAAATAATTTAAATTACCATTAAAAATCAGATAGTTAGAAAATAACTGTGTAAACTAATATTTATGGGTTTTAATCAATTCATTGACATATATCAAAGTTTAAATTTTCGATTGAGTGCCAATTAAATAGTGAATATGTATTACATATACATCTTTAGCTTTTTAATCGGCTATTTATATTTGGATTAATTGCGATCCATGATATTAATCTTTATGTTTTTCGATATTTAATATATTTACCCGAATCAGCCATAACACATAAAAAATTCCTAAAAATCTGCTCATCAAATGCTATTCTTCATATAATCAGATCAAAAATACAATCGTGAATGACCAAATCAATTAATATCTTAAAATTACATTTTTTACACATATGAAACATAATGCAGAAGTCATTAAAAATGTTAAATTAGCACTCTCAGAAGATGTACTTCACGGAGATCTAACTGCCCAATTAACCCCTGACATACCAGATTCAGAAGCAGTAATCATTTGCCGAAACCATGCAATTCTTTGCGGACAGGATTGGTTTAATCAATGTTTTTTAGAATTAAATTCTGCAATTAAAATTAATTGGCATGCAAAAGATGGGGATAAAATCAAACCAGGCGCAATCATCTGTAATATAGTTGGCTCATCAAGATCTATACTAACAGCAGAGAGAAGCGCTTTAAATTTTCTGCAATTACTATCTGGTGTTGCAACAAAAACTCAAGAATATGTCGATTGCATAGCAGGAACAAAAGCAAAAATTCTTGACACTCGGAAAACAATACCAGGTCTAAGATATGCACAAAAATATGCAGTATCCGTTGGGGGTGGTGTTAATCACAGAATGGGATTATGGGATGCAATACTTATTAAAGAAAATCACATTAGTGCTGCTGGTGGCATCACTCCCGCTTTAAAAAAAGCACAATCTTTTTCTAGCAAAGCGAAATGGATTCAAATTGAAGTTGAAAATATAGATCAACTAAAAGAAGCTATTGATGCTGGTGCGAAAATGATTTTGCTTGATAATATGAGTCTCAGTGATATCCAGCAAGCTGTAGTTCTCAATGAAAATCGGGCTGTACTAGAAGCATCGGGGGGAATTACCTTACCCAAGATTAGAGCAATAGCTGAAACCGGAGTGCACAGAATTTCAATAGGCACTTTAACAAAAGACATTCTCTCAGTCGACTTATCATTACGATTTCTTAATTATAAAAATAATTAAAAATTATCTGCTATTTGAAATGTATGCTTTTACTGCCTCTACATCAGGGTCCATTATTGCAACGCGTTGCAAACGACTTTCTAGACCCTCATAACCATGGGGCACTTTTGGATCGTGCCCTAAAGCCTCCCGTATAGTCTCGGAGAACTTAGCAGGTTGCGCTGTCTCTAAACAAATTAAAGGAACACCCTCCTCCTGTAATTTCAAAGCGACATTTAATCCATCGGCAGTATGTGGATCAACTGTTACTCCATATACTTTATGTATTCGTCGAATGGTCGCAATACGATCAAGGTGGTGACTGCTACCTGAAACAATCCCATATTTCGAAATATTTTTCCAATATAGCGTATCGGACAAATTGAATCCACCAGAGTCCTCAACCTCTCGCCATAGACGAGAGACCATTACTGGGTCACGCTGAACTAAATCGAATATAAAGCGCTCAAAATTTGAAGCTTTTGAAATGTCCATTGAAGGACTAGAAGTTTGTGCAGTCTCTCGGCTGGACCTTACTCTGTATCGGCCAGTACGAAAAAACTCATCTAGCACATCATTTTCATTAGAGGCGAGTATGAGACGTCTAATTGGCAATCCCATCATTCGAGCAATATGCCCAGCAAATATATTGCCAAAATTACCCGAGGGTACTGCGAAAGACACCTTCTCATCATTTTTACTTGTGGCGGCAAAATACCCCTTAAAGTAATAGACGACTTGAGCAATTACTCTTGCCCAATTAATTGAATTTACTGCACCAATCGAGTTTACAGACTTAAAAACAGCATCACCACTAACCGCTTTTACAATATCTTGGCAATCATCAAAAACACCCCGAATTGCTATATTAAAAATATTAGGCTCCTGCAAAGAATACATTTGCGCTCGCTGGAAAGGACTCATTTTACCGTGTGGTGAGAGCATAAAAACACGAATACCTTTCCTTCCCTTCATAGCATATTCAGCAGCTGAACCAGTATCCCCAGATGTAGCACCCAAAATATTCAAAGACCGACCTTCACGCTCTAATACATATTCAAACAACTCACCCAACAGTTGCATAGCAATATCTTTAAATGCTAGCGTAGGGCCATTTGACAAGCGTAGAAGGTGTAAGCCGGGCTCAAGAGTCAATAATGGTGTAATGTCAGGATGACCAAAAGTTTCCGATCTATACGCTTGGCGTATCATTTTAGAGAGATCAGATTGTGATATGTCATCAATAAATCTACTAATAATTGAGTCCGCTAAATCCGCATAGGGCAAATGACGCAACTCAGATAACTCTGCAACTGATAATTTTGGATAACTTTGAGGAACAACCAATCCTCCGTCTGGCGCCAATCCACCTAAAAGTACTTCACAAAATTTTGCACCATTCATACGACCACGAGTGCTGACATATCGCGTAGACGACAATACGTTACTTTTTATATTTAATGAGTTCAATGTAAAGCTTCCATTCGAATCCGAACGATCGGGCTAACAACAACGGGTAAAGCGCCTATTTTATTGATGGCGATATCTATTTTCTTTTCAAGGGTAATATGAGTAAGCATAATAATATCAACGTGACTCTCCCCGATATTTGGTTCCTTTTGAACCAACGCTTCGATTGATATAGATTGATCAGCAAAAATGCGCGTAATTTCAGCTAATACCCCAGCTTGGTCAACAACTCTTAATCTCAAATAGTATGAGGTTTCAACTTCACCCATAGGCAATATGGGAACTGATGAAAGCATATCTGGTTGAAATGCCAAGTGAGGCACTTTATGCTGAGGGTCCGCAGTCATCATTCTAGCTACGTCTACTAAATCAGCAATGACTGCGGATGCAGTAGGCTCAGATCCAGCACCTGGTCCATAATAAAGTGTTTGCCCAACAGCATCACCCTTTACTAATACTGCATTCATCACACCCTCAACATTTGCAATTAACTGTCTAGTTGGAATCAGCGTTGGGTGAACTCTTAATTCAAAGCCATTTATTTTTCGTTTTGCTATTCCTAACAATTTGATTCGATACCCTAACTCTTCTGCATAACGAATATCGACTTGCGCTAAATTAGAAATGCCCTCAACATGAGACTTAGAGAATTGGACTGGTATTCCAAATCCAATAGCAGCCATAATTGAGAGTTTATGCGCAGCATCAACGCCTTCAATATCAAATGTCGGATCCGCCTCAGCATATCCCATTTTCTGAGCTTCTTTTAGAACATCAGAAAATGCAGACCCTTTGTTCCGCATCTCAGATAAAATAAAGTTACTAGTTCCATTTATAATACCCGCAATCCATTCAATTCGATTCGCTGTCAACCCTTCTCGTAATGCTTTAATTATTGGGATACCACCCCCAACTGCAGCTTCAAATGAAACGGTAACCCCAGCTGCTCTTGCAGCAGCAAAAATTTCATTTCCATGGAGTGCCAATAAAGCCTTATTGGCTGTAACCACATGTTTACCATGGGAAATTGCTTTGAGAATTAAATCTTTCGCAAATGTATAACCACCTATTAACTCAATGACTATATCAATATCTGGATTAGAAACTACTGAATTAGCATCACTAGTAATCAATACAGAATCTCCAACGATTGCTTTGGCCCTAGAAACATCTTTATCTGCAACCATCTTCAAGCGAATATCACAGCCTGTGCGTCTAGATATCTCTTCACTATTCCGTTGTAGTACTTTAAATGTGCCACTACCTACGGTTCCAATACCTAACAATCCAACATTAATTGGTTTCATCGAATTTCACTTTAAAGACAAATTAAATTTATTTAAAATTAAAAAAGAAAATTAAATTTTTAGAGTTTAATTTAACAAACCATCTTTTCTAAACATTTCCTTAATTGTTCGAACTGCCTGACGAGTACGTTCTTCGTTCTCGATCAAAGCGAATCGTACATGATCATCACCATAGTGACCAAAACCCGTACCTGGTGCAACTGCAACTTTGCCTTCTGCTAATAATTTCTTGGAAAACTCCAATGAACCCATAGCCTTATATGGCTCTGGTATTGGTGCCCAAATGTACATTGTTGCTTGAGGCTTTGCGACCTCCCAACCCATGGCATTAAGTCCGGCCCATAACACGTCACGACGTCCCTGATATAGATTACGAACAGTCTCAACACAATCCTGAGGGCCTTCAAGCGCTATAATTGATGCAACTTGAATTGGAGTAAAAGTACCATAGTCGTGATAACTTTTCATTCTAGCCAATGCATTTACTAAATCGCGATTGCCGACCATGAACCCGACCCGCCAACCTGCCATATTGTAACTTTTTGACATTGTAAAAAATTCTACAGCGACATCTCTGGCACCAGGCACTTGCAGAATAGAGGGCGCCTTATATCCATCAAATACGATATCAGCATACGCTAAATCATGAACAACATAAATGCCATGAAATCTAGCCATCTCTACCAATCTCTCAAAGAAATGTAAATCAACACATTGTGTAGTTGGATTGCTAGGAAAATTTACAATGAGCATTTTTGGCTTTGGATAAGTATCTTTAATTGATTGCTCTAGCGCATCAAAAAAATCTACTCCCGCATGCATTGGGACATGTCGAATATCAGCTCCCGCAATTACAGGTCCATAAATGTGTATTGGGTAACTAGGGTTGGGGACTAAAACTATATCTCCACGATCTAGGGTCGCAAGTGCCAGATGCGCTATACCCTCTTTTGATCCGATTGTAACGATAGCCTCAGAGTCAGGATCTAGGTCAACGTCATAGCGTGTTTTATACCAACCACATATTGACTTACGTAAGCGCGCAATCCCTTTGGACACAGAATAACCATGCGTATCTGGACGTTGCACTGTTTCTATTAACTTATCAACAATATGTTGAGGCGTAGGTTGGTCTGGGTTGCCCATACTAAAGTCAATAATATCCTCTCCCCTCCTACGTGCTGCCAGTTTCAACTCACTAGTCACGTTGAATACATAGGGAGGCAAACGTTTAATACGTGGAAAATCATCCATAATTTAATATCTCAAAGTGAAACATCATGCAATTCAATGACTAGGTTAAATGCAGCAAACTTACCTTTAAATCTAAATTCAGTAGCAAATTACCTAGGCCAAAACGTATAATTGTATCTAACCAGATAAAGCGAAGCAAATCAGAGAGTTATGAAATTACATCTACATCAATCACATAATCTATACACCATTAGCTCTCATGGGCCTGGTTTTTTGAAAATCAATGATGTTTGCTACAATAAATCTTTAATAGTCCACCCTCAAGAAGAACCCACTTTCTGGCCAATAAGTAATTCAAGCTCACTTAATGCAAATAATTTGCGAGATTTAATAAAACTGAACGCAGAAATAGTTATTATTGGCACTGGAGCAAGACATCAAATTCTACATCCATCAATCTTATCTCCGTTATTAGAAGCAAAAATTGGTATTGAGGTGATGAATACCCCGGCTGCATGTAGGACATTTAACATATTAACCAGTGAAGGTCGAAACATTGTTGCAGCTTTAATGTTGACATAATTACATTTACCAAATTAAACAATGCAGAGATTGGAACACTTCAACATCACCAATATACCTCAACCTCAAAGCCTTAATAACACTTTAAGTTAAATAATTAAGACATTGATTTTAAAAGATATTTATTTAATATTTGGCTGTAGACTTATAGAGCTATTGGGATGCGGTTATTGATCAGCCGGCAGCAGTTTAATAGGGTCAACGGGTTTTCCATAGCGGCGAATCTCAAAATGAAGCTTCGCTGTAGAGAGTTCCCCTCCAATTTGCGCAATCTTTTGACCTCTCGAAACAGACTGGCCCTCTTTTACATATAACTCTTTGTTGTGGGCATAAACACTTAAAAATTCTTCACTATGCTTAATGACGATCAGTTGCCCCAGCCCTCTGATTCCTGTTCCACTAAAAATAACCTTGCCTATGGCAGCGGCATAAACAGCACCACCAATTTCACCTGATATTCCAAGACCTTTGTTTAAACTATCATTAAAAGAGGTGACAACTTTTCCTAGAGTTGGCCAAGACCATATTATTTCATCTGTTACTTTTCCGGAGTCCCCTCTAGAGTCTGCAGGAGACCTTAACTTATTGGACGCTGATAAATCTTTGCTTCCATACATTTGCGCAAACGTTTTATCATTATAGATAACTCGAATCCCTTTTGGCTCTGCGCTACTGCTAAGATTTGATAATTGCTCTTCACTTTTTTTAATTGAACCGGAATTGCTCGTCCCATCATCGTAACTTTTGGGGCGTAGCATTAATTGTTGACCTACAATGATTCGCGATGGATCAATACCATTCCAATTAGCCAAGTCGCGATAATCCAAACCAAATTCTAAAGCAATCGCAAAAAGTGTATCACCAGAACGAACAGTGTAAAATTCAGGACGCTTTTGATCTGGGGTAACAGTGATTTTAGATTGTATTTTTTGAATATTATTTTCAGGGTTTGCAGGAGATTTATTATTAGCAATAGCATTAGTGCTGACCATAGCACCCTTGGATTTATTCAATGCAGGAGATGCAATTACGGGTGGCAAGCGATCAGCTATTGGTGCAGGATTTTTAGTGACGCATCCAAATAATAAAACAAAAATAAATAAATAAAATATTTGATTATTCCATAGCATTTATTTTATTTACTCTCAAATGACTAGCCCAAACCTGGCAATAAAGGTACAAAACATGCGTCTTCTATTTTATTGTCCTTGTATCCGGTAGATGTTTTTTCAATGACATGCAAAGACTGTTTACCACGAGAAGTTAAAGGTATAACAAGCTTGCCCCCAGGTGCAAGTTGTTCCTTTAACTGTTCAGGTACATGGGTGGCTGCTGCGGCCACAACAATGCCATCGAAAGGTGCATGCTCAGGCATCCCTAGCTGTCCATCAGCATTCCGGACTCTCACATTATGAGCCTTAGCATCTCTTAGATGTCTTCTCGCCTTCATTAACAGTGGTGCTAAGCGCTCTATAGAGTATACCTCTCTAGAGAGTCGAGATAAAACTGCAGCTTGATAACCACAACCCGTACCAATTTCTAGGACCTTGCCTAAAGAATGTGTGTTTCGCAACAATTCCAGCATGCGCGCTACGGTATAAGGACTAGATATTGTTTGACCAAACCCCAAAGGTAAAGACATATCTTCATAGGCTCTACTTGCAAGCGCTTCATCTACAAATATATGCCTAGGCACTTCACCCATAGCAGCTAAAACTACTTCATCAGTAATGCCCTGCGATCGCAAGCGCTCAACCATTCGCATACGAGTGCGCTGAGAAGTCATGCCAATTCCTGAGTTACCAACCGCCAAATCTATTTACCTCCGGATAGCCAAGTATTGACCATTGATTGCTGTGAAAAATTAGTTAAGTCCATTTGCAGTGGAGTAACAGAGACGAAGTTTTGATTAATAGCATTAAAATCCGTTCCAGGACCTGCGTCTTGAGCAGCACCTGCTGCACCTACCCAATAAACACTATCTCCTCTGGGAGAAGTTGTTTTAATAACAGGCTCTGCTTTATGACGTTTACCTAACCGAGTTACAACATAACCATTAATACTTTCATAGGGAATATCTGGAACGTTAACATTAAGTAATACGGGCACAGAAATTTTGCTACCTTTAAATCGCTGCAATAGATCAAATGCCACTCTCGCTGCAGTATCGAAATGATTACGACCAGCTAGAGAAATCGCAATAGAGGGAATGCCTAGTAAAAAACCTTCAGTGGCTGCTGCAACAGTACCAGAGTAAATAGTATCATCGCCCATATTTGCACCATGGTTAATACCTGAAACAATAATATCGGGTAAAACTGGTAGCAACCCTGTCACAGCTAAATGAACGCAGTCAGTAGGCGTTCCATTCACATAATAATAACCATTTACTGCAGTTTTTACTGATAACGGTCTATCGAGCGTCAGTGAATTACTAGCCCCGCTACGATCCCGCTCAGGCGCTACAACCGTGACTGAACCAAATGAAGATAAAGCCCTTTCAAGAGCACTTAATCCAGGTGCAAAATATCCATCATCATTACTGAGTAAGATTAACACGTTAATTTAACAATTTTAAGGTTAATATTCAAGATTATCGAAAAAATGGATAATACATATCCTTTTTTACAGCATTTCTTATTTTAACATGTGCGAACACAAATCCAGTATGAATGCTACGATAACGCTTTTTTAACCATTGTGAATAGACTAATATGTCAACTATCGGGTTTAGAATACTCCCATCCCCTCCCCCCCAATAAAATGATTGCGGCATTGCGAAAGTTGGCAACAGCCCATCTTAGCGACAATATGTGAAGACTTTATGCAGTTGGACCCAACGTATTTCCTTTCCATGCAGGCAGAAAGTTAGTTGGCCCAGCTTTAACCGTTAAGGTGAGTCCCGGTGATAATCTTATGGTTCACAAAGCTATAGAAATCGCGCAACCAGGCGATGTCATAGCAGTAGATGCAGGTGGTATTAATACCCAAGCAATTATCGCCGAGCGTAACGGAGTCGCTGGTATTGTTATTTATGGCGCCATTAGAGATGCGGACGCTCTCGCAAAATCTCATTTCCCAATTTATGCTAGCGCCATTACGCATCGCGGCCCCTATGAAAATTGTCCTGATGAAATTAATGTTCCTATTGTTATCGGTGACGCCGTTGTAAACCCTGGAGACTTAATTATCGGTGATGACGATGGAATTGTTGTCTTGCCACAGCATATGGCAGAAAACACAATTCGTCTTGCTTCACTTCAGGCTAAAAATGAAGCTGAACTCCTGAAGAATATTCGAAAAAAACCAATAGATCGGTCATGGGTTGATCAAATACTTGTTTCACAAGACTGTGTAATTTCAAACGTCAAGAAACCAAAATAATGGTCCTTTAACGGGAGTTACCATAATAGACATGACTACTGTCGTTATGGGGCCTTATGCAACATAGATTTTGGGCGGCTTAGGTGCTTAAGTTATTAAAATAGACAGCCTTAGTGGCGATCCAGTCCGCTACGTTGGTCCCATGGTGAATAAATGTATGGGGCATATGTTTCTTCACTTAAACCATAATTAAAAAAGCATAACACTCGATCTAAAAAGTAAAAAAGGTATTGAAGCATTAAAAAATAGTGCTAATACACATGTATTTTTCTACAACGTTCGGCCTAAAGCCATGTTAAAGCTTGGACTGGATTACTCTAGCGTTTCGAAAATTAACCCTAAAATTATTTATTTGGGAACATATGGATATAGCCAAGAAGGACCTTACGCATCACTCCCAGCATATGACGATCTGATTCAAGGAATGTGCGGTATACCATGGCCAATGTAGAAGTCAGGGGCTAACGAACCTCGTTATATTCCTACTACAATTTCTGACCGAATAGTAGGTGTATATGCAGCCAGTGCGATCACTACAGCTCTTTACTATCGAGAAAAAACAGATCTCTTTTATCAGGACGAACGTTTTAACTCTCATGAACAAAGAGCAAAAAGAATTGATGAAGTTTATGAGTTTGTCGAATTAGAGATACGCAAAAAATCAACCGAGCAGTGGCGATTAGCACTTCTGGAGGCTGATATACCGCATGCCCCCGTTAAATCATTAGATAGTTGAATCGACGCCCCTCATTTAAACTCCAGCAATTTTATTTAATATGAAAACCACCCTAGCGAAGGAAAATTAATGACTACTCGCAGTCCAATTCACCGGTCTAAATCACATACATCTACTAGAAAAAGTGCACCTAAGCTTGGTGAAAATAGCACCGAGGTACTCAAAAATTTGGTTTTAACGAGTCCGACATAAAAAACTAATTAAACTTAAGTTTACAAGTCAGTCCTGAATCTAAGAGTTTGATCAGGTGCAAACTATCTGATGAAAATGCTATCTAATCAGTAATCATTCATGCCTGCGATCATAATACTGAGCACGAACTAAACTATTAAAGCAAACTACTAACCCTATAGATGCTTCATACAAAATAACAATAACTCATGATGATTTAATTAAGATTTAATCCAGCCTCTTTAATGAGCTTTCTCCATTTGCTTATTTCTGTAGCAAGATGAATCTTAAATTCAGCTGAAGAGCTATGCACAGGAATAGATCCATCATAAACTAAACGTTCGACTACATCCGTAGAGTGCACCGCCCCCTGAATCATTGCAGACAACTTGTTTACAATAGGCATAGGGACTTTTGCTGAAGTAATTACCCCATACCACTGATTAGCTTCAAAACCAAGAACACCAGACTCAGCAATAGTTGGAATGTCTGGAACGACTGGAGATCGTTTACTAGCTGTAATGCCAAGAACTCTGATGCGGCCCATTGGAATATGGGCACGCGCACTCAATAAACTAGTAAAACTTAAATCAACCTCTCCAGCAATCACTGCAGCCAAAGAAGCAGCACCACCTTTATAAGGTACATGAGTAAATTTAACACCAGCGCGATACGCCAACATCTCACCAGATAAATGCTGCAATGCGCCAGTACCGGATGAGCCTTGAGTGAGTTTTCCAGGATTATTTTTTGCGAAAACTATCAACTCTTTAAGACTCTTTGCAGGTAATTGAGGATTAATCACTAACAAATAAAACAGTGAGGAAATTTGCGTTACTGCTTGTAAATCTCTTAATAAGTCATACGGTAAATTTGCCTGACTTGCAGATAAGACAGTATGCCCAGAGGAAATTAAACATAGGGTATAGCCATCTGGATTAGCCTTTGCAGTAATATCAGCACCAATTGCACCTGCAGCTCCAGACCGATTGTCGGGAATAAACTGTTGCCCATATTGTTCGGTAAGTTTCTTAGAGATAGCTCTTGTAGTGAGGTCTGTACCTGCACCAGGTACAAAAGGAACAATAAAACGAACAGCCCTCTGAGGGTAGTTTGCAAAAGATTCAGCAGAAAATACATTCTTTACAAAAAATAACCCACTTAAAATAAAATAAAAAAAAATTTTTTTGGGTAACATTATTTTTATTTTCATTTTCTAAACGGTAACCTTAACAATTCCCATCCAAAACTGAGATTTACCTTGACCATCTATCTCATAATTTCGGACAAACTCTAGTTTGCCATCAGGGAACACTTTAAATACTGACAATGCCGGTGGAACTGAAATAATTTTTTCATCATAATAGACGTTCATTGGTAATATGCTTGCTGCCACCATCATCTCACCCGTCGGATCAAAAGCAAAAGTTCGTGTATGAAAATTTTCAGTATTCACATGTTGTATTAAATCAGCTTTACCTGAAATATCGTCTATAGAAAAAACTGCTATATTATTTTCCCCACCCCCAAAAATTTTATCGCTCCCATGAAGAATGGTAAAATCTGAACGATTTGCCATGTATACAAATTTTCCATTCGGATGAACATGAACTGTTCCTCCCAATTGACGCGGTGTTTTAACCGAAGGATTAATTAAACTATTACGAGTAAAATCTGGAATTAGCGTTAATTGATCATTATTTATATTAAACACATTTAATTTATTTTGTCTTTCCAGAGACAAATATAGTTTTGGTTTATTTGGATGAAAATCAAGGTGACGGGGACCAAATCCAAACCCATTATTTGGCGCAACTGATTTCACAAAAGACAACTTACCATTTTGACATAATCGATACAACTTCAACGCGCCAGGGTCCTCAACTTTGGAACTGGTTTCATCATTACCCCTTGTCACTAAAATCACATAATTATTATCTGGCGTAACTAATGCCTGATGTGCAAAGATACCAAAGTCAAGATTCTGATCTTGTGAAATTTCATGACCAATCGTACCGTCATCTAAAACTTGATGTACAGTTAAAGCGCTTGGATGATTATAAGCGACAAAAATGAAGCGGCCATTTGGGTCTAAACTAACATGTAAGGGTCTATGGGTAAGCAACTGAGTTCTACCATGAGGGGACAGTGCGCCATTTGATGGATTGATATGAAATGCAGACAGCGCATGAATTCCTTCGGTCATATTCGTATCACGGGGTTGACGTGAACTGCAAACAATATATATGTATGGTAGCTTTGGATGCCGCCAAACATATTGAACATTAGATGCGGTTTCAATCACCTCACACTTTTTAAGTGAGAAACTCTTGGAGTCTAATTCATATCTAGTTAGACTTGATCCCAAGCCACTATATAACATTGATTTATTGTTGTTCATGGTTAATACCTCAAATAAAAATTAAAATACATTTAGCATATAATACTCTGATAAATTAAATTACTTTAATGGGCTCTAAAAATCTTTATTTCTAATTTAAATATTGTATTTTTTATGCAAACAAGGTACCAAATGCTTAAATATTTATTAAAAGTTCTGACTATTTTTTTTATACACTTCGCACTTTCAATAAATGCTTTTTCAGCCTCAGTAAACACTTCTAGTCATTCAAACGAATACCCAAACAGACCAATACGACTCATAGTACCGTTTCCCCCTGGTGGTGGAGCAGATTTTATGGGAAGACTCATCGCAGCTTTATTACACGATCAATATAATTTTCAAATTGTAATAGATAATCGTGGAGGAGCTAACGGTATTATTGGCGGGTCAATAGCTTCAAAATCAACACCAGACGGATACACATTAATATTAGCGAACAATACAACCCATGTGATGGCAGTTGTTTTAAATAAAAATCCACCATATGACCCCATTGGCGATTTCACAGCAATTTCCATGGTAACCCAAGCCCCTCAGGTATTAATATCCTCGAATAAAACTACCATTCGAAATTTAAATGATCTAATTAGCCAGTCAAAAGCAAAACCAAATCTATTAAGTTATGCATCCGGGGGGAGCGCATCTCAAACTCATATCTCTGCAGAGATATTGCGAATCAGTGCTGATATCGACATCCGTCACATCCCTTACAAAGGGACTGGTCCAGGATTTACAGCATTGATGAGTGGTGAGGCTCAAGTAATGTTTGTAAGCCTTCCAGCGGCTATACCACATATAAAATCAAACCGTGTCAATGCATTAGCGATCACTGGCAAAAAGCGATCTTTACTATTAACAGAATCACCTACTCTAGATGAATCTGGGCTTAAGGGTTTTGAGATAAGCCCATGGTTTGGTATTTTGGGACCTGCAAAATTACCTCCAATTCTTGTAAAAAAATTAAATACTGATTTGGTCAGCATTCTACACAACACAGAAACGCAGCAAAAACTATTATCACAAGGCGCAATTAGTATAGGTAGTACACCCAGTGAATTCAAAGCAATTATCTTGCAAGAAATTATTCAGCTAAGAAAAATTGCGGATCATATTGGCCTGCGTTTTTAAAGGTATTAATCATGCCCCACTACCATCATTCAAGTGATCTAGATATGTATTATTTTGTAGATAACTTTACACCACCATGGGAGGAGCATGATTCAATACTCATGATACATGGTAATTGTGAAAGTAGCCTTGCATGGTATGGATGGGTACCCCAACTATCATCAAAGTATCAAGTAATTAGGCCTGATATGCGTGGTTTCGGAAACTCAACTCCAATGGACAAAAAGTTTCCTTGGACTTTGGATATCCTTATTGATGACTATATTGGCCTTATGAATCATTTACGCATTCATAGTTTCCATATTATCGCAGCAAAAATTGGGGGAACAATCGCGCGCGCATTTGCAGCCAGAGAACACAAAAGGGTTAAAACTTTAACCTTGGTTGGCACACCAACTCCATATAGACCAGGAACCATTGAAAGAATTCCAGAATGGGTAAATGATTTTGAGGCTAATGGTATAGAGCCCTGGGAAAAACGCGGGATGCATGGAAGATTAGGGGATAAATTTCCCAATGAAGGTGCAGTGTGGTGGTCAAAATATATGGGGCAAACAAGCAAGAATTCACAAATTGGTTTTATAAGCACAATTGCCTGTGCTGACATATCAGACACAATAAAAAAAATAAAATGTCCTACACTTGTCATTACTACAGAAGGCAGTGGCTTAGCATCTGTAAAAGAAACTAGCGAATGGCAAAGCCAAATTTCCCATTCAAAACTCGTTATAATCCCTGGGAACTCTTACCATGTGGCTGCGAGTGATCCAGTAATTTGCGCTAAGCAGACTTTGGAGTTTATTGAGAGCACTAGAGATTTAATTAAAATTTAAAATATTTGGTCGGGGCGAGAGGATTTGAACCTCCGACCACCTGCACCCCATGCAGGTACGCTACCAGGCTGCGCTACGCCCCGAATCATAATTATACCCTAGACAAACTTAAACCAGTAAGATCACTAAATTCGCAATGATTCAATGACACTTTTAATTTGTGATCTTAAATCATTCACAAAAGTAGAGTCCGGCATAGAATTCAAAATTGTATGAGAATCAACCTCAACGTCAGTCACATTATGTCTAGGAGTGTCTAACTTAGTTCTCGCCCCACTAATTGTGAAGCCCTGATCATAGAGCAATTCCCTTATTCTTCTGATCAATAAAACTTCATGATGCTGATAGTAACGACGATTTCCTCGACGTTTTATTGGCTTTAATTGAGCAAATTCTTGCTCCCAATAGCGCAACACATGTGCCTTTACACCGCACAACAAACTAACTTCACCAATAGCAAAGTATCGTTTGGGAGGTATATCAGGTAGTGGTTGAATTATTGTCTTGGCTTCCATGAGAATGCTGTTCAACCATTGATTTTAATTTTTGGGACGCATGAAAAGTCACTACACGTCGCGCAGTTATTGGGATCTCTTGGCCAGTTTTAGGATTACGACCGGGACGTTGTGGCTTATCACGCAATTGGAAGTTACCAAAACCTGATAACTTAACGCCGCCACCATTTTCAAGTCCGAATCTTACCTCATCAAAAAATGATTCCACCATATCTTTGGCTTCACGTTTATTGAGGCCAACTTTCTCAAATAGCAAGTCTGCAAGTTCAGCTTTGGTTAATGTCATGTTTTTCCTTCTTAACGAAGCTTAGCATCGAACTTATCGATTAAGGTTTGACGCAATGAGGTCATAGTTGACTCAACCTCAGCATCGGTTAATGTTTTAGAAGTATCCTGCATTAAGATATTGAATGCAAGACTTTTTTTTCCCTTTTGAATCCCATCGCCTCTATATAAATCAAACAAAATCACTTCTCTGACAATTTTACTGCCAGAATTAATCAGCTCTCTGCGAATATTAATATATGAAACGGAATCATCAAATTCAGCAGACAAATCTCTACGAACCTGCGGATATTTTGATAACTCCCGGGCCTGAATGGGGTTACTTTTAGAAAATACTGAAATATCTAGCTCAATGAGAACGGGTGGCGATGCTAAATCATATTTATTTTGCCATTTTGGGTGAAGCTCACCCATCCAACCGACAGGCTTTTCATGTAGTAAAATTTGAGCTGATTTACCTGGATGAAATGCCGGATATTCTATCGCCTTCAATTCGAACTGTTGATGATTTAATAAAACAACCAAATCAGATTTCAAATCAAAAAAGTCACACAGTCGAGACTTTTCACCCCATTGCAAGGGCTCAATATCGCCATAAGCAATCATACCTAGACGAGATGGTTGCTCAGATTCTTGATGTGGTAAAAAACAGTTGCCAATTTCAAATAATCTGATGCGGGTTTGTTTTCTACTAATATTATAAATAAGTGTATTTACTAATCCGCCAATTAAACTACTACGCATCACGCTCATATGACTAGAAATTGGATTTAATAAATCAAATGGTGCATGATTACCACAAAAATCTGACTCCCAAGATTTCTCAACAAAACTATAAGTAACAACCTCTTGGTAATCAAGAGATGCTACTCGTCTACGCAATGTCGATAATAATGTCATGTCGTCTGAAACTGGAAGCATAGCTGCAGATGACTGTGCTAATGTTATCGGTATATGATCAAACCCGTAAACGCGTGCAAACTCTTCGACTAAATCTTCTTCAATACTAATATCATGTCTAAAAGATGGGACTGATACTTCAATATTTGCCTGATTCAATTTAGGATTGAAACCCAGTCGACTGAAAGTCTCCAGTACTAAATCAGTGTGAATCGGAAACCCCAAAATACGTTCCGCCTTCGCAATTCTTAACTGAACCTTCCTAACTTCGTATTCGCCAGATTTTGATCGATTAACTGGGCCAACCAAACCGCCACAAGATTGTACGATTAAATATGTAGCTCTTTCCAACGCAATTTCAACTACTAAAGGATCAACCCCTCTCTCGAATCGGTATGCAGCATCAGAGGTAAAACCCAAATCGCGAGTTTTGCCTGCTATACAATCTCGATGAAAATATGCACTCTCTAAAACAATATCTGCCGTACCAGAATGAACACCAGATTCCTCTCCACCCATGATTCCAGCTAATGCCAATGGTCCAACAGCGTCTGCAATTATTAATTGATTGGTAGACAGATGAAGCGTCTCTCCGTTTAATAGTTTTAAAGATTCATTTTGCTTAGGAAATCTAACTTCAATAGAATTGTTAATTTTAGACCTATCAAAAGCATGCATAGGTTGACCTAACTCTAACATTACATAATTAGTAATATCTACAACTACGCTAACCGACCTTATGCCACTTCTAATTAATTTACGTTTAATCCAATCTGGGGTATCGACATTAACATTTAATCCCTTAATAATTCGGGCACAATAAATGGGACATTCTTTAACTGCAGTAATGATGATACCAATAGATTCATCAAGGACTGGGTTAACTGATTCTGGAAGATTCCAAATTAAGGGTTTTTTAGACAGTGCGGATACTTCTCGCGCCACCCCTAAAAGACTTAAACAGTCACCGCGATTAGGAGTGGGTTTAATAGTTAATATACAATCATCTAAATCTAAGTAGTCTCTTAACAAGACGCCAATTGAAGCGTCAGAAGGCAATTCAAGTAGACCTTCGCTCTCATATTCATTCAGACCTAAATCACGTGATGAGCACAACATTCCCTGAGATTCAATACCACGAATTTTACTTAGTTTAATTTCATGGTCAGTTAAGAGCGCTCCCGGCAAGGCCAGAGCAACCCTCATCCCAACATACACATTAGGTGCACCACAAACTATCTGCAAGATATCCGCTCCCGAATCAACTTGACATACGTTTAATCGGTCTGCTTGCGGATGCTTATCAATATTTTTGATTTCAGCAACAATTACATTATTAAAGCTCGGTGCTATAGCGTCAACTGACTCAACCTCTAAACCCCCAAAGGTTAGTAAAGAAGCCAAATTGTCAGATGACATATCTGTACTTACAAACTCATAAAGCCAGTGTTTAGATATTTTCATAACATTGATGACTAATTGAATTGCTTCAAAAAACGCAAGTCATTGTCATAGAAAAATCTCAAATCATTTACCTGGTAACGTAACATCGCCAAGCGATCAGGGCCTAAACCAAATGCAAAACCTTGAAATTTTTCACTATCTATATTTACATTCTTTAAAACATTAGGATGCACCATGCCACAACCACCAACCTCTAACCATCCATTTCCAAAGCTCATGTCGATCTCTGCGGAAGGCTCGGTAAACGGGAAGAATGATGGTCTGAATCTTATTTTCAAATGACTGTTCTCAAAAAATTTCTGGAAAAAATCAATCAAAAGACCTTTCAAATTAGAAAAATTAACATGCTCATCTACCCATAAGCCTTCTATTTGATGGAACATTGGAGAGTGCGTAGCATCTGAATCAACTCGATAGACCCTTCCAGGAGCAATTATACGTATCGGAGGCTCATTTTTTTCCATGTAACGAATTTGTATTGGTGAGGTGTGAGTCCTTAATAAGCGACTGTCACCCTTCAAGTAAAACGTATCATGCATAGACCGAGCAGGATGGTTCTCAGGTTGATTCAGGGCAGTAAAATTATAAAAGTCTGATTCAATTTCAGGACCTTGAGCAACAGTAAACCCTATCGTTCGAAAAAGCTGCTCGATGCGCTCCATAGTTAAAGATATCGGATGCAAACCACCCTGTCCTCTACCGCGCCCGGGCAAAGTGACATCAATTGCATCCCCTGCAAGCTTATTTTTTAGTGCTATGTCTTTGATTTTTTCACGCTGACGATTAAGAGCAAGCTCTAGCTGCTGCTTGGCCGCATTTATTCGCGCACCAACAACAGGTCTTTCATCAGCTAACAACCGACCAAGGCTTTTAAGTAACTCTGTTAATGCACCAGACTTACCTAAATACTTTGATTTGGCGTGCTCTAATTGATCTGGATCTTCAATAGATTCAAAAAGGGTCTGAGCCTCTATCACTAAGTGCTCTATATCCTGCATAATTATCTAAACAATTTGTACAAAAACATTAAAAAACATTAAAAAAAGGAGGCTCAATGAGCCTCCTTTTAAAAGCAAACCCATCCTAAGCAGCCAGACCAATTCGAGCTTGCTCTACAAATTGCAAGAATGCAACTTTATCAGCAACCGCAATGTCAGCTAATACTTTACGGTCAACTTCTATTGCAGCCTTCTTTAATCCATTCATAAAAACGCTGTAACTCATACCATGCTCTCTAGCAGCCGCATTAATACGAGTAATCCATAATGCACGAAACTCCCTTTTACGATTGCGACGATCCCGATATGCATATTGTCCTGCGCGCATTACCGCTTCATTTGCAATACGGAATACGTTATTACGTCTGCCTCTAAATCCTTTAGCGGCTTTTAAAACTTTTTTGTGTGCTTTACGGGCAATTACACCACGTTTAACTCTTGGCATCGCTTATCTCCTCGATTTCAGTAAGGCAACATTGCGCGAACGGCACGTTGATCTGAATCATGCACCATAGAAGTCCCACGTAAGTGACGCTTACGTTTGGTACTTTTTTTAGTGAGGATGTGGCGCATATGCGCAGAACCGCGCTTAAAGGCGCCACTACCAAGCTTAATAAATCTTTTGGCAGCGCCGCTCTTACTTTTCATCTTCGGCATACAAACTCCTATTTTAGCTTAGCATCAGGCGTTTGCGTTTAGCAAAACTTTTGAGCCTGAATACTACTTATTAACAATAACAAATCAATCTACATACTACATAACACTACATTTCAATATCGAAATACAGTAATTATCTATTAACAACCAAGGGATCAGCATCAGGCACATTTATTGATGTTTGCTTAATACTTGCCGGTTTAACTACACTATCTGGAACAACCTTAGTAGTAGCTGGTTTTAGTTGAACTTTTTTAGGGCTCAATACCATCACTAACTGACGACCTTCCATTTTAGGGAATTGTTCAACAACTGCATAATCTAAAAGGTCAGTTTTAACACGCTCTAGCAATCTAATACCAAACTCCTGATGCGCCATCTCGCGACCACGGAAGCGTAAAGTAATTTTTGCTTTATCACCCTCTTCCAAAAAACGAATCAAGTTCCGCAACTTAATCTTATAATCGCCCTCATCAGTGCTCGGACGAAACTTAACTTCTTTAACTACAATCTGCTTCTGCTTAAGTCTCGCTTCATGCTGCTTCTTACTTTCGCGATACTTAAACTTTCCATAATCCATTACTCGACAAACAGGCGGATTAGCAGTAGGCGCTATTTCGACTAAGTCAAGCTCGGCATCTTCAGCCATTTTATTTGCTGCTGCGATAGTAATTATGCCAACCTGTGAACCATCAGCACCAATTACACGCACTTCCGGAGAGGTAATCTCACCATTTATCCGGGCTTCTTTTTCCTGAGCTATGCGACAAACTCCCTAAGCACATTAATTTTAAGCTACTCGTCCTTTGAGGGCAATCTCGTCATTTAACAACGAAATAAAAGAACTTAATGACATTTGCCCTAAGTCTTTACCTTTTCTTGTACGAACAGCAACCTTATTTTCGGCCACTTCTTTATCACCAACTACCAACTGAAATGGCAGCTTTTTCAAGCTGTGTTCACGTATTTTATAGGAAATCTTCTCATTTCTCAAGTCTGAAATCGCTCTAAACCCCGAATTCTTCAAGGTTTTTTCAATTAAAGAGGCATATGATGACTGAGACTCAGAAATATTTAAAACAACAACTTGAATAGGGGCCAACCAAACAGGCAAAGCACCGGCATAGTGTTCAATCAAAATGCCAATAAACCGCTCAAGCGAGCCTAAAACTGCCCGATGCAGCATAACAGGATGATGTCTGGCATTATCCTCAGCGACATATTCAGCCCCTAATCTTTCAGGAAGTGCAAAATCTAATTGTAAGGTTCCACATTGCCAAACACGGCCTAAGGAGTCTTTTAAGGAAAACTCAATTTTGGGCCCGTAAAAAGCACCTTCACCCGGATTCAACTCCCAGACAATCTGCTTATTATTCAGAGTTTTAGTCAATGCAGACTCAGCAGTATCCCAAGTCGATTCATCCCCGATACGTTTTAATGGCCGGGTGGAGAGCTTCACTAAAATATCATTGAAACCAAAATCCGCATATACAGAGCGCAATAAATCAATAAAACTTCCCGCTTCGTTTTGCACCTGATCAACCGTACAAAAAATATGGGCATCATCTTGGACAAAAGCACGTACACGCATTAACCCATGCAATGCACCGGAAGGTTCATTTCTATGACATGAACCAAACTCAGCAATACGCAATGGCAAATCACGATAACTCTTAACCCCTTGATTAAATATTTGAACATGGCCAGGACAGTTCATAGGCTTAACCGCATAGTCTCTTTTCTCAGACTCAGTAGTGAACATGTACTCTCGATAATTTTCCCAGTGGCCAGAACGCTCCCACAAAACTCTATCTACCACTTGTGGAGTTTTAACCTCCTGATAATCTGCATCATTCAGTTGGTATCGCATGTATTGCTCAATTACCTGCCATATGCTCCAACCATTAGGATGCCAGAAAACCATACCTGGAGCCTCATCTTGCATATGGAAAAGGTCTAGTTGTTTACCAAGCTTACGATGATCTCTTTTTTCAGCCTCCTCTAATCTAGTCAAATACAGATCCTGATCTTCTTTGGAAATCCATGCAGTGCCATAGATTCGCTGCAACATCTCATTTTTTGAATCACCACGCCAATATGCACCAGCCAATTTCATCAGCTTAAAAATTTTAAGCTTTGAAGTAGATGGAACATGTGGACCTCGACATAAATCTACAAAACTTCCTTGCTTATAAAGAGAAATTTCTTGATCTACCGGTATAGAGGAAATAATTTCGGCTTTATAGTGCTCTCCAATATCTTTAAAAAAAGAAATCGCTTTATCTCTTTCCATTAATGTGCGCTCAACTTTTATGTCTTGCTTAACAAGCTCAGACATTTTCTTTTGAATAGCAGCGAGGTCAATAGGAGTAAATGGTCTTGTATATGAAAAATCATAATAAAAACCATCATCAATAACGGGGCCAATCGTAACCTGAGCATCTGGAAATAGTTCTTTCACAGCATGTGCAAGTAAATGAGCGCTTGAATGCCGAATAACATCCAAACCGTCAGTATCCTTTGCAGTAATAATAGATAAAGAAACATCATTAGAAATGACATGGCTTAAATCAACCAAATGGCCCTCTATTTTTCCAGCTAAGGCAGCCTTAGCTAAGCCTGGGCCTATAGATAATGCCAGATCTGCTACCGTAATTGGTTTATCAAAAGTTCTAACAGAGCCATCCGGTAGTGTGATATTAATCATAACAATTTATTTCCACAAAAATTAACATTAATTCTCATCATTTTTACAAACACTATCGACCATATTGTGAGAATTAAATATATCGATAATCAGAAAAAAATACCTAATTGAAATCTTAGAATAATACTGTAACAACTTAGAATTGCAATTAATAAGGTCATGTGCAATATTAGGAAAGTTTGCATTTAATAATCAAAATGCATACTTATCAACAAATATACTAATAGCCAATATACTAATAGCCAATTTTGGAACTTAAAATTTTTACAAAGTTTGACGAATTGTATAGAGTTTACCTTCTAACTATACAGCAAATTAGTCCATATTAAAAACATTAGGACTACCATTTCAATGATTAATTAATCAGAATTAACTATCTGCATTGGACAACGAAACAACAGACTAGGAACGTTAAGACAACCGAAGCGATATAAAGGATTAAACATGCCATTAATTGAACAACATACTGCAATCACTACAAAACATGGAAAGTGCCCTTCTTTTTCAGTTTGCCCAGACACCCCAGGCACATTTCCAGGAGTAATACTGTACATGGATGCCCCAGGATTTAGAGAAGAGTTATGCAATATGGCAAGAAGAATTGCAAAGCAAGGTTATTTTTGCCTATTACCTGATATGTATTATCGACTAGGAACATGTAGATTCGACCTACCAAGAAGAAATGATCAAATGTCTGCGGTAATTAAAGCTGCAATGAATAGTTTATCAAATGCCGACGTAACAGAAGACACAGGAGCTTTCATTGCTTGGCTAGACGAGCAAGAAAAAGTGTCTTCAGGTCCAATTGGCTGTGTTGGGCATTGTATGAGTGGGAGATATATCACGACCGTAGCAGCACGCTTTCCTAATAGAATAAAAGCAGCAGCATCATTATATGGCGTAGGTATTGTTACCGAATTTGAGGACTCGCCTCATTTACTGCTGGATAAGATTTCAGCAGAGCTCTACTACGGATTTGCAGAAACAGACAGCTCTGTACCTTCTCATGTCATACCAGAACTCAAGAAATCACTAGATCAATCAGGAATCAAATATACTCTTGAAGTCTTACCTAAAACTTTACATGGATATTGTTTTTCAGAACGAAATGCATACAACCCCATTGCATCCGAGCATTCATGGGATCAAATTTTCAAATTATGGTCTAAAAATCTATTTAAATCTTAACCTCTTAATTAAAACCAATTAATTTTGTTAAATTATTTTTGAAAAAAGGTCTGTCTTCATGGTAACAAATATAAATACAACTTTAAAGCCTGGCATGCTAGCGGGATTACGCGTTATTGAAATAGCCGACGAAATGACAGAGTATTGCGGGTTGCTATTAGCGGGCCTTGGTGCAGAAGTTATCAAAATTGAACCACCCTCAGGAAGCTTAACGAGGAATATAGGACCATTTCTTGACGATATAAACGATCCAGAACGCTCACTACATTTTTGGACGTACAACCGTGGCAAACTATCGGTAGTTATTGATTTAAAAACTGAATCTGGCATCAAAGAAATCAGCAAATTACTACACAGTGCAGATATACTGCTTGACGGAAGCTATGGCTTACTCAATAAATCGATCAATTTAGACAGAACCGAATTAGCAAATAAATTCCCTAATTTAATAATAGCTCGAATGACCCCCTTTGGTGATACCGGTCCTTGGAAAGACTATATCGGATCCGACTTAATTCACTTAGCGCTCGGTGGTGTCATGATGTGCTGCGGATATGATCCAGATCCAAAGTTTAAATACGACTTACCCCCAATAGCCCCCCAACTTTGGCATGCATACCATATTGCTGGAGAGCAACTTGCAGTAGGCATTGTTGCCGCCTTACTACATCGAGAAAACGTAGGTGAAGGCCAAGAGGTATCTTGTTCAGTGCACGAATGTGTATCGAAAAACACAGAAGTAGATGTCATGACTTGGATTATGAGAAGAGTACCTCTATGGCGACTAACCTGTAGACACGCTCAAGAAACTCCTAATCATATGCCGATAATTAGCCACACCAAAGATGGACGTTGGTTTATTACTTACGGATCTGGCACAGCCGCTCGGGGGCGAACCACATTAGCGCCGTTCCTCGAAAATTACGGCATGGCAATTGAATCACCAGAACCAGAGGTAAAAACACCAGAAACTCAAGGACGCGCAGTTCCCGGAACATCCACTAGCAGCGATGACTCTTTGCTCACAACGGCTATGGTTCAACGGTTAATTCGTGCACATACCTACGAAAACACGCCCTGGAGAGAGGCTCAAGAACAAGGGCTCCTTTGGGCACCGCTAAGAAAACCACATGAAAATGCGTTGGATGAACACTGGTTAAAACGAGGAACATTTGCTCAGGTTGAACATCCCGAATTAGGAAAGTCCTTTTTATATCCTACAAGTAAATGGTTAAGCACTTCTACTTCATGGCAAATCGGAAGACGAGCACCATTACTGGGTGAAGATACAGCTACAATATTAAATAAAAACAATCGAGAGCCATTTAAAATAAAAAATTCAGCAAAAGCTGAACTAACGCTATCTGCAAGGGGTAAGCCATTCCCACTTCAGGGCATAAGAATACTTGATTTTTCATGGTTCTTAGCATCTGCAGGTGGCACTCGTTATTTGGCTGCCTTAGGTGCTGAAAGTCTAAAAGTTGAATGGAAAGCAAACCCAGACACTCGACTGGCTGCAATGTCACCATTAGGTGGACGCGCCGCAAGAGATGTAGCAACTGGCCCTCTAAAAGGTGTAACTGATCCAGATATGGGGGGGCAATTTAATAATAAAAACTCGGGCAAAAGAGGGCTATCCCTTAATATCAGAGACCCACGCGGATTAGAAATTGCTAGGGAACTAGTTAAAATTTCAGATATTGTTGCAGAGGGATTTTCTCCTGGCGTAATGACCCGATTAGGGCTAGGTTATGAGGATCTAATAAAGATAAAACCAAACATCATTTATATACAACAAGCAGGTATGGGCGAATACGGTACTTACGGTCGTTTACGGACGGTAGGTCCGGTAGCTGCCGCTTTTGCAGGAACTTCTGAAATGTCAGGTTTGCCCGAGCCTGCAATGCCTGCAGGATGGGGATATTCATACTTAGACTGGATAGGTGCTTATAGCTTTGCACTAGCTATTTTAGGTGCACTTTATCATCGCGAAAGAACAGGTGAAGGTCAGTGGATTGATGCCTCACAATGTGAGGCAGGTATCTATCTAACTGGAGTTCCAGTATTGGATTGGTCAGCCAATAATAGGCCTTGGAAAAGATTCGGCAATCGCTCACCTTACAAGCCAGCCGCTCCTCATGGTGCTTATCGGTGCCAAGGTGAAGATAACTGGATTGCAATTGCATGTTTTGATGATCAACAATGGACTGCTTTATGCGAGGAATCTGGAATTATCAATGATCCAATGTTTGCATCTCTTGCTAAACGCATGAATGCACAAGACACTTTAGACTCAAAAGTAAATGCATGGACTCAAACGCAAGATGCAAAAGACTTAATGGTCAGATTACAAAAACGAGGAATTCCTGCGGGTGTATGCCAAACTGCAGCCGATCGTTATGACAGCGATCCTCAGTTAATTGCCCTTGATTGGTTAACCGAGGTCAACGGTACCAAGATTGGCCGTTGGCCTGTATATGACTTACCCATGAAACTTTCGAAAACCCCTGCATATGCTGGCGGTCCAATTGACCGAGGCGCGCCATGTTACGGAGAGGATAATGAGTACATTTTAAATACTTTATTAGGCATTTCAAAGTCTGACATTAAGAAGCTTATTGATGACAACATCATTTAATGATTCATTTCAATCGCTAAATAAGTCTTAATCAAACTTAAGATTACTATATTGCTTTAAAACTTTATCCCATTTTGTAATATCAGCCTTGATTAAATCTGAGAATTGCTCAGGGGTGCTCATAGAAGATATGATCACCCTTATTTTTCCAAGGTTTTCCTTTACATCTTTCAATTGAATTATGGTTGAAATCTCATGATTTAGTTTCACAACAACAGCGCTAAGTGTACCAATGGGGGACAAGATAACATACCAAGTTCCTTCTTTAATTGATATCACACCGGCCTCAGCAAATGTGGGTAAATTGTTTGCCAAATGAGAAGGTGATACGCTAGCAATAGCCAAGGCTCTCAATCTATATTTTCCTAAATAAGGCGAAATTGCAATAATGTTTGGAAACATAAACTAAACCTCACCACTCATTAAAGCCATAACTTCTGGACTGCAACCCTTATATGGAACATGGTTAAAACGCAAACCATGTTGAGAGGAAAAAAACAACGTTGCAAGATGATACCCAACCCCTGCACCAGCCGTAGAATAATCTAATTTATCAGGTCTGATTTAGCAAGTTCAATAAACTCTTTAGTGTTTGAAACCGGTAGCGATGGGTGTACAGCAAGGATCTCTGGAACAGCTCCAACATAAGCGATTGGAGTAAAATCCTTCAATGAATTAAACGGCAATATTTGCAGAGTTGTCGCAGCAATTAAAAATATTGCAGTAATAAACAATAAGATGCAACCATCAGGACTTGACTTAGTGACTAAATCATTACCGATAGTAGCACTCGCACCTGGACTATAAACAATAACAAAGGGCTGCAGCATTCTTTCCGATAGTTTCTGGCAAACGATACGCAACACAAGATCTGGTCCCCCAGGTGAGAACCTCGTAACAACACGCACTAATATATTAGGATAACCACGATTCAAATCAAGTGCATTTTCAGCAAAGCACAAATAATTAGCATAAATCACTAAAGTCAATATTAAATAAACTTTATGATTCAAATAGCGCTGATTCGAAAAAAATAACAGTATTTTTAAACAAATTTTTTCCTTGCTAAAAATATATAATATTAAAAAATTTTTAACTTGTATTAAAAAAGAAAAAATTTAGAATAATTTGAAAAATTTAATACAACTAAGATTTATGAATACGAATCCTCATAAATGCTGATAACAATACACTCGTCATGGTAATTACAATAAATGAGTAAACAATATCACTTAAAAAATGCCCCCCCTGCGCGATTCGAATTAAACCCAATACAGTCCCACTACAAATACCAAAATACCACAATTTCCTACGATAAGTCGACGACCCGAAAAGACCTAATGAGAGGAGCGCAAAACCAGTGGCAGCATGACCACTAACAAAAGAGCAATTACTATGGCATTGATCACTAAATTTTAGTGGGGGCGTAAACTTCAAGCTACCACCAAACTCAACAATTTGATAAGGCCTAGCTCTACCCGAATATTCTTTAATAACACCGTTAATTACAATCAGTAAACCAAAAAACAAGACTAAAGAAAAACAAGTGATATTCAGTCGCATAATTTTTCGAACTCTAATTAATTTAAAACGATCTAGGACTAGAGCTGCGACTGACACGACAAACATAGCAATGCCTAACCAAGGTATTAATTGATGAATCTTAGCTATCAAAATATTATGTGAAGCTAAAAATCCATCAGGTAATGAGAAAAAAATTCTTGATACTAAAATATCAAGCCTTGGGTATAAATAAAAAATTATACTCGTAATGATCGTAAAAAATATTAGCCTGAAAAATAAAATCTTATTTTTTGAGGCTGGAAAATTAATCATACTATAAAGAATAGGTTAAAATTTAAATCGATCTACTTGGATTCGGGTGGCAATTGAATCAATGCAAACCCATTAATTAAAAAATTACCATTATTCGATAGATAATTAAACTCGTGCATACGATGCTCAGGTAAAAAAATCCAATCCCCAGCTAAGGGCTTATCATGATTCGTTATTTCTTTCCTATAAAATGAAAAGCTAGGTTGATTTAAACCATATTGAACAATCTTGCCATGGATACCCAATGAAATATTTGCAAGATCTCGCACGGGGCCTTGAAGAGTGCTAGCCCACCACGGAACCACAAAGCTTACAAAAACAAGTGATATTAAATATGCGGGAATCATTAGTCTCGTTATTTTAGAAAAACCACCCCTAAACATTAAACATAAAATAACTGTCAAAGTGAACAGTAAGGAATAAGTCACGTTAACAGGTGCTGCAGCAGATTCAACTAATCGCTTGTACAATATATGACGAATAAGATGGGATTGATAAATAACAATCCATGGTAGCGCTATAAAAAAAACACAAACAAAAATTTGTGTTGACCAAATCCATTTGTACCACTTCTCTGATAACGTGGGCAATATAATCATCATTAACAAAATCATTGGAATAGTTCCGTACAACATATAATGCGGCAACTTAGTGCCCGAGAAACTAAAAAAAACAAAAACAAAAATAGACCATACCAAGCAATATGAATGAAATGGATTTTTCCACAACAATTTAATTCGAAGCAATACCGCTAAAATCAATACTGACCAAGGTAAGCATAAAATTGGCCATACAGTTAAATAATAAAATGGATTGCCGCCATGACTCTCCATAGCTCCTGAGAATCGACTTATATTATGTTTTATAAAAAAACCCTGAATAAAAGCATCTCCATGTCTATTCCATGCATACAAATACCATGGTGATGCAACTGCAATGACTATAAACCAACCAATAGGGTCGAATGCTGCCCTGCAAAAAGTTTTGCCTTTATCTTGAAAAACAGACCATATAAATAAAGTTACAATGGGTATTAGGATTGCAACTGGTCCTTTTGCGAGCAAACCCAGACCCATCCATAAATATGAAAAAAGCAATAATTTTCTTTCCTTTGTTTCAACGTAGTGCCACAAAGTAAGAAGAATAAAAGCTAAAAGCATATTCAACAAACCGTCTGCAGTAGCTGCCCTGCCAATCGTTAAGAAACCAAGTGAAGTTGAAATTGCAAATGAAACTGACCAACCAATCTTTAAGTCGGTTCGCTGGCCTATAAAATGACCTACATAAATAGCAGTAATAAAAGTACAAATTGCGCTTGGCAAACGCACAGACCATTCATTAATACCGAAAATATAAAGGAATACTGTCTGCAACCAATAAACCAAAATTGGTTTATCGAAACGATCAACCCCCTGCAAAGTAGTATGAAGCCAATCCTTCGACAACATCATCTCTCTACTCGCTTCTGCGAAAGCACCCTCATCTACATCGAATAATGGTGTTCCTCCCAGTTGCCATACATACAAAAGAAACAGGGCTAAGTAGAGTCCATAATCTTGCGCTCTCTGAGATTGATTGAAAATTGATAATTGGCTAAATAACATGCCATTGCCCATCAGGCGCGCGCTGATGACTTACAGACATATGGTAAGGCTTTGCATGCCCTCCATCAAAGTAAATACGCATCATTAATTCAGCTAAAATACCAGTTGTTAAAAATTGTAAGCTCGCCAAAACACTAAAAAATCCTAGCCATAAAAGAGGCCGACCACCAACTTGCTCTCCATTAAATTTTAATAACATTAAATATCCTAATATAGAAATACCAATACTTCCAATTGCTAAGCCGATACCGCCAAAAAAGTGACCTGGCCTAGAGCCAAATTTCAAAAAGAAATAAACTGCAAGTAAATCAATAATAACTCGAAATGTTCTAGACAAACCATATTTAGACTCACCAAGTTGACGATGATGATGCTGAACCGGCATCTCTGCCATTCTGGAGGGCGATGTCACTGTAGCTAACCAAGCAGGTATAAAGCGATGCATTTCCCCATAGAGCCTGACTTTACGCAAAACCGACGATCTAAATACCTTCAAACTACAGCCTAAATCATGGAATGCTAATCCCGAAACTTTTCTAATTACGCGATTCGCTATCAAAGATGGTAAGCGTCTTAAGAAAAATTTATCTTGCCTATTCTCTCTCCAGCCGGCAACCAAATCTAAATCTTCATCAATAAGTTTTTTAACAAGACTTTTAATATCTTTTGGATCATTCTGCAAATCACCATCCATAGTAACGATAATATCGCCCCTAGCAGCATCGATACCTGCCTGCATTGCTGCCGTTTGCTGAAAGTTACGACTTAATGAAATTATTAATACATGGTCACCAATTAATTTTGCATAATTCACAAGTGCTCTCGCTGTTCCATCTGTACTTCCATCATCTACAACAATCAACTCCCATGGATACTCATAATCAGACAAAGCAGACTGCACAGCATCTAACAATGGCTTCACATTATCGATTTCATTGTACATAGGAACAACAATAGAAATTTGATGGCTGTTATTACAATTTAGTTTTTCTGAAGTTAGAGAATTCATATTTAATATTTATTTGATATCAATTTTAATCGCAAGTCGATACTAGACCATTTAAGAATGGCAGCAATCCACGCGCTGGTTATTGTTATAAACAAAATTAGCATATGCACACATAGCGCAGTTGCTAAAAAATTAGAACCCATTACCAAACCGTGATACTGAGCACCTAGTAACAAACTTGCCTCATAGGTACCGAACCCAGCTATTGGTTGCACTGGAATTACGGCAGACCACTCACCAATAACAGCAGCATCAATGGATTGTAAATGATTAATATCATTTAGATAAAGCAATGGCAAGCTAATTGCAAAAATTTTGACTGGCCAGTTCAGAGCAGCATAAATCCAACTCTTTATTGAATATTTTGGACAATCAAATTCTTCAATAATACTAAGCAATAAATTTTTTGATCCCACTAGTCGAATCAAAGCAGGCATAAGTAGCACTAACATACCAATAAATATAAATAAATATAATAACTTTTCAAGAAAGTTACCGGGAGCAAATAAGACAGCTGTATAGATCGCTAGAACGAATAGATCTTGCAGACGCAAAGCGATTAGGCTTTTTGTTGCAACGTTGACACTCACCCCGCCCTGCTGGTTTAATATCCAAACATAAATAGCCTCACCAGTTCTGAATGGCGAAAGTATTACCCACGATGCATGACGTACTGTGATTGCCCAAGCTACATGCCAAGGCATATTCAACCGTCCATTCCATTCAGAACGAATTCTTCCAGCCCTTATTATATGACTAGCTATAAATGCAATTATAGAGAAAAGCCATATCGAAACTGGCAGCTTGAAGACGGTATCTATTAAAATAGAAAAATTTACTTCTTTAGTAAAGTGTACTAACCCATAAAAAGCTAGGACTGTAAAAATATATGGTAATGCAATTTTAAGAATTTTTTTTGTTTTTATTGGCATTTATGTAGAGTAATTAATGTATTAATAAACAGTCTAATACGATCAAACCGCAACAGAACACTGAGAATCGCAAAGCAAAAGAATATCCACTGAAAATAAAACATATCTGGATATCCAGTTTTTTCTAAAATAGCATAGGCTCCTACTACTAGCTCTAAGGATACCACCCAATACAGAGACTGACGTCCATATCTAGCAATATAACAATTAGCTAGCTTCAAGCTTATCAATGCAACTAATATACCCAAACTTGCACCTATACATACATCTGCTGGCCAATGCGCAGCAACTACAACTCGAGACCAAGCTGCTATGCAGCCCAAAAATATCATTAATAATGAATATAATAAAGATTCCACGCGATTACTTCTTAACATAAAGACTAACATGGTGACCGTTGCCATTATTGAGACGGCATGACCAGAAGGGGTTGAATTAAAACCATACAAATACTGCCCAATAACATGCAATTGTTGCTCATTTAATACACTGAGGGGGCGAGGTGCGGCAATAATTTTCTTCAAAAAAGTTACTATTAATCCACCAATAATTAATGAGTATATTGCTGCTAACGAATAAACTCTATATTTTCTATCAAGGATGCTCACCAGCAAGAATCCAACCCAAGCTGATCCAGAAACAGTTAAAGCCATCCAAAATTTCTCTGGCAACATTTGATTAGAATGCACGAATAGCATGAGTCGTTCATTCCAAAAGGTAAACTTAAGAAAAAGACCTAAGCACATTAATACAGAGATAAATAGTATTAGGAATTTATATAAACGGCTATTTTTATCTGAAAACATAAGTAAATCTAAAGTTTAATTGGGGCTTAAATATAAAACTAGAAATTAAATCTTTCTAATTAAAATATGTTTATTTTCTAAAACAGCAACTTTAACAATATTGAGCAAATCAGAAGTAGCAGGAGTATCAAGCTGACTCATCAATTCCTCTCTCATTCTAGGTTCCCAAAATTTGCTGATATGAATAGCCAAATCTTTTTTCGCTTGATCTTTATCAGGCATACTTTCAAAAAAAATACCAATGCGATTAGCCATACTCACTAGATTACTTATATCCATATGCACCTTTAAATTACATTTAGAAACCAAACCGCTCCGGAAAAGTGTAAACGGTTAAATTATTGTGACGGACAAATCCAGCCAAGGCCATATTATTATTTTTTGCCAAATTAACTGCTAACGCAGTAGCAGCCGAGATGGCCGTTAACATGCCTACGCCAATCATTATCGATTTTTGAATCATTTCAAAACTAGCTCTACTCGTTAAAAACATAAAGCCATCATGGACATTAATATGCTCTTGAATTAGATGACCAATCAATTTATCTAAGGCGTTATGTCTACCTACATCCTCCCTAACAACTTGAATATCGCCACGTAGAGAGCACCAAGCGGCTGCATGTGTCGAGCGAGTCATTGTATTGAGTTTCTGCCACTTTCGTAATTGGCGGTTAGCCTTAGCAATTGCTTTATGACTCACGCATACCATGCCTACTGGGCTAAGATCCTTATCTACTTGCTTAAAATTTTCTACACCACATAACCCGCAACCTGTTTTTCCAACCAAACTACGGCGCAATTTTTTTAATCTTTTCTCACAAGCTGAAGTAACTTCTAAATGTAGCTCAATTCCTCCAGACACGACTAGCGATTCAACATTAATAATATCATTAGGATTGGAAATCAAACCCTCAGTATATGAAAATCCAATAGCAAAATCTTGTAAATCACAAGGGCTAGTCATCATAACCGCATGCGAAATACCATTGAATACAAAAGCAACAGGTACTTCATTAGCCAAATATTTTTTCTCTTTGATTAGATTTTTATTCTGCCAATTATCAACCAATTTTGACTGTAAAACACTTTGCATATCTCTTGGGTCAATCATTAAATAAACACAATCTAAACACAATCACTTTACACTTACCCCATCATATTCAAGTTTGTGTGATGCATGAGCCAGTAAATCCAGTTGATTTTTATTAAACACTGCATAACGTTTCTGCCAATCCGAAGGTTGAGACACTGCAACAACTTGAACAGCTGTTACCTTATATTCCGGACAATTTGTAGCCCAATCAGAACTGTCAGTAGTAATTACATTTGCCCCTGACTCTGGAAAGTGAAACGTTGTATATACAACACCCGGTTGCATACGCTCACTTATTGATGCACGTAACACAGTCCGACCTGCCCTGCTTTCTATACCTACCCAATCGCCCTCGATAATACCTCTGTCAAGGGCATCATGCGCATGAATTTCTAATCTATCTTCGTTATGCCACAAATTATTTGGGGTGCGACGAGTTTGAGCGCCAACATTATATTGAGATAATACTCGACCAGTTGTTAACAACAGTGGAAACTTTTGAGTAATCTTTTCATCACTAGGGACATATTGCGTCACAAAGAATCTCCCTTTACCTCGGACAAATTTATTCTGGTGCATAATCGCAGTGCCTGCATCTTCTGTACTCTCATTACATGGCCATTGTAGACTGCCGTGCTTTTCAATCTTTTGATAACTCACGCCCTGAAATGTCGGCGTTAATGCGGCGATTTCTTGCATAATTTGCTCCGGATGATCGTAATCCATCTCATATCCGAGAGCCTTAGCAAACATAATTGTAACTTGCCAATCTGCATAAGTAGCCATAGGTGGAATCGCTTGCCTGACTCGGGAAATTCTTCTCTCCGCATTAGTAAACGTACCATCTTTCTCTAAAAAAGAACTGCCTGGTAAAAATACATGAGCGTACTTTGCTGTCTCATTTAAAAAAATATCCTGAACAACAACACACTCCATAGACGTCATAGCAGCAATAACATGCTGAGTATTAGGATCTGACTGCACGATATCCTCACCCTGGCAATATAAGCCCTTAAATGAACCGTCTAGAGCAGCCTCAAACATATTGGGTATTCTCAAACCAGGCTCTGGACTAATAGATACGCCCCAAGCAGCCTCAAACAGTTCACGAGTTGTTGTGTCAGATATATGCCGATACCCAGGTAGCTCATGTGGAAAACTTCCCATATCACAACTACCCTGAACGTTGTTTTGACCTCTAAGCGGATTCACCCCAACGCCTTCACGACCGATCATCCCACAGGCCATTGCTAAGTTTGCAATACCTAGCACCATAGTAGAACCCTGCGAATGCTCTGTGACGCCTAGGCCGTAATAAATAGCTGAATTCGGACCTTTAGCAAAAATCCTAGCTGCCGCACGTAAATCTTGAGCAGGGACGCCTGTAACAACTTCAAAAGACTCTGGCGAGTTCTCAGGCTTTGCGACAAACTCCTTCCATTCAAGAAAGCTTTGATCGTCACAACGATCTGCAATATATTGGTCGGCCAATAGTTTTTCTGTGACAACGACATGCGCTAGTGCAGTAATAACAGCAACATTAGTTCCTGGCTTAAGTGCTAAATGATAATTAGCTTTAACATGAGGCGACTTTACTAAGTCAATCCTCCTAGGATCTACAACAATCAGTTTTGCACCTTCTCTCAAGCGCTTCTTCATCCGCGAAGAAAATACAGGGTGGGCATCTGTAGGATTAGCACCTATCACCATAATCACATCAGCATGCTCTACAGATTTAAAAGTCTGCGTTCCTGCAGAGGTGCCTAATGTTTGACCTAGTCCATAACCTGTTGGGGAATGACATACTCGCGCACAAGTATCTACATTGTTGGTTCCGAATGCAGCTCGAACTAATTTCTGAACTAAATATGTTTCTTCATTTGTACAACGAGATGAGGTAATACCGCCAACCGAATCTTTTCCATATTGAGATTGAATTTTTTTAAATTTGTCCGCTGCAAAGTTAATCGCTTCATCCCAGCTAACTTGTTGCCAAGGATCAGAAATGCTCTCTCTAATCATCGGTGTTTTAATTCTATCTTGATGCGTAGCATAACCCCATGCAAACCTACCCTTAACACATGAATGCCCTTCATTTGCCTTACCTTCTTTCCAGGGCACCATTCGTACGACAGTATTGCCTTTCATCTCAGCTTTAAAACCACAACCAACCCCACAATATGCACAAGTTGTAATTAAACTATGCTCTGGTTGTCCTAACGAAATAATTGATTTTTCTTGCAAAGTTGCTGTAGGACACGCTTCTACACAAGCGCCACAAGATACACACTCACTATCCATAAAGGGCTGGTCTTGTCCAGGAGAGACCCGGCTTTCAAATCCACGTCCGGAGATAGTTAAGGCAAAAGTACCCTGCGTTTCTTCACAAGCACGCACGCATCGGTTACATACGATGCACTTACTAGGATCATAAGTAAAATAAGGATTCGACTCATCCTTTTTAGCATCGCAATGATGGGCGCCAGCTTGGGCTCCAACACCGTAGCGGACATTTCGCAATCCAGTGACACCTGCCATATCCTGTAGCTCGCAGTTACCATTTGCGCTACAAGTCAAGCAATCTAAGGGGTGATCACTGATATAAAGCTCCATTACCCCCTTACGCAGTTGCTGCAAAGAGTCCGTTTGAGTTCTCACAACCATGTCGGACTCTACTGGGGTAGTGCATGAAGCAGGAAACCCTTTGCGCCCGTCAATTTCGACTAGACATAATCTACAGGATCCAAATGGCTCAATGGTATCAGTCGCACAGAGCTTGGGCACTTTAATTCCAGCGTCCATTGCAGCTCGCATAATTGAAGTGCCTTTAGGAACATGCACCTTGTAACCATCAATAGTTAAACTGACTTCCTCAGCAGACTCTCTTTTTGGAGTGCCGTGATCAATATCATGTTTTATGTGATTTAACATATCCACCCCTTAATCAATCTACAGTGTGATCAGTCTGACGTAAAGTCTGCTGAATAATGGTTCAAAGCTGACAAAACCGGATATGGGGTCATAGATCCCATAGCACACAAACTACCATTAACCATGGTATTACACAGATCTCGTAACAATTCAATTTGTTGATCGCGCTCTTGATTATTGATAATTCTATCAATAACCTCTACGCCTCGAGTAGAACCAATACGGCAAGGGGTGCATTTACCACAACTTTCTATCGAACAAAACTCCATGGCATAACGTGCCATTTTAGACATATCTACAGTATCGTCATGGACAACAATGCCGCCATGTCCTAAAACAGCTCCCATAGCGGCATAAGTTTCATATTCAAGTGGAGCATCCCATTGAGATTCTGGTATATACGCACCTAATGGACCACCGACTTGTACGGCTTTAATCGGTCGCCCACTTCTGCTACCACCGCCAAAATCATAAATTAATTGGCGCAATGAAAGTCCAAAGGCGGTTTCTACTAAGCCTGCATACTTGACGTTACCAGCTAACTGAAATGGCAATGTCCCTTTGGATCGACCCATCCCGAAATTTTTATAGTAATCAGCCCCATTGGCAATAATCAAAGGTACCGATGCTAATGTGATCACATTATTGATTACTGTTGGGCAACCAAATAAGCCTCGAATCGCAGGTAGTGGCGGTTTTGCTCTTACAACGCCTCTTTTACCTTCAATACTTTCAAGCATTGCAGTTTCTTCACCGCATACATAAGAACCTGCAGCTTTACGAATTTCAATGAAAAAAGATTTACCACTATCTAGAATGTTTTCCCCTAAAAAACCTGACTCAGTTGCAAGCTGTAAAGCCTTCTGCATAACAGTAATTGCCTGCAAATATTCAGAACGAATATATATGTATCCACGCGTCGCATGAACCGCGAGTCCAGCAATCACCATGCCTTCAATCAGCATATACGGATCGCCTTCCATCGTCATACGGTCAGAATAAGTACCGGAATCTCCCTCGTCAGCATTACAGACAACAAACTTTTGCTCACCCTCTGTTTGTTGCACTGTCTTCCATTTAACACCTGCAGGAAAAGCGGCACCACCCCTTCCACGTAAACCAGAGTCTAGCAGTTCTTTTAAAATAAACTCAGACCCATTTTGCAATGCTTTTTTAAGGCCCAAAAAACCACCATGCGATTTATAATCCAGAATTGACAAGGGCTTTGTAACTCCCATCCTTGAAAATGTTAATCGCTGCTGTTTAGCTAAATAAGGAATTTGCTCAGTTAGACCTAAATACTTAATATGTGAATGCCCCTCAAGAAACCCACAATCAAACAAATCAGAAACGTCTGCTGATTGAATAGGCCCATAGGCAACTCTGCCAGAGCTAGTTTGAACTTCGACTAATGGCTCTAGCCAAAACATTCCACGAGTACTATTCCTATTGACTTTAACATCTATACCTCGAGATTTAGATTCCGCATTAATTTTTTCTACGATAACGTCTGCACCTAATGCTACGGCTGCACTATCACATGAAATAAATATTTGAGTAACATTCATGGGTTAATCTCTAGTTCGCCAAATAGATCTTTTAATTTTTCAGTCGTTACATTGGCATATAATTTATTATCAATCTGCACTGCAGGCGATGTTGCACACAGCCCAAGACAATACACGGCTTCCAATGTTATTTTTTCATCATATCGAGTTTGATTTCGCTTACAATTTAAGGAACTCTCTAAAACAGAAAGCAACTCCTCTGCTCCACATGCCTGGCAAGCTTCAGCTCTACATACCTGTATCACGTGCTTGCCGGGAGGGGTTGTTCGAAAAAAATGATAATAAGTAATCACGCCATGCACTTCTGCACGTGACAAATTTAGCCCTAATGCTATATTCGGCACTACATCATTTGGAATGTATCCAAGCTCATCTTGAATAGCATGTAACAATGGCATTAAACCACCGGGTATTTTTTCATACTTACTTATTAACTGAGGTATAGTAATGTTCTGCATTTGATCATTTTTAGAATAATAAATTTTGAACTAACCAGCACCACATAAAAACCTCCATATGCTGGATGAATGACACTGAAAACATAAAGAAACAACGATCTACTACATGAGTTTAATATTTAAGCAGACTAGATAAAAGACGATAACTCTTTAAAAACATAGCCTTAGAGGTGAAACTAAAGCAAAACACAGGCAGTGTCAATGTGTTAAGTCAAAAAGTATAGTAATGACTTAACTTACATGTAAAAATGGCTATTCAGCGTTTTGAGATGCTCAATAAATGCTCCAAAATCAATCTATAATGAAAAAAATTAAAGTTTTATTCTGAATAAATCAGAGTTATTGCAAAATTGCTACCTTGAAACATATTGAGAAAAATATGAATACAATCAAAAAGGTTTTAGTTTTATTCCCTATTTTTATCCTGTCTTGTTCTACTTGGGCATGGATGCCAAGTCGCCCGGTCAGAATGATTGTCCCCTTTCCACCAAGCGGGGCTGTCGATGTAATCGGCCGCATCACTGCAACACGAATGCCCGAACGACTTGGTCAACAGGTAGTAATCGATAATCGAGGGGGAGCCAATGCAATTATAGGTACTGAAATTGCAGCAAAGTCAGCGCCAGATGGTCATACCATGCTTATTGTGCCGATTGGTCATTCGATTTCTCCGTCCGTGAACAAAAAACTCCCTTATGACACCCTTAGAGATTTCTCAGCGATTGGATTGATTGGCAGCAGTGCTTATGTATTGGTGATCCAACAAAGCTTTCCAGCCAAAACTGTCCCTGAATTTATTAGTTACGCAAAATCAAAACCTGGACAATTAAATTATGCAATTACAGGTCATGGTAACGCTACCCATTTAGCAGGTGAATTATTTAAAACATTATCAAAAATTGATATGGTGTATGTCAATTACAAGGGGGGCGGTCCAGCTTTGACTGATTTGCTCGGCGGACAAATTTCCGCCTTCTTTGCCGGGGTAGCCTCCAGTAACGCATTAATTAAAAGTGGGAAATTAAGAGCGCTTGGGGTAACTACTTCAAAACGCACTCCAGCTCTACCCGACGTTCCAACTATCTCTGAAGCTGGATTACCTGGATATGAACTTGATGGCTGGTATGGGCTTTTGGCACCAGCTTCCACACCTTTACATATTATCGATAAATTAAATAAAGATTTAGCCTTTGCTATTTCATCGCCTGAAATAAAAGATCGTCTGCTCAGTGCTGGGCTTGAAGCAAAGCCTTCATCACCAAGTGAGTTTCAAGCACGAATTGCAAAAGACATTAAGCGATGGTCTGAAATAGTTAAAATAGCTAAAATCGAGGCAGAGTAAGCGCATTAGTTATCTTATTTAGATTAATCCTCTATTGCTTATAGGAATAATTTACTCTGTTCGCTTTTAGCATCTGCACCAGAAGTTGCTCTGAATCTTTAGATGAAGCTCCCCAAAATGAAAGCTTTTGATCTGATATATAAGGATCTACGTAATGGTTATTTTTACGAATCTCATAATGCAAATGCGGTCCAGTAGAAAATCCGGTTGAACCAACATATCCAATCTCTTCACCTCTGCGCACTTTATCGCCAACACTAATTCCATTGTAGAATTTTGACAAGTGCGCATAATAAGTGTGATGCTCATCACCGTGATCCAAAATAATCAAATTACCAAATCCGCCTCGCTGACCTACAAATAAAACTTCAGCATCTGCTACTGCATAAACTGGGGTTCCCATCGGAGCCGCATAATCAATTCCAATATGTTGGCCTTGATACCGGAAAGATCTAACCACAAATTTAGTTTTCTTTTTAGAATTTGACTTTACCGCAACTCGTCTTTTGACAATCATACTACTTTTGCCAACACCTCTGGTTATCCGAACATGTTGCAAGGGGGATTGCCATAACATCCTTTCATAATCAGCACCACTGATTCCGATGTAAGATCCCAGTCTGTCTGCTCGATCTAGCCAATACACTGTCTCAAGAATTTCATTTTTTAGGCTATCAACCATTTCAATAGAAAATACAGACTCATCACTAGAAAATAAATTCTTTTTTTGCAAAACAATTCTAAAATAAAAGCTATTAGACTTTCCAAAAACACTTGCCATATGGGTAATTAACAAACCTAACTCCCTGTGCAATGCATAGGGGATTGATGAGAAATTCATACCTTTATTAATATCAAGGTCATTGCTATTTAATTCAACTGTTCTAAACATTTCGTTAATTACATTTAACTCTACAGATTTTGTTTGCCATACACTACCTACAAGATCATTATCTTTTTTTAGTAGCGTTACAAAAGAAGTTCTTTCAGCAACGGAATCGATAAGAACAGCTATGACTTGATCATTTGATGGCTTAAAGTTTATTGCTGAAAAATTAAGACAATGATCGCCACTGGATATCAATGACTCGACTATTATTTTATTCCAAAGAGCAGTCAATACAGTGTCTGTTGACGGCTCACCACTCCAATAAGGTAATGACTGACCAATCGATACACAGCCTTTGTATAAATTATTAACGGCAACCACTGCCGGTGGGGCAGCGGGCGTAGCATTATATTTGACAATTTGTATAACAGGATTTCGTTTGCCACGCTTTGCAACCTTCTTTTTGGTAGCACCTATTGAGGCCTGAGAAAAGAATAGGGAAATCAATACAACAACAGTAATTAAAAACTTCATTTAATAGCATCCATAAAACTAATTAACAATTGATTGAATCGCTGAGACTCATCGACGAACAAAGCATGGCCAGAATTCTCAAAAATAGTCACCAGTGCTTTCGGATGCTTTTCTAATAACTCTTCTCCTTGCGAGCCAAAACGTTTAGTAATTGCATACCAAACCGGAACATCTACAGACATTACTCCTTTGGCATAATACTCCCTAGGATAGGGCTTATTGAGCAATCCCCACGCTTGGGTAGGTGATAGCTTTAGTGCAGATTTAATCACAGACTCCAGCATTACAGGCGCCGGTTCTAATGCAAAAATCTCTCTACCGAACTTTTCAATATAATCAGAAAAATCCGCCTTTTTAGTAGGTCTACTGCCCCCCCTCGAGCTACTTTGCATGGGCGGCACTCCCATCCCAATAGAATTGTCTATCAATACAAGACCTTTCAAGCCGACGCTACCAAAGCGATTAATGTAGTCTAAGGACTCCATAACACCTAGAGACCAGCCAATGAGTACATATTTTTTGACTTTAGCGTGTCGTAGCAGCTCTTTGATATCTTGGGCGCGTCTTCCAGCGCTTAGATTATTAGCGCCCTTACCAGACAAACCCTGTCCTCTGGGATCGAAAACAACAACGTGAAATTGATCACTTAAAGCTTCTATCTGACGAGAGAAAATATCACCAGGCATTAACCAACCAGGAACAAAAATTAATGTAACATCTCTTCTCTTAGATTCCGTATAATGCAAAGATACTTTATCTGAAGTTTTAAAATATCGACTGACTGTATTTGCATCCACGTGAAATCCTAGCGAAGAAAATGCAATCAATATAGCGATATTCAAACATTTTAAGTAATTAACATTCATTTATTACATTACAATTGTTAGCAAGATTATTAATAAACAGCTCCAATAAAATTCATGAAAAATATTTACGTTCGCTTCCAAGCCTATAGCGTGCAAATGCTACTTTTAGCGTTAATACTCCACCCAAGCTTGACTTTTTCTCAGACTATTTTACCGGAAAATGAAACGGCCACAAAAAAACCACCACAAGTATTAAAGAATCTTAACAATATTGAATGTCCGGACGCTACAGCCACAACAAAAAGTTATCAAAAAAAATTCACCCAACCTATTCAGAAATGGGCTAAAGAAAATTTATCTAGCCTGCAAACAAAAAAAGTAACCTACTTATTCTCTGGTGCTGATGTCGCTACGGTATTCTCATTATTTAGTGAAGCCAATCATTACACATTAATCGCTGATCAAAACCCAGAGTTCTCATCTCTCAATCAGGTCTCTACGAGAAGAGCGGCTCAAGAGTGTCAAACTCACACCTATTTCTCAAAATATGGCTATTACCGTACCAATGATCTTGAGGGAAAAAACTCAATTAAGCCTAGATTTACCCAACTACTCGGTTATAGCATAGCATTAATTGGCGCTCAGATATTGAGCAAAGAGTATATCTACGTCACTCAGGATGGCACTACTCAAGTCCGCGATAGCATATCAAATAGCAACCCAGATGGCCTCAGAATAAAGATCAACACCTCTGACAATCGAACTGTTTATATTGACTATATTAGGATAAATTTATCAAACAATGGACTAGAAAAAAGCCCCCAGTTCATAGCATTACTTAAAAATCAAACTTCCGATACTATTTTTATTAAGTCAGCCTCTCACCTGCTGCAAAAAAGTTACTTTTCAGTGCTGGGTGACTTAATTACGAGTAACACGAGGAATATAGTTCAAGATGAAACTGGCTTAGATATTACTGATCTTTCAAAACATTTTTCAATTAATGTTTATGGTAAAGATTTCTCTCCGCATCCAATCTGGAAAAACAGCCCATCTGCGCTACGTCTCAAAAAATACCTAGCTGAAGAGAAAAGTTTTAAAGAGCTTCCTTTCACAATAGGTTACGAGAAGAAATCTGGTTCTATATTACTGATTGGTCAGAGAAAATAACTTGAAATCCAATTCAAATAACTCTATTTAGCTGAAGGTAATGAGATCTGCGTTTGAGTCACAACTGCAACTAACTTACCATCGCTATTAGTCAATTTTGTTTGCCACACAGAAGTTGTTCTACCAATATGCAAAGGGATAGATAATGCATGAATTAGTGGGGCTTTTCCTGGTGCAAAAAAATTTGTTTTAGACTCAATAGTACCACCCCTAAAATCAGCGGGCTTATTCATTGAAGCACCTGCCGCACCGATTAGATCAGCAAATGCCATTAATGCGCCGCCATTGACGAAACCCGTATAATTTAAGTGTATATTATGAATATACATAACAGCTGTAACTTTACTACGAGTCAACAATTTAACACGAATGTCGAGTCCCTCAGTAATTCCACTTCTAAAAACCGTGTTCAATACTCTCTTCTTTGGGGATAGCAAAGTAGTCATTTAGGTTAAGTTCTTTACATAAATAATTTGAATGTCTTACCACTTTAAAAAACTAGTAATCCTATAACCGCCCTGAGTCCATCAAAATAGTCTGCCCAGTGATGCTATCACTGCGACATAAGGTGATGAGTTGTTCTGACACATCCGCTTTGCTGACGATTCTCTTTAAAAGGGTTCGATCTGCAGCCCCAGCTGCATACTGCGCAGACCAATTTGCGCTCATTCGCGTGCCTTCCATAAAGCCTGGCGCTATTGAATTAACACTTACCGATGGCGCTAAGGCAACAGACATACACTTGGTCAAATGAATCATACCGGCTTTAGAGACTCCATAGGCAATACTACTACCTCGGGGTAGCAATCCTGCGCCTGAAGAGATATTGATAATTCGACCTTTTCCCTGAGAAATCATCGCCGGTGCGACTGCCTTGATGCAGATGAAAGGTCCCGTCAAATTTATATTTATAATATGATTCCAAAGGTCTAAGGTCAGACTATCTAAATCTGAAAATTGAACTTCTTTATTAAAAGCTGCATCATTTACTAATATATCTACACTTCCAAAAACTGACAGTGTCTGATCAACCATTTTTTTAACCGAATCCTGATTAGTCACATCAGCCTGAATAGCTAACGCTCTCACACCAAAAGCAATCAGTTCTTCTACAATTGAATCAGCCTTTTGCTTTGACTCCGCATAATTGACCACTACGTTCACACCATGTGATGCGAGTGCTTTACAAATGACCTGTCCAAGACCACCAGTTCCCCCCGTAACAATTGCTGTACAACCATTTAAATCCATACCCGCTCCTCACATACATGTAATTTTAATTTTAACAAATCAATATCTCGTTATTGTGCAGTAATATTACCAGCCTTAATTACACTGCTCCACTTTGTATTTTCATTAGCTGCAAAACTAGCGAACTCCTCCGGGGTGCTTCCTATCTGTTCAACGCTATCACGTTGCAACCTCTCATTGAGATCTTTATTGGCTAATGCTTTCACTACATTTTGATGTAAAAGCATAACAACCGATTTAGGTGTTCCTGCTGTTGTTAGCAAACCATACCAAATGCTTGCAATTAAACCTGGCAATCCTACCTCAGCTGATGTAGGCGTATTCGGTAGCGCTTTGGATCGCTGTTGACCTAGCACAGCCAAAACTCGAGTCCGGCCTGATTGTATATATGGATACATCGAAATCACGCTAGGAAACATCACTTGCATTTGCCCCGATAGCAATTCCATAGCAGCTGGTGCCGTACCGCGGTAAGCCACATGTACAATATTTACTTTTGCTTCTTGCTTAAATAATTCACCTGCTAAATGTAGAGGACTTCCGTTGCCACCCGAACCATAATTTAATGCACCAGGCTTACGTTTGGCAAACTCTACTAACTGACTTACAGACTGAACAGGAAGCGACGGATGGCAAACAATAATAATCGGCGTAGAACCAATCAGTGAAATTGTTGAAATATCACGTAAAGGGTCATAACCAAGATTAGGGTATAAAGATCGGTTCACTAAATAAGTTGCAGTAGAGACCATTAATGTATGACCGTTGGGCGATGCTTTCGCAACAACCTCTCCAGCTAAGCCACTTGGAGTCCGATTTTCTACGATAAACTTTTGATTAAGCTGGTCACCAAGGTGATAGGCTATTAATCTAGCAATAATATCAACTCCGCCACCGGGCGCAGCAGGCACAATGACTCTAACTACCTGCTGAGGATAGGTTTGAGCAATTCCATGTAAACTACTTAAACTGATGATAATAAAAAAATAAGCAACAAATTGATTTATAGTTCTCATGGCTTAATAAAAATGATTCATACTTTATAACGACTCGATGTTTATTGAATAAAAAGACCAAAGTCCTATTGAACTATTTAGACGATGACTTTTTATCACCATTTGATTCAACGCCTACTTACTTACAACGGAATCAGTAACTTTCACTAATATTGCCTCAACTGCGGTGCGTTTGTTCTGGCGAGCAAATTGTAATGCACTTAATCCAGCTTGATTAATCAAGTTTGGATCAGCGCCATGCTCCAATAAAAATAGAACCATTGGCAAGTGCCCCTCTCTCGCAGCCATCATTAATGGACTGATCCCATGATCCGTAGTGGCGTTTACCTTAGCCCCTTGTCCAACTAATAGACGCGCAACATTCAAATGGTTATTTGTTGCAGCATAACTGAGCGCTGTCCAATCATCTTGGTTTACTGGAGACCCCGCCTTGATCAACAACTTAACAATTTCTAGATGGCCATTAAAAGATGCAAGCATAAGTGCAGTTTCTCGATGTGGACTTCGAAAAGCCACATTGGGTTTTCGAACCAATAAGGCCTGCACTAGGGACAGATTTCCTTTGCGACAAGCTAACATGAGCAAAGACTCCCCATCCGGGCTCACGCTATTAATATCAATACCTTTTCGCAATAAATCAGTGACCTCCTCCACACTATTTCGTTCAATTGCACCTAAAATATCCTCGTAAGCACCAGCGAGCGAGTTTGTGGAGTTCATGAGTAGAACCCCAATAACAAATAATAAAGTTTTTAACATACAATGATAAATAATTGATTTTATAATTATTTAATAAATAATCGCTCAAAGTTAGCAGTGGTATTTTCCGCAACTTCGTCAATAGTACAACCTCTAAGTTGTGCAATGACTTCAGCCACATTTTTAACCCAACCTGGTTGATTCGTTTTACCACGATACGGCACAGGCGCTAAGTAAGGAGCGTCTGTTTCTATTAACATACGGTCCAATGGGACTTTTTGGGCAACTTCTTGAATCGCTTTCGCATTTTTAAAAGTCACAATTCCAGAAAATGAAATATAAAACCCTAAATCCAAGGCCGATTGAGCGACTTCCCATGACTCGGTGAAGCAGTGCATGACACCGCCAACGGCAGCGGCATTTTCTTCCTGCATCAATCTAATCGTGTCTTCTGAAGCTGATCTGGTATGTATGATTAATGGCTTTCGCGCTATCTTTGCGGCTTGAATATGAGTTCTAAAACGTTCTCGTTGCCAACTTAAATCTCCGGTAAGTCGATAATAATCTAGTCCAGTTTCACCAATTGCAATTACCTTAGGGTGCCCTGCGAGTTTACACAACCCATCAACAGTCGGCTCTTCTACGTCTTCGTAGTCCGGGTGCACGCCTACAGATGCATATAATTCATCGTGTTCAACAGCCAATTGCAAAACATTCGGAAAATCAGCAAGATTTACACTGACACAAAGCGCTTTTAAAACCCTATTTGCACGCATTGTTGCCAGTACTGCAGGGAGATCTGCAATCAAATCTGGAAAATCTAAATGACAATGAGAGTCAATAAACATCAGTCACCTGCTTTGTGCTTATAGCAGCGGAATAAGCCATTAAAACTGTCTCAATATAAAGCTTTGTATTTAACGGGTGCTGAACCGTTCGCTGCTCACGAATCAACAGTCGGTGCAAACGAAGCATACTATTACGATTAACCATGTTCGAAATGGACTCAATTTTACTTTTAAAATCAATATTATAGCGGACCTTGTTAATTAAAATTTGGCTATTGATATCATAAGTCCATTGCTGCATCCAAGCTAGAAATCGCTCAAGCGGTTGCTCTGACAAGGAGTCAGCGGTGGATACAGGATCAAAGTCCGCTTGCGATATTTTTGCAAACAATTCATTACGGCCATTAAATGCGCCCTCTTGGTGTCTTGATAATGCAAGAAGTGGCGCGCCGGAAGAAAGCGCTAAGGCGAGTTCCGATTGCGACACACCTTGTTCGGTCAGCCATTGAATAGCAGATTGATGGTTCGGCAGAGGTAAACTAAGTTGCTGGCAGCGACTCAGTATGGTTGGTACAAGACTGTGAGGTCGATGTGTCACTAGTAGAAAATGTACCCCAGGTGGCGGTTCCTCTAGGTTTTTAAGCAATGCATTGGCTGCATTAGGATTTAAGGTCTCTGCAGGATGGATAAGCACCACTCTAGGGCCTCGTCTATGTCCAGAAACATGAATAAAATCAGATATTTGTCTTATTTGATCAATGACTATCCAGGCACTACTCTTCAACTTTGGACCTTCAGATTCAGCACTAGCCTCAACCATCTCATCGGTAATCGGCGAAATCACTTTAAAGTCTGGGTGTGTACCATTTAAAAACCAGGTACAAGCAGCACATTGACCACAAGCAGAAGCCTGAGCCGACCGGTCTTCACACAACAATGCTTGCGCCACGCTCTGTGCAAAAATCTGCTTACCAATGCCACGAGCGCCTTTAATTAGCAATGCATGCGGGAGGGAAGGACTTCCATGTAACAACTTGTAGAGCTCTGCTTGAAACCACATAGTTTATAAAATAATTATTAAAATCAAATATTTGAAAGAATGCTTGCCAGTTGAATCTGGATTTCAGAAATACTTCTTGTCGCGTCAATCACTTGGATTCTACTCGGAAACTCTTGCGCACGTCGCAGATAGGCTGCTCGGACCCTAGCAAAAAACTCAGCCTGCTCTCGCTCAAACCGATCTGGCTCACGCACTTGCTGTGTTCGCGCTCTACCCACTTCTGGCGGAACATCAAAATAAAAGGTCAAATCGGGTTGCAGATCCCCTTGCACCCAATTCTCTAACTGCACAATCCTAGACCACTGCAGGCTACTGCCACCAGCTTGATAAGCATAGGTTGCATCAGTAAACCGATCGCATAGCACCCAACGCCCCGCCAACAATGCGGGCGATATGACTTTGGCGATATGCTCACGTCTTGCTGCAAACATTAGCAATGCTTCGGTATCCGGGTGACGAGACTCTTCGGTAATCAGTAATAATTGACGCAATGCCTCACCCAAAGGTGTGCCACCAGGCTCACGAGTAGCCACCAAATCTATACCGCTTAGTAACAACTGCGATTTGATCCAATCAAGATGCGTTGTTTTACCCGCACCATCCATGCCCTCTAGGGTAATAAATTTTGCAGTACTCATGGCATTCGCCCTCGGCGTTGATACTGATTAACAGCTTTCACATGCTCATCCAAGGTCTCGGAAAATTTTGAACTACCGTCTCCCCTACCAACAAAATATAGCGCATTAGACTGTGCCGGATGCAAGGTTGCATGTATAGCCTCTAGTCCAGGCATCGCAATTGGTGTTGGAGGCAACCCTAATCGGGTGTAGGTGTTATAGGGGGTATCGAACAACAGGTCACTTTTTCTGATATTGCCATCAAATGTGTCACCCATCCCATAAATCACAGTTGGGTCCGTTTGCAATCGCATCCCCAATTTGAGGCGATTAACAAATACTGCCGCCACCATTGGTCTATCAATTGCGCGCCCAGTCTCTTTTTCTACAATGGAGGCCAAAATTAATGCTTCCTTTGGTGATTTCAATGGTAATTCTAAGCTTCGCTGCGACCACTCCGCCTTTAAATGTTTATCCATCAGTTTGTATGCGCGTTGCAGTACTGATAAATCTGTTGCACCAGACACCACATGATAAGCATCCGGGTAAAACCATCCTTCTGCACTGTCCAAATCCAAGCCTAATTTCTGCAACACCTCAATATCGCTCAATCCAGAAATTGTCGAGACGATTTTTTTTTCGTTGGCTAAGTTTTGTCTAATTTGCTTAAAAGTCCAGCCTTCCACAATCGTCATTGTGAGTTGATTAGCATCACCACGAGTCAATTGATTTAACAACTCTAAAGGCGACATAGGACCAAAGAACTCATAATTTCCAGCTTTAATTCTTGATGAGCGGCCTTGCAATCGCGCCAACAATACAAACAAATCCGGGTACGACAACACCCCAGCCGACTCTAGTTGATGTGCGACACTTTTTAAACCACTGCCATAGCGCAACTCAACCTGTAATGGACTAGACTGCAATGGCAAATCAGATTGTGCGTAATAATAACAAGTAGCACCAAAGGAAATAGTCAACAAAACACACAACCAAATCAAACATCTTAGCCATTTAATCATATTGTCACCTCCAACCACTGACTAATAATCCTACTCCTCTCGAAATGACTCCAGAAGTGGTGTTGCATTTGTCTAACTGGCCACACACCAATCAAACTGTTGACTAAAAATATCTCTCGTGCTGCCCTAAACCGTTTTAGGGAAATTGGTTCGACTCGACAGATCAATCCTGCATTTTTACAAGCAAGAATCACTCGGTCACGAGTTACACCAGCCACACCACACAGTGACAAATCAGGGGTAATAATCACATCCCCTTCAACGATAAACACATTAGAACGCGTCCCTTCAATCACATAACCAGATTGATCACACATCAAACCTTCGGCAACTTCAGGATCAGTCCATTCAGCTCTAGCCAATACAGACTCGAGTCGATTTAAATGCTTTATACCTGCCAATTGCGGCTGATATCCTAAACGCAAATGGCATAAGTGTAATTGCACACCCAAACTAAACCACTGCGCTGGATATTCCGGAAGGGGGTCAACTCTGATAATGCGTCTGGACTTTAAATCAGGGGCAACAGCATAGCCTCGTCCTCCGCTACCTCGGGTCACAGTAACTCTTACAGCACAATCTGGTATTTGGGTGGCGATTTGCTCAAGCTCTGCTGTTAACAATTGAGCATTGGGCGGGGCTATATGCAATGCTGAGCAATCATGAACTAGCTTTGCATAATGCAGAGACCACTGTTGCACACGACCACTACGAATAGACAAGGTGCGAAATACGCCATCACCATAAGACAACCCGCGATCATCCGCAGGAATGTGACTGACGCACTCCCCATCAACCCAAATCATGAGAAATATCCAAACAGGCACCTAAAGTATAGCGCGCCATGTAAATAATCTGGATTAACAAAGAGACCAAAGAGGAGACAGCCTTGCAACTTGCCGGTCTCAAGTCAAGAACTAGAGCTTACGAAACACTAAACTACCGTTAGTGCCACCAAAACCAAAAGAATTCGATAGCACAACATTAAGATCTTTATCACGCGCTACATTAGGGACATAATCTAAGTCACATTCAGGATCAGGATCATCCAAATTAATAGTTGGCGGAACAATCTTGTGATGCAAAGCAAGAATAGAAAAAATTGCTTCTATACCACCTGCAGCGCCTAGCAAATGACCCGTCATCGATTTGGTAGAACTAATCGCCACATCGTAAGCATGCTGTCCAAAACAATTTTTCACTGCAACTGTCTCAGCAATATCACCAAGCGGTGTTGAAGTGCCATGTGCATTAATATAATCGACCGCGTCATGATTCACACCTGCATTGCGCAATGCATTATTCATACAGCGCACTGCGCCCGCACCATCACTACAAGGTGCAGTAATATGATGCGCATCAGCACTCATGCCATAGCCTGCGAGCTCACAATAAATTCTCGCACCACGTCTCTTTGCGTGCTCATACTCTTCTAGCACTAAAACGCCCGCACCTTCGCCCATCACAAAACCATCTCGCCCACGATCCCATGGGCGACTTGCAGCTTGTGCGTTGTCATTGCGAGACGATAATGCACGAGCCGCACAAAACCCACCAACACCCAGCTTTGATACAGTTGCCTCAGCACCTCCAGCAATCATAATATCTGCGTCACCATATTCTATTAAACGACCCGCCTCACCTATACTATGATTAGCGGTTGTACAAGCGGTGACTACGGATAAATTAGGGCCCTGCAAACCAAACATAATCGATAATTGGCCAGAGATCATATTGATGATAGAGCCAGGCACAAAGAAAGGGGTAATTTTACGAGGGCCACCCGCCAGCATTGCATTATGCGTGTCTTCAATAAGGGGCAATCCACCTATTCCAGAACCAATACACACGCCAATCATTTCACGATTCAAGCGCTCTAGGTCTAAGCCAGCATCTTTAATAGCATCAATGCCCGCAGCTAATCCATAATGAATAAAAGCATCGAACCGACGAGCCTCTTTAGCTGGTAAATAATGAGCCGGATCAAAATTCTTAACCTCACCAGCTATTTGCGAACTAAAGTCCGAGGGATCAAAACGGGTAATTTTGCCGATACCGGAACGGCCAGCAGTAATGTTGGCCCATGCATCAGCGAGCACATTGCCAACGGGGGAAATAATCCCTAATCCGGTCACAACTACCCTACGAGAGGTTGGACGTGTCATATTGGGAACTTCATGTAAGGATCATCAAGAGAATGATTATCTAATTTAACGCAAAAAAAGGTAAATTGTGTTTAGCAATGGTCTTAATACTGATCAATAAACCGTCACTCAAAAGCAACTGGCTAATCGCCAACCATACCAATTAACGATAGCCGGTTTAATGAAAAAAATAACTAGGCCTTTTGATGCGCCATAATGTAATCAGTTGCCTGCTGAACAGTGGTTATTTTCTCAGCATCTTCATCAGGAATCTCTGTTTCAAACTCTTCCTCTAAAGCCATTACTAGTTCAACGGTATCCAGAGAATCCGCACCTAAATCATTTACAAAAGAGGATTCATTCTTAACATCTGCTTCATTAACACCCAATTGCTCTGCAACAATCTTTTTAACGCGCTGTTCAATACTATCCATGTGTCATTCCCTTTCATATTGCATTAAATATTAGGCTTACTTGAACCGCTAATTTCAACCATCTGTATGCCACAAACTACTTAACTCATTTACTGAGATTTAACGTTGAATTCTACCACAAACAACAATTAAAAAAATGTTTAAAATCAATATGTTAATAATTTAGATCTAAAGTCACCTCCAAAATTCCACGAATACTCAAGCCTCTTATTCCTTCACAATCCATCATGAAACTCAAGCCCTACACCATATACATGCCACCGTTGACGTGTAATGTGCTTCCCGTAACATAAGCAGCTTGATCAGAAGCCAAATAAAGCACCGCCCCAGCAACATCTGAAACCAAGCCCAAACGACCTAAGGGAATATGCTCCATTAAATTCGCCTTTTGCGAATCACTCAAACTACGTGTCATATCAGTATCAATAAAACCAGGAGCTACACAATTCACAGTAATATTACGACTACCAAGCTCTCTGGCAAGCGAACGCGAAAATCCCTCAACCCCTGCTTTAGAAGCCGCATAATTCGACTGTCCAGCATTCCCCATAGAAGCCACGACAGAAGTAACATTAATAATTCTACCAAAACGAGCCTTCATCATACTGCGCGTAACCGCTTTAGACATGCGATACACAGAGCTTAAATTGGTCGCAATCAGACTGTCCCACTCCGCATCCTTCATGCGCATCAGCAAATTATCACGCGTTACTCCAGCATTATTCACTAAAATCGATATCTCACCCCACTGTTGCTGCACTGCAGTCAATGCCGCATCCACTTGCAAAGGATTATTCACATCTAAGGTATAACCACTACCTTGACACCCAGCACTAGATAAGCTAGCACTGATTGCAGCAGCCCCCTGTGCTGTAGTCGCAGTACCTGCAACTACGTATCCAGCCTCACCCAAGGCAATAGCAATAGCTTGTCCAATGCCACGCGAGGCACCGGTCACTAAGGCAACACGTCTGATTTTATCGTTCATTTCAAAACCTCAATAGTACTCATAATTGCAGCTGAGTCAGTTAAGGCAAAGCTCTGGATTTGAGGGTTAATTCTTTTATTCATACCGGATAGAATTTTACCTGGCCCACACTCAACAATATGGGTCACACCAAGGGTAGCCATCTTTTGAATAGACTCTGCCCAGCGCACTGGGCCACAGGCTTGACGAGATAGGGCATCTTTTATTAACTGAGGCACGTCTAAAACGATAACATCTATATTGTTCAACACTGGGATTTTAGGAACTAAAAACTCAACGCCTGCCAATTTTATTCGCAATAGATCAGCTGCTGGTGCCAATAACGATGAGTGAAATGGCGCACTCACTGGAAGCAGCATCACACGCTTCGCACCCAATGCTTTTGCTTCAGCAGCTGCACGCTCCACTGCAGCAAGATGACCGGCTATCACGACTTGACTAGGTGCATTAAAGTTTACAGCCTCAACAATTTCACCTTGTGAAGCTCTAGAGCAAGCGGTCTTCACAGCATCATCATCCAAACCTAATATCGCTGCCATGGCACCAGTTCCCATTGGCACTGCTTGTTGCATAAAACTTGCACGATATTGAACAAGTGGTAAGGCGTCAGAGAAACTTAGCGCGCCGGCAGCAACCAGTGCCGTATATTCACCTAAGCTATGCCCTGCAACGATCGAGGGTGTAATGCCACCTGTGGCCTGCCATGCACGATATACCGCATAACCAACTGTAAGCATGAGAGGTTGGGTATTCACGGTACTATTGAGCGCTTCGACTGGACCAGCTTCGACCAGCTGCCAAAGATCTATACCTAAAATGGTGGATGCTTGATCGAAGGTTTCACGAACAATGGGATGATCAACAAATCCCCCCATCATTCCAATAGATTGAGAGCCTTGACCTGGAAAAACAAATGCACATTTCATACCTTAGTTCCCAACAATAATATATAAATACATTACCACTGAAGCAATACAGCGCCCCAGGTAAATCCGCCACCCACCGCAGCTAACATAATATGTTGTCCTTGTTGTATTCGTCCATCCCGCACTGCCACATCAAGGGCGAGCGGTATAGAAGCTGCAGAAGTATTCGCATGCTTATCAACTGTAGTGATAACACGATCCATGGGCAAACTTAATTTTTTGGCAGTTGCCTGAATAATACGAATATTCGCTTGATGAGGTATTAACCAATCAATACTGGATTGATCCATATCAGCCATGGACAATACTTCCCTTGACACTTCTTCAAGAACTTGTACCGCAAATTTAAACACAGCAGCACCATCCATTTGCAATACTGGGCGACCGGATATAGACCCACCCTGAATACAACCTGGCACAGACAGAATTCCGGCATGTCTACCATCCGCATGCAGTGCGCTAGTAATGATGCCGGGAGTTGCAGAACGCTTGAGTACAACAGCACCCGCACCGTCACCAAACAAAACACATGTTGACCTATCTTGCCAATCGACTAAGCGAGAGAACACCTCAGCACCCACAACCAAAATATGTTCATATTGTCCAGATCGCATAAATTGATCTGCAATGCTTAAACCATACACAAAACCACTACATACGGCTTGAACATCAAATGCAGGCATGCCATGAGCACCTAGTTTGGCTTGCAATATACATGCTGTGCCAGGGAACACCATGTCTGGTGTAGTGGTAGCTACAATAATTAAATTTAATTGATCGGCACTGATGCCCGCCATCTCTAACGCACGATTGGCCGCATGCAAAGCCAAATCGCTAGCGTATTGATTATCTGCAGCAATATATCGCTTAGCAATACCAGTACGCTGAGTAATCCACTCATCTGAGGTTTGCATCTTCTCAGCCAAATCAGCATTGGTAACTAATTGATCAGGTAGATAACTTCCCGTACCAAGAATCCGCGAATAAATTTTACTCATTAATAGCAGCCTTATCAGTCAGCGCGGCCATTCGATCCGAAATGTGTCGCAGCAATTCAGTTCTTACTGCCTGGACACCATTATCAATGGCACAAACAAATGCATAATCATCTGCAGAGCCATGGCTCTTAATGACAACGCCACGTAAACCTAACAAACAAGCACCATTATAACGCCGATGATCAATCCTAGCTTTAAACGCTTTTAACACAGGTCTAGCAACTAAAGCCGCAAGTCGAGTCCATGCATTTCGATTAAATTCCTCACGTAAGTACTGCCCTAGCAGCAAAGCAATGCCCTCGGAGGACTTTAAGGCTACGTTACCAACAAAACCGTCACAGACAACGACATCAGCACGACCTTTAAAAATATCATTACCTTCAACATTACCAATAAAATTTAATCCGCTTCCACGTAATAATAAAGCGGCAGCTTTTACGGCTTCATTACCTTTTATATCCTCTTCGCCAATATTCAACAAGCCTACTCGAGGGCGCTCAATTTGCTCAACAGAGGAACACCACTCAGCACCCATCAATGCAAATTGCAACAAATGCTCAGCGCTGCAATCAACATTAGCACCGAGATCAAGAACGCGCGTATGACCATCAACAGTAGGTAAAATAGAGGCTATAGCTGGTCGATCTATACCTGGCAACGTTTTTAAGACAAATCGCGCAATAGCCATCAATGCACCGGTATTGCCTGCACTAATACAAACTTGAGCAACACCTGTCTTTACTAAATTGATAGCAACTCGCATGGACGAGTCTTTTTTTAAACGCAGCGCTGAAGCAGGAGGTTCATCCATTTCAACCACTTCAGAAGCGTGCATCACCTGGATGCGATCAGCGCAATCGTGTGCGTAAATAGGTCCAGAATGATGCAATTCACTCCTGATGGCGTCTTCCAAGCCGACTAAAATGACACGACTATGATGGTCGCGTTGCAGCCAAGCCAAAGCTGCAACTACAGTCACTTTCACCCCATGATCCCCACCCATACAATCTATGGCCACGGTCACTTCCATCTGGGATGCTCCAGGATTTTTCCCGCTCATTGCGAGGCAAGCTTAGTCGCGTTGATGCGACCAGGCAAAATTAATCGCCCTTGGTTTTGAGAATCTTCTTACCGCGATAATAGCCATTAGGGCTGATATGGTGGCGTAAATGAGCTTCACCAGATGTTGGCTCGATAGCCAAAGCAGGCTTGGTCAAACCATCATGTGAACGACGCATTCCGCGCTTGGACGGGGACTTCTTATTTTGCTGCACAGCCATTTCGATCTCCTAAAATAAGTCGGTATTTCTGATTATTGTTTCAGCCATTTCGATAAAGCCGCCATCGGGTGATCTCTCTCCGCAACGACTGCTTCAGGACGCTCAGAACATAAACCAGCTTTATGTCTGACCGACAAGGGCAGACTTAAAACAATTTCATCTTCAACTAAATCATTTACAGCTAAAACTGATTCAACTTCTATCCAGTCGGGGGCATCTGGATCGTCCAAGTCTTCTGGGACAGCCCCCTGACTGAGCATTAACTGAGAATCTACGATTAAGGGATATGACATCACCGCCAAACAAAAATCACATCGCAATATCAAATCACCCACAACTTGCAAATTCAAAAAGGGCCTAGCCCGCGAATCACATCCACCCTTGAGCACATAAGTTACAGCTCCCGCCTGTTCGACCAAGCGATCCGATAATCTAACCAGCTGACTAATCGGAATTTGACCACTACTAACGCTAGCCGAATGCGCAAAACCCATTGGGTCTTCAATCTGGTGCCCAAGACCGGAGCCAAAGACCCCTTCAACTTGATCAGCCAACCCACAATTGCTTTGATCTTTGTGATGTTCCGACATAGCCGACTATGATAATATTTCTGACTATCAGTGTCAAAACTTATGATCAATCAAGCACTTGCATGACAAATATAAATTGCAATTATTAGATTAATTATCAGCATTTAAATTAGGTAAGCATGAGGGCTCTGCATTAAAAAGGATTAAATGCCAATATTTTCAATTAGTTAGAGGGGTACTGATGAGCCTATCCGAAAATATTACCGAATTAGGCGTGTCAAATTACCCAACAGAAATAACGATAACTAACCAGTATGCGCACAACGTGATCAATAAAAATCGCCTTATTTTGGCTTCATCCTCTAAATATCGACAAATTCTACTCAAGCAAATTGGCTTGGAACCTCAGTGTATTGCACCAGAAATCGACGAAAATCCTCTATCCCACGAATTACCAGAAGATACTGCTTTGCGGCTAGCTATCAGCAAAGCACGCAACGTTGCTGCCACAAGCCCTAACGCCATCATTATTGGCTCAGACCAAGTTGCCGCCATGGGGCACGTGCGACTTGGGAAACCTGGCAATTACGATAGGGCTTTCGAACAGCTTACCCAGATGAGTGGCCAAGAAGTCAATTTTTATACCGCACTTTGTGTTCTGGATACAAAAAGTCAATACATTGACCATACTTGTGTAACTACTACAGTTCGGTTTCGCGCCCTAGATGCTGCATCAATTGATCGCTACCTTCGTTTAGATGAGCCTTGGGACTGCGCCGGCAGTGCCAAAATTGAGTCCTTGGGTATCACCTTAGCCGAGCAAGTCCGCAGCACAGACCCTAGCGCGTTAATCGGACTCCCTTTAATTAGCTTAACTACTATGCTCGTCAAACTAGGCATTCAAATACCATGAGCACTGTGAGTCTCGGACAGCTCTATTTAGTCCCAACCAGCTTGGGACTTTCTGAACTAAATACTGTACTGCCAACCGGGATGCAAGAAATCATCCGTACGCTGAGATACTTTATTGCTGAGAATCCAAAGACAGCTCGCGCTTTTTTAAAGCAAATAGGCCATCCACTACCACTTAACCAAATTACCATAGAAACGCTAAACAAAGACACCCCAGAGAAAAAAATTCCAGCCTTATTGTCATCGATACTCAGCGGTCAATCCGCAGGTTTACTGTCTGAAGCCGGATGTCCGGCAGTTGCAGACCCTGGCGCCTTGCTAGTGCGCATCGCACATCAACAAAGTATTCGGGTAATACCCTTAGTTGGTCCTTCAGCGATTCTATTGGCGTTAATGAGCTCTGGTATGAATGGTCAGCGCTTTATGTTCCACGGTTATTTACCCATTAGCGCGCCAGAGCGCGCAAAGCGAATCCAACAGCTCGAACAAAAATCCTTAAATGAAGACGCCACTCAGATTTTTATAGAAACACCGTATCGCAACGAAACTATGTTTCAAGCAATACTGCAGACTTGCTCCCCCCAAACACTACTGTGCGTGGCCCTTGATCTCACAACGGTTAGCGAACAAGTCATCACATTCCCTATTCACGAATGGCGAAAAAAAACCATTACCTTAAATTACAGACCTTGCGTTTTCCTCATCTACCAACACTCTCGCTAAAGACACCAACGCCATTTAACAATGGCTAACGTATTGACATATGCTGTTGGGTAGTCATACGCATAAACGCTTCAGCAGTAGCCGCACCGAATCGGCGCGCAAATCGCTCCGCAATATTTTCCTGATTGGTGTAGTCAACAATATCCTCGGCCTTAATTACCTCTCTAGCAACAAAATCCATGCTACCCAAGGCATCTGCTAAGCCCAACTCAATACTCTTCTCCCCCACCCACATCAACCCAGAGAACATATCTGAAGTCTCTTTTAAGCGATCACCACGGCCGGCACGAACCACATTAATAAACTGCTGGTGTATATCTCGAAGCATCGATTCAGCATGCGCAGTCTGCTCCGGACGCATGGGCGAGAACGGATCTAAAAATCCTTTATTCTTGCCCGCAGCTAACAGCCTGCGCTCTACACCGAGCTTATTCATGGTTCCAGTAAATCCAAACCCATCCATCAATACACCAATAGACCCAACAATACTGGCTTTATCAACATAGATTTGATCAGCAGCTACGGCAATATAGTAACCCCCTGATGCGCAAATATCCTCAACTACGGCATGTACAGCAATATTAGGATACTTCTCACGCAAGCGCCGGATTTCATCATTAATATAGCCTGCCTGCACTGGGCTCCCACCAGGACTATTAATACGCAACAAAATACCTTTCGTATTCTTATCCTTAAACGCAGCCTGCAGACTGGGAATTATCTTTTCTGCACTAGCGGGGCTACCTGCGGCAATGACACCATTAATTTCAATCATTGCGGTATGTGGCCCTGGAGAAACATCTTTCGATCCAATCCAACCCATACTAAGGGATAACACCACAATAAAGTAAATCGCAAAGATAGACTTAAAAAACACCCCCCAACGACGGGCACGACGCTGCTCCACTACTGCTGCCAATGCTAATTTTTCTAAAATGGCACGTTCCCATTGACCTTCTGTCGACTGCGGCTCTGACATTTAATTTAACCTTTAAAATCAATAATTTATAAATTTACCTCAAAAACAACTCAGCACTACAAAACTACAACTATCGCATCTTTAAATCAAAAATTTCCACATTGTAGATCATCTTAATCTATCTTAGCGTTTATGTTGCGCACTAAATAACCACTCCCTCAAACTTTTCACATCGTCTGCGATCAACAATGGCGTGCAATCGAGCAAGGGTTGGCGAGGATGCGCTCCATAGCTTACCCCAACACTTGCAACACCAGCCGCTTGAGCCATTAATAAATCATGCGTTGTATCCCCAACCATCAGCGCCCGATGCGGCTCCACTTTCAGTCGTGCCATAATGGTCTGCAACATCTCCGGATGCGGCTTTGATTGACTCTCATCGGCACAACAAGTCGTGTGAAAATAACGCCTCAAACCGCTGGCTTCAAAGGCTCGTTCCAGACCTTTTCTACTCTTCCCTGTAGCGACGGCCAGCAAAAATCCATGGTCTAACAACTCAGTCAAGAGCTCAGTGACTCCATCAAATAAACTGGTCTCGCGATCTCTAGCAATAAAATGGGCTCGGTATCGAATTAATACCTGTTCATATTGCTCACTCTTCAAACCAGGAAGCACATACTCAAACGCATCTTGCAGTCCCAAACCAATAATATAGCGCGCTGCCTCATCCGATGGCACAGGCAAATTTAGATCATTACAAGCCGCTTGCAAGGACTCAGCAATAGCAGTTGTCGAGTCCATCAAAGTGCCATCCCAGTCAAACATGACTACATCAAAAGGCATCATCAAGACGCACTCCTAACCGCAGCGACCCGCATGAACGTCTGTAAAGACTCGGGCAAAGGCGCCTCAAACTCCAATCGATTGCCATTCAACGGGTGCTTAATCACAATACGCCTTGCATGCAGAAACATTCTCTTAAGATCCTGTTTTTTAACGTTTTTATTTAACTCCTCCAACCCATATTTTTCATCGCCTAAAATGGGAAAGCCCAAATGCGCTAAATGCACCCGAATCTGATGCGTGCGCCCCGTTTTCAACTCTGCATCTAATAAACTATAAGGTCCCACGTAACGCTCTAGTCGGACCACAGTGATTGCTCGATCTCCTTGCGCCCCAACATTGACTCTGCGCTCCCCCGAGGCGGTTACCCGCTTCACCAAAGGCAAATCAATCACACGCTTGCGATCCTGCCAAGAACCATTAACCAGGGCAAAATACCGCTTCTCTATCTGTCCAGATTGCATTTGCTGGTGCATAGCCACCAAAGCTGATCGTTTTTTGGCTAACAATAAGACACCTGAGGTCTCCCTATCCAATCGATGCACTAATTCGAGGAAGGGACTATTAGGACGCGCCAAACGTAGTGATTCAATCACCCCAAAACTTACACCACTACCACCATGAACGGCCATTCCTGACGGTTTATCTATGATCAACAAGGCCTCATCCTCAAAAATAACATCTGGAATGAATGCTTTTTGAGGAAAAATCCTGTTTACTTGCGGTTTTGCCACTCGGATTGGTGGAATTCTTAAAATATCACCTAATTGAAGTCGATACTCTGGACCGATACGACCGCTATTGACCCGAACCTCACCGCTACGCAATATCCGGTAGACATGGCTTTTAGGCACACCTTTTAACCATCGCACTAGAAAATTATCGATCCGCTGGCCAGCAGCATCCTCACCAATCGGTTGGCGCACGACGGCATTACCGGACAGCTCCGTTTTTATTCCTGATCGTGAATCTTTACTTAACTCGTTCATTTACTTATACTTCTTGATGAACACACCCTTGGCGGGATACGCGGACGCTAAATCGGCATCGTGGGCGACAAACCCAACGCGACGAAGTTCCCGGAACTGGTGTGATCTGTGATAGATGCTGAATTGACGCTAAAGCGACCCCGGCTCTGTTGCAAGTGCTACGGCAGTTGCCGTAGCGATGATTAATATCAATACAAGATTCAGGGTTAAAGTCGCTCACCGACAGAAGTAGCGATATTAGATGATTTACGCGCTCAAGGCACGGTTTGAATAAATAGATTAGCGCTCAAGCGATAATCTACACAAGACACACTGCAACTAAAGGATTTCTTAACAACTGATCGATTAGACCTCTAGATAGTCTTTTAAATTAAGTCCACCTAATGCCACCTAATGGGGCTAGGTTACAGATTAATGACATACAGCACCTTTTGCTAAACATTAAATCGGGCCAGGCTTATTTTTAAAATCGACCTAAGCTAATTAATTAATTGTAGATATGTTAAGGGTGGGTTGATTACACCCCCCTCTTGTTAACAATTAGGGCACTTTTAAGCCTTGGTTGAAAGCTTGATTTTGTAGTGCTGTCCATCCCGTGCAAACCCTTGGGCGCGGGAGAAGAATATGAAACGCATGTTATTTAATGCAACACAGGCTGAAGAGCTACGCGTTGCAATTGTAGATGGACAAAAACTGATCGACTTAGATATTGAGTCGTCCGGAAAAGAGCAACGTAAAAGCAACATTTATAAAGGCATCATTACCCGAATAGAGCCAAGTCTAGAGGCTGCTTTTGTTGACTATGGTAATGAACGCCATGGCTTCCTACCCTTTAAAGAAGTGGCTAGGGCCTATTTCAAGCCAGGCATTGAAATTGGCACAGCACGCATTCAAGATGCCTTACGCGAACGTCAAGAGATTATCGTTCAAGTGGATAAAGATGAGCGCGGCAACAAAGGCGCAGCACTCACCACTTACATTAGTTTAGCTGGCCGTTATTTAGTATTAATGCCCAATAATCCACGTGGCGGTGGCGTTTCAAGACGCATTGAAGGCGAAGAACGCGCCGAACTCAAAGAAACGGTATCCCAATTAGATGTACCGCACGGCATGAGTGTAATTGCCAGAACTGCCGGCATAGGCCGCAGCGCGGAAGAACTCAATTGGGACTTAAAATACCTTGAACAATTATGGAGCGCAATCGAGAGTGCCGCAAAGCAACAAAGTGGCGCTTTCTTAATTTATCAAGAGTCTAGCTTAGTCATTCGGGCAATCCGCGATTATTTTCACAATGAAATTGGCGAGATTCTAATAGATACCGAATCAATCCATGAACAAGCTGTTCAGTTCATGAGCCATGTCATGCCTAATTATGTGGATCGCGCCAAGTTATACCGTGATGATGTCCCCCTATTTTCACGCTTCCAAATTGAGCATCAAATCGAATCGGCGTTTTCTCGATCGGTCAACCTACCATCTGGCGGAGCAATCGTTATCGATCATACAGAAGCATTGGTATCCGTTGACGTCAACTCAGCACGCTCTACACGAGGCGCTGACATTGAAGAAACAGCCTTCCGCACTAACTTAGAAGCCGCCGACGAAACTGCTCGTCAGCTACGCCTACGTGATCTGGGTGGTCTGATTGTCATTGACTTCATCGACATGGAATCACAACGTAATCAACGTGAAGTTGAAAATCGCCTGCGAGATGCACTTAAACACGATAGAGCTCGTGTTCAAATGGGAAAAATTTCCAGATTTGGCTTGATGGAGCTGTCCAGGCAACGGCTCAGACCCTCACTAGGAGAGTCTAGCCATAGCCCCTGTCCCCGTTGTCATGGCACCGGCCATATTCGGGGCACTGAGTCTACTGCTCTTCACATCTTACGCATCATTCAAGAAGAGGCGATGAAAGACAATACTGCTGCTGTACATGCCCAAGTGCCCGTAGATGTTGCCACCTTCTTATTGAATGAAAAACGTATTGATTTGCAAGTATTAGAGTCACGTCACCGCGTGAATGTTCTATTGATTCCGAACATACATCTGCAAACACCAAACTACACGCTCAACCGGATGCGTCACGATGATCTCAACCAAGGGGATGCATTAGCGCCCAGTTATGAGTTAGTTCAATTGCCTAAAGAGGAAGAAAAATCATCTGCCTCCAGCGAGCAAGCGCCTCCCCGCCAAGAAGCCCTTGTTAAGGGCATTACGACCTTACAGTCCGCGCCCATGCACTCGACTCAGCAACAAACTAAGCCGAGCGGCGGAAGCACTAGTAGCACTGGGATCATTAGTAAAATCATGGGATGGTTTAGTCGCAAGTCACCAAGTGCGATCACTACTACACCATCAAAGGAAGTCCGCGAAGAACGCTCTGGGAATCGCTCCAATGGAGAACGCAACCGCAATCGAAATCAACGTGGCGAGAGAAATCCGCAAAATCGTGACCGTACAGATAGAACTGCAAACAGAAATGATCGCGGCCCTAAGCCAGAGCGTGGCGAAAGCAACGAAGCTCGAAATGATTCCAGGCAGCGCAGAGGTCGGGGCCAAGGCCAAGCTCGTGAGGCACACAGAGGAGACCATCAAAAAGTTGAGCGTGAGGATATCCCAACACCAATCGCTAATGCTAACAATCCCTCACCAGTAGAGACTCTTAGCACACCACCTATCCAAAACCCTGCCACTTCCATTAATGAGCAACAAACAGATGATAGGGGCGGCAATCGACGCAGACGCGGAAGACGTGGCAGCATGGATCGCAATGTTGAACGAAATGAACCCGGGCAAGCTGCACCACAACGTGATAAAGGAGACCGCATTTGGTATCCTCGAACCCCGTTCGTTCCCAACCCAACATTTAACAATGAGGCGACAGATACTGCAAACGACACACCAGCGACAAGCAGTGAAGCCGAAATAGAGACTACACCAGCGAGTAGATCTGTTAGCAATCCAGTCGAACGTCCAATCGACCTTAGCGATAGCGTACCAGTGGCAATGATTTCCGCAGATGAATCAATTGTGACTACAGCGGTTATATCAACTCCGGTGCAATCTGAAACCCCAGTTGGCTTAGCTGGAACTCCAGTAATCACTTTGAATGAGGTCAAAGTAAACGTAGATCTGCACGCGATGAATCAGGAACGGCGTCCTCCGGAGATATTTGCAATCAGTCACCCAAGTGTCGATCTCCAATCAACACAAACACCTACAGACCCTAAACCCTATTCAATAGGATTTGATGACAAAACTTCAGGTATTGCCTTGCAGCAAATTGAAACAAATTCAAGTCATTCCACTAACTCAAACGTTAATGTTATTGATGAATCGCCCAAACGTATCAAGCGAATCAGACCAGCAATAGAGAACTTATCTGACTCTCTGTTACAGCAAATTGAAACTAAGAAATAGACTATTTCAACATGGGCTCTAAAAAAACAGCAGGTATATCCTGCTGTTTTTATTCGGGTTTTATATTGGCGGCAAGCACCACCTTACTCCATCGTTTAATTTCTTCCTGCAAAATCAAGGCTGCCTGATCAGGCTTATTCACAACCACAGAAGCACCTAAAGCATTAATCTGCTCATTCACATCTGCTGATTGGCTCAACTGAAATATCGCTTTATTGAGCGTATTGATTACTGATTTAGGCGTCTTAGCAGGTGCAAGTAACATCACCCAATTCGTAGCTTCAAATCGAGGAACCCCAGACTCTGCAATGGTCGGGATTTCTGGTAAATGGATATTACGTTTCAGCGCAGTAATGCCCAGAGCACGGAGGCGACCTGCTTTAACTTGAGGCACAAGGGCCTGAGTAGAAGCAAAGAAATAATCCACTTGCCCTCCGATCAAATCAGGCATCACAAAAGAGCTCCCCTTATAGGGCACATGAACAAGATTAATTCCTGTTTGTGATTTAATAGACTCCATTAATAAATGTGCAGTACTGCCAATACCCACGGAGGCGTATGTAAATTTACTAGGATCAGCCTTGGCCCTAGCAATCATGTCCTTTAAATTAACAATACCTAAGCTGGGTCTTACAACCAACAAATAAGAAGTTGAGGTCAGCATCGATATTGGTACAAAATCACGGCGCGGATCAAAACTTAACTTAGCAAATAGCGCAGCACTGGCAGCTAAAGGGGTGGTTGCACCTAATAATGTATATCCATCTGCTGGAGCATGAGCCACAATTTCAGCACCCACATTCCCGGCTGCGCCAGGACGATTGTCAACCAAAAAATTTTGACCTAATAACTCGGTAAATTTAGGTGCGAAGACGCGACCGGTCACATCAATAGATGATCCCGGAGGAAATGGTGCGATCCACCGAACAGGTCTTGCAGGATAGCTATCAGCAACACAAATACCGACTAAGGGTAATGTCATCCAGATGCTTTGACTCACCATTACCATAAATTTATTTAATAAATTCATATCATCCCGTCAATAATCTTAATGAACACTATGTAAATACGTTCGAAAATTATCGCCTATTCGCTATGGCATTAGGAAACCATAGCGAATGCCGCCAATACCAAGCGATGAGAATGGTCATCATAATACCAAAAAGACAATAACAAGCTGCCATTCGCGAATAACCTAATGACACAATTAACGGTCCAGCCAAGATTAAGCCTGGAAGATTACCGTAAATTGCAAGCATTCTAATACCCATAATACGTCCCCTATAACTCTGATCCGAAGTGCGTAACAACAAAGCGTTGATTGGTATGAGCCCCATAGTTTGCATGCAACCTGCCACAAAGAGAATTGGGATGCCCGTATCCGGACCATGCGTATGCGCAAAAATCAGAATCATAAAAAGCCATGCAGCACCAAAGCCTAGCATGGCTCGAGCAGATCTAAAAGAGTCTCCAAATCGGCTCATAATAATCGACCCCAATAATGCACCAGAGGCTCCAGCTCCAACCATATAACCAAGTACTGTCTGATTAGCGCCATACACTTCTTTAGCAACATATGGCATTAATCCGGTAAATAAAGGGAATGCTGTGAGATTAAGCAAAAAAGCAAACAGCATGGTCGCTCTTAGATGTGGCGCCTGCCATGTATAAATAGCCCCTCTACGTAAATCAAACCACGCTGACTCTCCGGAGCTAGCGTTTACCCTATCAGCTATTTTTATTGCATTGCGGCCAGCCAATATCGTCAAAATAACACTAGATAAATAAAACAATACTACGCAAGAATAAGCCCATGCCATTCCTAAGCTAGCAACCAATCCAGCCCCTGTGAGTGCCCCAGCCACCCTGGCTGAGTCTTGAGTCGTTCGTTGAATACTCATTGCTCCCATTAACTGCTCATGAGGCATAATCTCACCAACTAATGCAGACCGCATTCCAATATCAGATGGTCTAACTAAACCCATTAATCCAGCGACAATCAACACGAGATAAGGCGTGGTCCACGCCATAAAAGCTGAAATCATTAATGTGGTAGCTAATACTGCGTATAAAGACCGCATGACACTCAATATTAATCTATGCCCCAAGCGATCGCCCATCACACCAAACATTGGGGCTAATAACGTGCCTACATACTGCAATGAGGCAAAAATCGTCAGCATTAATACAGAATGAGTTTCGACCAAAATATACCATCCAAGTATTAAACCCTCCATATCAAATGCCCAAGAGGTAGCCAAATCAGCTAACCATTGAAATCGGAAGCTTTTATATTTAAATGGAGTAAATGCTGAAATACGCATCTCTTACTCAGGCATCAATAAAAGAGCATGCATAATTTCAATTGAAATCAGATAGTTTGAAAGAATATATCTCGAAATATAAATTTTTCAATCGATTGATATCTAAAAAGTAATTAACTAGGCTAATTTTTGCAATCAGAAAATACAATTACAAAGAATTAAAAAACTTCGGTTACAGAGTGCTGTAAACAAATAATATTTTCGAATACTAATGACTTTTATTAGCTAGATGCGGAGAGATCGGGAATGCCACCACTTCAATTCCCTCGTCTTTTAAAGCACTGACTTCCTCCGCAGAAGCAACGCCACGAATATGCCTCTCAGGCGCTTCCTTGTAATAGATTTTACGCGCCTCCTCAGGGAATGCGATACCAACATCTTCTGTGTTCTCGATGATTTGCGTGATCATCTTCATGATATGGTCAGGGTCAAAGTTGACAAGCTCAGAGTGTTTTTTCTGATTTAATGACTGAGCATTGACTGAGGGTTCAAACTGATCCCCTGCTTTACCACTATTTAACCGAATAGGGGTAATCAAGCGCTTAATTTTTACGCTACTGCAAATTGGACAAGACAGCAGTTGGCCTTTTTGCTGTCTTTCATAATCTTCAGTGGATGAATACCATCCTTCGAACCGATGATTATTTTCACATCCGAAATCAAAAACAATCACAGTGTCCCCAAATTTATCATGTGGTGGGCGAGACCGGACTTGAACCGGTATGGCTTGCGCCGAGGGATTTTAAGTCCCTTGTGTATACCAATTTCACCACTCGCCCCATAAATTACAAAGGTTATGGGCGCCATGACAAAAAAAAGCTTTGGATCCTCAATCAAAGATCTCTAACTTACACCTAACCTTAGCCTGGAGGCGGGGGTCGGAATCGAACCGGCGTCCACGGCTTTGCAGGCCGCTGCATAACCACTCTGCCACCCCGCCAATTAACTAAAAAGGGAAAACAGTTGCATTACTCTCAACCGTTTTCCCCAAATTCTGGAGCGGGAAAGGAGGCTCGAACTCCCGACCTCAACCTTGGCAAGGTTGCGCTCTACCAACTGAGCTATTCCCGCACAACTAAACCGCACAACTAAACGTCTAAATCATATTATAAATCAACAAGCAACCTACCTGCAAGTCATCAACAAACCTTTCCTCATATTGACTAAAGAGAGTGCGATACCAACCATGCTTTTTTCAGATAATAACCCATTGATATTAAAGTAAGACCTGCCGCCAAAACAATTAGCAACCCACCCCAAAATAGTGGCTCGAAAGAACCCATTGGATCTTTGTATAACAACAGTGGAATCGCCAGCATTTGTGCGAAAGTCTTTACTTTACCCAAAAACGATACCGCAACACTTTTACCTTGACCTATATTGGCCATCCACTCCCTCAGGGAAGAAATTGCAATCTCACGACCTATAATAATGAATGCGATTGCAGCGTCCACTCGTCCTAACTGAAGCAAAATAATCAAAGCAGCGACAACCATAAGCTTATCCGCGACAGGGTCAAGAAAAGCCCCAAATGCAGAGGTTTGATTTAAACGGCGCGCAAGCCAACCATCTAGCCAGTCAGTTAACGCCGCCAAAGTAAAAACTAATGTCGCAATTTTATTCTGCAGCTCCTCAGACAAATAGTTTTGCTCAGAATAAAACACCCCCACAAATAAAGGAATCATCAAAATTCTTAAACAAGTTAAGAAATTAGGCCAATTTAAACGCATCTCAACTCCTAATTATGAATGCAGAACATCATAGATACGTTCAGCCAATTCTCTGCTGATACCTTTAACAGTTGCCAAATCTTCAATACTAGCTGAAATCAAATCTCTTAACCCTCCAAAATGAGCCAACAACTGCTGCCTACGCTTCGCTCCTACGCCATCGATACCTTCAAGCGGTGATTGATTTCTTTTGCGAGCACGCAGCATTCTATGACCCGAAATCGCAAACCGATGGGCTTCGTCCCTAATTTGCTGAATCAGATGTAACCCAAGATCATCAGCGGTCGTTGAAATGGCGTCATGATAACCCGCAAGCCAAAGTTGTTCCATACCCGGTTTACGACTAACCCCCTTTGAAACACCAAGAATTGGAATTTCCTTTAAAGACAGCTCAGACAATACCTCAATAGCAATATGCAATTGACCAAGACCACCATCAACCATAATTAAATCTGGAAGTTTTGAATCACCAAGAATCATGCGCTTATATCGTCGCATTAACGCTTCACGCATCGCAGCATAATCATCACCAGGATTAGCCAAATGAATATTAAATTTTCGATATTCATTTTTTTTCATCTCGCCATGATCATAAACCACACAAGAAGCAACTGGAGACTCACCCTGAGTATGACTAATATCAAAACATTCTATTCGATTAAGCGAATCACCAAGATTTAAGATCTCTCTTAATCGAATTAATTTATCTGAATCCTTAACATATGAGGTATGCTTTCGAGTTGCTGCAATTTGGGCATTCTTAATGCCCATTTCCAACATGGCACGTCGATCACCAATAACACCAGTACTAATACGAACTGGATATTTCGAATTTTCCGAAAGAAAACTTTCAAAAAATTGAACGTCAATTTTCTCACTAACAATGATATTTTTAGGCGTTGCAATTAAAGCATAATGGGAGGAAATAAATGCCTCAACAATTTCTATTGTTGACATGCCCAATGAGTTAACAGGAAAAATATTTTTATCACCAAGATGTCTCCCACCTCTTATCATCACAATGTTAATACATGAAACATCACCAACAGATGCTAACGCAATGACGTCAACATCTTTAGAATTCACATCGCTAACATATTGATGTTCTCTCACTTTACGTAAAGCACTGATCTGATCACGATAAATAACAGCGTCTTCATATTTCAACAAATCAGCTGCTTCAGACATGAGGCGATTTAAACGTTCAAAAACACCATCATCCTCACCATTTAAAAATAACATGGCGCTATGAACATCTTTGGCATATTCGTCAGAACTAATAAAGTTTACACAAGGTGCTGTACAGCGATGAATTTGGTGCAATAAGCAAGGTCTAGAGCGGTGATTAAAAATACCATCATCACAAGTTCTCAATCGAAAAATTTTCTGTAATAACTGCATACTCTCACGAACTGCACCTGCATTAGGGAAAGGCCCGAAAAAATGGTGGGATTTTTCAGGATTACCGCGAAAGTATGCTAACTTTGGAAACCCATGATTTGTTAATATCAAGTATGGATATGATTTATCATCTCTAAATAAAATATTAAATTTTGGTGACAGCGATTTAATCAGATTGTTTTCTAACAATAGCGCTTCAGATTCAGAACGCGTGATAGTCACTTCTAATCCAGCGATTTGAGATACCATCAGCCTAATTCTTGGAGACAATCCATCCGAGCGCTGAAAATACGAAGTCACTCGCTTACGTAAATCTAGAGCTTTACCAACGTACAGAACTTCATTAGAAGCGCTGATCATTCGATAAACACCAGGCAAATGAGGCAATGTATTAGCTAATTCTGAAGGTAATGACATAATGTTTGTTGTTAGCTTGCCAAGCCTAAATACACATGAATATCGTTAAACACTCCATCGAACATTTCGGAGGATAATCGCCTAGTTTGCGTATTATATCGACTACAGTGATAGCTATTAAATAAACGAGTGCGCTCACTGATTTGATGTTGTGCAGCATGCGAGAATATAAAATTCTTAGGCACTAAATTCATGGATCTTAAAACAGCTTGATGAGCTATTCTACCAAGCGCCAAAATTGCTGGGGGTTGATATTGATCAATCTCGCTTCTTAGATAATGATTGCATTGCTTAACTTCGTCTAATATCGGTTTATTATCAGGTGGGAAACATTTTACAGCATTAGTAATTTTACAATCACTTAGCCTTAATCCATCTTTGGCATGCACAGATATTGGTTGGTTAGCGTAACCAAAGCGATACAAAGTTTTATACAATATAATGCCTGCATAATCTCCAGTAAACGGCCGACCAGTCTGGTTAGCGCCATGTAGCCCTGGGGCTAATCCAACAATTAATAATTTAACACGCTTGCTACCAAATGATGGCACAGGTTTACAATAATAATGCGGAAACTGAACTTTTATTTTTTTTAAGTTCTTAGAAAGCCTAGTACATTTCTCACAATTAATAGTGAAAATTTCTGCGTGATCATTCTCTTTTTTTTTCATTACATATTTAAAATAGAAAATTGAAATGACTGGTTCTTAATTATGTATTATTTCGAGACTTTTTAAATCTAATAATGCTTGATTGTATACCGGATCGTTAATCAAAAAGCTAGGGTCTGAAATCTGACGTTTGTATCTTCGCAACTCATTTAACCTTGTTGAATTTATTTCAATCACATCAAAATTTAATGAGCTTAATAATTCATCAGCTTGGACTGAATCATTACAAACTAGAACCATATCACAACCAGCCTCTAATGCCGCTATTGCACGTTCTCGAATGCCACCAACAACCTTTGCGCCCTCCATACAAAGATCATCACTAAAAACTATGCCGTCAAATTTCAACTGATCACGTAATACCTGCCTGATCCAGAACTCAGAGAATCCAGCTGGATTTTTATCTACATTAGGGTAAATCACATGCGCAGGCATGATGCCATCTAACCCAGATTTAATGATCTCAGAGAATGGTAATAAATCAATCCTCTCAATATCAGTAAACACCCGATCATCAACTGGAACACCGAAGTGAGAATCAACCTCAACGTATCCATGTCCGGGGAAATGCTTTCCTACTGCAGGCATTCCAGCTTGATGCAGCCCTCTCATGAAGGCAATTGTGAGCTCTGAGATTGCTATTGGATTTGAATGAAAAGCACGATCACCGACGACCTTACTTTTTTGATGATCAACATCGAGAACAGGGGCAAATGAAAAATCAACTTTATTAACAATGAGCTCTGCTGCTAAAATATAAGCAAGAGAGTGTGCCATTGCTATAGATGAGGCTTTATTTTTATCCCACAAGCAACCCAAATTACGCATTGCTGGCAACCTGGTAAATCCATCTTTAAATCTCTGAACCCTCCCCCCCTCATGATCAACTGCAATCAATAACTCAGGGTTTCGAAGCGCATGGATTTCAGTTGTTAATTCACTGAGCTGCTTCTGACTCTCAAAGTTTCTTGAGAATAAAATGATGCCACCTACTAGTGGATTTAATAAGCGTTCACGGTCTGTGGCTGATAAAGAAAATCCAGCAATATCAATCATGACGGGACCTAATAACATCTTTGACATCATTTCTCCAGAACTACAAAAGCACAAGCATACTTTTTCTCATCAGTAATCGTCAAATGATGGTTAATAATCTTAAATTGATTGAGCAATATTTGCAGATCTCTGTTAAATACGAAGAAAGGCTTACCTTGAGTATCATGCAATATACTAATTGCTTTTAGGGTTACCGGATACCTAAATCCAGTGCCTAGTGACTTTACAAACGCCTCCTTTGCAGCAAATCTATTCGCAACAAAAGAAACTTTCTTTGAAGAACTTAAATAAAGCTCAAACTCATTATTCGTTAAAATTTTTCTAACAAATCGATCTTGAAATCTATCTATTAATAGTTTCACACGATCTGATTGAACTAAATCAATTCCGATTCCAAAAATCATTAGCAGCTCTTCATTAGCAACAAATATTTTTTTACTGCTGCATCAAGTCCCAAAACCAGTGCATCTGCGATCAGCGCATGGCCAATTGACACCTCTTGCACATTCTCAACAGTATTTAAAAATTTAAATAAATTAATTAAGTTAAGATCATGTCCAGCATTAATCAAAACTCCTGATGATTGTGCAACTGAAGCCGATTCAACATATTTACTCAAAACTGCCGACTCTAAGTCAGTGGCGAAAGCCTTAGCGTAGGGTTCGGTATAGAGCTCAATACGATCTATACCTAAAGACACTGCAAGCTCAATAGCTTCGGGATCAGGATCCATAAACAAACTAACTCGAATACCTAATTTTTTCAATTCATTAATAACGGGTATAAGCCTTGTCGCATCTTTATTAATATCCCAGCCATGATCAGAAGTCCAAGCATTTGGACTATCTGGAACCAAGGTACATTGACTGGGCAACACATTTCTAGCCAAATCCAGCAAAGGTTTCTCAAACGGGTTGCCTTCAATATTAAATTCAATATTTTTCCATGAATTTAATAACTTGGATATTTCGTATACATCGCTGTTACGTATATGCCTTTGATCAGGTCTAGGGTGTACAGTAATACCATGAGCACCAGCTTCCAATGCAATCTCAACCGATTGCAATACGCTGGGTATACCAATATCTCTCGCATTCCTGAGTAATGCAATTTTATTTACATTCACACTTAAATGGGTCATGTTTATAAAAATATGAATAATTTGAGTTTGTTAAATTTTCTGTAAATCTCTTAACAATTGACGCGTGTGTAGAACCTGATCACCTAAACAATGATTAATTAAACTTCTCATGAGTAACTTACTTTGCAAAAGAGTTAAACTGTCTTCATATCTACCCTCTGATATGTCAATCAGCGTTTGACCAATAAGTTCTACTCCTTGTGCACCCTCATCCTTCCGGGAGATGACGGGTCCTCTATCAATAATATAACGATAATTCAGATTCGGGATAATTGCCTCACCTGTAAGCACATCTTTTTCGAGAGAAAGACCGTAGCCCAACTCTTTTAACAGAATAAATTCAAAATTTCGAAGTATTGACTCAAAATCTATGGCTATTGGCAATTGATGCAATGCCCATGCATACGCATCAAAAAGTTTAACGTATGGATCTTCTTTTGGTAGCAGCTTTAACAACAGTTCATTTAAATAAAATCCACATATCAAACTAGGACCTTGTAGCATCTCATACCCACCCAGCCACTCTACTTTATTTAGAATTTTTAAATCTGACTTGCCAGACCACGTAATATTTAACGGCTGAAAAGCCATTAGCGCACCTCGCAAACTTGACTTTGGTCTCCTTGCCCCTTTGGCAATCAGTGACATTCGCCCGCAATCTTTAGAGTAAATTTCAACAATAAGACTAGTTTCTCTATAAGGATAAGTATGGAGCAAATAAGATAAATTTACATCGACTGAACCTAGATTATTCATTTAGATTACTTTAATAAGATTTATTCTATGCCAGTGCGCCTTAAAATTGCATTATCATCTGCCCAGCCAGACTTAACCTTCACCCAAACCTCTAAAAAAACTTTCCCGCCGTATAGCTTCTCCATGTCTAACCTAGCCTGGGTAGCAATTTGCTTGAGTTTTTCTCCACCTTTACCTATGACTATTCCCTTTTGTCCCAACTTGTCAACAATTACGCAAGCGTTAATTCTACGCAGAGCGCCATCTATTTCAAATTTTTCAATTTCTACAGCAGTTGAATAAGGAAGTTCTTCACCTAATAATCGAAATAACTTCTCACGAATCAACTCTGCAGCAAGCGTACGTTCACTAGCCGTTGTAACCTCATCTTCACCATACAATTGATCTCTTTCGGGTAAAAAGGGTTTAATCGCTGGCAATATAACAGGTAATCCATTTCCATTTTTAGCTGATACCGGTATTATCGCTGCAGGTTTAATCAACATTTCCATCTCCTGCATAAAAGGCAAAACTTGATTAACGTTATCTAAACAATCAATTTTATTGACAATCAAAATCACCGGCGAACAACTCTGTAACAAACTTAAAATAACTTTATCCTCTGCAGTAAATTGCATAGCCTCAACAACCCACATGATCACGTCAACATCCGCAACACTGCGCTTAACACTACGATTCATCAGCTGATTTAACGTTCCGCCATAACGATTTTGGTAACCGGGTGTGTCTACAAATATGTATTGGATATCTTTTTCGGTCACAATTCCCAATATGCGTTGACGAGTTGTTTGGGGGCGTTTTGAAGTAATGCTAATCTTCTGACCTACAATTTTATTTAGCAAGGAAGACTTGCCAACATTAGGTCTTCCAACAATGGCAATATATCCAGATTGGTATGTTTTTTTATCCATTATGAATGCGCCAATAGCCATGCTTTATTTGCAGCCTCTTGCTCAGCTGCACGACGACTCACACCTTCCCCCTCAGTGTATATCTGCATTGACTCTATCGAACACTTCACAATAAACGTTTGTGCGTGTGCCTGCCCTCTTGTTGCAATTAATGTATAACTTGGCAATGCCATTGCTTTACTTTGCATATACTCCTGTAATAACGTTTTAGGGTCTTTAGCAGACACATTAGGATCAACTTGATTTAAAGCACTTTCAAACAACTGACCAACTACAGCACATACGTTTTGAAAGCTACTGTCTAAAAAAATAGCACCAATAATTGCCTCAACAGTATCTGCAAGAATAGAAGGCTTTTGTGAACCACCACTCTTGCGCTCCCCCTCACCTAAGGCAACAAATTCACCCAAATTTAGTTTTTGTGCAACAGCTAATAATGATGACTGATTAACTAGATTAGCTCTTAACCTCGACAACTCACCCTCATTCAATTGCGGGAACTTTCGATATAATTCAAATGCAACAACACAATTAACTAAACTATCACCTAAAAATTCTAAACGCTCATTATGATCAGTTGAATAAGATCTGTGAGTTAACGCTTGACGCAACAATTCTAATCGAATAAATCGATGTCCAATTCTGTTGCATATCTCTATTTCATTGCTTGTCATTAATTAGATTTTTTAATTTTGATTCTTAAAAATGAATATCAAATTGCTAAGGGAGTATTCTTCATCGACCAAAGGTATACACATATTTACCAGATTCAAAATTCTTCGAACTAGGATTGAAGTCAATACAAATACTTATATTTGAATAAAATGGGACCTTAACAGAATATGTTGCGTTAATAACATAGCTAGAACCCTCTTCTTTAATCTCTATGTTCTCAAATTCAATTGACCTCAAACTAGTATTATCCAGATCTGCTTCTTTTCTAAAAATCTCATGGAATTTTTTCGAATCTAATTTTCGAACTGATAAATCACGAGCCATTTTTTCAAAAATTCTCTCAACACGAGTATTTTGAAAAAATGGAGCACCAATTCTTATGCCGTATATCACCAGAAAAACTACAATCAACATAAAGAAAATAAAACTAACCAGTCCAAATCCATTCAATATTCTCACACTACCCCCTTACTTGATAGTCAAACCAACTCTTTGAAAATTATCAAAATTCCACCAGATCAGAAATGCTTTCCCAACAATGTTCTGATCTGGGACAAAACCCCAATAACGACTATCACTACTACTATCCCTATTATCGCCCATCATAAAATAATGGTTTGGAGGAACCTTGCAATGAAAGCCCGAATTTGAGTATTCACAAAACTCCCTATAGAGAAAGCTTTTAACACCATTGAGCTGAACCGGCGGAACATCAGACTGAATTAATAGTAAATGCTTAGTAAAACCTAACTGCTCTTCAAACTTCTGTGCCGAAACAAAATTCAAGTTGCTTTCAACGTAATTGAAATCCCCATCTCTGACCATAGACACTATTTGACCATTTATAGTTAACCGCTTATCTTTATAAACAATATCATCACCAGGAACACCGATAACCCGTTTTATGTAATCCAAATTTGGATCTTCTGGATATCTAAATACCATCACGTCGCCATTTACTGGGTTATTAATTGGTACAATTAACTTATTAAAAACAGGCAACCTAATGCCGTAAGTAAATTTATTTACTAATATAAAATCTCCAACCAATAGGGTTGGAAGCATTGAACCAGAGGGGATTTTAAAAGGTTCAACAAGAAAAGATCTTAATGAAAAAACCACAAGTATCACCGGAAAAAAACTAACCGGAAACTCTATCCACCAAGGCTGCGGATGACCCAGCCCTCTTCTTTTTTTGAAATATATAGATTCAGCCAGGCTAATAAGACCGGTAAATACTAATGCTGATAATAAAAATAATGGAAAGTTCAAATGAACACCTTTTAATTTTTAACTTGCAATATGGCTAAAAACGCTTCCTGTGGGATCTCTACAGTACCCACTTGTTTCATACGCTTCTTTCCTGCTTTTTGTTTTTCGAGGAGCTTCTTCTTTCTGGTAATATCACCACCATAGCATTTTGCTAGGACATTTTTGCGCATCGCTTTAACTGTCTCTCTGGCAATTACATGCGCACCAATCGCAGCCTGTATCGCTATGTCAAACATTTGGCGCGGTATTAACTGGCGCATACGACTAGCAACATCACGACCTCTAAATTGAGCATTATCGTTATGAACAATCAAAGATAATGCATCAACCTTATCACCATTAATTAATATATCTAGTCTAACTAAATTTCCAGTTCTATACTCTAGGAAATCATAATCTAATGAAGCATACCCTCTAGATACAGACTTTAAACGATCAAAAAAGTCCATCACCACTTCATTTAACGGTAACTCATAGGTCAACATGACTTGCCGACCTAAGTATTGAATGTTACGTTGAACTCCTCGCTTTTCAGTACATAAAGAAATAATCGAACCCACATAATCACTTGGTACTAATATTGAGGCCGTGATAATCGGCTCTTTTATTTCAGCAATCTTACTTACATCAGGTAGTCTTGAAGGATTCTCGATTTCCTGGACTAGGCCATCTCTTGTGACAACTTGGTAAACAACTGTAGGCGCTGTAGTAATCAAGGACATATTATATTCACGCTCAAGGCGCTCTTGAACGATATCCATGTGCAACAATCCAAGAAATCCACATCTGAATCCGAAGCCTAGGGCCTGAGAGGATTCAGGCTCAAATTTCAATGAGGCATCATTAAGGTGCAATTTCTCTAAAGCATCTCTTAGAGACTCATACTCATTTGATTCGACTGGGTATAGACCAGCAAAAACTTGAGGCTTGATTTCTTTAAATCCAGGCAAAGGCTCGGTGGCTGGGTTACTTAATAGGGTTAATGTATCGCCAACTTTGGCAGCTTTAAGCTCTTTAATGCCTGCGATAACAAATCCAACCTCTCCAGCAGAAAGCTTCTTGCGTTGCTGAGACTTTGGAGTAAAAACACCAACTTGCTCGCATGAATAATTACCACCACCAGACATCATTAAAAAACGATCTTTCGGCTGAAGCACGCCATCAAATACCCGCACTAACATTACAACGCCAACATAATTATCAAACCAAGAGTCAATGATTAACGCTTTAAGGGGAGCGTCTTCTCTGCCCTTAGGCGGGGGGATTTCCTTGACGATTGCCTCAAGTACTTCAGTAATCCCTATACCACTCTTAGCACTAACGCGCACCGCATCTTTTGCCGGAATGCCAATAATATCTTCAATTTCATCAGCAACCCTTTCTGGTTCGGCCTGAGGTAAATCTATTTTATTTAACACCGGAACAACTTCCACACCCTGCTCAATCGCCGTATAACAATTAGCAACTGTCTGCGCTTCTACACCTTGCGAAGCATCAACTACTAATAACGCACCCTCACAAGCAGCTAAAGATCTAGAAACCTCATAAGAAAAGTCAACATGCCCTGGTGTGTCTATTAAATTTAATTGATAAATTTCACCATCCAAAGCCTTGTAACTTAACGCTGCTGTTTGCGCCTTTATTGTTATTCCACGCTCACGCTCTAAATCCATAGAATCTAAAACCTGAGACTCCATCTCGCGCTCAGATAATCCACCACAGAATTGTATAAAGCGATCAGCAAGAGTCGACTTACCATGGTCAATATGGGCAATAATTGAAAAATTACGTATTTTTTGCATCTGATAGCCATCTATACAAACAATTATTTCGCATATGCTACTGGACTTTCGGGTTTTTCAAGAGCTTCAAATTACCATCAACCTAACAATGAAAATCAAAGGGGCGCCCAAGGTCAACTTGAACGCCCCTAATACCTATTTTTGTATTTTATCTTAATTTAGTTAAATATTCAGTAACTAACGGCTTGTCTAAATAATAATGGCACAACTCAAAATCTCCATGTTTTAACACTGGAACAAGCTCACCATAAAGTGTCTCTAAATCCGGTGCCAAATCAACATCTATTAATCTAACTTCGAACAGGTATGTCATTTGCAAGTCTTTTAATTGCTCGTACATATCTTCGCACAAATGACACCAAGTTCTGGTATATAAATCAAATAAAGGCCGCAGCTCCCCATTCAAATGACAGCTCAATTTAGCCGCCTGCATCAATTCTAAAGGAAACGTAGAGAGAGTTATTTGCTCTACGAATGAGAAGCGCAACAATTTGTCCTTTTTCGAAGCTAGACATTAGCTGCTTAAACTGTTCAACATTCTTTACATTCTGATTATTAACAGCTTGAATCACATCTCCACGACGAATCCCAGCCCTTGATGCGGCACCTTGTGCACTAACAACAAAAATACCGTCTTCAACTTTAAGCTCTTTACGTTGCACATCGGTCAAGTCAGATAAACTCATACCGAATTGTGAAACTGTTGGTGCTGCAGGCTTGCCACCTCGCCCCATTCGAACTGGTTTCTCATCAGCGAGCTCTGTAACAATTACTGAAATTTCACGTAAACCCTTATTTCTCCAAACCTGAACCTGAACTTTATTACCTGGCTTTGTAGAACCAACGATTCTAGGTAAATCCTCGGATGAGTTAACAAGCTTTCCATCAAATCGCAAAATTACATCACCTGGCTCTATACCAGACTTTTCTGCAGGACCACCTTTTTCCACGGAGTTCACCAATGCACCTTGAGACTTGGCCAAACCAAATCCATCTGCAAGCTCTTTAGTTAACGGCTGAATAACCACTCCAATACGGCCTCGAATCACTTTACCGACATTTCGTAATTGAAGAACAATTTCATTAGCAACATCAATTGGAATTGCGAAAGATAAACCCATAAAACCACCGGTACGACTGTATATCTGTGAATTAATTCCGATAACCTCACCCTTTAAATTAAACAATGGACCGCCAGAGTTTCCGGGATTAACTGCAACGTCTGTTTGAATAAATGGAACAAAGTTCTCTTGCGGTAGTGATCGCCCTTTAGCACTTACAATCCCTGCCGTAACTGTGTTATCAAAACCAAATGGCGAGCCAATAGCTACAACCCATTCACCCACCCTAAGCTTATTGACATCACCAAATTTAACTGTTGGCAATGAAGTCGCTTCTATTTTTAGTAATGCAATATCGGTTCTACGATCGACACCGATCACTTTAGCTTTAAATTCACGCTTATCTAATAAACGTACAACCACCTCCTCTGCCGAATCAATGACATGGGCATTAGTCATAATATAACCATCACCACTGATAATAAATCCAGAGCCTAGTGATTGAGTCGGAAAGTCTCTGGGGGATGGCGAAGGAGTTTGATTCGGATTAGGGTTTGGTATAAATCGCTTAAAAAAATCATATAATGGATCATTCTCATCCATTTGCGGCAATTGCTGAGACAATCCACTTCTAGATGCGGTTTGAGTAGTGCTAATGTTCACAACAGCTGCCCCCTGCTTCTCAACCAGATCAACAAAATCCGGTAGCTGCGCAAATGAAACTAAGGGTAATAACATGAAAATGAATGAAATAAAATATCTGTACATTCCCAAACCTTTTTGTTTTAAGTTACAAATAAATACAATTACAACTAAAATAATTTCTTACAATTATTTAATTCTAGCGTTGAAAAATTAAATTAACAATATAAGCAACCCCGAAAAAAATCCTTAGCAGGGTAACCCTAACAAACTGCCAATACATGCCACAAAAAGTGCTCAGTAATTAAGTGACTAAAAAATTTCATCGATATGATTAGCTTCCAAATAAGTGATAGCATAACTCATAAAAGAAGCCATTTTGACCAAAAATACTTTTAAAAACAAGGAATAAGAGAAATGTCTAATTTAGATAATCAAGCATTTTGGATGCCATTTTCATCTAATCAGGCTTTCAAAGAAAACCCTAGAATGCTTGTCTCGGCCAAAGATATGCATTACATCACAGATAACGGACAAAATCTGTTAGATGCTACTTCAGGCCTGTGGTGCGTAAATGCAGGACATTGTCGCCCCAAAATTGTTGAAGCTATACAGCGGCAAGCTAATTTAATGGATTACAGCCCGGCATTTCAAATGGGTCACAAAGATGCCTTTACGTTGGCAAATAGAATTACCAATCTGGCCCCAGGTAACTTAAATCACGCTTTTTTCTGCAACTCAGGATCTGAAGGCGTAGACACGTCATTGAAAATTGCACTAGCCTACCATCGCGCAACTGGAGAAAGCTCACGAACTGTATTTATTGGCCGCGAACGAGGATATCACGGCGCTGGTTTTGGAGGTATCTCAGTAGGTGGTATAACGACGAATAGAAAAGCTTTTGGTAGCATGTTACCTAGAGTTGATCACTTACCAGATACCCACAATATTCAACACAACTCTTTTAGTCGAGGTCAACCTAAATGGGGCGCAGAGTTAGCAGATGAACTTGAAAAACGGATCATCTCTTTACATGACGCGAGCAATATTGCAGCAGTCATTGTTGAGCCTCTAGCTGGTTCAACTGGCGTCTTGGTCCCACCTATTGGATATCTAGAAAAACTCCGCCAAATTTGCGACAAGTATAAATTATTACTGATTTTTGATGAGGTCATCACTGGTTTTGGGCGAACAGGACCTTGCTTTGCTGCAGACGCCGTTGGCGTCGTTCCAGACATGATGATCATAGCCAAGGGATTAACGAATGGCGCCGTACCTATGGGCGCCGTACTTACACGACAAGACATATACGAGACCATAGTCAATAATTCCACTCCAGATACAATAGAATTTTTTCATGGTTATACCTATTCTGGCCATCCTCTGGCTACTGCTGCAGCACTAGCGACCTTAGATACATATGAAGAGGAAGGTCTATTTACGAGAAGCCAAGAAATGTCCCCTTATTTTGAAGAGGCAATTCACAGTCTAAGAGAATTCCCTAATGTAATCGATATTCGAAATATGGGAATGGTTGCAGGAATTGAGCTTGAGCCCAAAGTAAGCTCAAATACTACATTAGCCTACAAAGCTTTTTTAAAATGTTATGACAAAGGGCTTCTAATTAGAACTACTGGCAACACCATTGCATTATCTCCACCGTTGATTATTACCAAATCACAAATTGACGAAATAGTTGAAATATTAGGGTCTGCACTAATTGAAATTGATCAGTAAATATATTAATGCATAAAATTAAAAACTATTTAAAATCATGAAAGCACATAAAAATAAAATACTTATTTTGCTAATTGGTATTTTACTGCTAACAGTCTTAATTTATCACGCCTTTCATAACTATATGCTACCAGAGTTCTTTATTAACTTTTCCAACCAATTACTTTGCTAAAAACTAAGGAGTCGTTACACAGCATCAAAATAACTTATGCTGGCTTTCTGTCGCAAGTATTGTATTAGCAATTACCATTGCAACAGTTACAGGCCCCACACCACCTGGCACTGGTGTAATCCATTTCGCAATCTCCTGGACATTATTATAGTCGACGTCACCACAAAGCTGCCCATTCGCTAACCTATTAATGCCAATATCAATTACTGCAGCACCAGGCTTAACCATTGAAGCCATTACAATGCCAGGCTTACCTACAGCCGAAAGTACAATATCAGCATTTTTCAAAAATTCAGATAAGTTTCTAGTCTTAGAGTGACATATTGTCACAGTAGCATCATGACTTAACAACATTAACGCCAATGGTTTACCAACAATAGAACTTCTACCAAGAACTACTGCATGTTGACCACTTAGAGGAATCTTTGACCGAAGTATCATTTCCAAGCATGCGGATGGCGTGCAAGGTGCAATTATAGGATACCCATTTAACAAAGCACCTAAATTTGTCCAATTAAACCCATCCACATCTTTTAATCGTGAGATTCTTTGTAAAACATTGGCTTCATTAATATGCCGAGGCAAAGGCAACTGTACTAAAATGCCATGAACAGAGACATCATCATTTAATTGATCAATAAGGGCAAGCAACTCCCCTTCGCTAGTTGATTTCGGCATACGCTTATCAAAAGTACTAATGCCAACTTCCTTGCATGCCCGCTCTTTACTATTTACATACACAGTAGAGGCGGGATCATCCCCCACCAAAACAACTGCTAAACCAGGCCTACAACCTTGCAAAATTAATAAATCAACTTTTAACTTTGATTCAATTAATATTTCTTTGGCAATCGCCTTGCCATCGATAATTGTTGCACTCATCTTTATTTGATCACTTTACGCAAACTAAATTTTCAAGGTTAACGTACTATTTAACAACAGGCACTTTAACATTTGAATTAGTATTACGATCTAAAATTTGAAAAAAAACTTCATCTCTACGTATCATACCCAACTCGCTTCTTGCTCTTTCCTCTAGAGCGTCCAAACCTTTTTTCAAATCACTAACTTCGGCATCCATTGCCGTATTTCTAGCCTTCAAACGATCATTAGTTCCGCTGCGCATGACAATTTGCTGCTCTATATCCCATAATCTTAATACGCCGCCTTTACCTAACCACAAAGGGTATTGCAATAGTAAAACCAAAATAAACACAGCTATATTGAGCACTCTCATAACACTAGACTTTATTGACTTTACAATTTCTTAAATAATTAAATGCAGATTTACCAGGGTAATGAGCTGTTACGCCCATTTCTTCCTCAATACGTAATAATTGATTGTATTTTGCCAATCGATCACTACGTGAAAGTGAACCTGTTTTAATTTGCATCGCATTGGTAGCAACAGCAATATCCGCAATAATCGTATCCTCAGTCTCACCAGATCTATGAGAAATGACAGATGAATAGCGATAGCGCTTTGCCAAATCTATTGCAGCCAAAGTTTCAGTTAACGTGCCAATTTGATTTACTTTAATTAAGATTGAGTTGGCAATACCAAGATCAATACCTTTTTGCAAATACTTTGTATTAGTTACAAACAGATCATCACCTACTAATTGAACTTTATCACCCAGCCGATCCGTCAACAACTTCCAACCATCCCAGTCATTTTCAGACATTCCATCTTCAATACTAATAATTGGATACTTACCAACCCAACTATCCAAATAATCAACAAACTCAGCAGCCGACAAACTCAATCCTTCAGATGAGAGTTGATACCTTCCATCCTTATAGAACTCACTGCTTGCACAGTCTAAAGCGATTGCAACATCAACTGCAGGCTTATAACCAGCGAGAGTAATTGCTTCCATAATCATCTTAATAGCCTCTTCATGGCTAGACAATTTAGGAGCAAAGCCGCCCTCATCACCCACTGCCGTCGCTAAACCACGCTCACTTAAAATCATTTTTAAAGCTTGAAATATCTCTGCACCGCATCTTAGAGCATCCCTAAATGACGAAATGCCAACAGGCATAATCATAAACTCTTGCATATCCAAACCATTATTCGCGTGCGCACCACCATTTATTACATTCATCATTGGGACAGGCAATGACATTGGTCCTGCACCACCAATATAACGATACAACGGAATATTTAAATCCTCTGCAGCTGCGCGTGCTACGGCCATAGAAACCGCAAGCATCGCATTTGCACCCAGTCGTGACTTATTATCAGTACCATCTAATTCAATCATTATACGATCAATTAAAGCTTGATCAGTCACATCTAATCCTAACAATGCATTACATATTTCATTATTTACAAACCCAACGGCTTTCATCACACCTTTACCACCATACCTCGTAGTATCACCGTCTCTTAGTTCAATTGCCTCTCGACTCCCAGTAGAGGCTCCGGATGGGACTGTTGCCCTACCCATAATTCCAGACTCCAAGTATATATCAGCTTCGACTGTAGGATTACCTCTAGAGTCAAGCACTTCACGACCAATAATATTAACAATAGCACTCATACAATATTCCTTAAAACCAGATTAATTTAATATTTCATCTTCTAAGAAAGTGTTGGATTTAACAACGCGATCTAATTCAATTAAAGTTTTTAACAATGGCTTCATTTTACTTAATGGCCAAGCATTAGGGCCATCAGATAATGCATTGTCAGGCTGCGGATGAGTTTCCATAAACAATCCTGATATGCCGCTAGCTACTGCTGCTCTTGCTAAGACGGGGACAAACTCTCTTTGCCCTCCACTAGACTTACCAAGACCACCAGGTAATTGTACTGAATGTGTCGCATCAAAAACAACAGGGCACCCTGTTTTTCTCATAATCGATAAAGAACGCATATCAGATACTAAATTATTATAACCAAATGATGCACCACGTTCGCAAACCATGATCTCTCCAACACCCTGAATAGACCTAGCTTTTTCAACAACGTTAATCATATCGTTAGGAGCTAAGAATTGACCTTTTTTAATATTAACTGGCTTACCGGCAGCTGCAACGGCAGCAATAAAGTCAGTTTGCCTACACAAGAAGGCTGGAGTTTGCAAAACATCGACAACTCCAGCAACTTGATCAATCTCATCTATTGCATGCACATCTGTCAACACTGGTAAATTTAATGTCTTGGAAATATCCGCCAATATCTCCAACCCTTTATCCATTCCCAAACCACGATAAGATTGAATTGAGCTTCTATTGGCTTTGTCGTATGAGGATTTGTAAATTAAATGAATGTTCAAAGCAGCGCAGATATTTTTAAGCTCTCCTGCAGTATCCATTGCAATATTACGCGACTCAATAACACATGTGCCCGCGATCAAGAAAAATGGTTTATCAATTCCAATATCAAATCCACATAAGTTCATCTATTTAACCTCTTATAAAATAGTGGATTCATTCAAAAATATTGAATGAAGGTATAGCAGTAAAAAAAATTATTTTGAGTTACTTAAAGCAGCTCGAATAAAAGCATTAAATAATGGATGGCCAACACGCGGTGTAGAAGTAAACTCCGGATGAAATTGACAAGCTACAAACCAAGGATGCGTAGAAATCTCAATCATCTCACATAGCTCACTATTGACCGATCGACCACTCACTACAAGTCCAGAGTCTTGCAAGCGAGATAAGTAATGATTATTAACTTCATATCTGTGACGATGCCGTTCAGTAATGACATTTGCAGCATAAAATTGATTTGCAAGTGAGCCCGGCTTTAAATTGCACTCCTGACCACCCAAACGCATAGTACCGCCAAGGTCAGAGGAAGCGTCTCTGCGCTCTATCTTACCGTCCCTATCCTGCCACTCAGTAATCAACGCAACAACTGGATGAGGCGTATCAGCATCAAACTCCGTACTATGCGCACCATCTAGGCCACAGACATTTCTTGAGTATTCAATAACTGCTAATTGCATGCCTAAACAAATACCTAAATAGGGGACTTTATTTTCACGCGCATAACGAATTGCTGAAATCTTACCTTCTACACCACGCTTACCAAAACCTCCGGGGACAAGAATAGCATCCATATCAAGCAAACAATCCACACCATTTTTTTCAATATTTTCTGAATCAAAATAATGAATAGCAGGTCGAGTGTACGTATGTATACCTGCATGAATAAGCGCTTCAGACAATGACTTATACGACTCAATAAGGTCAACATATTTACCAACAATAGCAATATTGACAGACTGAAGGGGATTTTCAAGTGCAGAAACGACTTTGGTCCAAGCAGAAAGATCAGCAGGTTTTGGAGTCAGTTTTAATTTATCACAAACTATTTCATCCAAATGTTGCTCATGAAGCATGCTAGGGATTTTATATATACTATCTACATCAACAGCCGATATAACTGCATTTACAGCAACGTTTGTAAACAATGCAATTTTTTTGCGTTCCTGCTCTGGCAATGGCCTATCAGCTCGACATAATAAAACATCAGGCTGAATACCTATTTCTCGTAGCTCCTTTACAGAATGCTGGGTAGGCTTAGTTTTAATTTCACCTGCTGATGCAATAAACGGCACCAATGTTAAATGGATAAAGCAAGCATTATCTCTACCAACCTCGATAGCCATTTGCCTTATTGCCTCAAGAAATGGCAGTGACTCGATGTCACCTACAGTGCCGCCAACTTCAATTAATACAACTTCAGAATCACCTGCACCCTTCCTAATAAATAATTTTATTTCGTCAGTAATATGAGGAATAACCTGAACCGTGCCACCCAGATATTCACCTCTACGTTCCTTTTTAATCACACTTTCATAAATCTGCCCGGTGGTAAAGTTATTTCTCTTTCCCATCCGAGCTGAAATAAATCTCTCATAATGCCCCAAATCCAAGTCTGTCTCAGCACCGTCTTCCGTGACAAATACCTCACCATGCTGAAAGGGGCTCATTGTCCCTGGATCTACATTGATATAAGGATCAAGTTTTATCATAGTAACGCGAATTCCACGCGACTCTAGAATTGCCGCTAAAGACGCTGCAGCAATCCCTTTTCCTAAAGATGAGACAACACCCCCAGTTACAAAAATAAATTTAGTCATATTTGTAGCTCATTAAATATGTATCCCATCTTGAAATGTAGACTGATTCAGAAATTAGCTCATATTTTAATATAATGAAATTAAATATTAAACATTACTAAAGCGTATATTTTACAGAATACTTTGATTTCTTAACAGGTAAATTACTAGTCTGTAGGGTTTAGGCTAAACAACATAAAGCTTTTAATCATACAATCTAAATGCTTAAGTGCTATCGAGCTTAGGCAGCTATCTGTCTGAGGCGCTCATAGAGGCAAATAGCTGCAGTCGCAGCGACATTTAAAGACTCAATCTCTCCAGACAACGGGATAGAGACCAACTCATGACACAAATCTAAGACGGGCTTGGAAACTCCTGCTCCCTCATTGCCGAAAACCAAGGCCAAGTTTCCAGAGAAATCAGCCTCAAAAATTGTCTTAGGAGCATGGCATACGGTACCGATAACTTTCCCTTGATATGAGTTTGATAGCTCAGAAAAATCTACATCTTCAACAATTCCCAAAGAAAAATGCGCTCCCATTCCTGCCCTTAAAACTTTCGGGGACCAAGCAGCAACTGAATTTTTTGACAAGTATGCAATATCGATTCCAGTAGCTGCAGCACTTCTTAAAATGGATCCCAGATTTCCAGGATCTTGAATCCCATCTAACCAAATAGAATTAGAGCATTCCAAAGTAGGATCTATTGAAGGAATGGATATAATTGCTAAAATTCCAGTTGGCGTTGTTGTCGATGATAGTTTTTTAAATAATGAATTAGTCAAAATAATAATTAAATTTTTTGGAAGCCTCTGTGCTATTTCTTGGATTTCAGTTCGGTGAAAATAATCAGCATTAACTAAGATCATCTTAGGCAAGCCAACATTTTTCAAATAACCATCTATCAAATGAATTCCATCAAGCAAAGTCAGCCCCGTGCGTGCTCTACTTTTATTGGAGCGCACCAAATTTAATATTTCTTTAAATTTTACATTCTCAGCAGATGAAATTATTTTCATTTTTTATTATTCATATCTAACGGTTTTTCGTTAAATTTTTATAATTATCAAACATTAAGTTCGATTAAATTTTTTACTGGCTTAAAACTACGTCTGTGGCTTGATGTTAATCCAAACAATTGCAACATATTCAAATGTTTAATAGTCCCATACCCCTTGTGTTCATTAAAAGCATATTCTGGAAACTGATTATGCAAATCAATCATCCAAGCATCTCTTGCCACTTTCGCCAAAATTGATGCAGCAGAAATAGCTGCAATCTTAGCGTCGCCTCCAATGATTGTCTCGCATTCCATGTGAATTTTAGGGGCGTGAATACCATCAATCAAAACTTTTGTAGGAACAGGTCTTAATGTTAAAACAGCTCTTTTCATGGCTAACAGACTCGCTTGGAGAATATTCAATTTATCAATTTCTTGCACGCTTGCACTAGCAATTGACCATGCTACTGCTTTTAACTTTATCTCAGAAAAAAGAATCTCACGCCTTTTTTTATTTATTTTTTTTGAATCAGCAAGGCCATGTATATTAATTGCATCACCAAGAATCACAGCTGCAGCAAACACTGGACCAGCTAAAGGTCCACGGCCAGCCTCATCAACCCCACAAATCATGGTTTAGTCTCAAATTCAGCTTCTAATAACGAAATTATCGCCATTGCTGCACGTTCAGAAGCATGCAACTCTCCTCGCAATTGTTGCGATATTACAATTAATTCATTTTTAATTTTCTCTAACTGTTTAGGATCATTCAACAAATCAATAATAACTTTTGATAAGTTCAATGGCGTAGCCTGGTTCTGCAATAATTCCGGGACTAAAAATTTTTTAGCAAGGATATTCGGAAGTCCAACCCAAGGTTGATAAGCCAGAAATTTCATGAGGCGATAACTTAGCATTGGCATTCGGTAAGCTATAACCATGGGTCTACCGATTAAGGTTGCCTCTAAGGTCGCAGTGCCAGAGGCCAACAGTATAAGATCTGAAGCAATCATTGCATTATGGCTGTTACCCAGGAAACAGTGAATATGTATATTATTATTTACATTGAGCCCAAGAATAGAGTGAAAAAAATCATACGTTTGCTGAGTCGCTAATGGCACCAGGAAATGAGTATTTTTAAAAGCGCTGGAGATCATATAAGCAGTTTTAATAAAAACCTCTCCCAGCGCTGATAATTCACTCATACGACTTCCAGGCATCAATGTAATTACAATTGCTGTTGTAGTGACATTGAATTCTTTACGAGCGTCAGCCTGAGACGATTCAATCGGTAAAAGATCAGCTAGGGGGTGACCAACATAAGTTGCAGGTAAGTTTTTATTTTTATAAATTTCTTCCTCAAAGGGAAAAACGGTAAGCATTAATGACACAGACTCGATAATTTTATTAATGCGATATCCACGCCAAGCCCAAATAGATGGACTTATATAATGTACAGTAGGAATTCCGGACTTTTTAAGTTGATATTCAAGCCCTAAATTAAAGTCGGGCGCATCAACACCAATAAAAACCTTAGGACGCTCAACTAGAAAGTAACGAAGAAGGGAGCGGCGAATTTTTAAAATTCTTAATAGGTGAAAAAGAACTTCAACAATACCTCTTACGGATAAGGCGTCAATTGGAAATAATGACTGAACACCAGCTGCAATCATTTTTGGTCCGCCTATACCAACAAACCGAACATTTGGAATTCTACTTTTCAGAGCTAAGATCAATTCTGCCCCAAGCAAATCTCCAGATGGCTCCCCAGCCACTATTCCTATTAATATCTCTTTATTTTTTGGTGTGGTTAACACAAAAATCAGCGAATCACACCGCGACCTGATATAGACAAGAAGTCAGAAAGCGCCTTTAATTCTGGATGATTAACAGCTTGCTGATTAATAATGGTTTTAGCTTCTTCAAAGGAATGTCCAGATTTATAAAGTGTTTTATAGGCGCGTTTAATTTCAAGTATCGCATCTTTTGAAAAACCCCTTCTCTTCAACCCCTCACTATTAATTCCATGCGGCTTAGCTTTTTCCCCAGACGCCATCACGTAAGGGGGCAAATCTTGCAACAGAATTGTACCTATTGCTGTGATGCTATGCGCCCCAATTCTACAAAACTGATGAGCGCCAGTATAACCACCCAAAATTGCGAAATCCTCAACTTTAACATGGCCAGCTAATTGAGCATTGTTGGCAAAGATTACATTGTTTCCCACAATGCAATCGTGCGCAATATGTACATAAGCCATGATCCAATTATGATTGCCAACTTTTGTGACCCCAGCATCTTGCACAGTACCTCTATTTAATGTGCAGAACTCTCTTATCGTATTGTCATCACCAATTTCTAGGGTTGTTGGCTCATTTTTGTATTTCTTATCTTGAGGCTCATCTCCTATTGAGGAGAATTGAAATATTTTATTACGAGAACCAATGGTAGTGTGCTGACCAATAAATACATGCGGACCTATTTTCGTGGAAGCACCAATTTTAACTTGGCCTTGAATCACACAATAAGCACCGACCTCAACATCCGCAGATAGCTCAGCACTGGGATCAATAATAGCTGTAGGATGAATCAACATATTTATAACTAAGCTGGAATATCACGAGCAGTACACATCAATTCAGCTTCTGCAACCAAAAAATCATCAACATAAGCTGCGGCCTGAAATTTCCATATGCCTCTTATTCGCCTCGTTAGGCTTACTTTCAGCTGCAAGGCATCACCTGGTGTAACTGGTCGTTTAAATCGGGCATTATCTATTCCGACAAAATACACAATTGAGTTTTCATCAATTTCACCACCAACTGTAACAAAAGATAGAATTGCAGCAGCTTGAGCCATTGCCTCTATGACTAGAACACCTGGCATTACAGGATGCTTGGGGAAGTGCCCAGTAAAAAAAGGCTCATTGATAGTCACATTTTTAAGCGCACAGATTTGATTGCCTGGCTCATAAGAAAGAACACGGTCAATCAAAAGAAATGGATAACGATGGGGGAGGTATTTTATAACCTCATTGATATCCATGGTCTTTGCAATACTCATGAACTAACCTTTCCAATTAACTCCAAATTAGCCTCTAAAAGCTTTACTCTTTTAGCTAAATCACCTAAATGACGCAAATGAGCAGCATTTTTTCGCCAATGTTCATTTGACTCAAAGGGATAGACGCCCGTATAAGTACCTGGCTTTAAAATGGATTTAATAATTGTTGTGTGCGCAGAAACTTCAACATTATCAACAATATTTAAATGTCCTGAAACACCCGCAGCACCACCTATTCGACACAACTTACCAATTTTAGTGCTGCCTGCAATACCCACAAACGCTGCCAGAGCTGAATGCGCACCAATGTGTACATTATGCGCAATCTGTACGTGATTATCTATCTTTACACCATCCTCTATGACTGTATCGTCTAGAGCGCCACGGTCAACTGTAGAATTAGCGCCAATTTCTACATCACAACCGATTCTTACCTTTCCAATTTGCGGAACTTTAACCCATTGCCCTCCATCTAAGGCAATTCCAAAACCGTCTGCGCCGATTACAACTCCAGAATGAATAATTACCCGATCATCAAGACTGCAGCCAGCATATATAGTCACCCTAGGGTAAATAATGCAATCATCACCTAATGAAACGCTAGCGCCAATATAAGACCCCGCCCCAACCTGACATCCTTTTCCCAGAATTGCACCAGCCTCTATAACCACATGCGGGCCAATAAAAACTTGTGGATTAATTTTTGCAGAATCATGAATTACTGCAGTTGGGTGTATTCCATAATTGATCACTATAGGATTAAATAAGGACGATACCCGAGCAAAATAAGCATACGGATTATCTGCAACAATACAGGACAGACTAGTATGCAGCTGCCACCTTTTCCCAAGAATAACTGCACCTGCTCGAGTTGATTGTAATTGTGTTAAATAACGTTCATTTGCAAAGAACGCTAAGTTATCATTGCCAGCTTGATCTAATGTTGCAACCTGACTAACCTTAACATTAGCATCACCAACAACAACACCGCCTAACAAAGCAACAATTTCTGACAAACTATATGACGGTCTTAGGTGGTCTTTCATTTTCTAATAAATATTAAAAATAATAAATCTTTAATAATTAGACATATGGTTAATTTTTAACATCGGCTAATGCCTTTAAAACTTTATCAGTAATATCAACTTTAGGGTCTCGGTATACGGCCTCTTGAAAAATAATGTCATACTTTTCTGATTCAGCTATTTGTTTTATCACCTTATTAGCTCTTTCAAATAATATACCGAGTTCCTGATTTCTTCTTAAGTTCAGATCTTCACCATATTCTCTTTTCAAACGCTGAAAATCAAGATTCAATCGAGCCAACTCTTGATCTTTTGATCGACGTTCACTATCGTTCATCGTAAGCCCATCTTTTTCCAGAGAGCTCTGCAAATTTTTAATCTGCAACTCTCGACGTTGTAATTCCTGAGCTCTAGGGGCAAACTCTTTTTCTAATTGCTTGCTAGCCCTCTCTGCAGGGGCACTATCTCTAGTGATTCTCTCTTGGTCTATAAAACCAATCTTTAATTCAGCCGCGATGGTCGTGCAGCTAACAGACAAAATGCATATTAAAAGGGCAAACCTACACAAATTGCCAACTCTAATTTGTAAATTCAAAATAAACTCCTTACATAAACCAAACTTAAAACACCTATTATAGTCTAACTCAATCAAAAGACACCGCCGAACGTAAACTGAAAAAATTGTTTATGATCAAGGTCTTGTGCATTCAAAGCCTTTCCTAAACTGATTTTTAATGGCCCCATGGGCGAAGTCCACGTCAATGATAATCCAGTAGAATATCTGAAATCCTCAAAAGAATATCCATCAGATATCAATCCAGAGTCGACAAAAGCACCTAGGCGAACAGACTTGTCATTTTGCAAACCTGGGAATGGAAATAAAAATTCAGCGTTTGCTAACGCCTTATGACTTGCTCCCTTTGGGTTTCCTATAGTGTCTTTAGGACCTAAAGTAGCTTGGCGATAACCACGAACAGAACTAACACCACCTGCAAAATAGTTTTTAAAGAAGGGTAATGGCAGACCATTTAAACCGTCACCATAACCGAGATCAGCATTTAGCATTAATGTATATATTCTAGATAATGGTATGTATTGTTGATATTGGTAACCAGCTTTGTAATACCTTAAAGAACCACCTGGCAAACTGACTTCACTGGTAACCCTTTGCATTGTTCCTCTTGTAGGATAGATTAAACTATCTCTGTCATCACGCATCCAACCACCAGAAAGCACAATGGCATCATTATTATTACCAAAAGTGCTAACGTAATTAGTATAGAATAATGGACTGTCAGAGTATACCGTTATTGCTGTCGACTCATAGCCTAAGCCATAGGTAATCATATCGCGCTCAGCAATCGGAATTCCGAATCGCGCATTCAAACCATTAGTCACAGTTTCATAATGCGAGTAAGCAGAACTGTATTTAGCTGGACTTACCTTTCTTGAGTAAACATCAAAACCCTGACTTACACCATCCTCAGTAAAATAGGGGTTAGTATATGAAAGCGAATACACTGTATTAATTTGACTGGTATTGATTTGCGCGCTGACATGACGACCAGAGCCAAAAATATTCTGCTGTGAAATAGATCCTGAAAGCATCAATCCTTGGCCTGTGCCATAGCCAGCGCCTGCCATTATATTTCCGGTAGGTTTTTCAACCACAGCGAGATTTAAGTCTACTTGATCAGTTGCCCCCTGAACTGCAGGAGTCTCAACATTGACCTCGGTAAAATATCCAAGACGATCTACTCTACTTCTTGAAAGACTAATTTTATCAGCCGAATACCATGCGCCTTCTAATTGCCTCAACTCGCGACGAATAACTTCATCTCTTGTTTTTGTATTACCTGTGAGATTAATTCTTCTAACATACACCTTTCTACCCGGATCTATAAAAAAGGTAAATGCGACCAAGTTATTGTTTTTATCAATCTCGGGGTAAGCATTAACATTTGCAAATGCATAACCATCATTACCTAGTCGATCACTAATTTTTTTTGTGGACTCAGCTAACTTAGTTCTTGAAAAAATTTCACCTGGCTTAATAGTGATAAAATTGCGTATTTCATTTTCAGGAATAAGCAGTTCACCAGCAACTTTGACATCTGAAACTGAAAATTTATCACCTTCGCTAATAGAGATATTGATAAACATATCTTTTTTGTCTGGGGATATACTTACTTGCGTGGAGTCAACATTAAACTCCAAATAACCCTTATCCAAATAAAAAGATTTAAGAACCTCCAAATCTGCAGTCAGCTTCGGTCTAGAGTATTGATCATGCTTGCTCCACCAAGTCATCATTCCTGGGGTTCGCAAAATAAATAAGTCTAACAATTCACTTTCTTTAAATGCCTTGCTTCCAATAATATTAAGCTGCCTAATTTTAGCAACTTCACCTTCATCTATTGAAAAGTTGATAGAAATTCTATTCCTTTCCAACGGAGTGACCGTGGTTACGATAGAAACAGCATAACGACCACGACTCAAATATTGGCGCTTCAATTCTTGCTCTGCTTTATCTAACAACGAGCGATCAAAAATACGACCGTCAGCTAAACCAACCTGCCGCATACCTTTAATGAGTTGATCTTTATCAAATTCTTTAGCACCTATAAAATCTACACCTGAAATAGAAGGGCGCTCTTCAACAGTAACGACAATAACTCCGCTGTCTACTTCGACAGATACATCCTTGAAAAATCCTGTAGCAAATAGAGCGCGTATTATTTGAGCGGTTTTTTCATCATTTATTAACTCTCCAACTTTTACTGGCAAATAACTAAAAACAGTTCCGGCCTCAATTCTCTGGATACCCTCCACTCGAATATCTCGAATCACAATTGGCTCTGCTGCTACCCCTAATGTAGACATATAAAAAAAACAGAACAAAATGAGCCGAATCAAATACATGATCAATAGCCTATTAAACGGTTAATATCATTAAACAGCGAAAGACTCATTAGAAGAATTAGAACCATTAAGCCAATTTTCTGACTAGCCTCTATTATATTCTCAGGAACCGGCTTTCCTGATAAAAATTCAAATAAATAATACATTAAATGCCCACCATCTAATAATGGAATTGGAAGTAAGTTTAACACTCCCAAACTAATACTGACCAATGCCAAAAACATAATATATGGAATCCATCCCTGCTGAGCAGATTGTCCTGCATAATCAGCAATAGTCACCGGTCCACTTAAATTCCTCAGTGAGATTTCTCCTGAAATCATTTTTCCCATCATGCGCAAGGAAAAAATTGCTGTTTGATAAGTCTTAAGAAATGCTTTTTTTGCACTTTCAGACATGTCATAACTAACTATAATAGTATCAGATGATAATATTTTCTGATCTATCAATGGGCCTGCACCAATTCGACCGTAAGTTTCTCCGCGCGTACTGATCATTTCCGGAGTAATTTGAATTAATTGGACGCCCCCTGTCCTTTCTAGCTCAAACTGAAGCCGTTGGTCAGGGGACTCCCTAATGATTTTCACAACGTCCTGCCAAGCTGAAATTGACGAGTCATTAATTCTGACTATTTTGTCTCCCGGCAGCAAACCAGAAACTTCGGCAGGCGATCGAGGACTTACTTGACCTATTATTGCAGGAACATCAATTCTAAACCTATTAAATCCCAACTGAACCAGTACGTCTTTATCAAATTCTTGCTCTGTCAGGCCACTCAAATCAACTTTCTTATATTGATGAATTCCATCCGCGTTAGTCACTCCAACACTCGCTTCTTGCTTTTGCAAAGCTAACTCTAATATGGCCCATCGAAAATCTTGCCATGATTGTATCGCTATATCATTTACGGTCTTGACAACATCTTCAGTCTTAAATCCAGCATGTGCAGCAGGCGTGTTTGGTAACGGATCGCCAATCTTTGCAGTAAGTTCAGGTACACCATTAAGGAATAAAGACATATACAAAATTATAGCTAAAGCTAAATTAGCAACAGGTCCTGCCAAGACAATCAAAAATTTCTGCCACACAGCCTTTCGATTAAAAGCGCGATCAACCTCTGTCACTTCAACAGCACTTTCACGCTCATCCAACATCTTGACATAACCTCCCAATGGCCACGTAGCAACAACCCACTCCGTTTGATCCGAGCCCAGACGTCGCGACCACAAAGGCTTACCAAAGCCTAAAGAAAATCTTAAGACTTTAACGTTGCACAGTTTGGCTATAAAATAATGTCCAAATTCATGGATAGCAATTAAAAAACCCAAGCCAAATAAAAAGGAGATTATTGTTAATAAAATTTGCATTTCCAAACAAACCTTTTAGGGGTGTCTACTCATTATAAATAATTAATGCAGGCTGATAAAGCCAACTGCCGTGAACTTGAGTCTATTCTTTCTACATCATCTATACTGAGTATTTGATCGTTCGGGGTTTGTGCGACAACCTGCTTAATCACCGATGAAATATTTATAAATTTAATCTGCCTATTCAAAAATTCTTGAACTGCAATCTCATTAGCTGCATTAAGAGCAATTACAGCTGCACCGCCTGTATGGATAGCTTCATAAGCCATCCTTAAGCATGGAAACTTATCATGATCCGGAGCTTCAAAACTTAACGCAGCTATTTTAGTAAAGTCAAGGTAGTTTGCACCTGAAACAATCCTGTTAGGGTATGCTAGAGCATGTGCAATTGGAGTTCGCATATCAGGATTGCCTAGCTGGGCTAAAACAGATCCGTCATCATACTCAACCATTGAGTGTATGATGCTTTGAGGATGTATCACCACCTCAATACGTGATAACGGCACATTAAATAACCAGTATGCCTCTATCACTTCCAAACCTTTATTCATCATGGTTGCTGAATCCACTGATATTTTCTGACCCATAGTCCAATTAGGGTGGGCAACAGCCTGCTCAGGGGTGGCCGAATTAATAAACTCTAATGAGCTATTCCGAAAGGGGCCGCCCGAAGCCGTTAAAAGGATTCGCCTGACTCCGGGGGTTGGCATACATGGGGAGTAATTAAAAGGTAGTGATTGAAAAACAGCATTATGTTCGCTATCGACTGGCAACAATACTGCACCACTATTTTTCACTATTGACATTAATAAGGACCCTGCTGTAACCAAAGCCTCTTTATTTGCTAATAGTATTTTCTTTGCCGATTTTGCAGCTGCTACAACAGAACGCAAACCAGCAATACCTACAATTGCTGCCACTACAGTATTCACTTCTTCTAACGATGCAACAAACTCTAATGATACAGGCGAACTTAAAACAGTTACTGACGAGGCTTTCAAAGATAATTCTTTACGCAATCGGCAAGCAGCATCTTCATTAACCATCACTGCGTACTTAGGACTATACTGCAAACATTGCTTAAGTAATAATTCAACATTATTATTGGCAGTTATTGCAATGATTTTGAATTGCTCTGGGTGCAAGTCAATTACATCTAATGTATTCACACCAACACTACCTGTTGAACCTAAAATCGTAATATTTTGCATACTGCCCTCTACATAACTTTTGGCAGATCAAAATACCATGGGATCATACAAAAAAGCGCAGCCAATGGTAATGTAGACGTCAACGCATCTATTCGATCTAGAACCCCGCCATGCCCAGGCAACAAACTACCACTGTCTTTAATTCCCGCCTGTCTTTTCATTAAAGATTCAAACAAATCTCCTAAAACACTCATAGGTGCCAAACATAGCATTAGCAAATAAAACTGATCTACATATGGTGAATTTTTTAAAAATGCGAATTGTTTTAACAGAGCAAGATATAGCACCACAACAATTACCGCACCTATAAAACCCTCCCAAGTTTTACCTGGACTAATTTTTTTTGCTAACTTATGGACACCCCACCGTCGACCAATAAAATAAGCTGCAATATCAGCTGTCCATATCACACCCAGCACAGACAACAGTAAAAAACTATCAAAAAATCTCAGCATTACAAAAGCGGACCAAGTAGGCAATATCAAAAGGAAACCAACAATAAGCATGAATAACTTATTCCTAAAATGCCATCTGTAATATAACCATATTGGGACAAAAGTTAACCAAAAAAAGCCTGATAAGGTATATAAAAAGAAATGCATGCCCTCCAAATTCCAAAAAATCATCGCAATAGCAGGTAATATCATTAATAGACAGTATAAAGATTTTTCAAGCCTACTGAGCATGCATATATTTGCCCACTCGACTGCACCAAATACAAGCAATGGCAATAACGCTATAGACCACCATAAACCCGACAGGAAGAATAAAGCGCCTAAAAAAAAGGTAAGCAAAATAGTCGCGGTAAATATTCGATCACGTAGCATAAGAATACCTTCAGATTTCGCAATCGAATGAATACTTCAGTTAATTAGTAGCGCCAGTTAAACCATTGAGTTGCTCAGTAGTATGGCCAAATCTGCGCTCTCTTTTCCGGAAAGAATCAATTGCTAAATTTAAAGAAATTGAGTCAAAGTCAGGCCACAAAGTGTCAGTAAAATACAATTCAGCATAAGCCAATTGCCAGAGTAAAAAGTTACTGATACGGAGCTCCCCACCGGTGCGAATGAACAAATCCGGATCAGGCAAGTCACTTAACGCCAAATGCGGCAAAAGATCATCTTCAGTCCAAGGATTATTTGAAGTGTCAGGCATTTGTCGCAATCTATTTGCTGCTTGAACCACATCCCATCTGCCGCCATAGTTTGCTGCTATACTCAAAATAAACTCTGTATTACCTGCAGTAACCGTTTGGGCTTTCTGGATTACTTGGACTAAATCTGGCGAGAACTTAGAGGTGTCACCAATAACCCTCAATTGAATTCCCTCTTGATGCAATCGTTGGACTTCTGCATCAAGTGCTTTTAAAAATAATTTCATTAAAAATGAAACTTCATCTTGGGGTCTGCGCCAGTTTTCGCTGCTAAATGCAAATAGGGTTAAGGCTTGAACGCCCATATTTTTGCAGCTCTCAACAGTTTTTCGTACTACATCAACACCTTTCACATGGCCTGCAACTCTGGGTAGGAATCGTTTCTTAGCCCAACGTCCATTACCATCCATAATAATAGCAATATGCTTAGGAATACCCTCCAGAGATTTTTTTTGACTACATATAATACTCATGAAAACCCTAAGTTTTTTATAACTTCCGAGAACCAACTAAAGCCAGACCCTACAATTCTATTGCGAGTTAGTTAGATCGCCATCAAATCTACTTCTTTGACTTGCAATGCCTTATCAATATCAGCAATTGAACGATCTGTTAGTTTCTGCACATCTTCCTGTGCTTTTCTCTCCTGATCCTCTGCGACCAGCTTCTTTTTCAGTAAATCCTTAAGCTGATTATTCGCGTCTCTACGCACATTTCTGACGGCAACTTTTGCGTTTTCGCCTTCACTTTTAACGATTTTAATAAGATCTCTGCGCCGCTCTTCAGTTAAAGCCGGCATAGGCACTCTGACTACGTCTCCTTGCGTGGCCGGATTTAAGCCTAAGTCACAATCCCTAATCGCCTTTTCTACAACGTTAATCATTTTCTTTTCCCAAGGAGCAACGCCAATTGTTCTTCCATCAAGTAGTGTGACATTGGCTACCTGTGGCAATGGCGTAGGATTACCATAGTAATCCACCATGACGTGATCTAAAATTCCCGTATGTGCGCGCCCAGTTCGAATTTTACCTAAATCAATTTTCAATGACTCTATTGATTTATGCATCTTCAATTCTGCATTTTTTTTGACATCATCAATCATGATCAACCCCTATCAAACATGCACCATAGTGCCTTCATTTTCACCCATAACGACACGCATCAATGCTTTTGGCTTAAAGATACTAAATACATTAATTGGCATTTTTTGATCCCTACACAGCGTTAATGCAGTCGCATCCATAACTTTAAGATTTTTAATAATTGCTTCATCAAAAGTTAATCGATCATAACGCGTTGCCAATGGATTTGTTTTGGGATCATCGGTATAAACACCATCGACTTTAGTTGCTTTTAAAACCAACTCAACGTTCATCTCCATGCCACGTAATGCAGCTGCTGTATCTGTAGTAAAAAAAGGATTGCCAGTTCCAGCGGCAAAAATAACGATCTTGCCTTCCTCCAAATAACGCATTGCTTTACCTCTAATATAAGGCTCTACAACTTGTTCAATGTTAAGTGCAGATTGAACTCGGCTAAGTAAGCCAATTTGACGCATAGAGTCCTGCAATGCTAAAGCATTCATCACTGTCGCAAGCATTCCCATATAGTCTGCAGTAGCTCTATCCATATGGGAAGCTGCAGGAGCAATACCACGAAATATATTACCGCCACCAATTACAACAGCAATCTCAACACCTAATTTAGCGACAGTCGCAACCTCTGCAACAATACTATCAATAGTTTGGCGATTGATGCCGTAGGCATCATCACCCATCAATGCTTCACCACTTAATTTCAATAATATACGCTTGTACGCCGGCACTTGAGACATAGACCTCCAATCATACATTTAACGAAGAACGTATCACAACCCTAACGCTGACGTGCTTGATCAACTTGCGCCATAACCTCAGCAGCGAAATCATCCTTTTTCTTTTCAATACCCTCACCGACCAGATAGAGATCAAAACTACCAACCTTAGCTTTAGCCGCAGCGAGCAATTGCTCAATAGTTAATTTATCGTCTTTCACAAAAATCTGTCCAAGCAAAGTGACTTCTTTTAAATATTTTTGAACAGTGCCTTCAACCATCTTCTCAATAATATTTGCAGGCTTACCAGACTCGGCAGCCTTGGCAATGGCGATATCCCGCTCTTTTTGTATCAACTCAGGAGCCACATCATCTTTAGATAAAGCAACTGGTCTGCTTGCAGCGATGTGCATTGCTAAATCGCGACCTAAGGCAGCATCTCCACCCACTAGGTCTACTAGGACTCCGATTTTTGATCCATTATGAATATAAGCAAACAAATGTCCTTGCGTAGATCTTCTTGCAAATCTACGGATACTGACATTTTCACCAATTTTGCCAACCAAAGCTTTTCTTGTCTCTTCTACAGAAATACCATTCAACATCAATCTAGACAACTCGCCTACATCGCCTGGGTTTTTCTCAGCAACTAATTGCGCCAATGCCATATTAAAAGCCATGAAATCATCATTCTTGGCTACAAAGTCTGTCTCGCAATTCACTTCCAGAATTGAACCCAATTTACCATCTTGAGAAACATATGTCGAAACCAGACCTTCGGCAGTTATTCTGGATGCCGCTTTATTCGCCTTGTTGCCAAGCTTTACGCGCAAAATTTCCTCTGCTTTGTCCATGATACCGCCAGCTTCAGTAAGTGCTTTTTTACACTCCATCATCGGTGCGTCTGTTTTCTCGCGTAACTCTCTAACCATACTCGCAGTAATTTCTACCATCTTTGCCAATCCTTATCTACAAATTAAAAAAAAGGGGCTCAATGCCCCTTAATAAATATTACTTGTTCGCTATAGCATCCGAGTCATCGACTTCAACAAACTCCTCAGCCACACCGCCAATAATTTCCTGGATACTAGAATTTCTACCTTCAAGTACTGCATCAGCAATGCCACGTGCATATAATTTAATGGCACGATTGGAGTCATCATTACCTGGAATAATATAATCAACACCTGCAGGCGAATGATTGGTATCAACTACACCTATTACCGGTATGCCGAGTTTTTTAGCTTCGGCGATTGCACCTTTTTGATACCCAACATCGATTACAAACAAAGCGTCAGGTAAGCGTTCCATATCTTTAATACCGCCCAAGCTACGATCTAACTTAATAATCTCTCTTTCGTATTGCAAGCCTTCTTTTTTTGTCAGCTTCTCAATAGAACCGTCTTCGCGCATTGCTTCTAAATTTTTCAGCCTTTGGATTGACTGCTTCACAGTCTTGTAGTTGGTCAACATTCCACCTAACCAACGATAATCTACGTAAGGTGATCCACTACGTATCGCTTCTTCTTTAACGATCTCGCGAGCTTGGCGCTTAGTCCCGACAAATAACACACTGCCTTTATTTGCTGACAATTGCCGCACAAACTTTAATGCATCGTGATATAGAACAATTGTTTTTTCTAAATTAACAATATGGATTTTATTGCGGTGGCCAAAAATATAAGGGGCCATTTTGGGATTCCAAAACCGCGTTTGATGGCCAAAATGAACGCCGGCCTCAAGCATTTCACGCATAGTAACTGACATAATTCTAATACTCCTGTTAGGGTTAATTCTGCCACATGCCAATCATGACCCAAGAGATGGGCACCCTTAACGTTGACATATGTGCGGATTTACTAAAAAAAACAAGGATTTAAACAACTTGCAAGTTAAACTCATTGAAAAATAGCGAAAATGAATTTAACCTCTTATTTTAACACCAAAATTTAGATTTACTCAATAACCTGTAAATAAATTACTTCCCATAGCCGATATAAGTCCAGCGCAAGAGCACTCTAGACAAAAAACTAGACACGTATTGTATTCAAAACAAACTGTTAAAATCGGGGGGCTAGGCATTCACTGCCATTTGATCTTCTCAACAGCCAACCAAGACAGAAAGTTTAAAATTAATGGCCGCTTCAATTAAGAACCCCGATGAAATTAACGCGATGAGGGTTGCTGGCCGTCTAGCAGCCGAAGTTTTAGACTTTATTACGCCACACGTAATCGCTGGAATAACAACCGATGAGATAGACAACTTGTGCCACAGATTCATGGTTGATGTACAAAACACTATCCCAGCACCGTTAAATTATACGCCACCAGGCTACACCCCTTATCCTAAATCTATATGCACCTCAGTAAATCACGTCATTTGCCACGGGATTCCGGGCGATAAGCGGTTGAAAAATGGTGATATCATTAATATTGATATTACTGTCATCAAAGATGGCTTTCATGGTGACACCAGTCGCATGTTTCTCGTTGGAGGAACCTCAATTCAAGCGAAGCGCTTAGTCAACATCACTTATGAATGCATGTGGCTAGGAATACGTGCGATTAAACCTGGAAACACTTTGGGGGATATCGGTCATGCAATTCAATTTTATGCAGAGCAAATGGGTTGCAGCGTAGTTAGGGAATTTTGTGGTCACGGTATTGGGCGAAACTTTCATGAGGATCCGCAAATTCTTCATTACGGACGCCCAGGCACTGGAATGCGATTAGCTCCAGGAATGATTTTTACTGTAGAGCCCATGATTAATGCAGGCAGACCAGACATCAGGCAACTTGCTGACGGTTGGACAATCGTCACAAAAGATCATAGTCTGTCTGCACAATGGGAGCATACTGTATTAGTCACAGATACTGGCTATGAGGTATTAACAACATCAGCAGGCACTCCCCCTCCACCAACCATGTAACCATTGTTACTACAAAGCATTCGTGCATGCCAACAGCAAAGCCATCACTATTTTACAAAATAGATGAACAAAAATCTCTTCTCGATAAAGAACGTAAATCCTTACAATTAAGCTTCGAGCAAGGCCAGATTTCACATGACGTATTGCATCAGTTGGCGATTATTACGGATCGACACCTAAGAAAAATATGGAAATCCTGTTTAATTCCAGAGAATTTATGTTTAATAGCTGTTGGGGGATATGGCAGAGCACAGCTTTATCCATATTCAGATGTGGATATCTTAATCCTACTACCCAATGCTACTGATCAAATAGTTCAGGCAAAAATAGAAAGCCTAATTAGCCTATTCTGGGATATTGGTCTTGATGTAGGTCACAGCGTAAGAACAATCACCGAATGCGTTCAATTGTCTGCAGAAGATATTACGATTCAAACCAATCTAATAGAATCCAGACTCATTACCGGCAATCGCAATTTATATCATCAGTTCACAAAAAAAATGAAGCGGCAAATAAATCCTGCCTCATTTTTAAGAGCCAAGCTGGTAGAACAAAAACAACGACATGCCAAACAACTTGAAACCAACTTAGAACCAAACATTAAAGAAAGTCCCGGGGGGCTGCGAGATCTTAACACTATCCTTTGGGTTTCTAAGGCCAGCGGCATTGGAAATACTTGGTTAGCGCTCGCTAAACATGGCTTTATGACCCGCGAAGAGGCTAAAGCAATCACTAAGCACGAACAAGTATTACAACTGCTTCGAATACGCCTACATTACCTGGCTGGAAGAAGAGAGGACCGTTTACTTTTTGACCACCAAACAGCGCTTGCTAAAATATTGAAATTTGCCGATCGTGGACAACATCGAGCAAGCGAACGGCTTATGCAACGCTATTATCAAACTGCAAAGTCCGTTACCCAGCTAAATATCATTCTGATTCAGAATTTAGAGCTGCGCATTTCCCCCCCCTTAAATCGTACTATTGTCACTCCGATTAACTCTAGATTTGTTAAACGCGGCGAGCTACTGTCTGCGCCTGACACGAGTATTTTCGAAAAAGATCCAAGTTCCATCTTAGAGGTTTTCTGTATACTCCAAAAAAACCATGACATTAAAGGGATAGGTGCAGTCACATTAAGGGCCCTGTGGCGATCAAGGCGCTTTATAAACGCCAAGGTTCGTCAGAACCGGCTGTTAAAAACATACTTTTTAGACATATTAAAAAGTCCAAGCTATATGCTCCGGGAATTGAGGCGTATGCACCAGTTTGATATTCTTGGGCGATACATACCTGCATTCAATCGAATTAGCGGACAAATGCAACATGATTTATATCATGTCTATACGGTTGATCAACATATCTTAAAAGTCGTGCGCAACCTTCGACGCTTTAGCATCCCTGAATTGGCGCATGAATTTCCACTTTGTAGCCAGTTAATGAGTGAGTTTGACAAGCCAGAGCTATTATATTTAGCTGGCTTATTTCACGATATCGGAAAAGGCAGGGGGGGCGATCATTCAACACTTGGCAAGGTAGATGCTGAATTGTTTTGCGAGAGTCACGGACTACCAAAAGATGACACAGAGTTAGTTTCTTGGCTAGTTGATAAACATTTAGTGATGTCTGTGACCGCTCAAAAATCTGACTTAAGTGACCCTGATGTAATTAAAATATTTACCGATTGTGTGAGCAATCAATATCGCCTTAAAGCGCTCTATCTACTGACCGTTGCAGACATTCGCGGCACTAGTCCTAAAGTATGGAACGGATGGAAAGCCAAACTTCTCGAGAATTTATACTACTCTACCAAACAATTATTAAATAAAGACCCTAATAATAGAGACCTTAAATTCAGAAACAATCAGGAAGATGCCAGAACTCAATTAAGATTAATGACTATTGATGAGGATAGTTATCTAAACTTTTGGCAGCAACTCGATACCGCCTACTTTCTTCGGCACAACGGCCAAGAAATAGCTTGGCATACTCGACACCTGCATCAACATGTTAATACAAAACAACCCATAGTGAAGGTTAGATTATCCCCAATCGAAGAAGGTTTACAAGTGTTGGTATATTTACCAGACCAACCAGAACTGTTCTCTAGAATTTGCAGCTTTTTCGAGGGAATTAGTTTCGATATTTTTGAAGCAAAAGTGCATACTACACACAATGGTTACGCACTAGACACTTTTGATATTCAAGATAGCTCTAATCAACAAACCTCATATAGAGACATAATGAGTTTTATTGAGCATGAGTTAGAAGCCAGACTGCGCAATAGAGCGCCACTGCCAGAGTTAACGAAAAGTCGCTTAAACCGACAAATGCGACACTTTCCAATCACGCCAAAAATATCGATTCAAGCAGATGATAAGGGTGACTATCGAATGCTAGCTATTGTTGCTGGAGATCGACCTGGACTGCTCTCCAGAATTTCAAGGACTCTAACCACCTTTAACATCAACCTACACGCTGCCAAAATAACCACGCTTGGCTCACGTGCAGAAGACAATTTCTTAATAAGTGGGGCGGCATTAAACGACTCTAAACAACTGATCCATTTTGAAGAAGCGCTCCTAAGTCAACTTCGGATATAAATTTTTCAAGCCTCTCAATCGTCATCCTGATCAACCGACCCTGGTAGCGCATTAGACAATTCTTCCGTATAACCAAAATCCCGCATGTTTTGAATGCGCATGGGATATAAAATACCCTGCAAATGATCGCACTCATGCTGAACCACTCTCGCATGAAAACCACTAACAGTACGATCAATTTCATGGCCATTAATATCGTATCCCTGATAACGCAAATATGAATACCTAGGTACTAAACCACGCATACCAGGCACAGACAAGCAACCCTCCCATTCTGAATCCATAACATCTTCAATTGGAGTCAAAATCGGGTTAATTAAAACCGTATAAGGTACCGCCCCTGCATTTGGATAACGCGGATTACTCAAAAACCCAAAAATAACAATTTGCAAATCAATACCGATTTGCGGCGCAGCTAGACCTGCGCCATTGAGTGCAATCATAGTATCTTGCATGTCAGAGATAACATTGTATAAGACAGGATTGTTAAACTCTAAAACAGGTTGAGCTATTTTCAATAACCTTGGATCCCCCATTCTAATTACGGGTCTAATGGGCATCTCTGTCCTTTACAAAAAATTTAATATAAAAACTTTTCATTAGATAGCAGGGGTTAACATGCTTCAGACTAAATTCTAAAAACCTTAATAGGTAAAGGTCACCACATCGTCATCCATTGCCTGCTCAATCACGTATGCGCCACCGACAATTTCGTTTACCTCGGGAATCAAATCATCACCCCACAAATCAAGCGTTGGGGTACACACTTTAAATTGCACCCCAGCACCATGAGCATCTTTAATAAAATCATATACACTTTTTTGGGAGAATTCTTTAACAAAAAGTCTGTCCGCAACGCCTTTTTTTGCCAACTCACCCGCTCTTGCAGTGAGAATCACCTCGACTTGATAGTCCATTGCTGCAGCAACAGTCGCTTGAAAAAATGGCGCACCCAATTCAGAGGCATTTGCCGGATCAGTATTGACCATAATAATCATCAATTTATTTGCCATTATTTGACTCGATTCGTTTTTTCAATGATTGATTAAACAACTAGGTCATTGAAAGTTGTTTAATATAACGTCTAAATCCTGCTCCAATTTCAGGATGTTTCATTGCAAGCTCAACATTTGCCTCTAAATATCCAAGCTTGCTGCCACAATCATAACGTCTACCACTGAACTCATAAGCTAGAACTGTTTCTCTTGATTGCAGTCTTGCAATGGCATCCGTGAGTTGAATTTCAGCGCCTGCGCCTACTCTAGATTTGGATAACTCCTTGAAAATTTGAGGGGTCAAAATATATCGCCCCACCACACCAAAAAGAGACGGCGCAACAGAGGGCTGTGGCTTTTCAACGATACCACGTATCACATGTGGCGATAACGATCCTCTAGGCACATCAACCACACCATACTGCGAGATATTTTTTCTGGTAACCTTCTGAATCGCCACAATACTGTGGTGATTAATACGATGTAACTGCTCCATTTGCTTCAATACGGGCACTTTTGCATCAATCAAGTCATCAGCTAACAATACAGCAAATGGTTCATCTCCGACAACCGGTTGAGCGCAGAGCACTGCATGTCCCAAACCCAAAGGGCTAGCTTGTCGAATGAAAATACAATTCACGCCGCTCGGTATTATTTCCTTGATCTGATTGAGCATCTCCAACTTACCAGAACGGGCAAGCGCAGACTCTAACTCCGCGGCTTGATCAAAATGATCCTCAATAGCACGCTTACCTCTTCCAGTTACAAATATTAATTCTGTCACTCCTGCTGCAATAGCCTCCTCCACAGCGTATTGTATGAGTGGCTTATCTACAACTGGCAGCATCTCTTTGGGGCTCGCTTTAGTGGCCGGTAAAAATCGAGTACCAAGTCCAGCAACTGGGAATACTGCTTTACGAATACTTGTCTGCGGTAATTTAGATTTCAAGGTATTTCCTTAATCAATCAATTTAAGGTATATGAATCATTCTGAGGATTTACCAAGCATTGCAATCAGTATCGCCTCATCAATGACTTTAACTCCTAACAGTTTCGCTTTTTCTAATTTAGAGCCAGGCTCAGCGCCTGCCACTACGAAATCCGTTTTTTTAGATACACTGCTAGAAACCTGACCACCCGATCGCTCTATTAATAACTGCGCCTGACTACGACTCAAGTTTGGCATTGAACCGGTCAAAACAAATGTTTGCCCAGCCAATCTCGTCATGGCGTCTTTAACATCATCGCCCTGATCAGAAAATGTAATTCCACAGTCTAATAGACCCTGTATGAGTTCTATGTGTTCAGGTTTTTCAAAGTAATGAAAAATACTTTGAGCCACGATAGGGCCAATATCATTTAATGTTTGCAACGCTTCCAAACCGGCCATTCGTATTGTATCTATATCTTTAAAATGATGAGCTAAATCACGCGCAGTTGATTCTCCAACATTACGAATACCCAGTGCATAGATTAATCTGGCCAAATCTGTGTGCTTGCTATTATTAATCGCTTGAATGACAGCTGCAGCAGATTTCTTACCCATACGCTCGAGATTCACTAAATCTTCATACTTGATTTTATATAAATCTAGTGGGGTCTTAATCAAAGCTTTATCAACGAGCTGATCAATCAGTTTATCACCCACACCCTCAATATCCATTGCGCGTCTAGACACAAAATGCATCAATGCCTGCTTAC
>Ga0114974_10000026_pt1 | contig 121645 bp, 118 predicted proteins | sample S_130206_EF_Meta_FD_87318 | JGI IMG/M metagenome (GOLD analysis project Ga0114974, IMG submission 87318) | Freshwater microbial communities from Lake Simoncouche, Canada to study carbon cycling - S_130206_EF_MetaG | ecosystem: Environmental > Aquatic > Freshwater > Lake | place: Lake...
TAATTAGTTGTTAATAGTCCGAAGTTTGTTATGTTTTCATTCCATTTTGCTGATCCAGAACATAACAAAGAATATGAAGTTTGCCAATCACCAGAATGAGCAGTAACATACGATGTTATAGAACGTGTATCCCATTCAGCAGATTTTGAACAAACCAATGAATAAGAACTATCCCAATTCGAAGAACTGGTATTAAACAAAGATGACAACGCATTTATATTTCTATACGAATCATCCCATTTTGAAGAACTAGAACATAAAATAGAATATGAATTTACCCAAAAACCAGAATTACCAGAAAGAAAATTAGTAAGAGGGATTTTATCCCAATTTGCTGAGTTACTCGATACCAACACATAAGTATTTTGCCAATTACCAGAATTTGAATTAAACAAAACGGCTAAATCTGTTGTATCTTGTATATTTTTATTCCATGTTGATGATGTTGAACACAATAAACTATAACTACTTTCCCATGTAGATGAAGCCGCACTATATACATTTGTTATAGTATCAATCTTGGTTATTGTATTATTCCAATCACCAGATTTAGATTGAACTAAATTATAAGCATTAATGTATGAATCTTTATTATTGCCCATACTATTCCAATCACCAGAATAAGATTCTACTATATTTGATACTGAATTATATCTTGATGGATCTATAGAATCCCATCCAGCACTTTTACTACACAATAATGTAAATGAATTTTGCCATCCTCCACTTTGAGTTGTTATGTTTGTAACATCATGCTCCAAAGAATCTAAAGAATTTAAAATATAATCTGGAATTTGTGAATTCACTCCATTAATAATATTAATTTCTATTTTTCCGATAGAACTATATTGTCCGTCACTTATTTTATAAGTGAAAATTTCTTTAGCATTAAATCCGTTTGATTGGTAAGATATAATATTATCATTAAAACTGGCTATACCATATAAAGTTTTTGATAAATCAACTATTTTTAAAGTATGTATTAAATTATCTGGATCATTAGCATAATTATTAATGTTTATATATGCCACTTGTGCGGCATCTACCGTTAAACTAACATCTCCAGCAGATGGGGGTTGATTAACCGTATTTATATAATTTGTTCTAACTTGAGAGGTTAACCCATCAGTAATACTATATACATAATAATCGGTTCCAGCAAACCCAGCATTTGGTGTATATGTGAAGTCGTTGCCATCCCATATTACATTTCCATATAGTGGTTTTTTTATGATTGAAATTAAATTGGACATAATATTATTTATAGTTTATTGACCTTGAGAGATATCATTATTGAACTTGCAGTACTATTATTTGTTAACATGAATTGAAGGATAGTATCTGCTGGTATTCTTGTACCTGTCCAGAATCTCAGGTTATTATTAAAATTCTTTCCGCTGGTATTAGTTCCATCCAAATGTGGTCTATTGATATTATTTGTAATGTCCGTCATAGTTGGATAATTTGCTTGTGTTGCTGTTAATATTACGATTTCCGATGTTGTGACTACATCAGAAACCATAGTCCAAGAATTTATATTAATATTTTCCTGTACGGTATAATTTATTTTATTGCTGTTTACACTTTTTAAATAAGAAAATAATATATTAATATCATAGTATCTGACATCTGAAGATAAAGTAGTTACAGCATTATATAAATTATCATATTTTAATTTTTTATTTTGATATTCTACATCAGCATCAAAATATGGAGAAGATAATGTTATAAAATTATTTATATAATTATTATATCCAGAATTAGTTTGTGTAGAACTGTTCATGGTATTATATAAAACTTGATTATTTTTTGCACTTGTTAATTTTGTTCCAGTTAAAGTTATATAAGATACCGTCTTATTATAGTTTGCTGATAATGCACATACAGAATAAAAATTGGAAGATATACCAGTTATATAATTATATGTTGATTCATATTTTCCCGAATTTGATTGATACGTTGATACAGCATTATGTAAAGGATAAATGAAACCAGAAGCAGAAATGTTTCCAGAAACAGTTAATGCATTTGTAGATGGAAATGCGGATACATTAATACCCACTGAACTTGTAGTTTTTACATACATTACTGTAGAAGATAATGTATCAAAATTTACAACAGCTTTATCAAAACCACCATTTTTATTAATATTAAATGCATCTGTTGTCCCAGAATTTGTAATACTAAATCCACTTATTGTATATAGACTGGTATTAACTTTAATTCTTTTTCCTAATGCACTCAAATTACCTTTAATTAAAGTATCTCCGTATATATAAATATCTTTAGCGGATAAAGTAATTGCGTTATTTCCAGTCAAATAATTTGATGAAGTGGAAGAAACAAGAGAATTTGTATTTAACCACTTATTATTAGATGATGCAATTTGTTGTTTTGAAATATTCCATTCTGCGGATTTTGCTGTTGTTGCAGTCTGAACACTGATTAAAGGTGATGACTCTTTAAAAAACCAATCCGACGAAATACCACATACACTCGAATAAGTACTATTCCAATAATCTGACTTAGCTGTCAATATTTGTGAAGCAGAATTATCATTCCAAAATGCAATGTCTTGATTGACTCTATATGTTGCTTTATCAAAATTTGATGCTGCCGATAGATACACATCATTAAACAAATTTGATGAATTATATGATGAATCCCATTTATCTGTATTATCGGAAACAGCAATTAATGTATCATAAGCTTCATCAAATATTGTAATATATCCTGATATAACTGGAACAAACGCCAAACTCCAATTTGTACTTGATTTTGTGTAAGATGTGGAATATAAATCGTTAAAAATCAGAACATTATTAAAATAATCAGCACTAAAAGTAGATAATGAAGTTTTTGTATTATTTATTTTTAATATTGCTGATGCGATATTATCCCACCTTGGGAAATTCTTTGCAGAATATGTATCAAATGTTGTGTGTCCCCATCTATAAGAATATGAATTATAAGTATTATAAGCTCCTGTATAATATGGTGTATCCTTGAAATAAGAAGCACTAAACGAAGTAAGATCGGTATAAGTAAAATTACCCCAACTACTTATATTTGCTGTTATTGTTTTATATAATGAATTCCATTTTGGAAAATTTCCCGCAGAATAAGAATCAAATCCAGTATGTCCCCAATTTGAAGATTTACTTTGTACTGTACTATATGCACTTTTGTATGTGCTGGTTATTTGGTAGTCGGTAACAAAATTCACTCTACTACTATCATACCACGAATTAGAACTTAAATTAATTAAATTATAAGATTGATTCCATTTGGGAAAATTTTCAGCAGAAAATGGATTTAAAGATGTTACATTCCATTTTGATGAAGTATTTTGATATATAGAATAAGTTAAATTAAAATTGTTAGTTTGATTATAATAATCTACTGCATAATCATAAATGTTTTTATTATTAGAATCCCAACTACCCCCATATAATACTAATTTATTATATGTGCTATTCCATTTTGAGAAATTTTCAGCAGAAAATGGATTTAAAGATGTTACATTCCATTTTGATGAAGTGTTTTGATATGTAGAATAAGTTGACTTAAAATTACTAGTTTGATTATTATAATCTATAGTATAATCATAAATGTTTTTATTGTTGGTATCCCAATCATTTTTATATAATACTAATTTATTATATGTGCTATCCCATTTTGGGAAATTTTCAGCAGAAATTGGATTTAATTCAGAAGATTTCCAATATCCTGAATTACTAGTAATAGAAACGTATGTGTTTTCTATATTATCAGTGGTCTTTTTTATGTCCGATGATAATAAATTAAAATTACTAAAAGCTTCGTCCCATTCTGCTTGATTTCCATTAGTAATTAATACATTATAAGTATCTGACCATGAATTAAAATAATTTGAAGATACATTATTTAATTCGGTTCCGTCCCATTTATTATTCGCATTGATTGCCACCGTAGTCGAAGTAGAATCCATGTTATTATACATTCTTTGGAATCTAGACGACAATGCATTTATATTGTATATATTACCAGACCATATTGGATTTTTTTGTAATAATACATTATATTCTGAATTATATCTTTTTATTGCTTCATCAATTAAATTATATGTATTATCTCCTAATATTCTATAATTTTCCCATGCTCCAGAATTTGCTGTAACATTTGAATTGAGAGTATTAAATTTTTGTACATTTAAATATGAACTATTCCATTTTATAAAATTAGCATTCGTAGAACCAGATACCACAGATGCCATCGCATTATATCTTGTAGCATCAATAGAGTCCCATATTGGTCCTCTAGCTGTCATAACAGCATACATCGAAGTCCATCCACCACTTATTGGTTTAATTGAATCAATTCTATTTAATAAACTGCCAAATCTAGAATATGGCGATCCTTTATAATCTTGTGGGTTTATGCCTCCAGTAATATTAAATGTTATCCTTCCCGAAGATTCATATTGTTTGTCGGATACGGTATAATCAACATATTCTATAGTATTAAAATATCCAGCAATAAAATATATTTTTTTACCATCGGTTCTAACGGAACCTATTGATATGTTTGATCTTATACTTGTTATAGCAGAATAATTAAAAGGATTTGTTGCATCATCAATTAATTGTGATATATCTACTTCCGTTAGATCATTTGCGAGTACATTTACGGTTATGTTTTTTGCTATTGGAGGCAAATTTGTCGGATTTACATAATTTGTTACTACCCTAGATCCTTTAGTGTCTGTTATTCTATATGTATATGTGTCATTACCCGAAAAATCTGGATTTGGAGTATATTCAAATTCAACTCCATTCCAAACAACAGAACCATATAATGGTTGTTTTAAAATAACAACATTTGCCATAATATTATTTATGTTTAAACGGTTTTTATTATGTTTAATGGTTTAAAAATAATCAATCTCCTGTAAATAACTCTGTGCAGGTATTACTTGATAATAAAAAAATCTCGAATTATTCCTTGATTCAAGAAGGAATGAACTCTTTGGGTTATGAATCCCTGAATGAAGTGTTTTTTGATGTATTCGAAATCAAAAGTAACGGGGTTGATATGATTAAAGAAAAAAAGGGAGATTTCAACGGATTCCCTATAATAGAGTTGGACTTATCAATAAATAACGAAATTTATAAAAATGTAAGATTTGTACTAAAAGAAACAAATCAAATTTTAATAAATCCAAATTTATTGGATTATACTAAAGCTATTGTGGTTGAGTCTTTACAGCCAAAAACAATAAAAGTACAAAAAAAAGAAATACCTAAATCAATTCAAAAACTTGAATCAGTAAAACCTAAAAAGGTGATTACTGAAAATAAACAAGTTAAAAGAGAAAAAACACTTTTAGAAAAAACCAAAGAAGAATTCTTCAATTCAATCAGAGGAGAATTGCTGGAAAGTTTAAAAGAAGAAATAAAGGCTGGTATTATTGCCGATTTGTTAAAAGACAACATTCAATCAAATTTTGATAATATTGTCGAAGAAGGATCAAACCAATATAAGCTACAAAAACTTTTCAGAAATGAAAATAATAAATTTCGCAAAGAATTAGTCGAAATGTCTGAAAAAATAGCAAGACGAGAAAGTATGCGTTTTGCTGAAAGTGGTGGAGGTACAAATGCTGTCCAGTATGCTAATGGAGGGACAATGGATGGTGACTTAACTGTCACTGGAAAAATCAATTCCAATAGCATGGATGTTAGTCAAATTAATGTAGATTCTTTAAGTGTTAATACTTTGAGTACAAATTATGAATTTGTGATTCATAATTTGTCGGTTTCTGAAGGAATTACTGCTCAAAATATTGATGTTGATACACTTAAAGTTAAAACATTAAGTACAGACAATGAATTTGTAATTCATAATTTATCAGTAACAGAAGGAATTACTGCTAATAATATACTTTTATATGACACACTGAGTTCGACAAATAGTATATACTCAAGATACGGAGAATTTTATGATTTAACCGTAAATCATAATTTGTCTGTAACAAATGATGCATATTTTTATGGAACATTAAGTGCCGAAAAAATAATAATCAACACCAGTTTATTTACAGATACAATAACAAGCAATTATGCTACGATAAACCACAATCTAAGTGTAACCAATAATATTGTTGGAAATACGGCAACTCTTAGTACTTTAAATTTAACTTCAATTACGGCTGCTAATGCTAAAGTAACCGAAACATTAAACACTAGTTCATTTGTAGCAGATTATACTACCGTAAATCATACTTTAAGTGTAGGAGAAAACATAATTACAAATTATGAAACAGTTAATAATGATCTATCTGTTCTAGGTCATTTATACGCCGATCAAGCTGCTATCACAAACAATTTAACCGTTGGTGGAGGAGTTAGTTCGTATAATGGAAGCTATGTGTTAGGGGATGTTATCATCACAGGAAACTTAACAGTAAGTCAGGAAATATTTGGTGATTTAGTTAGTGGTAATACAATTATTAACAGTAATGGAGATACACTTTTAGCAAAAGCTGTTAAAAATATTTCGGGAAGTAGTTTTGTCAACGGAAATTATACAGTACATCATAATCTGAGTTCATATGATTTGTTATTGTCTTTGTATTATGTAAATCCAAATGGAACTAGAGAAGTAGTTCATGCATCAATGATAAATGACACGTTAAGTACAACACAAATAAGTTTTGGTAGCCAACCTCTTGCATCAGATAATTATAAATTAGTTATTATGTCTTAAATATTGATATTTTAAATTTAATTTATACTAAATAGTTATATGTCAAACATCAGAATTTTAAACAATATTTCGTTATATAATTCTATAACTGCTGCATCAGGAGTTAGAACTCCAGAAATTGATGGGGTTAATAGTAAATTAATAATTAAACCCGATCCTACAGTAAATAACGACCAATATTTAATTGTAGAACCTACAGGAGCAAGTGATATTCATATTCGTGCTGGTGGAAATATTGATAATTCTGGTGCTCAATTAAGATTGGGTGGTGAATATAATCATGTAGAAGTTTCCGATTCTGGTCATAGTACAACAATCGTAACTGGTAAAAAAGATACTTCTAATAATTGGCATACAAATAATGGTGGTTGGATATTCAAAACAGATGAACTTGTTGATGGATCAGTATATAAACACTCTCTTTCATTACCAACTTCCGCTCATATCGGCAATGATGGTGGTGTTGCTACTTGGCATGGTGATTTAAACTTTTTAGGAAATCTTAATGTTGCTGGATCTGCTACATTCCATAACACTGATTATACCACTACTAGTGCGATTAGTGTGACTAATACTGGTACTGGTCCAGCATTAGTAGTAAATCAAACTGGAGAACAAGCTGTTGCGGCATTCTATGATGATAATAGTATAGCATTTTATATTGATGGTAAATCCGCTACTGCTGGTAATGTGGGTATTGGTACAGCAACTCCTAATGAAAAGTTAACAGTTGTTGGTAATATATCTTCTACTGGAACGATGTATGTAAGTTCGATTGGAAATAATAATTATAATTGGGCTTTTAATAACACTGGTAGTATAAAATTTCCAACACTTTTAGGAAATCAACGAACTGGTACTGGCGAGAATTTACAATTTCCAAAAACTGGAACACAAAAAATCGTATCTACTTCAGCAGGTACATCAGCACAACAAACTGTAGAGCGTTTAGTTATTGCTGGTGGTGATAGTTATTATAATACAGGGACATCACAATACGAAGGCGAAGGTGGAGATCTCTATCTATGGGCAGGTAGAGGTGATAACGGTGGAGATATTAAAGTTGATGCTGGCGAAGGCGTTAATAGTGGTGGTACTGTAAAAATTCGTGGAGGATACACTCTTAGTGGAACTGGTGGATTTGTCGAAGTATATGCTGGAGACAGTAATACTGGTTATGGTGGTCCTGTTGATATCCATGCTGGATGTGGTCCTCTTGGAGCAGGAAATATAACACTTCAAACTTGTGGTGGAGGAACTCATCAATTAGTATTAAGTTCTACTGGACAATTAACAACTCCAAATAATTTAGTAGTAAATGGAACCATTTCCGCAAGTGGTGGAATTATTGGTGCATCTACAATTCAAAAAATAGTTTCTAGTTTTGGTAATGGTGCTGATACAGTTTATGAAGTTGTTCATAATTTAGCAACAGAAGACGTAGTAGTATCTATCATAGATACTGCAACTAAAGAAGTAGTTTATCCTTCTGTTGTGAACTATAGTTTATCTTCTATTAAAGTTGAATTTGCAGTTGCTCCATCAAGTAATGCTTATAAAGCTGTGATTATTGGTTAGTGTGAACTAATATAATAAAATTAAATCCCCCATGATAATGGGGGATTTTTTTATGCTTTATAGTAAATATTCTTATGCCTCGCTTTTTAGCACCAATCACAGTAGCGCAAGAATATGTAACAGGAAATGAAACCATTTCTGGAAGCGAAACTATTCTAGGGGCAACTTCAGGAAAAGAGTCTTATTGGACTACAGTTAGTATTCAGAGTGGATTAAGTGCAGATTACGCAACTTTTGTACACAATGTAAGTGCATTATCATTTTATGGTGATGCAAGTCATTTAACGGGAGCAATAGATGTAAACAAACTACCTTTATCTGGTGGAACTTTAACTGGTAAATTATATGGAAATGATGCGAATTTTTCTAATAGTCTTTATGCTACTACAATATCTGCTGTAGATTTTTGTGGTAATGGATCTTTGTTAACAGGAGTTGCTAAATTAGATTCTCCTGCATTTGTAGGAACTCCTACTGCACCTACTGCTCCAGCAAATACTAATTCCACACAATTAGCAACTACGCAATTTGTTATTGAAAATGGAGGAGATAGATATCTAACTACTAGTAGTTCCTCTTTAACTATAAACAACAATAACGGTGTTTCTTTAACTGCTAGTGCTGGGTTGAGTTATACTCCTACTCAAGATATATCAATCGTACATAGTGCAACGCAATATATGCTTGCTACAGTGGTTTCTTATAACAAATCTACTGGGGTCATGGTGTTTGATTCTAATAGTCATACTGGTGCTGGAACATTTAATACATGGACTATTAATGTAGGTGGTGTTCCTGCTGCTGGAAGTTTAATTGCTAGCAATAATCTTAGTGATGTTGCTTCTCCTAGTGCTGCATTAATAAATTTAGGAGGATTTCCAATTGCTGGTGGTACTTTAACTGATGGGTTAACTGGTACTAGAGCACAATTCAATTCAGTTACATTTACACCAAATGCTATTGCTGCACCTTATGAATTAGGAAAAGTTTGGTATGATACTAATAAAGATGCTTTGTGTTATTATAATAGCGTATCTTCAAATATACTTCATATTGGGCAAGAAATTCAACAATATGTAAGAAATGCTACTGCTGATACAATTAAAAAAGGTGATGTAGTTAGAATCATTGGATTTACCAATCAAAGTCCTGATGTAGTTTTAGCACTAGCAACTAGTTTATCTGGAGCTATTATTACTGGTGTAGCCAATCAAGATATACCTCCTAATAGTAATGGTTATATTGTAACTATCGGAGAAGTAGCTAATTTTGATACTAGTAGATTTACTGCTGGAGAAGACTTATTCTTATCACCACTTTCTGCTGGTAAAATTACTAATGTTCTACCAACAAATCCATACTTTGCAGTGCAGGTTGGAGTTTGTATATATTCCCATGCAACAAATGGTAAACTATTGGTATACACTCAATATTTAGGCACTGCTGCAAATACTGTAGTAGGAACTTTAGGTATCGAACAATTACCAACCACAGTAGGATCTACTGTTAATACGGTTTCTGGATTATCATCTAGATGGGAATCTGTTTATAATAATGTAAATTCCAATAGTGCCACTTATGCGACATTAACTGGAACACAAAAATTAGAAAACAAGACTGTAGTCGATTGGATGACCCTTGTTAGAGGTTATAATACCACTCCTACACTCTGTGCCACCATAACAACTGGTGATGTGTATACATATAAATACAATTCGTCACCATCCAATATAACTTATTATCGTTTCATAGCAACTGATGGATCTATTGATGCATTTTACACTTATTTCTCTGGCAGTACACTAACTGGTATAGTGGCTAGTAAATCAATTACAATATAATAAATAAAATTATCACATGGCAACGTATATTTCAAATCAAACAGGACTATGGAGTTCAGCTAATACATGGTTAACGGCTGCTGCTGGCACATTAACACCAACTGCTACTGCTGGTGCTGCTCCTCAATCATTTGGTTTTGATAAGATTCTTATTAGAGGTGGTCATACTGTTACATATGATGTGAGTGGATGCTTCGGTGATCAAACTTCTACATATGGAGCAGGAGCAGCTACAACTGGTACACAAACAAATACCATATCAGCAAATGCTATTATATTAAGCGGAGGTACTTTAAAAGCCAGTAGAACAACAAATAATATAGAATTAACTGCATGTGGTACTATTGTTATTGGTTTTTCGGGAGTATTGGATTGGGGAACTACGGCTGATCCCCTTCTATCTTCTGCTAATATAACTTTGCATTATATGCAAAATTTAACAGGATTAAGTGCATTAAGTGCCTCTTCTAATTCGGCTGGTATATACTTGTATCAAGGAGGTGCAAATATAAGTTATGGTCAGCATATGTATATTTGTGGAAAAACTAAATTAAGAAATACAACATTAGCTACCTCCGCTTCTAGTGGATCAACCGTAATTAGTGTTGTTAGTGCTACTGGATGGGAAGCTGGAGATAAATTAATTATTGCGACAGAAGCAATATCAGCAATAAACACAGGAGGAGTATTGAGTGCTACTAATATAGTAAGCATGACTGGTAATAATATTACAATATCCGTTCCATTGAATACTTCCAGATCTGCTGGAACTTGTGTTGGTAATTTTACTTCAAATGTTAATATAAAATCTTATAATGGACAATATCCATCATTTGGGATGTATATGGTTCCGAATACTGATAGTATAATATCAATTAATAATTGCAGATTTGCAGATCTAGCAAATAGTGGAACTACAATAGCCCCATATTATGCTACTGGTTGGGTTCCATATAATTACACTGGAGCTACATCTAGATCATCTTCGACTGGAAATGCTAATGCTCCAATATCTATACAGTTTGCTTATAATACTATTCCTGCCACATTTAAAGGATTTTGTATAGAATCTACACACACCGTATCAACATCAGCTCCTGCTTCGGTTGGTTTAAATTTATTTGGATCATTTCCTGATTATAACATAATTGAAGATATAGCAATTCATCTTCCAACACAGGCAAATACTGGTACTGCAATACTATTCAATTCTCAAGTAACAGCAAGTTTAAAAAATTGTACAATATATAGAGCAACACAAGGCATGTCTTTTGGTTCTGGATTTCCAAATAACATCACGTTTGATAATGTTAATATTGATGCTGTTATTGCTAATGGAGCACAAAACTTTGGATTGCAATGGACAATGACAAATTCTAAACTAAGAGGTTTAAATACTGTAGTTGCATTGGATGGGGTGCAAAATGCTACTATTAAAAATTCAATAATTCAAAATGGAGTTGCGACTGGTATGTTTGTTCCAAATACAAATGCTGCTGGAACAGTTAATATTGTAAATTGTACTATAACTCCTTCTACAAGTGCGGCATTAAATCTATCAACAACTACTAATAGAATGGGTCAACCTTCTCAGTTTAATATATATCAATTAAACGGAAATGTATTGGATAATAGGAGATTTAATTATTTTCATTATTCTGTATCTGATTTAACAGTAAGAAAACGTGGAATTACTACTTTAAAAATTAAACCCAGTAGAACTAACACACCGTTTTATATTTATAATACATTAAATGGTGTGGCGGGTGCGGTACAAAGAATTAAAGGAAGTTTACTATTTGATTCTAATTATGGAGTAACTTATCCTCCATCCATTTCATTTGTTGGAGCAGGAGTTAATACGGTATTTACTTGCGCATCAACTGCTAATGTATGGCAAGATTTTGATTTATCATTAAGTGCAACATCTACTGATGATATTTTAATGACAATTACTAGTCAAAGTTCTGGAACTAATGGATTTGTTTGGTTAGATGGTCTACCATTTAACCCATTCATTCAAGATGTAAGACATTATGGATTTGTTTTTGATAAAGTATCAGATCGCACAGTTAATGCTTTAAATACATTGACTGAAAATCAAGTATCCGCATTAGCTACAGTATCTACTTTAAATGATCTGTATGATGCAGCAACTTATTGGTCAGTAATGAACCCATCATTAACTTCTTATACTGATTTGGTGGCTGTGAATGGTATGATATTAGATTTTGGTAGCAGAAACATAACTATTGATTCTTCTGCTGGTACTGGATTCTCTTATGCTAGTGGATCGAATATAATCACGATTAAATCTACTACATTGTCTGCTGGTACAAATTTTAATGATTTAAAAACTACTGGAACTATTACATTAGCTAATGGAGCTTCTATTGGTGGTTCATTAATAGTCCAAGGAAACGTATCACAAGCAACTCCAGTGAATCTAACAAATGCAACTGTTCTTGGATTATTAAGTTACAATACTAATACACCAACAGCAGTAACATATACAAATTGTACGGTAACTAGTGCAACTAATACTGGATCGGCTAATATAACCATTAAAAAGATAAATTCTACTGTAACCTATGTCTAACATTTTAACATATATCCCAACTTATATAAACATAAGTAACCTTTTAGATGGTTATATAGCTATTTACGATAACACATCAACTCAACAGTATTATCAAAATACTGATGGGACTATAGAATTGCCATATTCTGCTACTGGTAATTGGTCATATAAGATTGCTAGATATGGATATAAACTTGTGACTGGTGTATTTACAGTAGATCGTACTACGGGTGGTACTGTAACCATCAATCCTATATATGTTCAAGATACTAATGTATCTGATGTAGTAACATCAGTTTCTGCTTATTCTGATTTCAGTGTAACTCAAAAGATTTATGATTACCTTTCGTATTATAGAACTACTAGTGCTGGTTTAAGTTATGGAGATCAAAATCTTTATGCATCGACTCTAGATGTGGGTTCTAATAATATAATTCTGTTCGATTCTGCTTCCCCAGCATTTAGTTATGACGGAAGTACTTTTATACTACATTGTAATACACTTTCTGGCGCATCCGTTAAGACAAATGGAACTCTTTCGGTTTCTGGTAATAGTGGGATTACAAATATCACCATAGCAGCTAGTGCAACAGATAAAACTCCAAACGATTTAACAAATGTGGTAATTAATGGCGCATTAATTTACAATACAGATTCTCCAGCATCAATTACATATACTAATTGCACAGTTGGTACTGTGGTTAATATAGGAACTGGTAATATTCTAATTAAACGTGTTAATTCTACGATTAATAATGCTACTGATCCTGAAATATCAAACTATGCTCCTACAATCATCAATGTAAACCCATTGAGTGGCAGTATTGGTATATATGACAATACCAATACCAGACAATATTTCATTACAACACCATCTTCGGTATTATTAACTCCTACCGCATCTGGGACATGGAATTATAAAATAGCAAGATATGGTTATTATTCGATAAGCGAAAATTTTACTGTAGATCCAACAATAGGTGCTACTATTACAGTTAATCCGAATTATATTACGGATTTGTTTATAACAGAAACTAATGTTGCAACTGTATCTGCTTATAATAATTTAGGTACTGTTGCTAAGATTCACGATTATCTATCTTATTTTCAAACTACCACTGCTGGTATTGATTATGGTGATATCGAAAATGAAACATTTGGAACTTTAACATTTACTGGTGGATTAGTATTAGATGCTACCACAAACACGATGGCTCAAGTTTCTTCAGGAACTTTAATTCTCAAAAGTATATTATTAACAGATAATATTACATTAGCGGTTGCTAATAATTTTTATCAATTAAATGGAAATGCAATGACTGATGGTATATTAGTTCGTTCTGCTAATTTAGATAGCGAATTAATATTCACTGGTGCGGATTCGATTACATTATATCAAACAGAAAATGATAGAGATACATTAACGAATCCCGGTCCTGTTGGTGGTAATGGCTCCTTAAGATTCAAATACGGAGAAACCTATTCTGGCGTTACTTTATCTGGAGATAGATATGCCCGTGTTGTTGTAGGTGGTATTGTGTTATCAAATACTGTAACAATTGCTAAGGGACATAATGAAATTGATTTCGGGACCACTGGACAGCTTCAGGTTCTTTTACAGAATCAAAACACCATAAACAGGGGAGTTCAAAAAGCAAGTATATTAGTTCCACACACTACAAATACTATTTCTTAATCCATAGATTCTGGTACATCAATCTTCTCCACATACTGAGCGGTGTTACCACTCTTCACCATTTTATCAAACCATTCCAAAACTTCTTCGTAGAATTTGATTTGTCTTGATTCTTTGATTGAATTAACATATCTATCAACGATTAAGAATGCCACCCCAGCAACCCACATTGGATCGATGTCGTGGGATGCCACATCTTGAATTGCTGGCATCCAATCACCTCTATCGTTCAATACTCTGTGTATTTTTAATATTAATTCTGATTTAAGATTTTCGTTATTCATTTCTTTTTTTCTTCCCTAGATTTTTTAGCTTACATGCACAATGTTCGTAAATATCACACTTAATACATGTGCTATCATTGTCTAAATAATTACCAGGATACAAACAAGTATCTTTTGTAAACTCCGCTATACTAGCAGGATTTTTAGAAAATGATATTTTTTCTTTTTTCTGGTTAAATTGAAACTCTTTTGCTGCTGATAAAAGATCTTCTAATTCTTTTTTCTTTTTTGTTGCGTATTGACCTCTTTTTTTAACAATTCTTTCTACTTCCTCAGTTTTCGTAGTCATGTTCGTCTTTTTGTTTTTTTCTTCCTTTTTTATTTCCAATAGATTCTAAATGCCCATCATAATCTTCGTAATCTTCCCAAACTTCTTCTGGTGTTGGTGCATTAATACTAAAGTAGTCATCTTCTGTTGGTAGTACAGTACTAAAATTATTAAATTGATCTAGAGATTCTACAATTGGTTCAATTTTAGTATTATCAATCCAACATTTATCATAAAAATCACTTCCTCTACAAACGGCCTCAAAGGAAGCATATAAATATGCATTCTTCTTATCATAAAACACTTGTCTATACAAGGAAAAAGCCAATTCATCTCCAATTTCTTTATATTTTTCTGCTAAAGATGGCGGTATTTTCTTTAGAATTGATGCTCTGACTGTTGCGGCATCTTGTACTTTGCTGTCGAACTTTAAAGTTTCGATAAAAATCCAGAAGTTCTGTACTACTTCTTTCCCATATTTGTTGGTTATGTCTTTTTGCATTATATACTAAAAATTAATTTGTTTCATGAATATTATTTTAGTATATTTAACTCAAAAATCAAGTATGGTTGGAGTCTTTTGTTTTTTTATCGTTTAAAATATCGACAACAGATGATTTCATATATGTGCAGGGGATCTCTTGCCAGAATGTTTTATCATTAAATTCCCTGAGATAAAAAATCTTAAGACCTCCACACTTCTTTCCTGTCAACTGTTCATACATCCATGCATAAATTGATAGCTGTATGGTATATGTGGTAAACTCACACTGAGGCAGATAATCAATAGGTTCATAAAAATAATCATTATACTTATTAATAAAATTAAATTTCTTATTAGTCTTGAAGTCCATGATGTAGAAAATGTTATTATTTTCTACAACCAAGTCAGCAGTACCCGCAATTTTGTAATCATGAGTAAAAAGCAACTCTTCACTCATGATTTTGGAGTTTGGTAAAATTACACCGTTGGTCTTTTTGATAAAAGAATCAATGAGTTCCTCATAACCTTTCTCGATCTTCTTGTCCTTAATGTAATTCTCCATTATCAAATGGACATTAGTACCTCGATTCTGGGCAGTCGTGGTTATACTACTCCATTTATTCAAAATTTCATCTTGTGAGACTCCTTCTCTTTTAGCAACTAATTTACTCCACTTTTCTTTATCAAAAGGCTTTTTATAATTACCAATTAATGTGGTAACGCTTGTATACTTGTCCCCAGTTTCGGTGTTGGTATACACATGCGTCTCATGATCTAGTTTTACAGGCATTTGATCATCATACCACAAAATTAATTTATGTCAATTTAATTTATTAATAACGTATAATTACTGCCCCGCCACCAGCAGGAATTCTTATTATAGCAGATGGGTATCCCGAAAGATAATGGGCATTTCCTCCAGCACCAACCACAATAGAATTGGTATATGTGGTATTCGGAGTAACATTTATTGTATATACGGCATGACCACCACCACCACCACCAGTATTTTTATTAGTGGTGCCTCCAGATTGTCCTGCTCCACCACCGTATAATCCAGGATATTTTTCACTAGAATGCCCACCGCAGCCTCCACCAACACCTCCACCTCCTCTTGCACCAAAATTTGCACGTCCAACTACATCAAGTGATAATCCTCCGCTCCCAGTTCCGCATCCTCCACCACCACACGCTCTGTTGTTATTACCACCACCACCACCACCACCACCATAACCGCCATTAGATCCAGTCCCAACTCCGGCGGGTAATTCTCCACCAAAACCATTATCGGTGCCGCCAGCAATTCCTCCGTTACCTTGACCCACTCCACTAAAGCCTTTAGTAGGATTTGCTGCTACCATATTTACAGTACCCCCAACTCCTCCAACAGAACTTGAACCGCCTGCTGTTTTTTTACCTCCACCAGCAGTAATGGATATACCATTTATACTACATATTGTATCACCCCCATCGGAGCCAGCACCACCCATAGTATCGTCACATCCTCCTCCTCCTCCATATAATTCTACTGTTATCCTATTACATCCTGCTGGTGCAGTCCAACTAAATGTTCCCGGTGTATCGAAGATAGCTATACCACCTCCACCATTACCACCACTTGCTGGTACAGCACTTGCTGTCCATGTATTTGTTGTATTATTATAAGTTAATACATCACCATTAATTGCAATTGGATAATTAACTTCTAATTGATTTTGTCCGTTTACTTTCATCGTAACATTATCAGTAATTACATCTAATTCAGAATTTGATGTACTTGCAGACAACGCTTTTCCCGTTTTAACACCACCAATAAAATTATCTGTTGCTGTTTTTAGACTCAATTGACCAGTACCTGCATTAATTTTCAATCCATCACTCACCATGATTGCACCCAATTCCGAACTTGTTGCCTTTGGTAAATTAGTAATTTCTATTTCAGCAGAATCAACATATAATTGATCTGCTCCTGCTACAGATGAAATTTTAATTGTTCTACTATCTATACTGACCGATAGATTTCCATTATCAATATTTAATCCAGTATTTTCGACTATTCTAACCTTACCATAACCAGCATATGATGCGTTTCCGATTGTTCCAGTGGTGCCCCCAACACCGGGAATAACCGATAGTTTATTTCCCACCATTGTCAAAGTATTTGAATCATAATCAAGATTAAGATTACCATTTACATCTACTGTCAAACCCGTTTTAACAATAACTCCACCTAAAATAGAATTTGATGCTTTTGGTATCGTATAAGTTGATACTTGTGGTATTAATTCTTTACCCCCAACCAATAAATAGCTGGCTGGATCTACAATTGAATCTCCAGTTAATATATAAAATCCAGTAGTAATAGGACGATATACTAAATCATATTTTTCAATATATGGTAAACTTGCGGAGTTAAAACTATTAGAAATCCACAATCTATTACCAACTAAATTTCCTCCATCGGTTCCTTCATCACCAACACCATCACCAACAAACAATCTTTTTTTATCAGTAGAGTAGATTAATTCACCATCTTCATATGTGACTTGTACTCTGTCTACTTCTGGTCCTCTACGGACTTTTATTACAGCATTTACTTGTTCTGTATTTTTATACGGATTTGTTGGCATATTAATATTTATTAAATTGCAGCAACAAATGGTGGTAATCCTGTACCAGTAAATGTTCCAGTGTAATCTACTGCTGTATTTGTAAATGGTGGACTACCAACCGCAGCCAAACATGTAGCAATTTCTGCATTCGTTGGTGGTACATTTTTATCCATAAAATATCTAGCAGGATCTTTAGGATCGGTTACACTAGGTTTATATGCTTGGACACAACCCATTTGGTATGCACTACCTCCATTAGGAGTACATCCCCAACAATTTAAATCCATTCCTTTATCTTTCCAGAATAAAAATCTGCCATTGCCTTCATTAATACTATCTCCAATAGGACCGATCAAACCATGAAATGATTTATCAGTCGTCCAATTTCCATTAATGTCTTTATATGGTTTACTAACCATAGTTATATAATATTGGTCGGGAACACTATAAGTATCAAACGTAAACAAAAACCAACCTTCATTGTCCCAAGGATAATCCTTTGTTGCTAAATCAAACATTGGATATTTAGTAAATGCTAAAGGAACATTTCCTTCATTTATAGTAACACCCAAATATCCTTGAACGATACGAATATTTGAGTTGTTTGATGAACCCCCAGTGCTAGATTTATCGGTGGATTTTAACCCACATGTTGTGTTCTCTAATTCATAATCTATAAAAGTTCCAACTGAAGTAGAAGCTCCTCCTGTTGGAACCGAAACCGTAAAATTAATTACAGTATTTGAAGTTAAATTAATTGTTATATTTGATGATTTAGCAATTGATCCCGGTATAATTCTAATTGGTTGTGCAGGAATGTTTACATCTCTATCCCCCAAACCACCAACAAATTTTATTTCTCCTGCTGGAACGGAAGCTGGGTCGGTAATGTCAAGATTATAGGTTTTCCCACTCACAAGATTTAAAGTTCTAGAAACTTTAATAGGAGGTTTGCATATTACACTCAATTTAACAACAGCAGTATTAGAAACGCCTAATCCATCGGTTGCCGTATATTGAAATATGTCAACACCAAAATAATTTGTTTTTGGTGTATATTTTAAAGTTGTTTTAGTTGGGTATATTGTAATTATTGAACCATCAAATGATGTAGTGTCGTATGAGTAAACCAAAAGTCCAGTACCGGGAAAATTATCAGGATCATTATCGTTTAACAATGGATTTACATCAACAGGAACCCCCATATATGTAGATAATTCGTCTCCCAACGCCACAGGCGGTATGTTGGAGCTTTTCATGAAGATTCTGGGTAGTCCTATTGGCATATTATGAAACAGTTGCTATTGGTGATATCATATTTACACCAGCAATAAAACAATACCACTGTCCAGACATATAAGCAAAAGCAAATGCATCTTCGCAACCATTTACTTTAGACGTTAATGGTAGTCTACCCATTTGCCATTTAGGAATTAAAAAAGACCCACCATTTAATTGTAATTTCCAATCAACTTTTAAATTATTTGATTTATGTCTTAACACCACAGTAAACGATGCCCCCTCTGTAGGACAATTTGTTATATTGAATCCACTCAAGTGTCCATATAAATTTAAAATAAAATTATTTGCCTGATTTAAATTTATTGTTGGTATTGGAGTAGTTGTATTCACATCAATAGAAGAAACAACTTCACTATAATTATTAAAAATTTGAATAGTTGGTTTTTGTATTGACAATGTCTGTGTTGATGTGATATAATCTACCTTAATAGGTCTGTTAACCTCTAAAGAATTGCCTGTTGTGTTGTTTATACACAAAGAACCAGTCATGGTATCCCCCGTTACATTAACATATCTACTATCTAATGTACCATAAATAAAAGAATCAATTACAGAATACTTTCCATTTTCAAATTTTATGGTAGTTCCGTCCCCATCTGGTGTTATTCTTGCATAATTTTGAAGTAAATCTGGTCCTAAATTAAATGCTGTAAGCATGTAAAGGGTGCTTATGGATGGTTTATAAAATAAATCGTATTGTAACGCAGATGGGCTTGGTATTGTGCCTACTGTATTTAGGTTACCAATAATATAACCACCAATTTGATCGTTATTCCCAATAAATGCACGTTTGATATCCGTAGAGAATACAATTTCTCCAGAATCAAAATTTATTAACTGTCTTTCTGAATCTGGTCCTCTACGGAGTTTAATTAGTGCATCAATTTGGGTTGCCATTTAATTATTTAGATTAATTTTATAAACTAAGCATATTACTGCATCGGTCCTAATATAGATCCTTTAGTTATCCATGTTACATATGTAACTCCAGTTATCGAATAACCTGCTTGTCCTCCTGTACCAACAGGAGAATTAAATTCGTTTACAGCAGTAAATCCATTTTTTCCTAATGCACCACCACTTCCTCCATGAGTACTACCTATTGCTAATCCACCAGACCCACCAAGCAATAGTTGCCCCGATTTTGCTATATTAGCAGTACCATAATTTCCAGATTGTGCCTGTTGAACGCCACCCTTTCCGACTATATGTCCTGCACCACCACCACCACCAAAACTAGCTCTGGCTGGCTGACCTCTTTGATTAAGCCCAGTACCACCTCCACCACCTCCACCACCACCAATTGTTTCATTGTTAATAATGGTAATATCACTTAATAAGTTTAATGCATTACCTCCATTACCTCCATTTGTTACATCTCCTCCACCAACACCACCTGCTCCTACAATATATCCATTATTTATTAATTTTACTGTACTGCCACTTGGAAGTGATTCAACATTAAATGCCGCAGTTGCAGTTGAACTAGATCCAACTTTAATACCACTATTAACCGTAACAGTTACAATAACTGGTAAAACTTGATCCCATCCTTTATTAATTAATGCTTTTTTTAACGAAAAATCAACAACATCTGCTGCTATTATAATATCCCCAGCATCAAAAGAATTATTAACAACTACCGAAACTTCACTACTGGTAGCTGATCCAAATGGATTACTGACTACGCATTTATAAGTTCCAGAATCAGTAACACTTCCAGAATTTATTACATATGTATCAGAATTTGCTCCTGTAATTGCACTACCATTACGCATCCATTGATATGTTAATGGCGAAGATCCAGTTGCATCTACATCTAATGTAATTTTAGTTCCCTTAGATACTGTTGAGCCTGTTGGTTGTTTGGTAATAGCTGGTAATGAACCTACTGTTAAATTTACAGAATTACTAATAACTTCACCAGCAATATTGCTGACTTTACATGTAAGACCCAGTATATCAAGTGTTGGTGATTGTGCTGTATATGTGTTATTTGTTTCTCCTGAAATATCGACTCCATTTATCCTCCATTGATATGTTAATGGTAAAGTGCCCGTGGCATTAACTGTAAATATTTTATTTGTCAATGCTACTGTCGATTGAGTTATGGGTTGAGTTGTTATTTTAGGAGATACGTTGACGCTAACTTCCCAATCTATATAATCTCCATTTTCTGTTAAGATATATTCGGATGTTTCTGCTAAAATAGAATTACCAGCAACAGTGATTGATGCTGGATTACTAACTATAGTCCCCAAACTTGAAGTTGCTTTACAAGTATAATTTCCTATATTACTAAGTGATAATGATGGTATTGCATAATACTCTCCAACTGCACCCAAAATATCTCCAGTAGATAGATTAGTCCATTGATATACTATAGAACTTGGCCCGTAGGCTCTAGCATGTAATGTGACGGATTCTCCTACATTACCAGCAACAGAATCTGGTTGTATACTCCACGCAAATGTTGCTGGTGGTGGGGGTGGGGGAGTTGATGGTCCTTGAGAATTTAAACAAGCCGTCAAAGGTCTTAATCTAGCATACAAATCATCAATTTCATTTTGTAAATTAATACAACAATTACCATCTGCTAATAATATTAACTTTAAAGTTACATTATCTGATTCATAGCCTATAATATAAGTTCTATTGGTACTTGTTTCGTGTATTATGTCACCATATACACCAGTAGATGGTATAACTTTAGTAGTTACGCCTAAAGAAACTAAAACATAATTTCTATTAGAAACTAAAATACCACCAGGCAATACACCATCACCAATAAAAAGTCTCTGTTTATCGATAGAATAAATAAGTTCCCCTTCTTCAAATATTAAGGGCTTCCTTTCTATTTCCTTACCTCTTCTGACCTTTATTTTTCCTATTCTTCTATCGATCATTTGAATATTATTTAGCTAATTTTTGCTCTTATGGGTTCTAGATAAGTTTTTAGTGTATCAAAAAAATCATAACTTATTGGTTTATTAAATCCTCCCGGCGAACTAGTCGCACCACCATTATTACATAACCAAAATTTACCATACATATCCTCGACAATCATAGAATACGCTGTCGGGGTTGCTATTCTTTTTGCATATAATTTAGGAGTTTCTCCGTCATAACTTCTAGTCCATCCTCCAGCACCCCAATCTACAGCAGTATACCAACTTCCCGTATGTTTATGTATTAATTTTTTATTTGTCAAAAATAAAGAATTAAATTCTTGAGACATACCATCAACATAATATTCGATTGGATCTGTTAAAGCCATACTAGCAATAGGAGTTGTGTTAAATCCTGTTATTTTAAAACTAGTTCCAGATCCTTTAATAAATCTATAAAGATTTTGTGGATCACTTTTTTTACAAAATGTGGCTCCTGCTGGTGGATCTCCTATTGTACAAAAAAGAAGATCGTTGTGATTTAATCCATTAATTTTTAAAACTCCTGTTGCTGTGCCATTTCCACTAGAACCCGTGGGAGTAGGACCAACCCATACATGATACATATCTCCATTATTCATACCAATTATAGCATCAGTTCTATGTGCTTGGTTTTTTGTTATAAATTGTTTAACATCTGTTAATAATATCGAATTTGTTTGGGTATATGTATTTATTTCAACCAAATCACCATTTTCTAGTAACAACATTTGTTGATATTGACTTCCACCTCCAGCATAACTACTTGGAGTAAACGTGTCTCTTATATCATACATTACACTTTTTAAATATGGAAAATTGTAAGTTTTTTTATTTATGTCTACTGTTCCATCTCGGTACATCACACATTCGTTATTATTTCCTAAAGAAACTCGTAATACATTGTCAAGATAATTATATGTTTCAGTACCTAATGTAAAACTTTTAATTGTTCTTGTCGAAGCAATCATATTTTGAACATCTGTTAATATATTATTATTAAAAAATGCAGAAGACTTAAACATGAACGTATAATTTGGAGACATATAACCACCTTCTCCTTCTACAGAGAATAAATCCAATACATTTCTTTGTTTCTTTTTATATATTGTTCTAACTGTAGGTGCAGCAATCATAAAAATTAAACTATATCACCAGATAACCAAACCATATCTCTCGTTCCCTTTTTAATCACACAAACATTCATTTGGGAATATTTTTGTCTAGTAGATAAAGAACTATCAGCATTTACTAAATCAACATTAGTATCTGGATTTGAAATTTTTGCTTGTATATCTCCAGTTTGAATTACAAGCGCATTAAATCCTAAAGGTAATGTTCCATTGTTGATTTTTAATAAAACGCGATCATCTGGAGTAACTATTGGGCTTTTTTGTACTAAAATTATCATCCCATTGTGTGCTGATGTTAAAAATGTTTCGGTGGTAATTGTGGTTATCTCCCCAGAAAAGTGTTTTAATTTATTGCTTTGTAAATCCAAATCACCTCTCATAGTACCTCCACTTAAAGGGAGATAATTAGAAATTAAAAAATTTTGTAAATTTGAAATATTTGTATTACCAGAAGATCCTAATCTAGTTTCTAAATCACTTATAGCCTGATAAGGACCAGTATTAACAAAAGATGCTACACTTTGTGCAGAAATTTTATAAGTATCCCTAGTTCCTGAATTATCTTCTGAAACAGGAAACAAATCCTCATTTTTTAGTGTCGCTGGAATTGCTGGAAGATCTACTATTTTAACGCCCATAATTATATTTAATTATGGAGATGGATATTTATAATCTTTTAGTTTAATCCAAACACCTTGATCAGTTAATATCTTATCTTCGTCATCTCTAATCAACATCAAATCAGGATTACAGCACTCAATTTCCATTCTTGTTAATAATGCTGCAATAATATCTATATCTTTTTTGATATTAATACAACAATCAACAAAAGAAGGAAATATTGATCTCAAATTTCCATTTTTTTCTATTATTAATCCTTGTTTTTTATCTTCGGCATATATTATATCGAATTTTTTTGAATCTGGTGGTATTTCTGCTGTTGGTTTAACATAATTTCTTGTTGTTGATGAAATTCCTCCTATTGTTTTGTTATCACCAATATAAACTCTTTTATTATCTTTGGTAAAGACTGGTTCCCCTTCTTCAAATAAAACATCTTTTCTTTGAATTTCGTTACCCCTTCTAATCTTCAATCGTCTTAGTTTAAGAATTTTTGGGACTTTCATATAATTACCATTTAATACAATATACTAATGCCATGTTTTTGGGACGAGTTGTTGCTCCCCCACCAGAACTAGTTAAACTACTAAATTCATCGGTTTGTATATTGTTTAAGTCTCTTCCAGTATCAGGATCTCTTCCAGTTGCAACGCTACCTCCACTAGATGTTGTATCGTGATCTAATCCACGAACAAATAAACCTCTTAAATCAGGAACTTTAAATAAACTACCACTAGTTACTGTAGAATATTTATATTCCAAAATAGTAAACAATTCTGGGTAATCATTTGTGCTTATTTCTCTACCATCACACTCAAACCATCCTACGGGAACAACTAACGATGGAAACATAACAATAGATCCAACTGGTACTATATTTCTTTTTGAATCTGAAGGTTGATTACCTGGTGCAAGCCCATTTGTAGTATTTGGAGAAGATATTAAATTTGATACTTTTAAATTTTTAATATTAACTTCTCCTGTAGATTGATTTATCCAAAATGGAGATGTTGTATCAAAATCAAAAGGTCTATGTTTAATGTATAAATTGTTTCCAGAATTTTTATTTACTTTTATAGAGAATAAACTAGGGGTTGTCAAATCATCTGGATTACCAAAAACAATTTCATAATCACTATTTAAATTAGATTCTCTTATTCTCAATTTACCAGTTTCAACTGTGTTCTGGATTCTTGTGGTTACTTCGGCTCCAGTAGATCCAACTATAATATCATTTATACTACCACCGTCTACCAAACTAATGTTACCTTTTACTACAGCATTTCCCGATAAAGATAAATTATTTTGTATAGTAGTATCTCCCGATATTATTACAGAACCCTCTATATCGGCTCCTGTGGTTCCTCCTCCAAGCTTTAATGAGGTTGCAGCACCTTTACCATCATATACCCTTTGTTTAGCCAAAGATGAGTCTATACTATGAGGAAAATGTAGTATACCCCTAAATGTGGTTGATACTTTTTTTGATTCAAGACTATTTGATGTTTCTTCTGCCATAAATGTATTTATTTATATCTAATCAATTGGATAGATGTTTGTTCCATTTTCCAAATCAACCCATGTTTTGAGGTTTTTTAATTTAACTTTTGTTAGATTCAATAAATTTAATTCAAATTGATATATTTTTTTAAATAACCTATTGATTACATTCGGCTGAACAAATTCATTGTCATTAATAAATGAGTTATATTCTAATTCTATGTCTAAAGTATTAATTTCCTCATCGGTAAGATATATGTAATCTTTATATACCAAATCACCGTAATTATTAAATTGAGCATAAAACCTACCTTTTAAATTATTTTTAAATTGAATTATGTTTGAAAATAATTTATAAAATTCTTTATTTAAGACCCAAGATTGGTTATATTCCACATTTTCGAACTTTATTCTTTCAAAATTATAATATGGAAGATTATCATGCTGTAATAATGAAAGATATTCAGTTTTTTCGTTTAAATGTGATATATAAGAATTACCTAAAAAGTATAAATCGTCTTTATTTTTATCAGAAGATGATATATAGATATCATTTGTTGTAAAGTTTAAATTAAAATATTCAGTATAATTCCATGTTTTGTTGTCTTCAAGATCTTCCCAATTTTGATTTATATAATCATAAATAAATATATCGTCTGGAGCAAAGTCATCTCTTTCGAAGACTGCAAAAGTCTTTTCTGGTCTTGAAAAGAACTTTTTGTATATTGTAGTATTTGTTATTGCATAAAATACATTAGAATCTTGTTCTGATATTGCAATTCTTTTAAACGATTTATCAGATGCATCATATAATATATCTTCAAATACATAGGTATTTATAAATTGATTTAATTCGTCATATTCAAATAAACCATATTGTATATTTTTGCCATCATAACTATCTTCAAATAAGACATATACATGATTATTTATTATTCTATGACGTATATCCAAAACTTTATATTTTCTTATTGAGGGTATTTTTATTGTTTTTTTCCAAACAAAATTTTTATCATAAATTTTTATGGAATTGTTACCGTAATCATAAACCCATAATTCATTTGGCCTAGATCCTAATACACTACACCCATTAAATTTATTAATTCTTTGTATATCTCCTATACCTCCTATTGTTTCTACCAAATATCTATTTCCTTCATATATTATATCATTAGTAAGATACGAATTAATATCATATTTAAATACCTGACCACCACCATTAATTTTAGAATCGCTTATATATAAAAATTCTCCATCACATGTTATATCTTCTAAATTTTGACATTTTTGATTAGAAAAATTATCAATTACATCAGTATATAAAGTAAAATTTGCTTCCGATAATTGCCCATTTTCTGTAATTTTACTTGTAAGTCCCATTAAATGAGTATTAGATATAGATAATATGCTTATTCCTGTCTTATCCACAAATGGAATAACAACAAATCGTTTCATATTATCAAACTCCTTAAATCCCGATAAAGACGAAACACTAGATAATGTATTATATGCAAATACCGAATTATTTGCTCGTATTTGCCAGTCAAATTCTTCACTACGAATTGGATTACACAAAGTATTAACATGTTTGTCATACGGAACATCGGTGCTCCCCATGAACAACTTACTATACATATAAATTAAATTTTCATGCAAAAATCTTAATTTTTTGTTTAAACTTGTATATCCAACCAATTCATTTGGTTGGATCAATATTTCATCCAAAGTATACGGTAAAGACAACTCATCAAATACATATCTGTCTTTAAAATATTCGGATTTGTGATAATCGGCAGAATATTCACTTATTAATGTTAGTAATTTAGAAGAAGTGTTTGTGTAATATTTTCCAGTATACACTTCTCGGTTATCATTAACATTAAAATATCCAACATAATGTGTTAAATCAGAATTCAAAAACTCGCCACCCGTAGAATAGTTAAATCTAGTTTGCATATTATTTAAATTCTATATTATTTACTGAAGTTGTTATTGGAAGAATTTTCTTTAGTTTCTCCAGCAAAATATCTTTCATTTCATTTTTTAAAGTATTATTTGATAATTTAGAATTTCTTATAATAACATTAACTTTATTACTTTTATTCCCTGTAGTATCCAATTTAAACTGCCTTTCAATACCATCAAGTTCATTTCTTTGATCACATGGTAAAGAAATTACCAAATCATCCATAGTTAATCCGTGATATGTATGGAACAGTATTTCATTATCCGATAATGCTTTTTTATATAATTTAAATTGTTTAATTTTAGCATTGTTGACATAATAATAATTTGGTTGATTTAAGTGTTTACTTAATGAAATATTATTGCGAAAATATGTATTCCCGACACTTATAGATTCACTAAAAATATCTTGAAAAACGTATTGACCCTTTTGTACATAAACTGTTTTAAATTTAATACCATCTACAAACAAAGTAATCATTCCTTCTAATCCGTCTAATTTAAAAGCAAAATTATGATATTCTGATTGAAATTTTTCTATACTTACAGGAATTTCTACTTTAATTTTATCTTTATTGTTATAAACATTTTGTAATGTCAATTTAAATATCATCTCTTTTTTGATTGGATATTTGTTTTTTAAGTATTCGTAATTTGTTAAATTATAATTTACTTTTTTAGAATCACCAAAAGAATAATAATTAGCAGTTAAACTTAAAAAATTTAAACTAGATATTGTTTTTGTGGTTTCATCTATTTTTGCCAAAAATAATTGATTAGCAGATAAAAGATTTGTTACATTTGTTATTTTACCCAAAACTATAGGATACTCGTTTAATCCATTATCGGTATACTCTCTTACTAAATCAATTTTTAATAATTCTATTTTATTGTCTATCATTACCGATAATGTATTGAATAAGCTATCGGTTGATGCTGATATATTAAAAGAATAAAGCAAAATTCTATTTTTATCAAATTTTGTTATCTTGTTTTTGTTATGAATAACATAGTAGTTATACGAATCATCTATAATAAAATCTCTAATTTCACTAGAACTGGATAAATGTGTGGTATTTATTTTTCTATCAAAAGATTCTTGTATCAATTTGTTATTATCTTTAATGTATAAGACTGTATCATCTACAAACCTTTTAGTATCATATCCATCAAATCCGTATATAGATCCTTTATATTTTAAAATTGAATATACTTCTTGTGTTTCATTGTTTAAATACACTGTTTTAGCTGGGATGTAGTTATCTAATACAACTTCATTTGGAGCCACTCCATTTTGAATGTTTTCTTGCAATCCTAAAGGTATTAAAGCATCTTCTCCATATTCTAATGGCGTTACGATGTAATCTTTTTCTGGTGGATATGTTATGTTACCGTAATTATCAATAAAAGGCATACCAACTAATCCTCCATTTGAAAATACTAAATTAAGAACACTTAATTCTTCTGTAATAGTGTTATATCTAACAACTTTTCCGTAAGTATCTTTTAAAAAATAAATAAAATTTTCTTCTTGTATTAAAGATATATAAGAATTACCAACTTCTCCTAAAGAATCATATAAAGCTGTGTCTGAGTTATATTTTTTAATTAAAGGTATCATATTATTCTATATTAATGGTGTAAAACGAATCCAAATGATCCGTTCTGTATATATCTTTTATTTTCGTAGTTTGATTTAATTCATTGTCTGATATCGCAACATCCAATAATTGAAAATTCGTGTTATATACATACACGTTTTGATTAGATTGTATTGTAATTAAAGGAGTTATTAATCTGTCGTATAAAATACCAAATCCTTTATCATTTAAATTTCCTAGTATCTGATGCCCAAATCCTTCTTGCCAATTATTAGACTGCATCCAAAAAGATAGTGTAAATTGATGCCCTAAATTTGCGTCATTATAATCTTGTATTAATGAATACGAATTTCCATTTAAAACATATTCAATTGATTCTAAATCGGTATTATCAATATAAATGGTAGCATCATTCCCATTTAAAAGCTCCAATCCATTTTTTATTATAAATTTTTCTAATCCAGAAATTACTTCAGATACATATTTTTCACCCAAACGATGATATATGTATTCGGAATTTGGAAGAATTATCAAATCACTTCTTTTATCAAAAAACGATCTACCATACAGAGCATATTCTATCGTTTGAGGAGTGTGTGCTGCTTCTTCCTCTAAACTATTGTATACGTCTGGGACATCATAATATTCAGATGATAATAATTTGGTTTTAATTAAATCATTTACTGGATCAATATAAGTATAATTAAAATTCGTTGCTAGTGCTAACGAATATGATGTTTTTTCTGGATAATAATATCTATCTAACCATATAGTTGAACCATCTCTGTTTTTGTAAAGCCATGAGCATAGATATTCTCCAGTCGAATCCGAGGATTTTGTTCTTTTTTGAAAAATCTTATCAGATAAATATGGATTTTCACCCGCAATAGAACCCCTGTAGTTCCAACTTAAATCATTGATGTTTATTTGTTTATATGGATAGAGACTTTCTGGGGTTATGAATTGAGTGTATTTGTCGGCAAAAAATTTATAATCCATGTTATAAAATTCATAATTTAAAGTTATACCATAATCACCCATTTCTTGATCATTACCAGTAAACAATCCTGTATAGTTTCTATTTTCTACTGCTGGTACTTCTTCATTGAATTTTTCTATATAATCTGATCTGTAAGTATAATTTTTGTGAGTTTTTTGATTTTTTAATGTTAATATATTACTTTTTAAAACATTTCCAGTTATACTACTATAATTATTGTAAGCAATAAAATTATTTTTTAAATTGTTTCTACTTTTTTCTTGATTTACTTCATAAGCATTTGTATGCTCACTTTTGTATGATACCCAAGAAGTATTAAGTTTTGGTTTTAATTTTTGTATATAGTAATTAACATTAAAATAATTTGTTTTAAATGAACTTAAATTAGGAGTTGCGGATAACTTATTATTAGAAAATACAATCAATTGAGAATTATGAAACAAACACATTTTATTGTTTGTTTTATCTAAAACATAATTAAAAATACAAAATTCTGGTTTAAAAACAGAAGAAAAATAAAATACCCCATTATTGTGTAATAAATTATAATTTATTCTATTTTTACCTCTATGTAAAATACTAGCACTAGTAGAATTCAGCAGAGTAACTTCGAAAATTCTTTCTGAAGGTTCTATAAATTTTGCATTTGAAGCAGAAAAATAATTTATTAATTCTTCTGTACTTGAATCGTATTCACTAGAAACCGTAAGATATGCTCCAGTATTATTGTCTATTATAGAAGTATTAAAATTGTAAATATTTGATACTTCTGGTAATTCATTTATTTTTATTATTTCGTCTGTTCTATATTTTGATGTTAGATACAACGAAGAATAATTGTTTATTTTTTGATCAGATATGTTTAATAAATACGTTTCTTTATTAAAATTATATCCCTCTTCCGTATAATCAAGAACACCAATAAATCTTACATCATCGTCTCCTAGATATGACGTTGATAAAGCTACAGATTTGGATGCTAGATTAATAATCTCCACTAAATTATTTAATTTTTAAGTTCAAAATGTCACCATTTAAAGATTCTAATACAGTGAATATACTGTCATCTTCGTCATCCACAAATTGAATCGAAGACACAACAACTCCCCTGTAATCAGAAAGTATTGAAGATTTAGCAATTTTGAGAGTAAGTTGAAATATTAATTGATTAAAATTAGAATATGTTACAACTATAGTAGGATAATATATAATATTTGAATTTACAGTATCAGGATAGTATATATGACGAACCTTTTCTCTTAAAATATTAAAATTTTCTTCAAATATATAGTTTTTTTCAAAATTTGGAGACGAATCTCCAAAAATGATTTCGGTTCTAATTATATTTGAATTTTGATTAGGTAATTGAGAAATATCAAATATTACTTCGGTTTTTCCTTTAGAAACTTTGACATCATCTATTGATACATAGTTTATACTATTATATTCTGACGTTAATGTATAATATATTGTATTCATGTTATCCTAATATTAAAACTCCATCATTAATAGTTATATTTGTATTTTCGGTAATATCGTTTTGTGTTATGTTTAAATTAATTATATTAGTAGTGTCATTAAAATTTGTTGTGTTGATGTATTCTTCGGTATTTGGAGTATATAAATTCACTTCAGGATTTAATATATTTTGCCCATCAAAATCAAATTTAATACGATAAATGTAAAACATTTCATTCAAATCTTCTATAGTAGTCATAACACAATATTTTTCATTTCTACTATTATACGTTAATACAGGTTGATTAACTCTACACAATTTTATATTATTTTTTTCTATATCATTTAAATACACACTTAGAGGTATTGTAGATGTGCTTATTTTTTCGTATTTTCCATTTGATAAATTAACTTTATAGAACAATGGTATAATAGAAAAATTATTTGATTCTGTGTTTATAGAAGACAATAATACAATTAAACTATAATCTCTATTTTCAAATATAAATGGATTTGTTATATGAGATAACAAATTTCCCGATTTATATTTAATAAAATTCAAATCTGTTCCAGAATAACTATATTGATTTTCACTGTAGGCTATTTTTTCAAAAACCACATATTCTTTTGTTTTAATCCATAAAAAATCATTATAAACATTGAAATCTAATACTTCATTACTTATTTGATATCTTAATGTATCATATTCACTACTGTTGTATTTTCTGAACTGCACTTCCATAGCTGTAGATAATGGACGTACAGTATTGGATACTATGTCATTTATGTAAATAGAGCCAAATTGATTTCTTTTTTCTATTAATGATTCGGTTTCTGTATCTACATCTGCTAATATAGTTCTGGATGCTGATAATGTTTCCTTTATTATGTGATTTGTTTGATCTTCAAAATCAAACTGAACATCACAAAAATCCGTTATCTTACCAGCATCAAAATTTTTATTCTTTATTGAAGATAAAATATAATTATTGTTAAAATTAGGAGGAAATTCACTAATGTTTTCGCCAGAATTACCGTCCAATACATTTAATGGTCTTTGTTTTAAATTATTTTTCCCATTTCTACAGTAAAAAAGATCATCAATTAAATATGTATATTGATCATACAAACTAGTAACAGAATTATTAAATTCTTGATCAATTTCTATTGGTTCCAAATTATTGTAGGCATTCCCATCAAAAGTTGCTAATTCTATAGGATATAATACATTAAAATTAACATCAAATGTTTCTAAACTTCTTTGATTTTCATTAATCATCAGCCCATCTACGCTATATCCTTCCCAATAAAACCCTCTCTCCATCATTCCGTATTTAAATCCCCCTATTCCGCCTTCTATTGCTATATTATAATAATAATTAGACGCCCAAACATCGGGTTTTACCCATTTTGGGTTGCTGGTTAATACAACTTCTGGTAATATCCCGTTTTCATAAAATTCTATAGGACCGCCATCATAATCTTCGCATTCTTTTACTGGAATTTCTTCCAAAAAGCTATAATCTATCAACTTTTGTTTAATTTTATGTTTAAATAAACCATATTGGTTACCATAAATATCAGAATTCCATCTATATACAATACCTCTATCATACAAAGGTGCAAAATTGGATTTAATCCCACTTAATCCTAATTCGTAACTATTTGCTATTTGATGTCTTGAAAAATACGAATAATAATCTTGTGAAAATGGTGTTGAATTGATATCTCCAGATGAATAATCACGACTTCTATTATTAACCGATTTAGTGTATTCGCATATATGTGTTAATGGATACTTTGTGTCATATATTCTAGATACACCCATAGTATTTCCGTATAATGATGGATCGGGAAATACATATACACTATTTGGTTGTAATTTAGATTCATTTATTTTGTATAATTTTTCTGGCACAGAAAAATATAAAATACTATTTTTATCTGGTGTAAAAAATAATCCAATATCTCTTTCGGAATACAACACAGATTCTTCTTCTATTGTTGCTGTTGTTGGATAATGCCTATTCAACAAATTTCCTGTTGGATTTTCTGCTTTAACCAAAACTCCAGACGTTATATCAAAAATAGTACTTCCCGTCTGAATATAGTACATATCTGCTCCAATATATTTTTTAACCAAATCAGCATTTAATAAAACTAATTTATTTGCCTTCGGTTTTTCTTCAGAAACTAAATTATAAAGTTTTTGATCAGGTTTACAATCTAAATCTACTTGATCCAATGCATAATTGATTGTAAATATTTTCCCAAATTGAGTTAAAAACAGTTTAATATTTTCAAATAGTTTATTTTTTACGGCTTGATCAAAATTAATAAAAATATCAACATCAATTGCATTTAAATTTGTTGAATATAGTTTATTTCTTAATCCAGTTTTAACATCATATGTTTCTGGAACTTCCGTTGGATCATTATCGTGATAATTCGTATATGTATCATATAATGTTTCAATTTCTATCTTTAAATCCTTAAGGAGTTCGTTCTGTATTATGTTTTGTTGTAGTGTTTTTTCAGCAGAAAAATCAAATGTACCAGAAAATATTGTATCAATTACGGTTTCGTTAATTGATTTTTTTATACTTATATTAGTTCCTTTTACTTTGTTTTTTTGTACTTTATATTTTAATTTTTCTCTTTTATCCGAATAGAATTTACATATTTCTATTAATTTGGAAGAATAGAATGGTATTATAATATCCAATTCCGTCTCATCCGAATAATTTATATTTGCTAGGAATCTTCTTTCTTCTGTAGAACTATATTGTAAAGTTATTTCCTTTATTAATTCTACATATCTTTCTTGTATTGATTGTTCTGATTGACCATCACTTAGTTTTTTAACTACATTCCATTCTTTTAAATATGATAAATATAGATCATTAAATTGTAACGGAGTTAAATCTGCTCTAGTGTACTTTAAAAAGTCAAAAAATGAAAACGGAGCTTCATAGTCCAAGTAATCCCTTTCAAGTACCGAAGGATTTACTATGGAATATAATGGTAATGTTTTAGCAAATACGAGTGATTCCGACACATTATTATTTAATGATGCCCAATCCTTTTGCTAATGTATAGCAAATCATCTTTTGTTTGATGGAATCCCATACTTGTATATCTGTTATATTTTTCGGTATATTGTTATACGGATCACTCCAATTTATGACACCTTCGTTTTGGATGTCAGTATATCCTGTAACATAGTTATAAAAAGTGTATAACAATGGTATTTGGTCGTTGGAATATTCTTCTGGCAACAGCAACCCCCATCCCCAATTTGGGTGGTATGTGCTTAATTGATATGTTCTTGTATTTGCATCTATATATGTTATGTTCCCTGATACAGAACTTAATATATTAGTATTTAAAACTCTATATGTTTCGCTGAATTTTTCATAACTTATTATATTATTACCCGCAGTCAAAATCGAAGTAAAAAAGTCTAATTCTTCTCCTTTGTTTATCCCATAATTTACAGGTTGATTATTTTGTCTCAAATATTCATTATTATATCCTTTATTATAAAAATTTAAATCAAATTTATCATAACTTCCCTTTAATTTTGAAAAATTTATAGAAAACAAATCAATTAATCTGTTTAATTCTGCTGGAAGATTGTATGAAGTATTATTAAATGTATAGAATGGTTCATCCAACATTTCATACATTGATTTTAATGCTTGAACGCCACAAACATCAATATTATGTAAATTGTTTGTAAAATTAGAGATTTTTTCATAAACAACCTTTCCTATTTCATTTGGTTTTGATGACAACGCACCCACTGCTGTTCCTATAAAGTCATCAAAAACAATAGTATTATCCAACAAATAATCTTGAAAACGATATGATTTTATTTGTTGTTTCATGTCAAAATTTTCATTAACCTTTCTTATCTCATATTCTCCTTGAGTAGAAGGATATAAATTAAAATTATTACTATTTCCGTATACAGGTTTGGGGTTTCCGAATGTATTTTGGTATTTATTAATATACTTAAACCCATTCCAATCTCCGTATGCATTTATTTTATCTTGTGTTCTATTAGCTGGTATGTCGTTTGTGTAATATAAACTCATAGACGATGGATGGAACCCATATCTCATAACATTTGCAGAAAAATAATGTATTTTCCTGTTTGTATTATCTACTACTAATATAGTATTATCCGTAGTACAAGCAATCCCTTCCAAATCACTAATATAATTCGTTTCTGGATCTAATGAAGAATAGGTACTTAACGAAAATGTACTAAATGTATTCGTTTGTGTGTTGATGAATGCTAATTCATTCCTATTTTTTGTTGCCCATATGTTTCCTGAAACATCTAATGTTAGATTCCACAAGCTACCACTAACATCATAATAGGTTACACTATTTCCATCTGGATCTATTTTATATATTTTATCATTACTAGAAGATAAAACTAATGATGGGGACTCTAGCTCTTTTGCTATACCCCATGCATTACAATTTAGATCCGTTATAATTTCGGTTGATTCGTAATTTGGTGTTAGATTGATTTTAAATAAGAAATTAGTACTGATATCATACTTTTCAATAAACGATAATTGTTCGTTTGAATATGATATCCATAAATTATCATTTAAATCTGTGTCCAAAGATGCTGGAGTAACACTATTTTCATAATCCGTTACTGTGTTTGCTACTGATGGACGTATTATCCTATCTACAAGATTAGATAAATTGTTAATTCGTATAGTACTGATCGAATCATATAATGTAACCCATATATTTCCTTTACTGTCACTACAAATATCAGATGGAGACGAATTTTCTGGTAATACATACCCATCATACAACAATTCCAAATTTATTGGATCGTACTTCATTATCTTTTCTTTATCAGCATCGACCAAAAATGCTTCGTATGTAGTTTTTCCGTTCGGTAATCTCTTAGATACGACACAAGATGAATAAATGCCAGTTAAACTATAGGTTCTAATCAAATTATCGCTCAATATTTTTCTGGTTTTATCATTAGTATCCTGCTTCACCACAATACTATGTATTTTATCCGATTGTGGTTCACTTATAATTGCACATGCCGTGTCCACTAAATATCTTTTTGTGGCTATGGGTATAGCTTTTGCAAAAATGTGTACATTTTTCAACGGATTATCGGCAATCAAATATCCTTTGAAATAACCACCAAATTTTTGTGACGAAAGAACTCCATAATTTGAATTAAATTCGACATTTTCTAATTTATTATCATATTCATCCCTAAGTTCCAAGTATATTTCACCGGGTAATACATTAGGATCTGGTTTTAATGTTAATATTGGATTGTATTTTGATGTTAATTTCGCAATATCTTTAATTTTTACAACAAATGGTATTTTTTGATTAACAAATTTTTGAGGATATATGTTAAACGTATCAATTAAATTACCATTATTATCATCATCAATACCATTTGATGTTATTGTCAAATGGTCTGAATATAATTGTTCAATTAATATAGTAAATGCTGTCGTATCGAATATATTATTTAAAACTGATATATAATTTTCTGGAAATTTTATATGATCCGAATCAAAATCTTTAAATTTTCTTGTATCAAACGATGCATAAACCGTTATTGGCTGCTCTCTCGTAACATCTTCTAATAATTTTGGTAAATCATCAATAAAATAGAATTCTTTACTTCCTGAAGTACCCACAAAACAAGATCCTATGTCGTTTTTTTCGCATAATGTTAATTTATTATTAAAAACTCTTGCATATATTTCTATATTTGAAGTTTTAATACTATTAACTGGTTGTTTTTCGTATTGTTGTGTAATTACATTATATTCTATAGATTCAAATCTAGAAGAGGGCTTTAAATGACCCCAAGAATCCTTTTTATATTCTTCTACATTTAAAAGTGGAGCTGTGTTACCATTTACATTTAATTTTATTGTATATCCTTCTGCTGATAACACATCATATGTTTGCCAGCTATTAAAACGAAATATTTTAAATGGATTTTGTTTAGTTCCTGATTCGGTTTTTCCTATAAATCCCGACAAAGACAATACATCACTTATATAATCATGCACCATCAAATTTTGAGAAAAAGCATCAACATATCCTTCTCCCAATTTACCTAATACATAACATTTAACATTATACCAACCGGGAAATTTATAACTATGAACAGCAGTAACAGATTCTGATGTTGTCCCATCACCAAAATCCCATAATATCCTTTTTTTAGAATAATCTACGGATGTCCCATCATCAAAAATTGGAATAAACGTAAAAGGGGTAATAGGAAGCGTATATCCACTGGTTGTTTGAGTTCCAGTGTAATCTAATGTTTGAAAATAAATATATCTGTGATAATCTTGCATTATATTACTTCTATTTTATTAATTAAATTTGATATTTTATAAAAAAACGGAAATTCGAAGAATTTTAACGACATATTTTGTGAAGTTGTGTTCACATTAGCATTTCCATACAACGGATTCCAATATATAAAACTTATTTTTGAAGTTTTATATTCAACACCATTTGAAATTCTAACAGTTTCTAATGATTTGATGCCTTCTATACTTAAAATATTAAAACTCAATTCAGTTAAATCTAAAGTTTGCTCTAATGAATTACTAGCTTGTAAAAAGAATTGTTTAAATAACACATATATAGAATTTTTAATTTGATCTTTAGATATTATCTGTGTTGTACTTCTAGTTACTCGTAAAACAGTCTCATCTCTAATATCGGGAGTTATTATTTCACCTAATATTGGTAATGCTATATCAAATGCCAAATATATCGGATCATTTACAACAATATTATGATTCAACATCTTAACTTCTTCTAATTTATCAACTATTGCTTGTTTTTGAGAAAAAAACAAATCGATTGGGGTTGTTTCGTCTTTGATTGCGCCTAATCTAGGTACACAAAACAAATAAACATTATTAAAGTCACAAGAATCATTAAATGCAACTTGATTAAACAACAATTTATCATCCAAATTAGGTCTTTGGAGTCCCAAGTCATAATAATATGACAAATATTCTGATGTATATTGTTTATTTGAAACCGCTTTAACACTTTGTATTATATTAGAGAAATTCTTATATACATAAGATTCATAATCATATACCGTAACCGCTCTATTTTGCGAAGAAAACAACAATGGTGCATTTTTTCTCATTTCTGTTACGTTTTCAACTGGAGTAGGAGGTATTGATGCATATTCGTTTTCAAATTTTAATGCTAAAGTATTATCCTTTGACAAATAATTAACATTAGGATCTTTGATATCGTTTTGTATTTCAAAAAACAAATCAGAAATATAAGAAGAAACCTTACCAGATTTACTGGCATTTATTCCAATAATACCAGAATTACCATCACTTTCCAAATAATAAATTGCTACAACATCTCCAGAATTTAATCGTTTTCCGTTAATATCATCACCAAATTTTATTTCATGATGACCATATTCGTTCAATCTCTTTTCAAAATAATTAGAAATATTATCAGATAAGTATAAACTACTAACTTCTTTCCATTCTGACCATTTTTGTGTATTAACATCCTTTACAAACACATAAACATTGTTATGATCTATCATTTTAGATGGTGCTATATCTAAAGGATAATCAAGATTTAAAGTAAAAGATTCAAAATTTTCTCCAATAGCGGTATATAATGGATATTCTTTAAAAGCTCCTTGGTATAATAAATTATTTGCCCCCACAGATTCAATTAATTCATCTTGAGAAGAATTTGTAATCTTCTGAAAAGATACATCCTTATTAAAAGAATAAGGTATATTGTTTATTATCATGTAAGAAAATCTTTCAATCGTATATGATCCTACTGGAATAAGCGTAGTTGCATACATATCAACCTTTAAAGATGCTGTATGCGATCCATTTGGTTTATATCCAATCAAATTTACAATTTTATTCATGTTTTCAAACAATTCAGCTTGTGAAAATAATGAATCCGATGCTGTTTGGTTTAGATAAAACAACAATACATGATATGTGTAAGCAACGACATCAACTAATCCGTTTATATTACTTCCTTCGAAGTCAATATCAGGAAAAACTCCTATAGTTTTTAATCTATTTTTGATTAATTGCTTTAGACTTAATGCATCAAATGCGGCATACGCATTTCTTGGTAATTTAAATTCTGTAAAATTGGAAGTACTCATTTTTATGTTCTGTAATTATATCCACTATTGTTTAGCGTACCAAACATTGATGCATTATTTATATTTAATGAAGGTATGCTGTAGTTTATCGAAATATCAAATTCATTAACGTCCTCAAATACTGTTATTTTAACACTGTTTAGTTTAACTCTTGGTTCGAATGTTCCTATTTGTGTATATATCTGGCTTCGTATTAATTCGGCTACTTCTATTGTGGCTGGTTCGAACAAATATCTTCTTAAATCCATTCCAAATTCTGGGTTTAAAACCTTTTCACCAGGTGTTGTAGTAAATAGATTTTTTAATGAATTTCTAATAGCATTAATATCATAATCTACTTTAAAATCATTAACATCTGAATTTTGGAATAAAATACTATTTACATCATATCTTGGTTGTAATTCTAAGTGCAGATCAGCATATAAATAATTTTGAGATCCCAATGGAGATTTTGGAAGATCGCTTATTAAGATTTTTCCCATAAAAATATTTAATAGTCACACTAAATAATCTTATGGAAAAAAAGTTTATAAGATTGGTTGAATCCAATATTACCAGAGCAACTAGAGGTGGTTTTTTGGTTGGAGACTATATTGAATTAATGAAAACTTATAAATCTCATGAAGAATACAAAAAACTTCATGATAACGTCAAAAAAGATTTAGACAGTTTAGTTGACAGTAAACAACACCTAAGAGTAATTGGTGTTAATGATACACAACCACAAAGATATGGTGGAAATCCAGAAATGATGACTGGACATGTAATATTATCTGTCGCGCAGGATCAAGGTGGAGGAAGAAGATATTATAACGTACTAGTTCCTTCCTGCTTATGTGTTGTAAAAGACTTTTATCCAAATCTTGCTCCGTTCCCAGATCAATTCAATTACGACAACAAAGAAATTCACCAACCAGAAGAGGTTGGTGAAGTCGAAAGTGGAGCCAAAGGTGTTACCTATGCTCTCCCAACAGTTGATATTAAAATTCCTGTTGAAAAAGTCAAAAAGACTAAAGTCAAGAAAGAATCATATACCACCGAATATTTAAGTGGAATGGAATATCTTGGATAATCCAACCATACAAGCAAAACAATTAATTTCGACATCAATTACTTGCGAATGTCTATCCATATGATGGGCTATCGTCAATATTGCTTCTTTTTTCTTTAAGGTATCGATAGATTTGTTATAAATTAAATTTAACACAGCCTTCATCAAGGCATGAAAATCCGACTGAAATGTCATTTCATGCTTTATTATAAATTCTCTAACACAAATAATATCATTTTGAATCAAATTTGTATACAATTCTTCCACAAACTCTTCCGATACTAAAGAATTCCTGATATTAAGTAATCCCGATGTTGAATATTTCTGTAAATCATTCAGCATTTTCCTAAAATCGGGAAAATTGGTCTTAATCAATGTCCTAAATCCCAAAATTTGATCTTGTGTGATGGAAATACCTTCTTTTCCCAAAATTTTAGCACAATGCTTAACAACATCTGCTATATTATGATCAAAATTAAGAATTACACACCTACTTCTGATTGGATCGATGATTCTGTGCTTATAATTTGCTGTAAGAATGAATCTGGTGTTATGGGCATACTCTTCCATAACATTTCTGAGTGCTCTGGCACCTTCTCCACTCAAAGAATCAGCCTCATCTAAAATAACAACCTTAATTCCACCATCAAATGACTTAGTTTGAGAAAATCCAATGATTTTATGACGAATTGTGTCAATTCCATTCTCATCCGAAGCATTAATATACAGATAATCACACTTTAAAATGTCATTGACTATGATTTTAGCCGTAGAAGTCTTCCCAGTACCGGGTGTAGACACAAATAACAAGTGTGGAATATCCCTATTCTTCTTATAAGACTCCAAGATTTCTCTTGTTTCATCCGATACACATAGTGATTCTAGTGTTTTCGGTCTATATTTTTCACACCAAAGAGTATTGAAGTTCATATTATCGTCCTGATGAGCCAAATCCTTTATCACCTCTACTTGTTTCGTCCTTGATTTCCACCCAACAAACCTCTGGTTCAATCAATTTATACACAACTAGTTGTGCAATTCGATCACCAGCCTGAACTATATAAGGTGTATCCGTATTATTAATCAATGCTGCTCCCAATTTGCCCCTGTATGAACAGTCGATCACACCGGGAAATGCCGTAATCCCGTGCCTGAAGAACATTCCTGATCTAGATTCAATCCGAATCCAGTATCCCCTTTGTATAAAGCCAATATCCAGCCCAATAGGAACTGTTATAGTACTATGAGGATCAATATTTACTTTTTCTACTGCATAAATGTCATATCCTGTATCACCAATTAATGGTTCGTTGTTGTTTCTTTGTGGTAGCCGTGCATTTTCGTGGGTCTTTACGAAACATATCTTAATATGTGGAAATGGAGAGTTTGTAAATGGCATAGTTTTATTCATAATACTATACTTTGTGCTGGAAAGCAAGACATTTTCGCCTAAATATTTTCATGTCTGACGATAGTGAATTAAATGATACTGTAAATTCCATTTTAGATCAATTAAAAACTGTTCCTGTTATTGCAAAGAAAGTAAATCAGATGCAATCTGACTTAACCAAAGAACATTTAGAAAAATTTGTAATTCAATATGCAAGTAGACTAGTTGAAAACGCCACAGAATCTGTAGAATATATAAAAGATAATGTACAAGCTGCCCCAACTGCGGACGATGTCATTTCTTTGGCTGAATTAATAAAATCCACTTCAGGAGCATTAGAAATTTTAAATAAAATTGTAATTAACAAAGATAAACTTCAAAATTCTGTAAAAATTAAAGAGATGGATGTTGCCAGCAAACGAGAAGAGCTTGAAGTCAAAACAACTACAGCATTAATTGCTTCAAGAGATGAAATTCTTAAAGAATTAATGAATAAATCAGCTAAAATCATTAATATAACCCCAAATTAACAACCTTTACTGTCAATAATTTTCTGTTTCACTTTATCACCATCATTCCATTTACAATATTGTCTATATTCCGAATCCATTTTGGCTTTTACAAATCCAGAAGTTGCTGCTGGGCCTCTTAATTTAACACGATCCCAATCAGTTTTGCATATAAACATAGGAGCAAATTGAGATGCTTGTTGAGGATTCCATAAAACTTTAGGTTCTTTTGTATCTGCTATTTGTATTTTTAATTTAAGTTGAGCAGTTCTATCTGCTAGTTTACTTCCTTTTTTTGTTGGCAAAAATTCATCAATAACCATTTTAAATTTAGTTCCTAATTTGCCAAGTGCTGCTGAAGTATCTCCTACTTGTCTGCGTTCAATCCATGTATTTCCTGCTTTGTCAACTACTGTTATGATTAATACATCAAACGGTTTAATTCCATATGCTTTATATGCTTCTGGATTTATAGCAACGGTTTTCATAGGAATAATCATATTACTAGCATTACCCAATCCAATTTCAGATCCAGAATCTGGACATTCGTCTTCAGCATATCCATATGCGGTTAATTTAACTTCACCGAAATCAAATTGTATTTCTTTTCCAGTTGCTGGTACATTTTCTAAACCTGCACCAGCAGCAGGTTGTGCCCCAGCAGCCTGTGCTGGGCTTACTGTGCTACCACCACCAGCAGTTACCACCTGTTCTGCACCTTTAGACGGTCCATCATATGTATTATATGTTGGTGCTTTCTTGGCATCTTCAAATCTTGTGTATTCTTGGTTATTTTTAACGCAATCTAAGGCATTAGCAAATGTATTTTCCGTAGCATATTGAGCAGGTGCTGGAGATCCCATTATATCAACTAACGATTTAACATTACCATTTTTAATACCCATGTATTTTCTTTTTGCATATGCCGAATTCATCATTGGATCATATGGATTATATCTTTGTCCATATTCATGTTGTCTGTGACAGTCTCCCAGTGCTTCTTGTATTTTTGCTTGTATTTCCGAATGAACTTCGGATACGGTAAAGTATGTTTGCGTATCTCCTGTCAATGGTAGTCGAGCAAATGTAGTATCTGGCGATTGTCCGCTAGATATTTGTGACTTTACTCTTTCTCTATCTTTATCTGAGAAGAATGGCTTTACGCCATCACGATATAAATCTTGTGTTGCTATTTTTAATTTAAAAAATTCACCTCTTACTTGAGGTTTAATTTTATTTAAAATATTAGTAGCAATATTAACTGGAGCATGTAACATTTCATCACCCGCAGCAGCTAAAATTGATGCGCTATCACTCATTGCTCTTCCAAAATCTGCTAATGTTCCAATACTAGATGATTTAGGAGTAAAATAATTACAAGGTCTTTTACAAGTTTTAAGCATTTGTGCTAATTTATTTAAAAAACTGTTATCCTCATGTATGCTTGTATTGTTATTAATAAAATCTCCTTTTATTGGAGTATTGTTTGGTTGAGTTGGGAGTACGTCAGATGGATTTGATATCAATTTCACTTTATCAAACGCATACTCCACTTCTTGTAAAATGACATCTGCATAATATGGTGGATATACTCTTACTTTTTTAACAAAAAAGTTTATAGTTTGAACGTCCAAATCTGGTCCATAAATTAAAAACTTTTTTGTAAAATTTCTAAGAGCATTTATTGGGTTAGAAGAACGCTTTACAGCTTTCCAGTCATACATAAGTTCTACTTCTTGTGGAAATGCGCTTACAAAATCACAATTCGTAGTATTATTTTTTAAAAAATCTGGATTTGGTCCTATTGTTATTGCTTCTAAAAATTTGGGAAACGTGTTAGCGTAAAACATATTATATACCTTTCTGTAAAAATTCTTCTAATGTAGTTCCATTTTCGTCACCATCAACTAATCTATATGGTTTTATGGTTTCCATTTCATTTCTATAAGTATTAAATTCAAAAACATGTTTAACACTTGTGATAAAATGTCTACCTAAAACATTCATATCATATTTAGTTGCTGTGAATCTTCCATCTTTATTTTCGGCAGTTTTTATTACATCTACAAAAGATAATGACTTTCTATGTGTTTTTCCAGTTAATTTAAATTGATATGTATTATTTAAATACAATAAAGATGATAATTTTTGATTTAAATATTTTTTCTCATCCATTTCTGGGGGAAGAACACCCTTATGAGTATCATAATTATTTTTCTTATTTGGATTTGGATAAAAATTAGGAAAAACTTCGTATTTTTGATTTCCGTCTTTAGAAAATAAATCTTTAAATGGTTTTACAAATAAATCATAATAGTCTTTCATAAATGATTCACTGTTTAAAGTTTTTAAATTAAAAACCATTGATTTATACGATCTGGAACACGACATTATACCAGCATTTCCCGCCAATATAATATTATCTTTGCATGACGGTGATTCTATGTAAAATTGATTTATTTTAGATTCTTCAAAAGTTACTGGAAATGTGTTCCATACAATAGACGATCCTTCTTTTTTATCACTAGTATTAGAATTTGATTGGCTTAATGCAGGGAATTTTAAAGTTTCTATGACATTATCAACATGAGATTTAAACGCAGTGTATAGAGAAATTAATAAAAATTTCTTTTGATGTCTATCATATTGCAATAAACATGGAGATTTTTTATATGAATGAAATGTTAAAACATAATTTAATATTTCCATGTATGACATAACTCCATAAGGATTTAAATTTAATTGAGATTCTCCATCTTCATCAAATATTTTTTGATTTGTTTTTACATCTTTAAAAAACAAATCTTCGGAAGGATTATTGTCATTATAAACAGCATATAAAATAGCCTTTATTATATCACCAGTTGGTTTTCCGTTTCCCGCATTGGTTTCCATATAATTTCCAACCACTGCCCCAGCTTTTTGCATCCCAAAAATATTACATATATTTTCAGACATTGCATATTGTGCCCATTCAACCAAAACCAACTTTTTACATACTGTATTATTATAAGTGACTTCGGTAGCTTCGACTACAACAAAATTAAATTTTAGTCTCAACCATTCTTTCATTTTTTCATCATCTTTATCCTTGTCAAATTCTCCCGTAGCAGTAGGCATTATTTCTATATTAACTACATCCCTACCATTTCCTAAAAATACATAAGGAGATGACGATTTTTCTATTACGTTTTGATCATTTGCTACAATCATTGTGGCAGAATGAAACGGATTAAAAATGTTATCGTCGATTTCAAGGAATAACAAAGAATTTCTATTCAAATATGTAAAATATCCTTCATTGTTTGCCATATATATGGAAAACACAAATTCTTCATTTCCATATTTTGCATAAAAATGAGATTTATCGAAACTACTAGAAGTATTTGCAGCCATTTTATATTTTTTGTTTTATAGCACTATATATGATTCCCAAATATTCACTTTTTAATATTTTAATTGTTGATCCCGCTTTAATTAATTTAACTGGATTTTTTAAATTATTTACTGCTAATATCAACCACCATAAATGTTGTGTTTTGTAAAATTTATAACTTAATGTTGTAAAAGGCATTTCAGAATCAATAATATAATATTCATATATATTATCATCCAAATTTGCTGGTATAACAATTTTACTTAATATATTATAAAAAACATATGTATCTTTAGCTTCAGTATCAAATTGATACATATTAAAAATATTTTCATATCTTTCTGGATTATGCGTTATTGTTATTTTTTCCATAATTATATTGTTTTAACACTTGGTAAAAACCCAGCTTGCGCTGGTGTTGAATTTCTTGTTCCTGTAGATATTGTTGCCGATCCTCCAATAGGAGACGATGTTGTATCCAATTTTGGATTTGGTGAAGGATTACTACTAGTACCATTTATAGCATTTATTACCGCATCTCTAACCGAAGTACTTCTTTTAGATACATCAATACCAGCAGTACCCATTTCAGGTATCATGAAATTATTAACTTCATTTGTTAATGATTTAAATGATAATGAAATTCTAAATGCATCTGGAACAATTGTATCTTTACTGTTTACTGTTAAAATTCTTTTTGTGCCCTCGTGGCTAACTTCCAATTTGGATATAAAAGTATATGGATAAAATCCCCTACCAGGTACTCTTAATTCATATATAGCTGGAGGATCTACCAAAATACGATTATGTCTATGTGGTGTATTCTGTATTAATAATTTTGTTATTAAATCCAAATTTTTTAAATAAGCATTTGGTGTTATAGTATTAAAAAGATAAAAATTAACATCAATAGTGAATTCACTATTTGCAAAATTAAAAAACTTTGGACGTTGAATAAACATACCCGGTTCCGTTATGGATGCTAGGTTCATCATTCCAGCAGTCTTTTCTGCTAATTTGGAAAATCCTGCTGCCATTTCTTGTAATTCATTAGCATTACTGTAAGTATCGGAAAAATCATTGGATATATTAATATATCCCTTTTCAAAATAAGGAAATTTGTAATTTCTTCCTGTCTTCTCTCTTATATAAAGATATGCATACTTCTTCTTTAAATCATCATCTCCCGTTATGCTTTTCCATGCTTCTGCTGTAGTATCTATACCTTTAACTTGATCAGAAATTCTATTAGCAAAATCATATACCCCCTTTTGTAGTTTTTCGGTGACTTTATTTGCATTGTCCCCTATTGCTCCCATAAATTTACCAAATTCATTATTACCAAAATCACTTTTTAATATGTCATATAAATTTTTTGCTATCGTACCTTCTCCGTAACTACTTTCCAACACATCAGGAAATAACAAAGCTGATGACATCAAGGAAGACAGATAAGAATTTCCCGCAAGTTTAAATTCTTGTATAGAAACGTAAGGTATTTCGGTCCATTTTTTTATTTTATTTTTAGAATAAGTCCAGTCATAATCTCTAACCACATTTATTACACTATCTGTTTGTTGTGTGGGGGTATTTAGTATCTTATCAGATGGTTGATTAAATGCTGAACTAACCGTTTGTGCTGCTGGTATAGATTCTTGATATGGAGTGTTCTCCTTTATAGTTTCTATATTCTTTTTTTCATCTAAAAATTTTTCGGCTTCTGCTTGAGAGGCAAATCCAGAATATTCAAAAGTGTTGTTAGAATATCTCTTAGCATAACGAAGATTCCCGTTTTGGGACTCTGTTTTTTGTTTAGTTATTCTAATTTTATCTTCTTCTGCCATAGAATTATTTAACCACTCAAATTAGATACAGGCTTATCCCTGAAAAGACATGGCTAATAATTTTAAATTATCTCTATAATGCCCTTTTGTATTAAAAGAAGGACTAGTATAAGTTTCGTTTGATCCATTAGACGCCATAGGAGACATCATCCCAGCATTTTGGAATGATGGTGATCCAGAATTAGCTCCATTTGCCACTAGAACCTCCATCAATTGGTTACTTCTTCTCAATTCTACTAATTGATCTCTCATAATATCCAATTGTAATTCAGATGATTGAGTTATTGCTTCTTTTATTCCGTTATCATTCTGTACATTTATATTTTTAATCTGATTTAAATCAGATTCCATCTGTACCGCTTGAAATTTTTTGTATGCATCAGAAAATTCGGATATACCATATGCCAAATCTATGACTGGTTTAGCCATTAAGGTCAAGTCTTTAATTAAATTTGTTAAATTAAGGTCGGTGGTTAAACTCCTAAGACCTTCACCCATAAATTTTAATCCTAATCCTAATTCATATATTTTACCAGAATCAATACTTTCAAATTTTTTAATTTTACTAACAGGATCTGATTTAAAAAACCCAGTAACCGAATCTATCATAGAAGATCCAAGATTTCCTAATGACCCCATAAACATTCCTTTGAGTCCTTCACCCAAAAATATCAAACCTTTTCCAATTTGTTCAAAATTAATCTGATCTACTCCTGCATATTTAAATAAATTTTCGGCAATATTACCTATCAAATCTGATATTTTATATACCACATCAATACCCATTTCCATTAGCTTAGAAAAAACACCCACTCCCGCCACAAAAAGGCCGAATTTAGCCATAGCAACTGTTGATGACTCCAATCCACCTATAATACTATCCCAAGGCTTATCAGCAAACTCCATAAGATTGTTTGCCAATACTCCAGCTAATATAGAAAGATCATATAATACTGCTGATCCTGTGTCCATTACTGAACTTCCAAAAATTTTGACTATTGCTCCCATTCCTGCTACGGTTTTTGCAAAAGACCACATGCCGTCAGAAGCACCCCTTAAACCAGGTACTATTTCGTCCCAAGGTCTTCCCGCAAATTGTTGTAAGTTCGATGCTAATAACCCAGAAACATGTGCCAATTTCATTAAAACTGCACCACCAGCTACCATGAATGGAGCTGCTAATACAGCCAAAACTCCCATTTTTGCTACAGTTTTACCAAAAGTCCACATTGCCATTGCTGATCCAGATATTCCATTTGTTATTTCATTCCAATCATGTCCAGCAAATTTACTTAAAGAATCTGCCATATATCCAGCAACAAAGGAAAGTCCAACTATAGCAATAGCACCAGCACCAAGCAATAATGCTGCTACTGGATTGGCAACCAATGCTCCTATTGCTGCTACTGCTAATCCAAATGCAACAATAGCTAATGTAGCTAATCCCAAACCTTTAAAAATCTCTTTCCAGTCTTTATTCGCAACTTTAGTTAACGAATCTCCCAAATATCCGACAACAAAAGACAAAGCCAGCATCGTAGCTGCACCCATAAGCATGTTTGCACCACCTTTTTTTGATAACTGACCAATAACATAAGCAATTGCACCCATCCCAATAATTGCTAATCCAGCATTAGCTAAACCTTTTAATAATAAAGTCCAATCTAAATTTGCCATTTCAAGAAGCATTGGTATAATTAAAAATTTCAACATCAACGAAAGAATAAGTACTCCACCCATAGATTTCATCACTTCTCCTCCTTTAATTTGTTCAGCACCTTTCATTGCAAGCAAACAAGCACCAAATACTAATGCTAATTTAACTAGTCCTTCAATTAATTGTTCATATGGTATTGATGTAATATGTGTAATTAATGGTATTACCAGAAATCCTACTATTAACGCAAATAGACCAAATCCTTTAGTGTTTTGTATCACCTCACTAGATTTGATCATACTCATCAATTTTAACACTCCAATACAAGTTGCAAACACTACTCCCAATTTAATTAAACCTTCTATTAATGTTGATGCATCTATTTTAGTTAAAGCCAGCATCATCGGTATAATTAAAAATAAAATAGTTGCAGACAATATACCAAAACCAACAGCAGCACTTTTAATCCCGCCTCCAACCTTTCCAACAAATATAAACATTGCTACCACCGCACCCACAACACCTAATACTTTGAGTAAATTACCAGTATCTATCATATTGGATTTTACTAAAGCGTTTATAATTAACACTAATCCAACACCTAGTGCCATCAATCCAGCAATATTACCCAAATTCATTGATCCTCCACCAGAATCCTTTGGTTTTTTATTTAAAATATCTGTGTTTACTTGAATTAATTCAGATAGCTTTTCATTTAAACCAGTTGCTGCTAATTCAGCTCTTACAAAATAATCAGTTACTATTGTTCTAAAACTTTCCCATTTCATTCTCCTAAGAAGTAAGTCCCAACCTCTGGCTATATCTCTACCGTTAGGAATAGATCCAAATAAATCTAATATTCCCTTTTTTATTGTTTCTAATTTACTATTAGTCTCTGTAAAAATTGGTTCATAATCTTTTGGAACATTAGTGGACACAATTAAAAGAGAACTCTGTATAGCCTGAAAATACGATTCATAATCTTTAGGAACATTAGTAGCTATAGAATTTAAAGATCCTTCTATAGCTTGGAAGTTTAGTTCATAATCTTTAGGAACATTAGTAGCTATGGAATTTAAAGATCCTTCTATAGCTTGGAAGTTTGTAGTATAATCCTTTGGGGTATTTGTAGCTATGGAATTTAAAGATCCTTCTATAGCTTGGAAGTTTGTAGTATAATCTTTTGGTAAATTTGATGATATTCTTGATAAAGATGTTTCTACATTTTTTAAATTTTGTGTATAATCCTTTTTTGTATTATTAAAAATAGAATTTAACGAAGTTTGTAATTTAGAAAATATTGATGTATAATCTTTTGGTAAATTTGATGATATTCTTGATAAAGATGTCTCGACAGTTTTTAAATTTTGTGTATAATCTTTTTTTGTATTATTAAAAATAGAATTTAAAGTAGTTTGTAATTTATCAAAAATTGATGTATAGTCCTTTGATCCTTCTTCTGGAAGATCAAACTTTTTTTCTAATGAAAGAAAGTTTGATGTATAATCTTTAATTTTTGAAGCTATACTAGATAATATTTGATTTGATGCAGATATACCATTAATACTTTTAGTAGAAGTATTTGCATTTATAGTGACTAATGAATCTACGCTTTTTGATATTTTTTTAAAAACCGATTCTGTATTTTTAAAAAATGATGTTATTTTTAATTTATCATCAAATATTTTAACATTACTTTCCGAATCACTTTTTTTAAACCCAATACCTAAAACCTTTTTATATTCGTCTGCGGTTTCTTTTGCAATTGCTCTAGTTCTAGCCTTTTCTGAGGTATCTAAGGTAGATTTTAGTTTAGGTTTTCCCCCTTTATCAGAAATACCCACAGAAATACCAATAGTTGCAGCGATCTTCTGCAACTGTTTGGTTATCGAATCTAGATTTGATATTAGTTTAGTATCATCCACCAATAATATTTATACCCATTTATTCTTTAGAGAACAATCTTGCATCAATTGGTAATGATTCTCCGTCTACCGTTATATAATCCATCTCTTCTTTCCTGAATTGTTGGATATATTCTAAAATTTGATTATTCAGTGTAGCAGGAATATTCTCTATAATAGTTAAACGATCCTTAATAGGAAGTTTTGACATATCTACAACAGATTCTTCACCAATTTCAATTTTTGAAACAAATTTAACAATTTCATAAATAAATAAAGATCCTACAGTTTCACTAATTTCTTCGTCTTTATTTTTTCTAGACTTTTCCAATTGAATATTATTAATTTTAATATCATCTTCCAAAGAAACTAAATCTAAATGTGCTTTTAATTCGGTTCCAGTCAATTCAATAGCATGTTGACTAGTAGAACTATATTGTAACTTTTTAACAAGAATACGATCTAAATTAAAATTAATTTGTTTACCATCTTGCTTAACGATAACTTCAGAACCAAATGATTGCCTTCTAAGAGCAATAATTATAGGATATTTGTCAGTAACAACAAATGGATGTTTTTCTACGGAATTATCAATTATAATTTGATTTATTGTATTACTGATAGTAATACCAGAAAGTGTTCCGTCCAATCCACTTTTAATTAAATCTTTTTGTTGTTTTACAGAAATTGGTTTAAAATCAACACTTTTTCCAACAGAAGGAACATAAACAGACACTAAATTTGAATCATTAATCTCTTTTAATTTAGATAGGATGTTATTAACACTCATAATATGATTTATACTGTGAAGAAGGAATTACAAGAGATTATATAGGAGTTAAAATTTAGGAGCTGATGGCATCGACGGCATTGGAGGCAATTTAGGCATACCACCAGAAGACCCATTTTGCTGTTCTTCTTGTTGTTTTTTCATGTCTTCGTTATACAAATTAATAAATATTTTGCAATCATTCGGAGTAATAGACATATAATGTTCCAAAGACATATTTAATTTAGTATATAATATATATTGTAATTCGTAATAATTTTTTAAATTTTCTCCAAAAAGAGATTTTATAAACACAAATAAAGTATTATCAAATGCATTTAATGTTAAATTTTGCATCCCCATTTTTAAATTTTCTTGAATAATACTAGCATTTTTAAAAATGTCTTGTATTTTATTGATATAGTCCATAATATCTCCTGTTAAAGAAATTGGAATAATTTCCATTATATCAACTTTTTCTTTTTCTGTCAAGTTATTAAAAAATATACATTCATCATTAATTTTTATTTTGTTTATTATTTCTTTATAAATTTGATCTATATCTTGTATTAATAAATTTTTGGGAAGAGATATTGTAATTTCTAAATTATCAGAAGTTATTATTTTTTCATAATCAAAATCTTTTATTTTTTTTACAATATTATTAATAATACCGCTTAATGAAAATTCGGTTTTTACATTATTTGTTCCAAGTATGCTTATCTTGCTTCCCGAAGATATAATCTTAGAACTTAAAATTATTATAAATTTATCTATGTTAGATAAATCATTTAATACATTTTTTTCAAACAATACTTCACTTACAATATAATTCAAATAATCTGATATACCTTCATCATCATTATTTGTTATAAATTTAGATAATTCTAAATAATGTTTATTGACTAATGGCTCTACTCTAACAAATTTTTTAATAATTGGTAAATATATTTTATTATTAAATTTCATTAAGTCCTATTAGTAGCTGGATCGACTACATAAGTATAATGATTATATATCCATGATACAGAATTTATCAATGGTTCTTCTGTATCGTATTTTAATATTTTTTCTGGAATGTCTATTGGAACACAACCAGTAAATATGTGATTTATTCTTTCTGGTTTTTTTGATTTACCGCTTTCTCTGGTAAATTCTCTAACGGTAATTGTTGATTTTATAGAATTACCTGTTCCTATGTCTATTAATCCTTTATAAGAAGCAGCAATAATCCAAGGTCTAATTAATCCTTCGACAAAATCTACATTAGTTTCTAGAAAATCAATGTTTAAATGTCTTCCTATATTATCTAACCTATCTCCAGCAATACTACCCTTTAGATAACCAGCCATCCCATCTACACCCGCACTGCCTACAGTAAAAGATTCTTTAGGCATTTTAACCGATTGAGCAAAATAAAGACCCAACCCATCAATATTGGGTTGGGTCTTATTATTAAGTAATTTAGTTTGTATGCTAGGTGATACTTTAAAATTATGAACATCTACATCAGTATAATCACCTATAATTGAAAACAAATTATTCCCAGCATCTGGTTGAATCACAACAGTCCATTGAGTTTTTAAGGGGAGAGCATATGCCCAATCTCCCCCAAGTAAATCTAAAAAATTATTTACTAAACTTGGCGTTTGTGTTTCCGCTGGCATTAAACTATTTAACTATTATTTGCAGTAACACCATTATTATTTTTGCGATGGAAGAAATGGTAGGCAACTCCTACGTTGAATGACATAATTGCGCCATTACCATCAGCAATACTATAAGATATTTCACCAACATTACGAATTGAACATCCAATCAATTCATATTGAGAAACTACGTCTAAACGCTTATCTAATTGTAATAGTGTTATTTTGGAAAAACGATTTGTAATAGAACCACCAGTTCTACCACTACCAGCTAGACCGAAAACATTACCGAATGTTCTGTGAGATTCATTCATTAATCTTTCTCTGATAGTGGAAGTTTCTGGACAGTAGAATTCCATTTCGTAGCTTTCGCTACCAGGATATTCAACGGAACCGGGAACATTAAAGGTCTGACCAGCATATTTTACTTGATGATTGACAATTGTACGTCCTGGTAGTTTAGCGGTTCTAGCGTACAATAGATCGGTAGGATCTAATATTAATGCTGGTCCTCTAAGACCATCTATTACTATTGATTCCACACGGAATAGATAATCTCTTGAAAAATCATCTATAATTGCATTATCGTAAAACGTATTGATTACTTGATCTGTTTGCATATGTATTATTATTTATTGTTAAGCACCAATTATTTCGTTAAAGTTAGATCCAGTAGAAGTTGCGTAGAAGTTCACTAATATGAATTCTGCGGAACGAACAGGCTTGATATAAATATCAACAACTAATTCATTTTGATCAATTACTGCTGGAGTATTATTTCTTTGATCACAAACAATTTGATAATCATATAACCCTTGGGTATTTTTAGCTCTATCAAAAATAGGTGATAGTGTCGCAACTACGCGATTTCTTGTGAATGATGTATTAGGTTCAAACACAAAATATTTTGTGGTTTTTTTAGTAGCTTTTTCTAAGTACAAGAACAATCTACGAACATTAATACGATCAAATGCACTTGGTTGACGTAGTAAGGTCTTTTGACCAAAAATATTCATACCATCATTTGGGAAGAATGCCACGGGATTTATAGATATTTTATAAAGCATGTCACGTTCCTTTTGTTTTGGTGCAATTGCTAATTGTATTGCATTAGTAATACGTCCTCTGGTAAATCCAGCAGGTGCATACCAAGGTTCAAAGTCTTTATCGACATTTGCCATATCAGCAGCAGCAAATCCAGAGAATGGAACCCATATATTTATGCCTGAGAAAATATCATTAACTTTCACCCAGTTTCCGTAAACAGTAGAATAGCTACTATTTGCGGTTTCGTACATGTGGCGTAATGGATTGTATATGTATTGCGAGAATGACTTATTATGATCAGACATTACCAAGTTATTTGAACCAGTAATGAATATCTGTCTCAAAGGATCTGCAATGAACAAACAGTCTTTACGAAGTTTTGAACAGAAATTATCAAAAGTTTGGAATATTGTACGATAGTTTAGTGTAACACTATCTCTATCATCTTGAACATTAGCCATTTCATTTTGACAAATTGCTTGCACGCCTTTGATTAATCCATCAGAGCTTTGAGCATCATCGAAATAATTAACATGGTTTGCACATGCGGTTGCGTAGATAGTTCCTAGACCAGCTTCACAAACAATATCCAAATCAAACAATTCATCGTTTTCAATCTTACGAAGAGTACGATCTATTTTAAATGGAAGTGAACCAATGCTCTTTCCAGTAGTTGTGAAAGAAGAATAGCAACCAATTGGAAATAGTGCATCAGAACTATCTAAGTATTGACGAATTTGCACCAAATCGTGTAAATGGTATCCATAAGATCCTGCTAAATTTTCGTAACTAGAAGTTAAATTATTTTGAGCATTTTGAGTTAAAACACGAACCTTTTTGATTGGTATTCCAGCATCATCCAACCAAGGACCAATGTTTTTAGAGCTGATGAAACTATTGACAAGCAACTGAATGTTGTTTGATCCATTTACAGTATTTTCAATAAAGAAACTTTGAGGAATTCCGCCATTCGGATTATTTACTTGACGATAATGGTCAAACGATCCAGTTCTTGCTTCTTCAAATGCAAATCCTAATGTTACGGCATCAGGATTGTATGGGCTTGTACGAAGCTTGAATAATCCAAAAGATACAGTATCATCAAATTTTTCTGTGGTAATATCAGCAAATGGGAATGAAGTCTTTTCCAATGCCTCAGAAATGCTATCAGAATTTCTATTACTTCCATTATCTGCTGTTGCAGATAATGGGAATGAAAGTTTAGATACAGGTATTTCGAGATATCTGGTTGCAGCACTAGCACCATTTAATTTCAAACCAGTTCCCATTGAAGGTTGACCATTTGTATATATTGATTTAATTGCATTATGGTCGGTATTTGGTTGAATTCCAGTATTATCAGCTAAACCAATATAATGTCCTTCAAATCTGTTGTTAATTGTAGATTGAATTTTATTAACTATGATCATACCAGCTTTACCGAAGTCAGCAGGACCATTAATACCAGACAAAGCTGCGGAATTTTTAGACCACACATAATTGGTATTTGAAAATGCAGAACTGTCTAATACTCCTTGATATTGTTCAAAAGTCAAATCAAAGAATTTAGGAGCACCTAAGACATATGTACATTTATTTGTCAAATCGGATTCCAAATCTGTAGTTACTACAGTATCTGGTGATTTTACCAAAAAGTCAGAAACTGATTTTGCACTTAATGCTAAATTTCTGTAGTATGCAATTGGACTGTTGTAATTATTTGTATAATATTCAGTCAATCCAGAAACTAATGCAGCACCTTCAACGGTGTTGAACACATCATAAGAAGACAATCCAACTGAAGTTAATGAATGTTTAATTACATATAAACTTGGAACCGAATCAATTCTATTTACTACAGAAGATAATTGGAAAAATTGTTTATCAATTAATGCTGTATTTCTATAAACTTCAGCTTTAGTTGTAAGTGTGGATTTTACAAAAATTGATGCGGTGTCTCTTGCTTGTGTTGCTAATGCACTAACATCAGCATTTAAAGTTACGTCGAATCCAGTTAATGCACGATTATATTGATAATATGCATTCCAACCAGCAATCAAATCTTCTCCAGCTTTGGAACTGAAAATTTGATATGTTTGCAATCCGTTGGTTTGTAAACTGGATTTAATTCCTAACAATTCTCTGTTTGCATTAATTTTTGTGTTTACAGAAGACAACAAAAACATGGTAGACAATACAGGAATTATAGTATTTGAATATTGTTCTACAAACATTTGCTTTACAGCAACAGCAGGATAAACCAATGCTCCATATGATGTGCCATAACCGTCACCAGTACCATCACCATAAGGCATACGACTGAGGAAAAGGTTTCCTGATGAACTGTTCAAAACTTGACGAGCACTATAGTAGAAATACCTTTCAGCCGAATTGGTTGGTACTCCGTATACTTGCTCAAATTCTTCTAAAGATGTTATTTGTAGAATTTCATCAGATGGTCCTTTCCCAGCAAATCCAGTCATGAATATATTAGTTCCTACTGGTAATACTGGTGATAACGAAAGATCCTTTTCGACTATTTCTACACCGGGGGATTGTATGCTTCTTGCCATAAAGATATTTAGTATTTTTTACTTGATTTTTTTTATACTTTTAATAAATTTGTTTCAATTCTTCTAAAAACAAATTCAAAAGACGTTTCAATTTCTCCAGCATCTCTATGATTATAAGTTATTTCCCCTAATCCTATCGGAAATGCAGTTTTATATGTCCATTGTATAACATCATTATGAAATTCATCTTTTGCTGTTAAAATAAAATCACTAGTATAACTACCTAATCCCATGTCTTTTTTATAAATTTCATCTCCTCCGTATATCCCAGTTTTTTCATTTCTGAGTAAATCTAACCATTTATGGATTACCCAATAATTATTAAATTCATTATCAATTGTAAAATTAACACTAACTGGATCATATGATGGTTTATTGTGAGAAGAAACATAAACATTACCGCCAGCATATCTGGCATCTTCTTGTGGTATATTGTTTTTTGGTACTACAACTCCATATATAGAAAATTGAAGGGTGTCCAAGCTTACATTATTATTACTTCTATCAAATCTTTTATTATGTGATATCAATTCTTTAGGCAAAACTACAGTAAGTGTAAATTTGTCTTTTCTTGATTTGTTTAAAATTGATTGATCATAATGATTCATGTTTATATTTAATACAAATTTCTCCAACCTTGACCATATAGATCATCCAATTCAGGATTTTCAGAGGTTTTTCCGCTACCCATAAAAACAGGTAATGCGTCTCCACCTAAACCATTTTTTTCATTAGTATATATTGATGTTGGGTTTTCAAAATATCTTATACCATAATCCATTGATTTGATTACCATTGGTTTACTGCTTTCATTTTTTTCCACAATATCAAAGTATACAGGAGCTATTTCTTCGTGTAATACCATCAGTGCCCATGCTAATGACATAACTCTGTCATCATGCGATCCATGCTTTGCTCCCCATGTATTATTTTTTTGTTTTATAAAATCTTTTAATTCAATTATAGTGTTAACATCATTAATTTGAACGGATTTCATAATATTAATCCAATATCTTTGATTCATTACTGCATCAGATTTGGTATTTGTATGTGCAACAATACCATGTTGATTGGATTTTCTGGATGCAATTTTGTTAATTCCCCAATTTACAATGTTGTCATAATTAAAATCACGTTTTAAATTATCAACAACTTGACCCCCACAACCATTTCTTTCTATCATAGCCAAAGGATTTCCCCAATGTCGTAATATTTCGGCTAATTTTGGGGTGAATTCCGATGGAGATATTTTATTATTATGATATATAGCTACCTGTTTTATTCTTCTGGGTTCTGTAATATCTAATATTTGTATAACAGAAGCATCTTTGCCGACTCCTTCTGATATATCAACACCAGCTACATACAATTTTTCTTCATTTGGTTTTTCCCATAAAAAATATTTCCCATCATCATATACATACATGGGTTCCATTGTTTGTCTTTTCATATCATCGAAAAGTTCAACATCAATAGCCGATTCTCCCACTTCATCAAATTCGCACTCAAATTCTCGTTTCCAAGCAGTAGGATCAGCCATACCACCTTTTGTGTCTTTAACCCATTTTTCGTCTCTACCGGGCACCTCATTCCACAAAACCTTCATGTGTGCCCAATCACTTTCTCCTTTTACGGATTGATCATATAATCTATAAAATAATCCTGATGTATCTCTTGGAGTGGATGCCATGATAATTTTTGATTTTTTTGAAGAAGAAATAATTGGATATACCGATGCCCAAAATTCGTTCAACATATTCGGTTCAATCCAGTCAGCCTCATCAACAAATAATAAATTAGCAGAAGAACCACGACCAGCAGTACCTGTTGTCGTAGTAATACCTATACGAGAACCATTTGCGAGTTCCATTGATTCTAATCCATAATACTGAACTGGGGCTTTTAACCAGTTTGGTAGATTTTCGTATCCAAATCTAACTCTTCTAAAAATTTCTTTTGCCGTATTTTCTTTGTTTGCAACAAGTAATAGTCTTTGATCGTTTTGAAATATTGCAACCCATAATAAAAATATTGTAGAAATAGTAGTTTTACCCACCTGTCTACTAAACAACAAAAGACTGAAACGATTATCACGAATCATCCTAAGTGCTTTTTTCTGAAATGAGTGTAATTTTATAGTTTGTCGTCCTTCGTCCGTATTAATAATATAAAAATAATTTTCAGCAAAATGTAAAATATTTTCTTTACATTTTTTTAATTCTGAAACCATTTTAGGTGTCCATTCAAACTGAGCTTCTACTGTAGGTAGAGCTGGGTTATTCATGTAAATTTCTTTTTTTGGATTTCTAGCCATACTTATACTTAATAAAAATAAAAAAAATTTTAAAAAATTTTCAAAAAATAACATCGTGGAGAGTAAATAAAAATATGAGCAATAAATCTCTATTTGAAAAGTTATTCGAAGAAGTAATGGAAAGTGATGAACAAGCACTCGGCATTGAATCCACCCCCGAAGGTGGTGAAGGTGGCGAAGGTGGTGGTGAATTTGGTCAAGAAGAAGGTGGCGATGAAGTCACATTGACTCTAGACCGTTCTACCGCACAAGCATTATATGATATGCTTGGTGGTGTTCTAGGTGGTGGTGAAGAAGAAGGAATGGGTGGTGAAGAAGAAGGAATGGGTGGTGAAGAAGAAGGAATGGGTGGTGAAGAATTTGGTGGAGGAATGGGAGACGAATCTGCTGAAAGTTGGGATAAAGAAGAAAAGGAAGAAGATTCGGAAGAAGATTCTGATGACGAAGACGGAGAATTAAAAGAATCTCCTCAAGGCAAGTATGAACCATACAATAACAAAGGCGAATCTTTAAGAAATCGTAATCAAGTTGTTAATGGAGCATTGGCTGCTAAGACCTCTGGTCAAGGAAAGGCCGAAAAGACTTCACAGACTTCTGGTACTGAAAAGTATATGCCCGCCAGCACCAAGTATAATGACGGCAAGTCCATGAAGGCTAACGGAAGAGCCGCAAATGTAAGCGGACCCGGTAAGTCAGTATTTCATCCCTAATCATTTAAAAAATAATTAGAAATTTAAAAGGGGACTCTTCGGAGTCCCCTTTCTTTTTGACTAAATACTATTATGATATCTTTTAAAGAATTTTATTTAGTTCAAGAATTATCAATGCCTTATCACAGAAGAGATTCGGTTTTGGTAAATCCTAATAAAACTGGATTAATTGCAAAAAGACACAAAGATCGAAATGATATTAATTATGTTAATAAAGATAAAGAACATAAATTAGGAGCAATGACTCCAGAAGATAACGAAGAAATTACCGATAAATACAACATAAAAATTGATAATATCCCAATGGGGCGAGCAAAAAGATTAGGAAAAAGTAAATTTGTAATTATTAAAACTCCATTTGGAATAAGAAAGGAAGTAAAATAATGCAAGATTGTTATTATAGTGGAGCTGGAAATGGTAGTTTATGTTATGAACTATATGACAAAACTCGATTACAACCAGACAGAAAAGTAATAGCAAATGTCGCAGAAGAAATGGTTCAGGCAATGGGTCAAAAAATTGACTATTGGGTAAACACCACAACTACTTCTGGAGCGGATATGATGTATGGAGAGGAACCAACTAGCGTATATCACGGACCAATATTAATGAAAATGATTATAAACCTTAATGAAAGTAGTTTATCATTAAGTAAATTTGGTTTTCAGGCTGATGATGAAGTTGTTGGTTATATGGCATTTAATAATTTTTATAAAGCAATGTCAGGAGAAACAATATACACAGAATTACATCATGTCGTAGAACCAAAATCTGGTGATGTGTTTCGCATGACAGAGTATGGAAATGATCGTGTTAGTGGACGATCTGGAAATTTTTTCCAAATTACGGAAAGAAGAGATCAAGATATTGGTGATAGTATAAATCCGTTAGGAGGTCACTATGGTTGGAAAATTACTGCTAAACGTCTAGAGTATAGCTGGGAACCGGGTCTTCCACAAGAAACCGCCAATGATCAACTCAACGATGATACATTTTATGGTAAGCTTTCCAGCAATATTGTTGGAGAAGTTTCTTCTGCTGGTAAATCTTATGAAGGTTCTGCTGATATTGAAGGAAAAACCTTTGTAATCGATATGGGAGTAAATGATACTTCTATATACGGTACTTATGATTTAAATTAAGTTATTTTTCTAATTTTATTGTTCCCAGTATCTGCTACATACAATGAACCATTGGAATGCACTGCTATTCCTTTTGGACCATTAAATCTTGCTGCTGTTCCAGTTCCATTTGTAGTTCCTGTTGTACCAGCAGAACCAGCAATAGTAGTAACTACACCTGCTAGGGTAATTTGTCTTATTGTGTGGTTTCCAGTATCACAAACATATAAATTTCCATCAACAGGATTATATACGATACCCCACGGAGTTTTAAATCTTGCTGCTGTTCCCGTGCCGTCCGTAGATCCACTTGTCCCACTGCCATTACTAGCAACAGCACCAGCAAATGTTGTGACTGTACCATTAGATGCTATTTTTCTTATTGTATGATTGTTTGTATCGGAAACATAGAAATTACCATTTGTATCTACTGCTATACCATTTGGTTCACTAAATGTTGCATTAGTGGCTGTAGTATCATTTTTATATCCAGCTATACTAGTACCAGCGTGGGTTGATACAACCCCAGCAGTGGTAACTTTTCTTATTGCATTATTTTTGGCATCTGCAACATATAATGCACTATTATATTGGGTCATTAAAGTTGGAAAATTGAATTTTGCTGTTGATCCAGTTCCTTCTACATATCCAGAAGTATAATTGACACTATCTCCAGCTTTAACATTAATAGTACCAGATAAGGGTTTATCAGTAGTACTTGTTCTTATTACGGAAGTAAATGAATCTACTATATATAAAACATTTGATATACCAACAATTCCAACGGGGTGGTCGAATTTTGCGGCAGTACCAATACCATTAACATATGCCCCTACTGTATTTCCTCCAGCAAAAGTAGTAATTGTTTGGGTAGCGTTTGATATTTTTCTAAGTGCATTGCCGTTATAATCACATATATATAAATTGTCTGATGCATCAAACCACATTCCAATTGGTCCGTTAAAATTAGAATTTAACAATGTAGTTCCATTTACAACTGTTCCTAATCCTCCAGCACCAGCATAATTTGTTACTGCTCCTGTAATAGAAAATGGCGGTGGAGTTACTATTCCAGATTTTAATAAAACGCTTGCTCCTATCATATATTATGCGGTTAAATCCCCACCAACTAACCATCTATTTGCTCCAAGTTTAAATAATGCTATTGCAGCATATTGTGCAGATGTTTTAAATTTTGAACCATTACTCACAACAGTCATACCGACAGCATAAGAAATAGTAACTTGTCCAGCACCCTTTTGGTATATTACTATATTAGTTCCCACATCAAGATTTGCAACTGTATCTTGTGGTATAGTAATTGTAACTCCCGCTGCCGCATTTACTTCAATTATACTATTAGCATCAGCCAAACCTAATATTGTACTTACGGTATATTCGGTTACTTTTGTAGAAATTGCTAAACCATTTGTAGAATCCAATTTCAATCCACCATTAGTTTGTACTATAGTTGTTGCTAGTTTAGCGGGGGTGACACAATTTGCACTAAGAGTTCTAGTATTAATAGCATCATTTGCTATTTTAGCATTTGTTACTGCTAAATCATTAATTTTTTCTGTAATAACAGAACTAGCTGAAAGTTTATCTGAAGTTACTGCTGAAGATGATAATTTATCAGTATTAATTGATGTATTTCCTATTTTAGCATTTGTTACTGCCAAATCATTAAGCTTTATTGTTGTTACGGCACCGTCATTAATTCTTGATGTAACCACAGCATTATCTGCTAATTTTGATGATATAACGGCATTATCTTTAATTTTAATTTCAGTAATCGCATCTGTTGCTATTTTAGTTGTGGTAACAGCACTATCATTAATTTTTTCCGTAGTAACCGAACTTGCTGATAATTTTACTGTATCAACAGCACTATCGGCTAATATGGGATTGGTAACAGATTTTTCAGCTAATGCTATTGGAACTGATAAACTTCCTGCCAATTTTTCAGTAGTAATAGATCCATTTTGTATTTTATTTGTAGATATTGATAAATCTTGTATATTATTAGTTGCTACACAAGTCAATGCTAAAACTCTATTATCTACAGATGTATCTGCTAATTTAGCATTTGTTACGGATCTATTGAGTATTTTGTCTGTGGTTACAGAATCAGACGATAATTTTACAGAGGAAACCGAATTATCTGCCAATTTTGCGTTTGTAACAGAATTATCATATATTTTTTCTGTTGTTATAGATAAATTTGATATTTTTCCTGTAGTTACCGACAAATCAGCTAATTTATCACTAGTTACAGATAAAGAAGATAATTTATCAGTAGTAACTGCATTATTAGCTAGTTTTGCTGTGGTTACCGACCCATCTGCCAATATTAATGATGTCACAATACCAGTAGATAATTTTTCTGTAGTAATTGAATTATTTCCTATTTTAGCAGTAGTAACCGAAGAGTCTGCTAATTTATCAGTAATAACAGAAGAGTTATTTAGCTTTGAAGTAATGACAGCAGAATCAGTTAACTTATCTGTAGTAACAGAAGAGTTATTTATTTTTATTGTAGTAACAGAAGAATCCTCTAACTTATCAGTAGTTACTGCTGAATTAGCTATTTTAATTGTTGTTACTGATCCGTCAGTTAATTTATCAGTTGTTATTGCCGAATTAGCTATTTTAATCGTGGTAACACTACCATCAGCTAACTTATCTGTATTAACAGCAGAGTTTGCAAGTTTTATAGTAGTAACACTACCATCAGCTAACTTATCTGTAGTAACAGCAGAATTAACTATTTTAATTGTTGTAACATTTCCGTCTGCTATTTTACTAGCAGTAACAGCAGAGTCATTTATTTTTGCTGAAGTTACAGAATTGTTTGATATTTTAATTGCAGTAACAGAATCGTCTGCTAATTTAGCATTTGTAATTGATAAATCTTGTAATTTTGATGCATTAAAAACATTATCTGCCAATTTTAATGCTGTAACTGCTCCGTCATTAATTTTTTCTGTAGTAACACTATTTGTAGATAATTTAAAAGAAGTAATTGAATTATCTGCTATTTTTTCTGTAGTAACATTAGAATTTAATATTTTTTCAGTGGTTACACTATTAGTATTTAATTTATTTAAAGTTATTGAATTATCTGCTATATTATTAGTAGATATTATCAATATACTTGGTGTATCTTTAGCTTGATTTGAAACATACGATACAAAAGAACTTAATTCTGTTCTGTATGTTGTATTATCATGATCAATAAGAATATTATCGTATCCAGATAAATCTTTATAATTTGTAAACTCTAATATTCTTTTGTAAGACATATATTTATTTATTTAAAAAGACCAATAAACATTTTGATCTAATAATATAAACTCATACGGATTTGAATCGGACAATATCAATTCCTGTTGTGTTATCGAAAGTGCTGCATATAAACTGGTAGTACTTCCCACTAAATTAGTGGCGACACATGCATATTCAGCTTGATCCGATAAAACCACATTTTGTATTGTATATAATTTTGTTTTCTCGTTTAAAACATTACCAGTACCAATTTTTATCCATTGGTATGTTATTGGGTCTGTACCCGATGCGTCCACCATAAATGTTACCGTTTGAGTCATTGGTATTTCTGCTGATAATGGATTTAATGTAAATACTGGTTTTTCATTAACTTGTAAATAAACTTTTTCACTAGTTACCGAATCGTATTTACTACTTAAAACACAATCATAGTATCCTATATCTGACAATTTTGTTGTGTTTATATTTAAAGTAATAATACCATTATTATTTGATGATAAATCTCCATATAAAGATCCATCCTTTCTCCATTGAGAACTTACAGGGAAATATCCAGTACAGGATAAAGAAAATTGTGCATTATTATTTTTATTAACATTTAAATTTGTTGGCTGAGTTCTTATTATTAAAGGTTCTATAATTCTAACCGAAGCTGATAAACTAGTTGCACTACCAAATTCATTTGTTACTATCACATAATAACTACCTTCATTTATATAATTTATGTTATTAATATATAAATTTTTAGAAGTACTATCTTGATATATTAAATTATTTTTATACCATTCATATGTTAATGGTTCTGTACCTGTTGCCGAAACGCTCAACAAAATATTACTTCCTATAGCCGATAATACAGATACTGGTTGTGTTACAATATATGGAGATTCGATTACGCTTAATGGTACTACATTACTTTCTACATAATGTCCATTATTTGATATTTTACAATAATAATATGCTTGATCAGATGAGGTGACATCCTCTATCAATAATTCACTATTAGTTTTATTTATTAATGGAAAATTATTTTTATACCATTGATATGTTATAGGTTTACTTCCTCTAACTTTAATTTTAAAAGTATAATCTTGTCCAGAAAAAGCAGTACCAGAAAGTAATTGTACAGTAATAAAGGGAGGCACATAAGAAATTATGTGCGTTATATTTTTAAAACTCCCATTTTTAATGAACATGTTTGTTATTTGGATTGATTATTTTTTAATTTTGCAATTTCTAATGCCTGAGCATCAACTTTGGTGTTAAGTTCTTGAATAGCTTTAGTTAAAACTGCAATCATTTTCGAATAATCCAACGATAATGTTCCATCACTATTAGATCCTATTACTTCTGGAACAATCGGTTGTACCTCTTGTGCAAGAAAGCCTATTTCTCTTTGTTCTCCATATTTTTGAGTATTTTTCCAATTAAATGATACAGGATTTAGTTGTAAAACTTCGTTTAATCCTTGAGAAATTATTGATACATCTTTCTTTAAAGTACTATCAGATGCTGTATTTGTTAATATCCCATTTCCATCAGAATAAACTGCACGATTTCCTGTTCCAGATAGAGAATAAGGAGCACCAACACCGCCCGACATAGTTACTATAAAATTAGTATATATGATATCTGGAGTAGCTGTGCTCTTAATGTTTCTTATACAAAATGATTGTCCACCTGATGTTACATTTTCGTTATCGTGCAAATCTAATGCAAGAGATAATTCGTCGGAATTTCCAATCTGTCTTAAATATGCCCAATCTGTAGCCGCACCACCAGAATTAAATTTTATATAAACAGAAGATAAATTAGTAGATTCTACACTTGCTGGTGCGCTTGGATTCCATGCATCTAAAGTCAATCCACCATTAACATGTAATTTGGATTCTGGGGCGTTTGTTCCCATTCCTATATTACCATTAGAACCTAAAAACAATCCAGTCGAAGAACCAGTTACCGCCATTGTTATTGATCCTGTACCAATGGTTGATAATACTATATTTGAATTATTGGTTCTGCCTTCTAACCAAAGAGAATTTGTAAATGCATCACGATATATGATGCTATGACCGCCAGCACCATCTCTCAATTCCATTAAACCTCCATTATTACCGTCTCCCACTACTAATGTAGTTCTTCCATATGTTTCAGAAGCTGCCGACAATCCACCTATTGTGAATATTGGTTGAGAATTTATAAATGTTCTTGCGGTTTCAATATTATTACAATACCATCCAATTTTACCTACTGATTCATTTTCAGTATCTCCTGTGTTAAGTGGTGAAAACATTCCAGTATCTCCGTCATCACCAAAAGCATAACCATTAGGAGACGAATCAGTTAACGGATTTCCGCTCGGTTTTTGCTGTTTTGCTCTATAACCATATGCACCCACATTACCAGCAACTTCTAATTTATCATTTGGAGAGTGTAATTGAGTCTTAGTTCCTATCCCAACATTTCCCGCATCAGAAATAAACATTCTGGAATTAGAATTAGTAAAAAACTCCATTCCGTTATCCGCACCATTTCTTTTTATTGAAGTGTGACCATTACCATTTTCTGAAAAATTTAAATAATTATCATATGGTATTGTAATAGACCCAACAACATGTAATTTACTGCTTGGTGTGTTGTGACCTATACCGACATCACCAGCACTATTAATTACAAAAGCAGTACTATCGGATGATTCATCTTCAACCAACAAGGCATTTCCTGTTCCTCTTTGGGTTATTCTTAATGCATTGGCACTTCCCAGCATATCAATAACCATTGCACTGGTTGTTACTATAGCTGTATCTATTTGTGTTGTGTCTCCCAATGCCGATAAATTTCCTGATATTAGTACATTTCCAATTACATGTAATCTCTCTGTAGGATTATGAGTTCCTATACCAACATTTCCACTACTTAATATTGTTACTCTTTCTGTGTTAGAATTAGTATCTATAAACCTCAATCTACTACTCAAAGAACCGATAACATCAGTATATGTATCTATAGCCCACGCAAGGGCATTGTCATACGATCTATTGAAATTAATTTGTCCACCTTCACGATCAGTGTTTCCTCTATTAAGCCAAATATCTTGAGAATATATGTAATTATTAGAACTTATAACACCATTTACAGTTAATTTTTGATTTGGGGTGATTGTACCAATCCCAACATTTCCACCAGAAAGAATACGCATGGTTTCGTTCAATCCATAACTACCATCTCCAGCTTGAAAAATGGTGTCATTTGTTTGATTCATTATTATTCTTCCTAAATGTTTTGCATCAGAACTCCTTTTTATTGATAATCCACCATCTACACCAACAGATGCTAAGAAATAAGCATTTCTATTAACACTTTCAGCAACAACTACAGTATCAGAATTCGTAGATGTGTTATCATTTGTATTATTATATACATGCAATGATCTACCTTCAGCAGATAATGGAGTAGCACTACCAGTAGGTGTTGTAGTACCAATTCCCACTTTGCCTTCCGAAGTAATACGCATTCTTTCTGATGCTCCTACTGTGTTACCACTATTCATAGGCATGGTATTAAATATAATATATCCACCACCATTTGTTAATGATTGTTCTCCAGAAGTTTTTAAATCAATTGATGCATTTCCACCACCACCATAAGTATTAAATTTATTACCTCCAGAATATGCGAATGCTCTAATTCCACCAACAACAGAATCTGATGCTACTGCTGATGGGCTTGCCGTTGTACCGCTAACTAAAAAGTATCTTGTTACATTTTCTGATCCGTATACTACGTTTCTTTGTTGATATGGTAGTATGATATCGTGTGATCCGTCTGCATCAATTCTTCCACCAGTCCGTGTACTTAAACTATAAAATAAGTGGACCAGATATGAATTAGCCCCAGTATTTGAACCCCCAAATACCATCAATCCGTTATCACTTCCGTAAGGAGATTTAATATAATGTGCAGATGTCCCATAAAAAGATACATTCCCATTAATAGTTAATTTCTCATTAGGAGAACTCATCGCAACGCCAATATTATCTGCTACCAATTTATTTTTAATCGTTGCATTCTCGTCAACATATAAAGCAGAAGTAGCAGATACATTACCCAATATATTAAATACTGGAGTTTTAACATAAACAGCTTTTCTGTAGTCCATTGTTAATGTTTTATCCCCATATCCAGTTAATGCTCCGTCACTTATAATCGTTTCTGTTCCATATCCAGATATAAAATTAGTATATGTGGTGTCTCTTACATATGCATTTTCGCAATCTAGATCCTGTTCAATGTGTGCAGAAAGAATGCTTATCCCAGAACTTGCGCTTAATCTACCATTAACTACAAAATCTCCCTGAAATGGCTCCGAAGCAGAAGCAATCGGATCATTAGCACTGTCGGGATATCCTACAGTTGGTAATGTATGGTGATTTTTTCTGTGAAGTTTATCATGAAAACGTGCATTTCCTGCCATTAAAGTATTTAGTGTATCCTAAATAATTAGAATGGCAGATTCTACTTTTAATTTTTCTGTAAACCAACAAGTAAATGCAAATTTTGATATTACATGGTCCTTCCAATATTGTGTATCAGGTGGAGCAGGATCTTCTGGTGGATTCTCTACATTTTTATACAATAACCCCACATTAGATGGAGGGGGTAAATATGATGGACTTGGATATGCACCATACCAAGGTGATTATGGTGTTGTAAATTCACTTATTGGTATAATGTTTGATAGTAATAATCGAGTAACGGTTAAAGGTATCACTTTTGATACATTAACATCATTCCCTTTATATCAACAATTATCACCCTTAGTAAAACCAACAGAGAAATACAACACGATTAGATTTAATTTAACTAATTTTGCTCAAAATCTGGTAATTTCGATAAAGGATATAAATGATAGGTATTATGATGTACTTAAGCTAAAAACCGATATACCATATCCCCAAGATTTTGATTTTTATAGAGTTGGATTTGGTTATTCGACACCACTTGCATCAGCAGATAAAAACATTAAACTTTTATTAAAAGATATACATGTTCAGGGAAGTACTGTACAACCAACAACAAGATATACAGCAAGGCCAGTATTAAATACTAATTATATTATACAGTCACCGTTAAGTTCAAAGATACAAATATCAATTAATAACAACTCAGTAGGAGCATTAATAGCACAAAAACCATAAATAATTTGTATGCCAGATTCTTTTATAAATAGACTAGACGAATCATCTGTTATCAAAGATACGGATTATACTGTATTTGATGTTGGTGATAGCAATAGAGGAACATATTTTACTAAAAAGATAAGATTAGATACATTGTCTAAAAAAATTAGCGGTGATGTTTTAGCTGGTTTAAACACAAGATTAACTACATTACAAAATTCAGTAAATACCGCAAACCAACAACTTCAATCAAAATTAGATAAAGGAGGATTAAATTATCTACAAACAGAAAAAATGGCGGGTCCATTGTATCTCAACAATACACTGACAGTTAGCGGAACTTCTGAATTTTATAGTATTGTGGACATGCACAATTACAGAATCAAGAATCTAGATACACCATTATCTGCAAATGATGCGGTGAATAAACAATATGTAGACAAATTATCTGGTGCTTATGTTCCTTTATCTGGAGGACAGTCTAAAAAAATGTCTGGATATTTACATTTGTATAATGATCCAATATCAGCAGAACAAGCAGCCAATAAAAATTATGTAGATAAATTTGTTCCTCTATCTGGTGGAGCTTCCAAACCAATGACGGGATATTTGTATCTCGTTGGTGATGTAACTGGACAGGGTGATAACGTAGCAGCAAATAAAAAATATGTTGATGACCAGATAACAACAAAATTAACAAATGCTGGAAATACCAATAATACCACATATTTAAAAAAATCTACCGATTCGATGGAAGTTGGTAGTTATTTGACACTAGGTGGATTACCTACTTTATCTGGTCATGCAACCAATAAAAATTATGTTGATACTACATTAAGTGGGGTTTCTGGACTTTTAGCGAAACAATCATATGTAAATAGCAATTTTGTACATATTTCTGGAAATGATACAATGACTGGAAAATTGATCTTAAACGAAGATCCAGTATTGTTATCAGATCCAAAACAAGCTTCAACTAAAAATTATGTAGATGTTAAATTTAGTAATCTTTCGAACTATTTGCCATTATCTGGTGGCACAATGACTCAAGGTTATATTACAGCACCTTATGATAATCCAGCAGTTGCTAGAAATCTTGTTACTAAAGTTTATGTTGATACTTTGGTATCAAACACATCTGGTAATTTAGCTAAAAAATCTTATGTAGATGACAATTTTTTACCACTTTCTGGTGGAGAAATGTCAGGAAGATTAATAATAAAAAATCATTCGGAAAAATATACTGTTGGAGGATCTAGTGGAAATGTATCATTATCCATAAAATCCTCAAACATATTTACAATAAATATGACAGGAAATATAACCGAATTTACATTTACTGATGAACCAGCAGATTCATATACCGTATCTCTTTTTATAACCCAAAAAGGAACTAATATAGCTCCTTTTAATGTAACTAATTGGAAAATAAATAATACTCCAGTAAAATGGGCAGCAACAAGAACTCCAGAAATAACTAAAGTACAAGATAAAGTTGACATATTTTGTTTAACTAAAGTCGGTACTACTTGGTATGGGTTTATTGGAGGACAAAACTATTAATTATGGCTATAGGAGTTGGATATGCAATCACAATTAGTGTCAAAAACTTACCACCAGTAGTTTTTGATGATTCTTATGAAACAAACATGGGGATACCAATTAATATTAATGCTTTAATTAATGATTTTGACCAAGATTCTTTTCCAGATGGAAATATAACCATAAACACTTTTGATAGTACGTCTTTGGGAGGATCTACTATAACCAGAAGTGGGGACAAAAAAACATTTACATATACACCAAAGACTAATTGGTTTGGTAATGATATGTTTACTTATAATGTTACAGATGGTATGGCATCATCAAATACTGGTACAGTAAAAGTTGCTGTAAAATGTTTACCACCTAAACAAGAACCAAAATCTTTAAATTTAACTGAAAGCACTTCTTATACATTTGATATAACAAAAACCAACACAGCACCAGGAGCAATTACCTTCAATAATGGTGTTCCTGACAGAGATGTTAATGTTCCAGCACAAAACATAAGTATAGTAACTGGTAGTGTGGTTGCATCACCAAATATAACTATAGATAGTGTTACAGATACTGTTATTAAATTTACAACTTCGGCTTTACCACTTGGAGCTTCTGCTGGAATATCATTTATAAATTATGAAATACAAAATAGTATATGTGGCATCAAAAATACAGAAAAAGCCTCTGTTGGTGGTAGTATAAATGATAGTCTTATTAGAATAGTGCAAGGCTTTTTAGGAAGAACTATAAATGAAAATAATGTACCAAAAGCTTTTTCTAAGTATCCTATGTATGATACTGTTACAAACGATTATCCATTTAAATCCGAAGGATGGTTTATATTTTGTTTTGATGCATATAATGTTCCAGATCAATACTATATCAGTATGATAAGCAAACCATACCAAAATTCTTTAGGTGTGTGGACTACTGATTCATTTTTTCATGGATTAATTGGTCCTATTGGTGATGATTTAGATGATGCACACGATGGAAATGGTAGATTTATATTTTGGAAACCTTTTGGTTGTGATTTAAATATATGGGGAAAAACTGATGCTGGATCTAGTGGATATCAAATTGGATGCACACAAGCTTATAAACCAGCCATAACAGATGTTGATGATCCTGATAGATATTTTACAGATCCCTTAACTAGACCAACTAATGCTGAAGTTTTAGCTTGTTTAAATGATGTAGGAAAAGCTCCATTCAATAATACAGTAAACGATTATAGTAATATGTACACTGGAACCGCTACACCTGCATTTATATCTATAATCTAAACCAAATACTCTTCTATCCTAAAATCATGAAACATACTCGGATATCGTTGTTTTATGTATTTTTGTATAGCTAGTGGCTTAATCCATTTATCATCTTTATCTAAGTCAATTTTGCTATGTTTTGCTTTTTGATTTATAAATTCCAATGCTTCAACCAAGCACAACCATCTAGCATAGGTTTCGACATCCATTACATGCTCTTTGTTTGATTTAGTTTTCACCGAAACACGGTTTATCATATAAAATTATTACTCAAAAATCCCAAAATAATGGTATTTAGTTCATCAGACGTACAACCAATACCATTAATTGTAAGTGTATCTAATACAGAAAAAATAATATCAAAATTCTTTCTCAATGTTAATTGTTTAACATTATCGTGTTTATATTTTGAACACAAATTATCCTTTAATATATTTAAAATATTCTTTAAAGTGTCATTTCCGTATATAGTTGGCGATCTTTTTAAAGATGCTTCCTCGAAGGCATTTAAAAGTGCTTTATCTTTCGATAAGATAAAAATTCTAATATCATCTTTTAATGATTTTACATCCAAAGATATTGGTTTCGAGTATGTTATAGACGAATCCACATCAACGGCAGACATCAACTCTTTTGATTGAAACTCCATATATTATGGTGCGCTTTGTATTTTATTGTAGACTTCAATAAGAGCAGCATCCGCTCCGTCTAAATCAATTATATCCGTTTTATTAAAAGTTTTTGCAGTAATTTGAATTATACAATCCTTTTTACATTCATCACAATTGAATGTATTTGTCGTATTCAATTCAACTGGTACAAACATTCTCTTTTCTAAATAACAAGGACAAACAATATCCATGCCTTGTTTAGAAAACTCTTTAATTCTATCATTTTTTATTCTTTCAGCAGAAAGATGTAGAATGTGTTTATAGACATTATAAACAAATACTTGAGTTAAGCATGAAACTAAAAATAATTTTAAAAATGAAACCCAATCATTTGAAAATGATAATGCGAATATAGAACTAATAGAAAATAGTGTTAATATAGGTTTTAAAAAATTCAACCACATCATTATATTATACCACAATATTATTAAATTTCAACACTAAAAATAGTTAAAAAATCGGGTATTTGTATTAATTTTTGATTTATCAAATCCATTCTTTTAATTGATTTATCTAACCCTATTTTTTGTGAATCGGTTACAGATGGATTTTCTTTTGCTTTCTCAAATTCATTTCGAAGAATTACCATCTTCTCAAATATATTAAATATTTCTTCCTTAAATCGTGCCATCTCAAATGGATAATTTATATTACCAGATTTGATATGACCTTCATCAGGTTTTGGTATTGCCATCTGGTAGAATGGTTGATCTGTTGCACCGGGTCCAACACCCGCCACCTGCCTTTCAGAATTAGCCATTATATCTTCTCTTAAATTTTTAGGTTTCACTGTAATTATTTACTATTTTCGACTAAATAATCACATGAATAATATATTCCAAAAAGCATTTGTCCGTGTATTACGCGAACAACCCACCCCAGAAGAGATGACAGATGGTCAGGCAATGGAACAAAGCCTAGATAAAGGGACAAATCCAGCAGATTTTGATGTTGATGGTGGTGCGGCAGCAGATCATCTTGCAGCCACATCTAAAATGCAACAACAAATGGTTGCATCTTTACAAACTTGGATTTCAAGTTTAGAACAATTCTCCGATTCTTTGAATGGTACTGGACCAGAATCTATGCAATCTAAATTAAAAAATTGTATTCCAGATTCTCTTTTCGACAAAATTAGAGTAGCAGAAACTAAAAAAATTGCTCGTGTTTCTATGGAAGTTACGTCCTTGAACGAAATGTTAAAAGGTTATCTAGCCAGTGCTTCTGATCCCAAATATAAGGGAGTTTAACTTCCTTTTATTGTATATTTTAATACAAATTCTGGAGATATTTCAGTTTTGTTTAGTGATATCGTTATATCATTAAAATCCTTATATCTTTTTCCAATTTCTTTGGGCCAAATAAAAACATTTTGTTTCAATTCTAACAATTTTTTTGTTTTATTTAAAGATGCTTTATCTTTCCATTGCGAATCGAGTATCCATATTTTTTTGTGAAACGGATACTTATCAATCTGTTCTTGTTGTCTTGTAGTAAACAGTTGATATGAATTCTCTTGTATGCCTCCTATTGCTACCCCATTTTTCATAAAACAAGAATTTATCGGACCTTCAAATATAAAAATATTATCTAATGATACATCAATATTATTAATGTTAAATATAGTTTTGTCACTCCCAATCTTAGATAGATATCTTGGTTTACATAATTCATCGGTTTCCAGAATTGTTCTTGTTTGATAATAAACAATTTTGTTGTTCTCATCATAAAATGGTATGACCAATCTATTTTTATGTACTTTATCCGTTAAAGACAAGTACAACCCTTGTGGTTTATTAATTGATAATCCCAATAAACGTCGATTCATGAAGTCCAATGCTTTTTGGACAATTCTATCATTTCTGTAAAAATTTAATTGGTTTTTATTGAAAAGATTGATGCAGTCTTTTGGTAAAGTTTCCGTATAAACTAAACCTTTATGAAGTGGTTCATCTTCAAAATTTAATTCTGTTGCCGAATCATTAGACTCTAGCAGTATCTCACTTATGCTAGATCCAGTAATTTCTGATATCCAGCTTACAGGAGATTTGTTATATCCACAATTATGGCAAAAGATTCTATTATTTTTTGGAATATAATAGAATCTTCTTTTTTTAAGCCAACTTGATCCTTCTCTGCATATAGGACAAGATCCTTGATATGTATTATTGTATTTATTTCTTTCAGGAGCACCGACAAACTGAAAGAATTTATTTACAACATAATCTTCTGGTAAGTTTCTCACAATAAGAGATTATACCATAAAACTCAAAAAACACAACACTTACCTACATTGAGAAGTGATATCTTCTTTTGTAACTGCATCCAAAATCTTTACCATTCCTTTTCTGATAAAAGAACCAGACTTAGGGCATATCCAATGTGCTTCCACATATATTTTATCCCCATACATACGCTCAACAATACGGGGGTTAACTGGTTCTCCGCTAATAGGGGAAGTTATTTGTATTGGTCTTACTATTTCCATAATACTATTTATCACTATTCAGGTTAAATGCATGTTGTTTTTTCAATAGATTGAAAACTTTGGTCTGTATCTTCTCAACATGCTCAACAATATTATGTGATAAACCATAATGAAACTTATCTTTTGGTACACTTCTGTTTATATTTTTTGGTATAGATATAAAACCGTATCCATGCTCTTGTTCTTCAATAAAAACAAAAATTTCACCAACATACCCTCCAGTTAAGATGGCATAAGAGTGACCTACTATTGGGTGATTTTCTTCATCCTTTTTCATTATAAACTATTTCCTCCACCATTATTTATCGAATAAAACAACCTTCCTAATGAAGTATATAATGCATCAGCATCTAATTGTGATTTTGCATTTGTAATCACTATTGGTTCATTGTTCATGTTATAACCTATTACTATAAATGATCTAAGAAACTCTTCCATAGTGGAAATCAATGCATCCACCTCAACATCACTTCTCTTAAATCTTTCTTCCATATTTTTCATCAAAGCTTCTTTTAGAAGACGTTGAATCTGTTCAGAAGAAATCGAAGAGGAAGTTATTTTTTTCTTACTTACAACTTTTTTCTTTTTTGGGTTAGGTGTTTCATCACTATTTTCAATCATTTGATTTTTCCTTGTAAAATTTACTATCATTATCTAATGATGGAACCTTTTTATCTATCAATAATTGTACTATAACTTCTATTGATTCTGTGCTAATAGAAAAATTTTTAGGAAAATAATTTCCACCATCATTAAATTCAAACATAATCTCATCATTAAAACTTCTATTATTATAACAAGTTACAAAAATAGAACAACCACCAGGGTCAATCATTACTGTCCATCTTCTATGGTCTTGTATTCCATATTGTTGGAATACTCTCAAGACACCAAATTTACAATCTCTTAGTCTTTTTATAAAGTAACCAGGAGTCTTAATTTTATTCTGTTGTCTTTTATTTAAATTCATATCAAGATACCATTGCTGTTGCTATATATTTAAGATTATACTTATCTTCTTTGACATCGAAAGCAATAAACCCTCTTTCAGTATTTAATTTAACATCCATCTCTTGAACCTTTAGTATTGAAATATTCCTAAATACATCAAAATTAAAAACCAAAGGAGGATTAACATCTTCTCCAGTATATTCCTCAGACAATACTGTAGTGAAACTATCTATATTGTCTCTGGTTTTATCAGATAATTCTCCAAAAACTTTAGATTCGTTTGTCTGGATATATATTTTATTACTATCAGTAATAAATGTACTGCTTTTTATTAAAGATGTTATAACTGGTGGATACAATCTAAATTCTGTATCATATGTAAATGAATTTATCTTATCCACCGTAAAATTTGGAGATTTGATTATGTTATCATCTATTAAATGGAACTTAAACTTAATATCTGATGATGTATATTCAATTTTATTTTTACTTATCACCAATTCAACAGATGGTGTTTGAACACAATCAAAAGCCTTTATAAATTTCTTGACATCAGAAAAACTTACATTCTGATCTACTTCATAATCTAAAACTTCAACATCTAAACAATTTGCATACAATGCAAAACTATTATCAGAAGTTCTACTCAAATTGGAAATTCCGTCAGCTTGTATTTTTAAAGTACACAAATCATTAATCCTAGAAATAGGACTAAGAAACTTTTGAACAAAATCTACTTTATTGTTTATCTTTAATCTCATGCTTTTCTAGTAATGATATCACATTCTCTATAGCTTTGTCTAGTCTTTTTAATCTCTTTTCGATGTCTTCTAATTTTGTATTTATTGTTATAGCAGTGATACTATTATCAAAAGAAAATTCCATCTGATTTGTATCAATAACATGTTGTGGAATTTGTACAGGTGGTGGTTGATGTGGTTGTACAGGATATTGTTGTATATGTGCATTGGGGTTTGGTGGTGACCCCTGCATTCTATTTTGTCGTGGTGCTGCTTCATGCAGTACCCTTTCGGCTAATTTTTCAAATTCGTGTTTCTTATGAGATAAAGTAGAATTTGCATTTATTAAATTATTATCAAATTTTGCAACTTCGCCATAAGTACTCCCCAAAAATCCAATTAAAATATCTTGTAATTCTCTTGGATCAATATCAGTATTTTCTTGTAAAAAGTTTTCGGACATATGAATACTTATAAAAAAACCCTGAGTTGTCTATACTCAGGGTTTTTTATAAATTTTTAATCTTTTCTATTCAAGACCCTTCAATAGTTCTTCAACCATTTCATCAGAGATTTCACCATCATCTTCCGATTGGGTATTCTTTGCCTTTTCAACAACAACAGGTTTTGGTGTAAATGTTTCTGTTGGGACACTAACAGATTTGGATTCATCAACACAAAGAAAGTGTAGATTCCACATCTTCATCAGGTCTTCTTCAGTCTTCAACTGATTAACCGAAGACAAATCAAAAACAGAATCATAAACTTCCTTCTGTTGATCTTTCGTTAACCCTAGATCAACAGGAGATGTAAATCTACTGCTATCATAAGTAATGTATCCACCTTGGTTCTTTTCAACCTTCAACTTAAAGTTGACACCAGAAGAAGAAAGATCAAAAACCTTTGCTCCAAACTCATCAGAATCATCTCCACTAATTGCAGATGTAATCTTTTGATCTAGCTTCTTTCCGTAGCGAAAGATTTTAACTGTTCCATTGTTTTGTGGATTAACTGGATCATCAATCACATAGACATTCACATACCACTGTTCCTGCCACTTGACTGCTTCGACCTTCTTCTTCTCTTCAGAAGTTCCCGTCTTAGACAGGCGATAGCGTTCCCTGCCAATTGGATCAGGTTGTCCTACAGTCTGTAGGCTCAATGCAGACACATACTGCCCAGTAGAAAAACTATTCCACCCATGCGTGAAGAAGTGGTAAAATGTTTTGGATGGTTCTTTAACATTTGGAAGAAGGCGAAGAACATATGTGTTGCCTTCTTTAAACTTTAGGATTTCCTTATAAAGGGGATTTCCTGTTGACGATTCGCTCTTAGCAAGAGCTTCTTTGATGGATTGGAACATTGATGATGTAATCATGGGTTATTTTAGTTTTTGGTTTGTTTTGGTTTTGTTAATTTACGTTGGTATATTAGCATTGTTTTTTGTTTTAGTCAAGAGTCTTTTTTCGACTCCATGTAAATTTTATAAATAGAAATTGCTTTTTGTGATGTGTAGAACTTTAAAGGAAAATTTTCGGAATCGGAATATACTGAATATGGTGCTCTAAAAAAATCAGAAAGATTAATTTCTTTATGCTTTTGAAAAAGACTAGATAATCTTTTCAGGATTAACCCCGTTTGGTTGGTTATCTTTGAGAAATCCTTCCTTATTTTGTACGGTTTGTTTTTTGACTTTCTTGATTCTTTTAGATGCTCGTTGTAAATTGTCTTTTCTAAATCCGTATACATTTTTCTTATTTCTTACTCCTTGTGATGAATTTAAATATTTTGAAATATATTTACTTTTTGATATGGTGGAATCGTAGTCTATAAAAAACTTAAAAAGATCATAATCGTTATCTATTGTTAGCAAATATTTTAATAAAGTTTTATATGTCTCATTTTTAAGAACCAATAAAAATATATTTGGTAAATTTAATTTTTTACCATTTATAATACACACTAAACTACAAAAACATAAAAAATTATGATTATTTTCTTTCTTGTCTGTATCTAATTCCATCTTTAACATTTAATTAAAATGTTAAAAAAGTCTACTGTTGATATTCTTTTAGAAATGTTTCATTACTATCAGACCACATTTTATCATGAATAGACATTAAACCTGGTGAGCTATGTATGACATGAATTGGGTATACACCAATTTTTAATTTTTCTCTATTTGCATCAATACAACTTGCGATATCATAGTGATGAAATGTATAATTTTCGTTAAATTTCCATTTTGTTTTTGTAACTGATGGTAGATGTATTGCTAAAAATAACCCATCAGCTATCGCAACTCTAGATGGTGTTGGGCCAAAAGGAGTCACCATATTTTGATTTGGACTTCCTGCTGGATGAGCAACCTGTCCTCTTTGCTGATTTCTTTCGGTCATTATATGCCATAATGCGGGGTTTGTCAATTTAGGATTTAGTCCACCTGCTAATCCAATTATGTTATATCCCAATTTATGTCCTTGTGATAGTTTTTCGTAAAGTTTTAAATCATCAATATATACATCATCATGAACACAAACCAAAAATTCAACTTGAGTGTCTTTGTATTCTTCTATTTTTTGATTGTATACTTTTGATAATCCTTCCGTGTTTCCCCAAACTATATCCAATTTGTAATTCGGGGTATTAAGACCATCCCTCCAAGAACGAAATATCGGCAAATTTAATGCTTCTTGTTCAGTTTTCCTAGTACATGCGGTTATAACTAATTTTGGTATCATTTGTAATAAATTTATTACAAATTGTTTTAAAATCAATAAATAGTAATATGAGTATTTTAAATCGTCCAGGTTGGGCTAATCGTTCAGTTTTAACAGAAGGAAGACTTCATTCGGATGAATTGAAACAAAGAATATCAAATTTGTTTGTACGCACATCATTGGGTAACTCACCCACTTATGCAGTAGGTAAAATAGCAGACCTTCTAAGGAGAGAAAAAGGTGATGACGTAGATATTAATGATGTTGCTGACGAAGACATCATCAGAGTTGCAAGTGATGATGAAGTTACTAATGGAAAATTTAAACCAGAATTGAAAAATTCAATTTCGGATGCAAGACAAGAATCCGAAGATAATATGTCTGGAGTAGAGGACGGATTACCTTCAGATAAAGACCACGAAAGCGAAGAATCGGACTATCAAGAACACGAAGAGCATGAAGGACAAGAAGAAGACATGGGGAGTCTAGAGGGAGATATGAGTGAAGAAGACGAAGAATGCGAATCACAAAGACCAGTAGCAGAACCGCACATAAATAACATTTTAAAGAAAGAAAGTATTAAATTGTCACCAAAAGCTGTTGATAAACTATTAAAGGAAAATTATCATAAATCTCGTCAGCATAGATTTATGATGGAAGAAAGATACAGAAGATATTAATAAAAAAGCCCCTTAAAAGCCCCTTAAAAGGGGCTTTTTTATTATCCATGAAGTAATGTACTTCCTCTAAAACTCTCTTTTATTGTAAGACCTTTTGCTATTTCTAATATAGAAGTAGCTGGCATTGTTTCCCAGTTCATTATTCTGGTATCAGCATCTCCAACTTTTACTACTAGTATATTTCCTTCTGCATGTACAGCAACATATTTACCCATTTTAGCAAACTCTGTAAACAAAACCGAAGATATTGAATTTATATTATTCATAAGTCTATTTATTCTTGTTCTTCTTCTATTTCACTTTCCAATGCAGTATTTTCTTTTGCTTGATTTGATGAATATGCCCATTCAATCTTTATCTTTTCATCAATTAAGGGAATAATACCATCCCAAAATGCAGTTTTGTTGATAAAGGATTTAGCATATCCAAGTTTTTCTCCATTGAAACTATATGTCGATCCAGTTTGTTCGATGATGCCTAAACCTACAGCTAAGTCTAGTAATCCATGATACTTATCTGCTCCACCAGCAAACGAAATATAAAGTTCACTCTCCAAGTATTGCTTAATGAACCTATTTTTTGCTGTCAGTGCTCTGATAATAATACCCACATAATTTCTTTGTCCAACTGCCAATCCATTATTTTCAGATTTGACAACATCTTCCTTTACTGGCTTCCTCATGAATTGAACCGAAACGGAAGGAAGGTACACACAAGCCTTACCACCAGGCATATTTTTAACTAAAGTTGGATGTAGATCACCAGGGTTATCATACAAATGATTCGTAATAATAATGGATGTCTTTGTCATAGCGGACAATTGTGTGCATGTACGCAGCAATGATTTAATTGCTCTTGCTCTGGTCCCCATATCAATACTGTGGGAATCTTTTTCAATTCTAGCAGTCTCTAGAGCACTCTCCAAGTTTCCAAGAGAATCAATAGCCACGATAAATTTTCCTTCTAGTCCCTTCTCCTTAACATTCATCAAGAACTTATGTAAACTGTTTCGACATTGCTCTATATTAAAAATAGGAACATATTTTACCTTTGATGTATCCAAACCTAGACGTTCAGCACCCTCTGGGTCAATAGCATTTTCGGAATCGAAAATCACAGGAATGAGTCCTTCCTTCTGAGCATTCGCTAAAATCTTTTGGACAACCGAAGATTTGTACGTCATACTCTCACCATAAAACATAGTCAAGCGACCACTAGGAACGCCACCATTTCTCATCCTTCCACTAATAATAGCATCCAATGCATAACTTCCTGTACTGAACCACTTGTCAACTCTGCTTAGAGTTGAATCTTTTAAAAAAGAAACAAACGGGTTTCCCTCTTCCAATACTTCTAAAACTTTAAGAATATCTTTATCCATCTTTGGATTATAACATAAGTTTGTATAAAATCAATAAAAAACCCCGAACTTTTATTCGGGGTTTTTTATTATGCAAACAATCTCTTACGGTTTATTATTCATCAAACAATTTAATTACACTCTCATCACTTTTTCCAGATTCATCTTGGGGAGCAGACGATGCGGCAGAGAATACTTTGACATACTGCTCTTGAAGACGATCATCCACCGTAACATCACCCAAGGTAATGCTACCAGTGTTAAATGTCCATGCGCTTCCTTCTGTTCTACTAGAAGTTGCGATAAATTCCGCAAAGAACAATGGAATTAACTGCACTTGCAATTGTCCATTTTGGGCCTGAGCCACATTAATCATAGCAGGGTTCTTCACAGAAATTTTACCTTCAGAACTAGAAAGTTCCTCGCCAATAATATTTCTACCAATTGAATCAATGAATGTAATAAGTTTCATAAAAAAATATTTATGAAACCTATTAAAATTTTCAACTAAAAAGATCGTCTAACGTACATCTCAATTGTTCTGTTGGTTTTCTGATAACCCATTTCATAACATTATAAAATCTTTCAATACACATATACATATCTTTTTCAAACATAATTTGTGTATCTGGTTTAAGAAAACTTTTAAACTCTACAGGATATCTAGTTTTAAATGCGATTGTTTCTATTGCGTATTTATTTGGTGTTTCAACATAAAAATATTTTATTTTATCTCCGCTGGAAATCTTTTCATATTTTTTATTCAATCCTAATTCTTCTAATAATAAATTATAATAGTAAGCAGATTTAACATGACACGGCATACCCTTTACCGTATTAAATCCATCTGAAAGTGCCTCGTATTTTTCTAGATTCCTAATGCCTTTAACAACTGAAATGTCTGTCACATCCATTTCTAAAAATTTATCATATGCTTCTTTGAAAATCCTATTTGTAGATTCTTCCGATTTTGTTAGAATGATATTCTGTATGATTTCTTTAACATAAGGCTTAATAGCCTTTGGCATTGTAGTACTGACTACCTCAACACCAGTATACTTCCAACTGTCACACTTTTTCCCTTCTTTATCCAAAACATGTAACACATATCGTTTCTTTTCAAGAAAAATTCCAGCATCACACATGTTTTCTCTTTTGAATTCAAATCGACAATCTAGTGTATTAAGAGTTTTTTGTGCCCATGACTTAATATTGTCGTTTAAATATTTTTGAAACTCATCTACAATCTTATATACATCTTTTAAAACTTTTCCATTTTCAGAAAATTTTGTAATAAGCTGATCAACAGATACATACATACTGTCAGTATCTCCTGCTATAAGCCCTTTTTCTAAAAACTTTATATCTGTTTCTCCAGTTTTTTCCGAAACAAAATTTTTAAATATTTCTCTGGATTGTTTGATTACTGCCTGTCCAGTCAACGTAATTGATTCTGCAATGTCGGTATCAGCAATCGCACAATATTCATTACCACAAGCACCATAAACACTATTAATGAAAATCTTAATAGATTGTTGTTTGGTTTCTAACTGACTGATTTTTGTCTCTCTTCTTTCAAGTTCCTCTAAAGAAAGATCATGCATACCGTCTTCCAGTTTTTTAATCTCTTTTCTGGTTTTTACACGTTTTTTGTAGTATTGATCCACTAATTCAGAAAGAACACCTTTCTTTTTTTGAGAAAACAAAACTTTAGCTCTGGAAATAGAAATCTTTTCCTTTTTAATATATTTGTTGAATTCGGAAACGGTCATTTCAACAATGACACCATCTACCGTTCTAATAGAAATCTTATTATTTTCTATTCCAATGATTTTCCCTACCTTGGTTTCTGGTGAAGTATTCAATGTAATCATTGTATTAGGATACAGCGAATTCGCATCAAAACTAACTATTGATGTATGATGTCCAGCTACAGGATGAAATACAAATCCACCCTTAAATTCTTTCTGCTGGTCATCATCTACTACTGCTGTATATAGCCTTTGGTTGCGCTTTCTTGCCTCTATACCTGCTGCTCCCGTAACCACACTCACAGTACCCAACGCAGACTCAAATGTAGTACATCCAGTATATGATAGCATTCTTAATAACTCAATATACTGAAGTTTTTTTTCGAGATTCACCAATAGTCTAACGTCTTGTATGTTGTAATCTACAAATGTGTCCCAATCGCTCGACATGAATTCATATAGACTCTTATCGCCATAATCTACTTTGAATTCATCCAATTCTACTTGACCAATATAATCTAATTTATAACTTTCCCTATTAACAGGGCAGAATTTCTTGTAGATATCCATGTAATCAACACAAGACACCCCATCAATTCTGTGGACAATTTCTTTTTTGCCAAATTTACCATTAAACATTTTAGTATATCTTCTGCTGTATGGAGATATACTATTAGTTTCTTCAGCCCCTAATATTTTTTCTAACCTGTTTATGATATATGGTACATCATACCTGTCACTATTCCATCCAGACAAAATATCTGGTGGATCTGACTTCATAAAATCTAAAAATTTCTTCAAAAGGACGTATTCCGAACCACAATAAATGTATACTACGTCATCATTTTTCGCGGTATATGGTTGTGTTCCCCAAACATAATACTTCTTTGAGATAGAATTGTAAACTGTGATTACGTTGATCTCATCGTTTGGATCATGAGGAGACGAAAATCCGTTTTCGCCAACAGCTTCGATGTCAACAAAATATATTTTTAATCCAAATTTAGTAAAATCTTCGTCATCATTATGACTCCAATACATATCAATCAATGATTGTTGTACTGGATTGTAGTTGTCAAAAATTCTTTTAAGACCACGTTCTTTGATAAATTTATTTTTATCAAAGACATTACCAAATTCTTTTTTTCTGAGATTAGTATTAAAAATACTAAAATCTAATCCACTATTATCCTCATAAAAGAAATATGGATGACATTCGACAGAAGTAACTATGCGTTTACCTTCCTCGTCCCAAGTAAAAATGTCAACTACTTTATCTTTATAATTGTATACAGCATTACGATATCCTACCATTTATCTATGATACCACACATTTTACAACAAATCAAGGATTGTATCGTTTTAGATTCTTTCTTTCGGGTGACCCATATGGAGTCAAGAACAATTCATTATAACAACCTAAGTTACGATCCAATTCCAAGAAGCGATCTTCTGCAACTTTTCGTCTCTTATATGTGCTATTCTTGTAATGTCCTGCTCTGCTGAGTTCATATTCCATGCGATATAACATTTCATCGCCTGTTTTGAATTTAAGTTCAGCATCTTTATATGTACACATATCTTGACACGCAACAGGTAATCCGTATGCACATGCTTCGATATATTTCAAATCACTCTTGGATCTATTGAATGAATTGTCCTGCAAAGGCGCAACCATCATCTGTACTCCCAAATCATAAATCTTTTGCGGATAATCGTAGAGTCTCTGCCATTGGTGAAATTCAATGTCTCCGTTTTCAATGTATGGTCTGATTGGGGGAGGGAAAGCACCCAAAAACACCCACTGATATTTGTGTCTGGAGTCGATTATTGCTTTGATGACATGTTCGAAATCGTCTTTTTGACCCACTCGATTTTCGACATCAAAATGAGCACCACTACCAGCATAAAGGACACGAGGCTTCTTTTTATTTTTGTCATATAAATCATTTATTCTATTAGGATTAAAATAATTACCTATCCAAAATTTAGCAGGAAAATTAGGAATAACAGTAATCTCTTTCTTTCCAACTCTTTCTGTGTATAAATTTCTCATGTAATCACAAGTTACACTAACTTCATCACAAAGATTTATAATTTCTTTTACATTATTTCTAATTTCATCAGATGTAAATGCGGTTTTAAATTTATTATAATCGGGAATATCTTCTCTAAAAACTACATCATCAACTTCGTAAATGATCTTAAATCCAACTTTTTTTTGAACATCTTTTAAAAATTTAACAAACTCCAATTGAGCTGATGTAGCTTGTCTTTGTAATCTGACAGCTTTTACATTAACATACCATCTAGGATCTAATACCATTACGGTAGTGTCTGTAACCATCATAGATCCTTGATAATTTAAAAGATGACTAACCCACCCTAGACGATATAACCCACAACCACTCAAATCTGCACCAAACTGGATAACTCTCGGTAATTGTGTTTCTGATGGTTCTTGGGGTAAAGAGTTTTGTTGTGGTGTTGGTGATTGAGGAACAACAGGAGTAAATCCTTGAAATGGTTTAGGAGGTGTAAAGGATGTTATCATTTAAATAGATTTATATCTATTTAAAAAAAATTCAATAATTTGTTGAAAAAAAATATTTACAATATAAATAAATTTGTAGAAAGGAGACATACACACATATGAGCAATAAAAACGCATACGAAATTCGTCTGGACGTTTTATCTATGGCACATAGCGATTTGGTTGGAACGTACCACCAAAAGCTAGACACACATAGAGTAAACGCAGACAAAAAAAATGAAGTTTATGATGTTACATTAGTAGATTCTTTATATCCGAAGACTTCGGATATCTTGGCTAGAGCCGAAGAACTCTACTCATTTGTATCACAGACATAAACTATTAAGACATTAAAAAAGGGAGCAGATTTATTTCTGCTCCCTTTTTCTTTTACAAGAATGGATTATAATCTATCCTTGATGTAATCCCGTCTTTTTTCTCTAAAAATATAACATCCCCCGTAGATGATTTCACGCTTTCTTTTCTGTGTGAGATAACCAGAACGCATTCATTATATTTTTCTACTCGTTCTTTAATTATTTTGGTAACAAGATCGATACCTTTTTCATCTAAACAACTATCAAATAATTCATCATATATACTAATATTATATGTAACATTTCCTTGGAGTCTTCTGATATCCATGAAAGTAAACAAACATGAGAAATCAATATTTTTTCTTTCTGCACCAGAAAAATTAAAATAAGAACAAATTTTATTCTTTTCGTTTACAATTTCCTCTTCGAAGTATTCATTAAAATTACAGATACAGTTTGCATCCATCTTTGATAGATAATATCTAAGTCTATCATTAAACATCTGTAAAATCTTTTTAACTATATAAGATTTTACACCATCTTCAGATACAATAAATTTTACCGTATCCATCAAATTTAAATCATATCTGCATTTATTAACAGAATCCTTGATGGTTTGTATGATGTCTATTTGTGTTTTTAGAAATGGATCTGCTTCAGTTTTTTCAGACTTCAATTCTTCTATGTCAGAATCAAGTTGAATTAACCAAGTATCTAATTGTTTGATTCTATCCTTTATGCTTTTCTTTTTTTGTTCAGCCACTTCTATTTGACTGATCTTTTTATTATACTTCTCGTATGCCTTTTCTAATTTACTTTTATTAGACTTCAGTGTTTCTATTTTTTCATCAAGAACTTTAATATCATTATTTAATTTAATAATGATATCGTTAATCTTTAACTTCTCTTCTTTTATGTATTCTTTATCATGCTCATTAACAGAACGCAGACATACTGGACAAGAAGATCCAGACACACCAATTTTAGGCAAAAGTTTCTCGTTATGACTTGCTGTTGCTCTCAACGAAGACCGTTCATCATTCAATTTATCGATATTTTCTTCTACTGAAAGTTTAGCTTTTTTCAGATTCTTGAGATTAGTTTTAATTTCTTCTAAATTACAAACTTCATGTTTATCCAGTTCTTCCGAAAATCTTTGTTTTTCTTCCAGATTATCTACTTTTCTTTTTTCATAAATTAAATTTTTATTTTTACGATTGGATAGAATAGTATCTCGTTGTATAGTTAAATTCTTCAAAGATCGTTCCGACTCTTCCATCTTTGTAAGTTCAATTTCATACTCTTTCTTTTTTTCTGTATGTTCTTCTTTAATTTTTGAAAGCATTTTACTGAAAATATCCAAATTGAAAATACTTTCAATGAACTTTCTTTTATCTGCTTTGGCCTTAGCCATGAATGGAATTGTGTTATTAAGGGTCATAATAACACAATTTTCAAAAACACTAGGAGAAGCATGTAATATAGTATGCAAATCTTCTTCAGTATTTTTGATTGAATCTCTTGTTACATCTTGATCATTTTTATAAAAATATAATTTAGAAGGATTCAAAGTTCTAATGACTTTATACGAATCTTTCTTTTTACCAGACACTACTTCAAAATCTAATATAACTTCACAAACACCATTAGTAAATGCATTTGGAATTAAATCCTTTTTCAAGTCTCGTATAGTTGTCCCGAAAATACAAAAATACAATGATTCCATCATTGCAGATTTTCCTAATCCATTTTGTCTATCAGATTTATCTCTGTTTATCCCAGTAATAATATGTAATCCAGTTTTAAACTCTAGGACTACAGGGATTTCACCAAAAGATAAAAAGTTTTTAATACTTATTTTTTGGAAATTAATTTTTTTCATTTTGCAACCTTTTGATACAAATCTACAGTATAATCAATCAAATCTTTTTTATTGTTTGCGTCCATCATTTCGATAAAATCTATTATTGCTTGTTGGATATCAATTCCAGAAAAATCTTTCTTTTCTTCTTCTAAATCAAATTCAGAAAAATTGGATTCATATTCGATGTTGAACTGGGATGGGTTTAATCCTTTGAATACATTAATAAGAAACTCCATATCATCATGGGTTACTCTCCTATCAACCTTTAATTTTACTAAATTGTTATGGAATAATTTTCTAACTTTATCGTTTACAGTTTTCTCTATAATCAAATCAGAAAGTAATACACTCTGGTGTTTTGGTGAATGTGTATTTTCTGTAAAATTAGTTTTTCCAGTTTTTAAGTCTAATGTATAGTATCCTTTTACTGTACCCGCATCATTAAAATCCATCTGGAATGGATTCCCTACATACATTATCTTCCCACCATTGGAATAATTTCTTTCATCTCTTAAATGGAAGTGACCAGAAATAATTAATGGAGACTTTTCTACGAAGTCTTCATCTTCAATGCCATCATGACATATGGCAAAGGTATTCATTTTATAAAGATTAATTTCAAAATGACCAAATGTAATGTCAGCATTCGGTATATCTTCGTACTTTGTACCCCAAGGGACAAAGTTAATTCTTTTGTCGTAAGCTTCTGTTGTGCAAAGCTTATCTATAATCTTAATATTACTCCATTGGGAGTATGGTGAAATAGAATTTACTTCAGAACTATCCTTAAGAAAGCAATCATGGTTTCCAACCAGCATGATTACGTTAAAATCTTTGAACAATTCTAAAAGTTTAGAACCGAAGTGCAATGTGTCTACTGACACTTCGTCTCTAGTGTGGAAATAATCTCCACAAAAAACTACATCTTTTATACCCTTTTTCTTGATATCCTGAATGAACCATTCAGCCCACTTCCAAGAGACATCGTGCCAAAACTTAGAATTCTGCTGTAGACCAATGTGGATATCAGAAAATATTGCTACCTCTGATTTTTTAAAATACGACATCCTTATATCATACACTAAAAATTCCATTCGTCAATCCCAAAATGGATCTTCTTCAGTAGAATCTAAAATCGGCTTGACGTATATATGACCTTCAGAAGAAGACATCTCTTCTTCGTATTTTCTTTGTTTGTATTCATTAATTGTATCATGGTGTTTCTTTTCCTTTTTAATTCGATTAATGAATGCATGAAATGCTATAGTAGTGAAATATCCAAAAGGTGATGTGTCGGTTGTAACGTCAAATTTTTTTCTTTTTAATGCGCTGAACATTTTAATTAATGCATCCCCAATCATTTCTTCTTTGTATGAATAATTGATAAATTTGGGATTATATCCAAGTCCTTCGGCAATTTTATTCAAACATTCTCCCAAGAAGTCATTACAAACAGCAGTGTTATAGTACTCTTTGATTTCATTTTTAAAAACAACGGGATCTACATAATATGCATCTTTGTTCTTTTTTGGTTTTACATTTTCTTCATTTGACATTAAAAACATTATACATTATGTTTTTAATTTATCAACTGTTTTTCTTTAATTAAATGTTGACTAAATGTAATTTTTTCTTTATTATATATCTCTTTGCGTTTTTCAGCATGATTTGAACCATAATCTAATAAATCACATATATCTATAATGATTAATTCGTCTTTATTTTCATTTAGACGAAGTCCACGACCTATGCTTTGGACTGTTCTGATGAAACTTTTTCCACCAGCAGCAAAAATAATCATGTGAATGTTTTTAATATTCACTCCAGTAGAAAATATCGCACTTATAGCAATACAAACTACATTATTTGAGGTTTCCATTATTGCTTTAACCTTATCTCTGTCTTCTACATCCACTTCTCCTCTGATAAAATATACTTGTTTATCTGGTAGATTTTTAGAAAACAAATCAAACAAATGCTGACCATGATTAATATTATTAATCAATATTAATATATTATTTTTAAAGTTATTACATGTAGTCTGTATTACTTTATTTCTAAATTCATTATTTGATATAAAAATTAATTCATTATGATAATCATCAGTAGTATTTCCTGTATTAATTATAGGTTTTGGAACATCTCTATATAAAAGATTTAACATCTTAACATGTACTGTTGTTAAGAATTTTTCTTCTCTTAGTTCGTATGAACTTTTAATTATTAGAACTCCTCCAATTTTGCCCGAGACATTCCATTTGTCTATGTTATCTGTTGGGAGTGTGCCAGTAAATCCAAATTTATTTGGAGTTTTTATCTTATCTAAAATTTTAGACGACTTATTACCCTTTCCCATTTTATGGGCTTCATCTACGATTAAGATATCAATGTCCTTGATCCAATCATTTTGATCAAATTTACTTCGTAAGATATCAATATTTGCTATAATCACGTTGGCCTCAAAATCTGGCTTGATTGATCCTGTCCATCTTGATTGTGTAAAACTTACATTATAAGTTTCAAAATCTTTATATGTTTGGTTGACAAGACCCAAATCTGGTACTATAATAAGACACTTAAATTTTTTAACGTCTTTTGCATACAAATAGAAATTTTCTATCAAAGTAGCTATAGTTAACGTCTTCCCTGCTCCTGTACCCAATAGTGCAATACCTCTTCCTTCTGACATGCATCTTTTAACAGTTTCTTCTTGATAATCTCTAAGCTTCAAAGACAATCTTTTTATTAAAGGCTTGTCCAATTTAGGAGTTAACTCATCAAGAAATGGTTGAGTGTATTCATATTCTACTTTGTATTGTTTTTCAAATAAAAATGCTTTTATTTCATCAAATAATCCAATATCAAAGTATCCATTAGAAGCTATGGCATACAATCTTTTAGGTATATAAAAAGATCGATTAAATTTTGCTGCTGGATTTTCCACAGAAAAATGCTCTTTTATTTCCAAAAATCTATCTCCAGAAATAATTGCCTTGCATTTTTTTGTATCAAAATCTAACTTAATCATTACATTTGTTCTAACTTGGTAGTTTCTATCGCGTTTTTAACATCATCTGTAAATGATGCAAAAACCCATTTAGAATCTTCAAGGTATTTAACCAAATGTTCTTGTTCGGCTATTTTTGCGTCCAACTCCAACATTTCTGGCATCTCTTCTAACATTTTTTCCAAATTAGCTTTGGATAATTTTACTGGAGATGCTTGTTCGGCTTTTTGCATCAAAGTTTTTATGATCTTAATTTTTTTAGATTTGAGATCTGCAACTTCGATTCTATGATCATTTAATCTTGCTATCCAAAAATGCTTTTTAGAAGGAACCAACATTGCAGTTTCCTTTAAATTAAAAGCATCAAATTTTAAATCATCAGATATTTCCTTCTTATATCTAGAATATAAATTCATAATACATTATACCATATTTAGTTAAATAATTCAATGAATAAGTTTGATAAATTATACACTCAATTAATGGAAATGATGACTGCTGGTGGATTGGGTAGTGTGATGGGTTCTCCTGCTTCTGGTCCAATTGGAAATACTGGTGGATCTTTTGGTAATACGGATAGTTATGCAACAGGAAGTAATGTTATGCCGAAATCTATTTTTGGTGGACCGATTAAAAGAAATTTAAACTTTAATAAAGAATCTAAAAAAGATAGAAAAAGCAAATCTAAGAAGTAAGTAGTTGAATGGATCTAGGTCATTGGATTACTAATCAAGAAATTCCCGAAAACTCATTTGGATTTATATACATAATAACCAATACGGTTACGAATAAAAAGTATATAGGTAAAAAACAAATGATATCTAATATTAAAAGAAAGCCTTTAAAAGGAAAAACACGGGCTAGAAGAGATACAAAAGAATCAAAATGGAGAACGTACACAAGTTCTTCTAAAGAACTTAACGAAGATATTCTAAAACACGGTAAAGACCAGTTTACTTTTGAAATATTAAGGTTCTGTGCAAATAAAAGTCAAATGGCTTATTACGAAGCAAAGGAACAATTTGATAGAGAAGTTCTCCTCAAAGAAGATTATTATAATGGAATTATAAATCTTCGACTAGGAAAAGTAAAATTGTAGTTGACAATGAATAGTAGATGTGTTATAATTGATAATGATTTTCAATCATGAGATTAAAGAATATAATTTAAATCTTATAAGTTTAAATTTACTTTTATCAGAAAAAATAGAATTAGAGATTTCTAATTTCTTGTACGAGAATAATTTAAAAATAAATATTAATTCTAGAGATCTTAATAATATATTTAAACATTTTATAATAAATGAAATTTTATCTCATTTTAAACAAAACATAGACAATGTTTTAGTTTTTAACCAAGAATTAAATTTAAAAATATTAAATTTAACATTTGAGGAAGAAGCTTGTAAAGCAATTATACATAAAATTTTAAATAAGTCAATAAAAATATTTAATTTTAACGTATTTGTAATTTCGGAAGAGTTAAGTGTTGACACTCAATTAATTTACAAACTTAAAAAAATATTACAAAACAAACCAGAGACAAATTTTAAAAAAATTAAAGAATACACAGAAAAAAATAATTTAAAGCATTTAGAGGCAAAAATTAAAAATAGTTTACAAACTAAGTTACTATTAAATAAATAATCGTATGAAGTTTTCTAAGTTAGTTAAAAAATCATACAAATTGTTAGAACAAGCACCTCCTCCAGAAGATGCTGCTATGCCTCCCCCAGAAGCACAGGCTGGTTCTTCTGGGGGTGTAGGGGGACCAACACCAGATCAACAGAAAGCTGGGGATGACATAGAAAAAGCTGGAGAAAAAATGTCCAATCAAGTGGAAACAGCAATGGACGAAATGGTTACTTTGTTGGGTAAAATTGTAGACTTTTTAAGAAATGAACAAAGAATGGGTCAGGCAAAATATCCACCAAAGATATCTACACTATTAAACACAATTAAAAAAGCATCTTTATCACAGACTTCTGCCCAAGGTTTAGGAGAAATCGAAGATGCGGTACAAGAGGTTGATGATTTTTACAATAAAAAATCAGAAGAACCCGTCCAAGAAGGATACTTTTACAAAAAGTATATAAAGAAAGATAAATAATTTTATGTCTGTAAAATCTGTAAAAAAAGAATCTTATGATGATAAAATTAATGCATATCTAAAAAGATACATTTTTGAAGATAAAATTAAAGACGAAGATGCAGAGGGACTTTCTCCAGTAGATCAACAAAAAGCAATCAAACAAAAACAGGATGAAATCAATGCTTTGAAGAAAGCATCCAACCCTAATTCTCCTGAAGCAAAAGCAATTGCTGCTGTTGGGGGTGCTAAAACTGATAAGAATAAGAAGCCTTCACTTACTTCTACTCTATAATGACTAAATAATTGAATGATCCTATTCAAGGAATTTTATTCAAAATCCGAAAACTCTACTACTTTCTTACCTAAAGAACCAGTTGTAATAAGAGATGTTGGTGATTATGTCGCAAAAGTAGATACAGGAAATGATGCATATAATGCTTTGCATGGTGAAGATATAAAGATCCAAGGGGATATTGTCACATTCAAAACAGATAAAGGCAAAGAAATACAAAAGCCTTTAGTAGATACGATTAAAATTAATGTTGGTGCTTCTACTGTAGAAGATAGACCAATAGTTAAATTTGATTTTAAACTTAAAGGTAAAATCTACAAGAATGTAAAATTTAGCATCTGTGATAGAAAAGATAATGATGAAAAGGTTTTATTGGGCTTGGAGTTCTTAAAACTTATAAATGCGGTGGTGAAAGTTAAATAATCATTATGAGCAGCCGTTTCAATAAATTTCTAGAAAATTCTTTTAGAACCGTAAATTTACGAAAAGTTAGATTAAAAGTAGATCCAGCATATTGCGAAAAAGGTGAAATATCTAAATTTCAAGGTTATGAAGGATTCATTATAGCCGAAGATGGGGTTAATGCTAAAATGTATTTTGAAGAAATTGACGGTGGACTAGTAGCAACTATTCCATGTGGGATGATTGATGTGGAGAGTGGATTAACCAAACTTGAAAAATTTAAACTTAATGTCTTGGTATTTTTGAAGGAAGAAAAAGGTATGAAGTTCGATAGCCCTTTAGTCCAATTGGTGATGAACAGTTCAAACATACAAATGCTGGAATCATTTTTAAAAGATAATGGATGCACAGATCAAGATCTTTTGGATATATATAGAACGGAGTATCTATAATGAAATTTGAAAAAACATATAAACAATACATGGAACAATTTGTAGTTGAAGGACTATTAGGTTCTATAGCTGCTGCTATTCCAAAAACAATAGGTAAAGCCGTAGGAAATGTAGTAAAGCAGGCATATGCTGACAATCCTTATGTGCAGGCATTTGGTCAGGTCCGCCAAGATCAACAAGGACAAAGATCTGAAGTAAGAGCTAAAAATGCAGAAGTATTACAAGGAGTTAAAGATGATTTAAAAAATGATCCAATGTTTATTAGAACTGAAATTACATTTACAGATAGTTCGTATGTACCGTTATCTTCAGGACGCAAATATATAAACAATACAAAAATATCATATTATGATCTAGTTAATGATCCTAAGTTAGGAGAAAAAAGAATGCAAACAAGAGGTGTTGATTTAGATCAACTAGAAGGAATTGAAAAATTAATTTCTGAAATGGATTTAAATACATTAAATTTATTCGATACAGAAACTCAAAATAAAATAAAAGAAGAAATTCAAAAAACTTCTAAAGAAGCCGAAGATAAATTAAAAAATACTCAAGGAGAAGATTACAAAAAAAGGCAAGCAGAAACAGAGAAAGTTTTTATTGGGGTTCAACAAGATTTACAAAAATATCTAAAACCTTTGGGTGTAGGAAAATCAAACACAGAAAAGCGAGATTGGCTTTTTATTTTAGCATATTTAGGAGGAAAAACCAGCCTTCATGTTAAGAGATAATGGAACCAGAACTAGCAAATTTGTATTCTAGTACAGTAAGACCCAGAGGACAAGTTAGAATGTCTGGTGGAGGATCTTTTGGTGGAACATCATTTGAAAGAGATCCTCATTTCGTAAATTTGGAACAATCTGTATTTTCAAAAATATCTGAACTTACAAAAGAAAACGAAACAGTCCGTAAACCAGAGAATAAAGCAAATGGTTTACGGACTGTTTCTGTCGAAGATGCAATTAGAGAATTGCAAATGTTAGAAGCTAATGGATCTGGATAGTTTCTAACTTCTTTACTATAAATTTGAGGATTTGCGAACGCACAACTTCATTTTCACTAAAAATAAAGTTGTGTATTCCCTTTTCTTCACTATCCGCATTATCAAACACATTGCGGATTTTTGTAAATCCATTCTTGGATGCTCCAATATCAGATTGAAAGCTATCACCAATTACAATATATTTGGTATTTTCTCCAAAACGAGTTAAAATAGTAGTTAATTCGGCAGTAGTAAGATTTTGAGATTCGTCTACAATAACTACACTGTCTCTAAATGTAAGACCTCTAACAAAGTTCACAGGCATACATTTGATATAGTTGTTACGGATCAACTCCCCTCCAATCTTAGATCCAACTAATTCGTCCAATTTTTCTATTAAAGGCAGTGACCAAGGTTGGAATTTATCTTGTAGTTCACCGGGTAAACTCCCCATACTCTTAGAAGCACTTTCAACAATAGAACGAATATATACAATTTGGTTTATTTGTTTCTTTAGGAGCATTTGTAATGCACCATATACAGCCAAATAAGACTTACCAGACCCTGCTGGGCCGTCCACAAATACCATTTTAGTATCTTTGTACAGTAACAATTCCATAAAAGAGTTGTGGACATCATTTAATTTAAATTGATTGTGTATTTTATAGTTCAAAAACCATTCTTTTTTTGTGCTAGTTTCTATGTTGTTTAATATAACATATTCGTCGATATTGCTATCGACAACCTCTTTTTTACGAAGTTTTTTTGCCATCAATGTTATTTATCAGCTTTTGTTTGCCTTTCAATACATTCCATGATATACTAAGTATTATCATGGATAAAAACGACACAAATAAAGTTTCTAAAATAATGATCTTGAGAAGTGGGAGGGTTTTGTTGTTAAAGTCAAAAACATTAAATAAATATCATTTTCCTGGTGGTCATATCAAGATAAACGAAACATTCACCACAGGATTAATCAGAGAAGTTAAAGAAGAAACAAATTTAAATATATCATCTTGTAAAATAATTCAAAAAAAACCAAATTTTTGTCTATTTAAGGGATGGACATATGTAGGAAATGTTAAATTGAGTGATGAACATTCTGATTTTGTATGGGCTAAAATAGAAGATGCACACATAAGATTTCCTGTTTGTAGATTTACATATGACGGTTTGAAAAGATTAAGTTATGAGTGGGAACTAATAAAATCTAGAAAAAAATCACTTGATAATGAGGATGAATCAGTATAATTAATACAATAATAATATGCGTATTTGTATTTCAGGAACAGCCAACACGGGTAAAACGACATTAATTAATGATTTTTTAGAAAAATGGGGAAATTACTCCACTCCATCATCATCCTATAGAGATGTTTTAAAGTCTCAAAACCACCCTCACAGCAAGAAATGTAACAAGGATGGTCAATGGGCAATCATTAATCACATGATTGATGAGTTACAAAAATACAGTAAAGACGATAATGTGATTATCGATAGAGGCCCATTAGATTGTTTGGTATATACATTATGGGCATACGAAAAAAAGTCTTCAAATATCAATAAAGCATTTATTGATAAAATGATACCGTTGGTTAAAGAATCGTTAAAGCATATTGATTTAATATTTTTTCTGCCTATCACTAAAGCATCTCCTGTAGATATTGTCGAAGACGGGAAAAGAGAGACAGATCCAGTTTATATTGAAGAAATTGATAACATATTTAAAGCCTTATTCTATCAGTATCAGCACAATTTGGGGAAAACACCATTTTTTGATGCTGATAATTGTCCTGCAATTATTGAAATTTTTGGGAGTCCAGAAGAAAGGGTATTACTAATCCAACAATATTTAGATGATAGTGGTACTGTATATGGAGAAGAAGAAGATTCTATTTTAAATCCAAAATCTTTAGCAGAGATGGAGGAATTATTGAAATCAGAAGAAGAATCACACGAAAAAGAAAAATCCATCAAGCACCAAGAAGAATTAATCAAGAAATTCTCGAAAAAGAATCTTAGAGCTTAATAGCATAAACATTATATATAGCATCTTCTTCTGCTGGTATTTCTATTCCGCTTATAGAAAATGATGTAACAAAATTATCTAAATCTGAAGGATTTAGACTTAAGCTGTTACTATATTCCGAAACGGTATAAGAAGATAAAATATTAGTGCTTGGTCTAAGAGAAGATTCGACAGAAACTGTTGGAGTATTTCTCAATATTAATGATGTTCTGGTGAATGTGCCTTGTATGGTTATTTCTCCTTTTTGGGTTACCGAAATTGGATACGCTCCGAACTTAGCTGCATATTCATTGGCTGGAGTTATCATAATATCGGTTAGTGCCCAAGTTCCTGTTTGAGAAAGAGTGCCTGTACCCATTTTATTACCAGGTGAAATGGTAACTTGAGCCTTCCCCACACTCAAGTTTAATGCATTTTTACCTAAAATGTTGGTAACTTTATCAGAAAGAGATGCTATGTTTGTTTTTGCTGCATCCAAATCAGAAGATAATGTAGTAGCAGATGTATCCTTTGAAGTAGATAAACTTAGTATAGCATTGGTGTTTTGTGTTACCGTGCTTGAAATTACCGTATTATCTATTGGCATTATAAGATTTTTAAAATCAATTAAATGTGTTCCAGTAGTAGATTCGACGATTATATAATCACCATTTCTGACTTCGCTTAACTCTGGTAAATCTTTAATATTAATGAATACATCAGCCATTTTAAGTATTTAGTCAATTGATTTTTTTTTAAAGTGTGGTAAAATAAATATTATGACCGAAGAGAAAAAAACCAAAGTACTTATTGGGTGTCTACTTTTTAAGGATTTTACAGGATCTGAGATGTATGTGTATGAATTGGCGAGAAATTTACTACAGTTAAATTGTGATGTAACTGTAGTATCCCCTTATATTGGTGGTAAATTGACAGATTTGGCATTAAAGTGTGGTATAAAGGTTCAAGAATTTTCTAGCATCAGGGGGACAGATCAGTATGATATAATACATTGTCAGCATAAACCCGTAGTACAAGAATTAATTAAGGTATACCCAAAAACAAAAAAGATCTGTACGATTCACTCAGAAGTCATATCTTTAGAAGATCCTGTTATTCACGAATCTATTAAAAAATATATCGCAATAAGACCAGAAATAAAAGATCATTTAATCAATAATTTTAAAATTTCTTCATCTTCTATTGAAATTATATACAATCCAATCGATGAAACCAGATTTAAAAAAATAGAAACAAAGGATCACAATGCTGTGCTATTTGTTGGGACTATAGATTATTTAAGAAAGAATACAATATTTGATTTAGTCGAATATACTAAGAGTATAAACAAAGATTTTTGGTTGGTGGGAAATAATTCAGATAATTATTTGGGAGAATTATTAAAACATAAACATGTTAAACACTCTAATGCAGTAGACGATGTACAAAAATATGTCCAAAGATGTGATGAGACTGCTGGAATCCTTTTAGGAAGAACCACTATTGAAGGATGGTTGTGTGGTAAGTCTGGATGGATTTACGATGTTAACAGCAAAGGCGATATTTTAAACAAAAAATTACATAATCCCCCTGATGATTTGGATAAATTTCATGCATCAAATGTAGCAAAAAAAGTTAAAGAGTTGTATCATAAAATTTAATATGAAAATAAGCGTTATAATTAATTGTTTTAGACGTTATGAAAGTTTAAAACTTCAAATAGAAGCAATCGAGAATCAAACAATAAAACCACACGAAATAATGTTGTGGGTAAACGCATCCGATAAATTTGATAAGTTTGACAAATCAATCTTTAATAAGTATAGAACCGTTATATCAAATTACAATTTTGGAGTTTGGTCTAGATTTTCTCATGTGTTAAATACAACAGGTGATTATATATGTGTATTTGATGATGACACAATACCGGGTAAAAAGTGGTTTGAGAATTGTATGAATGAAATGAAAAATGAAGAAGCACTTTATGGTACGAGAGGGGTTATATTTAATGATTATAACTATAGCATAGCAGAAGATGTTGGGTGGCACTCGGCCAATTCAGAAACCACACAAGTTGATATTGTGGGGCATTCTTGGTTTTTCCCTAGAAAGTTTATCACAGCTTTTTGGCAGGAAGCAACTGTTCCGAATTCTTTACTTTGTGGAGAAGATACACATTTTTCCTATTCAATTCAGAAGTATTTGAATACAAGAACATTAGTACCACCACATCCAAAAGAAGATATGGAAATGTGGGGGAGTATTCCTAGTTATGGATGGCAGTTTGGAGCGGATAATAATGCAATTTCTCAAAAGCCAGATCATTTAAATATGTTTGGGATTGCTTTAACCGAATATAAAAATAAAGGATTTAAATTACTAAGAGGTTAATGAATGTATTAGTATCATTTGGAACAAGACCAGAATGGCTGAAGATAAAGCCATTGCTCCAAGAATTTAATAGTAATAATATTGAGTATTCTTTATTCTTTACTGGACAACATACGGATCTTCTAAAAGATATAAAGGTCGATTACAGTATAGAACAAAAGCAATTAAGTGATAATAGATTAAATTCTGTTATTGCAAATGTATTAACTTGTTCTATACCCATAGAATGCTTCACTCATGTATTAGTCCAAGGAGATACATCTTCAGCTTTTGCGGTGGCATTGTGGGCTTTTAATAACAAAATAAAGATCATTCATTTGGAAGCTGGGTTGAGAACATATGATCTAAATCATCCATATCCAGAAGAAGCAAATCGGCAATTAATTAGTAGAATTGCCGACATTCATTTGTGTGCAACTAATGATAATGCGGCTTGTCTGGAGGCAGAAAAAATAACAAACTATAATCATGTATATGTAGTTGGTAATACTGTACTAGATAATATTACTCATGTAGTTCCTTCGTATGGAAACAAAGTTTTGGTAACTCTTCACAGGAGAGAAAACCACGACATTATAGAGGAATGGTTTACAGAAATAGATAAATTAGCAGAACAATATAATGATTTGGAATTTATACTTCCCATACATCCAAATCCAAATGTGATTAAACACAAAAACATTTTCAAGCATGTAAAAGTTGTTGATTCTTTGAATCATTCGGATTTGATTGATATTTTAAAAGATTGTAGATTTGTTATTACTGATAGTGGTGGCATTCAAGAAGAAGCATCTTTCTTAAATAAGAAAATTATCATCTGTAGAGAAACCACAGAAAGAGCAGAATGTCTCCATTATCATGGAATCCTTTGTATGTCTCCAAAAAATTTGAGTTCTTTGGTTTCAAAAATAAGTAAAGATTATCAAATAAGTTATCCATGCCCTTTTGGTGACGGAAATTCAGCAAAAAAGATAGCAAAACTATTAAAGAATATATGATGACACAAGATTTTAGTAAAGATTTCGAATACTTGATTGATAGAATTTTCGTAAAAAAACAACACACGATATTTTCTAGATACGCCGATGGTGAATTGGCCTTAATGATGGGTAAAGAAGTGGGAAACCACACACAAGCGTTCCAAAAGGACAAGTGGAATGCTCCATCACACAAAACTAAATTAGGAAAAGATCTCGCAAATAGTTTAAAAAACAAAAGCCCAGATAAATTTTATGGAATTTCTTGTGGATGTTGTGATCCTTATGGGAAAAAAATCATTCTAGATAATTTAAAAATTGCTGGAGTTGATATGGAAAACATAACATATTCGAATTTATGGATTAACGGAAATTACAAAAAATTTAAAAATGTAATTCAAAATATAGATGAAAAGGTTATTTTGATAGCAAACAAAGAAGGATCTAATAGAAAATATCCATTTGATGTTTTAGATTTTATACCTGTTAATGATGATTGTGTAAATTTTTGGGAAGACAAAAAGAATGAATTCTTGAATGAATTGTCTAAAATTGCATTAAGACCTGAATTATATTTGATATCTGCTGGTCCGATGAGTGAAGTTATTATCGATTTCTTATCAGGATTAGATACTCAAAAAGTTGGAAGATACATTGATATTGGATCTGCTTTGGATGAGTATACCAAAGGAAGTAAGACTAGGTCTTACATGTTCGAAAATCAACTATATTATAATAAAAATTGTGAATTTTAATTTTGTAATTTTAATTACAGGAAAAAGCACAAATATTCCAGAAATTAAAAAAGCATTTTCTGGGTTTAATTTAATTTTTTCTACATGGAAAGGTGATGAGCAGAAATACCACAGTAATGATATTGTTTTGTTTAATGAACCTCCAATAGAAGCTGGTCCTCATCTTTTTTACTATCAAAAAGTATGTAGCTTAAATGGATTATATCTTTGCAAAGAAAAGGGATACGAATATATTTTAAAATTAAGAAACGACTTGATTCCTACTAATTTTAATGAATTTATGAAGATAATAGATTTTCATAAATTTAATTTTATAGGACAACATGTGGGTAGCCCACAATCAGGAAAATATTTTATTGATTATTTTATGTCTGCCAAAACGGAAGATCTAATAAAATTATGGGAAATTGATGATGTAAGAACTACTGATTTTGTGGAACAAATTTTAACTAGAAGATTTTATAATTACTTAGATGGTGTTCCTGTTAATTTTATATTAAATGATTTAAACGACAACAATGATCTACATTGGATAAAATACAACACAAGAATAAGCGAATATAAAAAACACGATTGCTATAAATTATGAATGAAAATTTAAACATATTGATACCTATGGCTGGTTTAGGATCAAGGTTCCAAAAAACACATCCAAATGAATTTAAACCATTTATAGATGTAAATGGGAAGCCAATGATAGAACGTGTTATAGAGAATAATAATCAACTCAAAAATACTAGGTTTATTTTTATAACTAGAAAGGAATTACCAATTCATAATTTACAAAGCATATGCAAAAGATTGAATGTAAATTTTGAAATTATATCAATAGATTATCTAACAGAAGGATCTGCTTGTACTTGCTTGTTATCTCAGCACTTAATTGATAATGAAACTCCTTTGGTAATAACAAACTGTGATCAAATAACAGAAGATTTAAATATAAATACGATCATAAAATATTCCAATCGCAATAATAGTGATGGAATTTTAGGTGTGTTTAATTCAGTTTCAAATAAAAATAGTTATGTCAAACTAAATGATAACTTTGAAATAGTCGATGTTAAAGAAAAAGTTGTTATAAGCAACATAGCTACTAATGGGTTCCACTTTTGGAAACACGGATCACTTTTCGTAGATTCTGCAAAAATTATGATAGAAAATAATGAAAGATATAATAATGAATTTTATGTAGCACCTACTTATAATTATTTGATTAAAAATAATAAAAAAATTCATCCCTATTATTTTAATTTGCATTTCCCTATAGGAACCCCCGAAGATTTAAATAAATACATTTTGTTATAAATGAAAATTGCGTTATGTATATGTGGTCTGACCAATGATTATTCTAGATCATTTGAGATATTAAACGATCATATATTATCAAAATATGATGTGGATGTGTACATACACGCATGGGAGACTAATACTGAAATAATAAATGATATACTAAAAAAGTATAAACCAGTAAATCATAAATTTGAAGTACAAAAAGATTTCAGCGAAGAAATAAAAATGTTTAATCCAGAAAAACTAGAATCTGGAGGAACATCATTATATAAACTGTTTAGTTACACTTATTCTAGAAAACAATGTTTTGATTTTATACAAGACAAATATGATTGTGTAATAATTTGTAGGTTTGATGTATTCAATTGGCACGGAATATATAATGCTCCACAGGATCATCTTTGTGTTTTAAATTTTGAAGAAAATATTGACACAAATTTAGTATACTGTAAGACATGGAATCAATTAAATTCTGGTATGACTGAACATTGGTTTTATTCTTCTTATGAAAATATAAAACTTATTTGTGAATTATATGATGATCTTTTTGAATACTTGATGGATGATAGTGATTATTTTAAAAAACTTTTTGTTGGAGGTTGGCCTATATCAAATACACATAACGAATTTAGTAATGAGATATTAAAACCAATAAATGAAAGATCTACTAATCTAGTAATTGGTAATATCTTATGTATTTTAAATCATCATTACATATATAAATACCATTTATATAAAAAGAATTTATTAGAAAAGTGTAAGTTTATTTTATGAAAATAACAAAAATCGAAGATTATAAGGGTGGATGGTTTGTGGGAAATTTTGAACCTAGTTGTTACAAAACCCAAGATTTTGAAGTAGGGTATAAAGTTCATAAAAAAGGAGAATTTTGGGAAGCACATTATCACGAAAAATTAACAGAAATTAATTTTTTAATCTCTGGAAAAATGACTATACAAGGTCAAGAATTAAATTCTGGGGATGTATTTGTGATTTTTCCAAATGAAATAGCTGATCCAGTCTTCCTAGAAGACTGTTATTTGTGTGTAGTTAAAACTCCTAGTGTTGTTGGGGATAAAATTTTAATTTAATCTTGATTTTACTAAATTAAATTTTAAATAAGTTCAATGAACATCTATAAAAAATTAGAAGATATAAACAAAGATGATTATTTGATTGTTAAGTACTACATAAAGTCAACAACAAATTTAAATGATGCCGCATGGGCATTGGCGATTGGACAGTCTGTAGGAAATCCTAAAGTACGAAACAAATGGGAAACCGAAGAATTGTTTGAAAAATATTCTTGTATCATTTTGGATGATAAAAAAAATCTAGAATCTAGAGTTGAAGGTATTGTCGATATTGCGTTCCCAACCGTAAACATCAACTTTAAAAACAACGGAATATCTCATTTGCTAGTAAATTTAATGGGTGGGCAACTGGATATTGATGTAGTTGACCAATGTCATGTATTAGACATAGAATTTCCTGATTCTATTTTATCTGAATTCAAAGGGCCAAAGTATGGAATATCTGGAATTAGGAAGTTTGTAAATTCATACGATAAACCAGTATTAGGAGCAATAGTTAAACCTAAAATTGGTGTAACACCCCAAGTTTTATTAGAAATGGTGAAAGAATTAGTTGATGGTGGTGTCAACTTTATTAAGGAGGACGAAATTATGTCTGAGTTTGACTTGTGTCCTCTTGAAGAACGTGTCCCTTTGATAATGGATTATTTAAAAGATAAGAATGTAATTTATTCGGTATCAATTCATTGTGACCCAGACAAGATTTTGGAAAGAGTAAAACTAGTACATTCTTTAGGGGGGAATTCTGTTCATGTTAATTTTTGGTGTGGGTTAGGTGTGTACAGATCAATTAGAGAATTGGACTTGCCGATTTTCATTCACTTCCAAAAAAGTGGAGACAAAATTTTTACAAACAAATCCCATGCATTCCATATTGATTGGAGAGTAATTTGTAAGATTGCAGGATTAAGTGGCGTGGATTTCATACATGCTGGTATGATTGGAGGGTATTATAAGTGGGACGAACAGGAAGTAATTGATTCTTGTAAGATTCTTACGGAATTAAATGTAATGCCAGCTATAAGCTGTGGATTCAATGCTGGGCTGACAGAAATGGTTAATAGCCGATTAGGTGTTGATTATATGGCTAATGTTGGTGGTGGTATTCATGGACATCCAAATGGAACATTAGCTGGAGCAAAATCTATGAGACAGAGCATAGATAAAGAGTATGGTGATGAATATCATCAAGCTATAGAAAAATGGGGTGTAATTAAATGCTAATAGATAACTTCATATCATTTATAAATTCTCATGGGGGAATAAATCCAAAAATAATATTGGATGTTGGATCTAGGGATTTAGATCAAAGCATAGAATTCTCTAAAACTTTTCCAACTTCGACCATACATGCATTTGAGCCGAATCCAAGTCAGTTTGATATATGTGAAAAAAAATCAAAAACATGTCCAAATGTTTATGTGTATCAATTTGCTGTAGGTGACGTAAAGGGACAATTAGATTTTTATTTGACTTTAGGAAATATCGGTGCCTCATCATTATTAAAACCAATAGATGTTCCTTTTGCCAGTACACAAGACTGTAAAAAGATATCAGTAGATTGTGTAAGATTAGATGAATGGTTAATAGAAAACAATATAGAATCTGTTGATGTATTGTGGATGGATACGCAGGGTGTCGAGCTTTTGGCTTTGAAAGGTATGGGGGATTTCCTAAAAAATGTAAAATTCATCCATTGTGAAGCATCGGTTTCTCCTTATTATGAGGGTCATATATTAAAAACAGATCTGGAAGAATTTTTAACACAAAATAATTTTAAAGTTGAATTCATTCCATGCCCCCATCCATATGGAGAAGGAGACATATTAGCAGTCAATAAAGATTATGTTGATAATATCTCATAGAGGAAATGTTAGTGGTACTAACGAATATTTAGAAAATAACCCAAATCACATCAGTTCATTGCTTGATAAAAACATTGAAGTAGAAATTGATGTTTGGTTTCAAGATGGACTTATTATTTTGGGACATGACAAACCAACATATATTGTTAATCACGAATTCCTTCAAAAGTATGGGTTGTGGTGCCACGCAAAGAATTTAGATGCATTGCATTACATGTTGAAATATAACATTAAAAATTGTTTTTGGCATCAAGAAGATGATTGTACATTAACATCATCTGGATATATATGGACATATCCTAATAAAGATGTTGTTGATAGATCAATTATAGTAGATTTTGATAAAGATTGGAAAAGTAAAAATTACAACTGTTACGGAGTTTGTGTAGATTATTTATGATACAAGTATGTTATACCAATAGTAATACGTCTGATGTATGGGATATGTTTTATGAACAAAACAAAAAATTTTGTTCATACCGATTATATCTATTATCTGATGTTCCCCATAATGATAAAAAATATAAAAACATTTATATTTACAAAAATTCTCAACCTTATTGGCAAACATGGGTTCAAACTTTAGAAGACATAAACCCAGAATTTTTTATATATCTACAAGAAGATTTTGTTTTGTATAATAAGGTAAACGAAGATAAGTTGAATGAGTATAAAGAATTTTTAAAAGAAAATCCAGAATATTCATTTATCAGGTTGATAAAGTCTGGAGCTTTGAATAAGATTCAGCTTTCAAATACTTTGTATGAGATTGAGTCTGATAATCAAAACATATTTTCGATGCAACCTACTATATGGAGAACATCAGATTTTATAAAACTATATAAAGAGGTAAAGGCTTCGAAATGGTTTGAGAACGAAACTTATGTACAAAAATGCATAGAGCTAAATTTAAAAGGACTATATCATTATGACAACGAATCAAAAAGAGGACAGAATCATTATGATTCGGACGTTTATCCGTATATAGCAACAGCTTTGGTCAAAGGTAAATGGAATACATCAGAATATCCAGACGAATTAAATCCATTACTACAGGAATACGGGATTAATAAAGATATTAGAGGTACAATATGATATTGGATTTAGCACAGATTAATCAGAAATATAACTTAAAAATAAATGGAATAATTCATATTGGTGCCCATCATGGAGGAGAACATGAATTATACAAAAATTTAAATGTATCAAATCTTGTTTATTTTGAACCAGTTAAAAAAACTTTTGACGTTTTAAGAAGTAAAATATCTGATGCTATTTTGCATAATTGTGCATTAGGAAATGAAACAAAATCTATAGAAATGTTTATAGAGGATGTTGATGCTTGTGGATGTTCGTCTATATTGGAACCCAATTTTAATTTAGATTGGGGTACTACAAGATTTAGTAATAAAGAAATTGTCGAAATGAAACGATTAGATGATTTTAATTACACATTTTATAATTTTTTAAACATTGATGTCCAAGGATATGAGTTGGAAGTTTTGAAAGGTTCTGAAAAAACTTTAAATCATATCGATTATATTATGTGTGAAATAAACAGAAACACAGAACACAAAGAAATGGTTTATAAAGATGCTCCATCTGTAAATGAATTAAATAATTTTTTGGGAGCATATGGATTTGAATTAGTAGAACAAGATTGGGCTGGGGTATCTTGGGGAGACGGATTTTACATTAAAAAATAAAATGAAAACAATTGCATTAACTTATAATTACGACATAAACAAATTAGCAGAGATTGGAAGATCTTGGGCAAAGGATGTATATGGGAATAAGAACTATATATTTGAATATTCTGCCGCATCTTATGCTACATTTGTGGATAAAAACCCAAAAAGAATTTTAGACATATACACAGATGATATAGAGTATCTGAAAGAAAAAATGTTTAAATACAACATTGATCAAGATCGAGTAAGATATCATGACATTATTCCAATGTTTAAAAAGTATACCAATGGATTAAAATATTGTTTTGATGTATTAACCGATTTTATTTATTATGCAAAAAGTAGTACAGAATTTACTGTAAAGATTGATAATGATTTGATATTTCATGATGCTTTACCAGAACCAAATCCTAATGAAGTTTTTGTATGGAAATACGAAAGAAGAATACAGGAAGGAAATCCTTTGATGGGTGAAATAAAGGTAGCACAAAATACTATTGGAAGAACAGATATACCAATTTATAATTTAGGTGTTCTTGGAATACCACATGATTATCCAGAATTAGAATTAAGATCTGTTTGTGATTCTATGGTGAATGTTGATATTTCTGATGTTACTGACGTAAATTCTAAAATTTGGCATTGTTGTGAACAAACTGCAAATAATTGGATATTTTTTAAACACAATTACAAAGTGGTTCAAACTTATAATTGTGTAACTCATCATTATGATAATAAACAAATTTGTATTGAAAATGCAAAATATCTAATTAAGTAAATTGATATGAGTGATAGTTTTTCACAAGCTGGTCAAGATATATTTGTTTCGTATTTGGTAAAAACTGATGATAAAAAGTTTTTTGTAGATATTGGATGCTGGGTTCCAGACAATATAAACAACACATTAAAATTAGAAAACGAAGGATGGGATGGATTATCTTTAGATATAACCGATTTGTCAAAAGAATGGCAAAAGAGAAAGACTAAATTTGTTTGTAATGATGCTCTAAATATAGACTATAAAAAATTATTTGATGATAATGGTTTTCCTGCTGTAATTGATTATTTGACTATTGATTTGGAAGGAGATAATACGAGAGTGCGGACGTTAAAAAACGTATTTTCTTCTGGTAGGGAATTTAAAGTTTTGACTATAGAACATGATTCTTACAGAGGATACGAACTTTCAGAAAAAATTCCTCAAAGAGAATTTTTAAGTAGTTTAGGATATGTTTTGGTAGGAGATAATGTACATCTGTCTGGAAATCCATTTGAAGATTGGTGGATAAATCCAAAATATATTTCAAAAGAACGATACGAAAAGTTAATCACAAAAGACGCAGAGTATACAGAAATCATTAAAAATTGTATTGACTAGTATTATGTTTGAATTTTTTAAAAATAAAAACGAAGTAGATTTGTATAATTTGTGTAATTCCGAATATAGGAGTGACGATAAATTAAAATTAATAAGAGAGTATGTTAAACAGAATTCTTATGGGTTTGTTGATGATGCACATTATGTAATGTGGAGAGAATTAGTAAAAGAAATGCCTTCCGTATTTACATTTCTAGAAATAGGAGTTTTTAAAGGACAGATATTGAATCTAATAACATTTTTAAATAAAAAATACAATAAAAATGCGTCAATATACGGGGTTTCTCCATTATCTGATGCAGGAGACAAATATTCAACATATGATAAAGTTGATTATCCTAAATTAGTTAAAGGATTATTTGATAAGTTTTCTTTGCCATTTGATTTAGATAAACAAATAATACGAGGATTTTCTACGGATAATTCTATAAAAGATGAAATTAAGAAAATTGGGCCTATTGATCTAATTTATGTAGATGGTGGTCATGATTATGATACGGTAGTTTCTGATATAGCTTTAGCTAAAGAAATAACAAAAAACAAAGGAGTTATAGTGTTTGATGATGCATCATGTTATAAGGATCTTGGTGGATTGCCTATATTTAGGGGACATAAAGAGGTTTGTGATGCCATAAAGGATCATATGGAAACTGACAAGAATTACGAAGAATTATCATGTGTTGGACACAATAGAATTTTTATAAAAAATATTTAAATATGAAAAAAGCATTAGTACTAGGAGCAGGGGGATTTATCGGAAATCATTTGGTCAATCGTTTAAAGTCTGAAGGATATTGGGTTCGTGCTGCGGATTTAAAGTATCCAGAATATTCGAAAACATCTGCGGATGACTTTGTGATTGCGGATTTAACGGATTATAATAAATGTTCATTGCTAATGATGGCACCCGGTCAACACAGTTTGGATGAAAAAGAAAACGCATTTGATGAAGTATATCAATTAGCAGCAGACATGGGTGGGGCTGGATACATCTTTAGTGGTGATAATGATGCTGTTTTGATGCATAATTCGGCTCAAATTAATTTGAACATCGCTGAACTCTGTAAACAATTTAATGTAAAGAAAGTGTTCTATTCGAGCAGTGCCTGTATGTACCCAGCATACAACCAAGAAGATCCGAATAATCCAAAGTGCTCAGAAGAGTCTGCATATCCTGCTGCACCAGATAGTGAATATGGATGGGAAAAGCTTTTCAGCGAAAGACTTTATTTGGCATATGCAAGAAATTTTGGAATGAATGTCCGTATTGCTCGCTTCCATAATATTTTTGGTCCTATGGGAACTTGGAACGGTGGAAAAGAAAAGGCACCAGCAGCTATTTGCAGAAAAGTATTAATGGCAAAAGATGGAGGAGAAATCGAAATATGGGGTGATGGGAAACAGACCAGATCATTTCTGTATATTGACGAATGTATTGAAGGAGTAAGAAGACTAATGGAATCTGATTTTACTGGTCCAGTAAATATCGGTTCGGACGAGATGGTTACCATAAATCAACTTGTTGATATTGCGGCTTCGATGGAAAGTAAAAATTTAGTTAAAAAGCATATCAGTGGACCCCTTGGTGTTCGCGGCAGAAATTCCGACAATGAGTTGATTTTCAAGAAGTTAAACTGGAAGCCAAATTACCCTTTACAAAAGGGATTGAGTAGTGTATACTGGTGGATTAAAGAACAGTTAGAAAAATAATGGAAGATACAATATTTAATTTCATAGATTCTGTCTTATTCAATAAGAAGAAACTAAATACGATAAATGAAGGAGAAACACAGTTCAATTATTATATGGTTGCTCGCTGGTGTAGCATGTATTCTCCCGACATTTCTGAGATACTTAATCAAACGACAAATGTCTATGGAAAGACGTTTTCCACGAAACAGGAACAGTACGAATTCTTATTAAATATTTTACCAAAAGTAAAGAAAAAAAGAATTAGTTATTTAAAGAAAAACAAAGAAGAAAAAATTCAAGAAAATGCTGATACTAAAATTTTAGCAAAAAATTTTGAATTATCAGAAAGAGAAATTAAACAATATGTTGACTTTCTGAAAAACCAACATAATTAATTTATATGCCTATAGAAGTACCATCTCACATGGATAATGTGAAGCAAAAAAAGGGAATGATCGATTTGAATGCAAATTCAGAAGGATCATTCGGATTAGACGATTTCCAGTTATCTTTTATTTTTGATGATATAGTTTTAGTTGAATTCGTTGACGAAGTCGAAGATTCACAAGGATCTGTAGTAAAGCGGGGATCTTTATTCGTTCCCACAAATATAAACACAAAAGCTTGGAGAAAAGCTAAAGTGGTTTTAATGGGTCCAAATGTTCAATTTTGTAAAAAGGATGACATTATTGTATTCCCGAATGATAAAGGTGTTAGTGTAGCTAACATCGAAGTAGAAGGCTATGGCTTGGTTAAGAAAGGTATGTTCTTGAATGAACAGAGGATGTTTGGTATTGCTAAAAGAAAAGAAGATAAGAAGAAAGACAAAGGTACTAAATAATTAGGTGCCGAGAAGAGATTACGAAAATCCTTTAGTATTACAAACTAATTATAGCCAATTAGAAATGGCTTTAAGAAATAATGTTTGTGAACTTTTTATAAAACGCCGAAATCCTGTGGAGGGTAGACCTGCCTTCCGCAGGATGTTGTGTTCTAACTCAATGGCATTATTGAATTCAAATAATGGAAGAAGAGTTTTAGGGTACAAAAGACCAAGTGGATTACCACCATTCAATCCAAGAGAAAAGAAATTAATTATCACATGGGATATATTAATGATGGATTTTAGGTGTATAAACTATAATGAATGTTACCTAGTAACTACATATCCCGTAGCACAAGAAAGAGAATTTTGGAAGACATTTAATAAAGTATATCTAACAATGACTCCAAATGAAAAATTATATTTTATGGATTCTTGATATTCTGTATTTTTCATTTAAATACAATAAATGGAAGACATAGAGAATGAGTTTAAATATTTTCTACAAAGAGATATAGTATTATCTTCGAATAGTAAAATTCTAAAAGAAGGTAAATTAGTACTTTTTAATAAAAAAGATTATTATTTTTATATATATTTAAAGATAGGAAATAACGTAACTCAAAAAAAAGTTGAAATACCATATCCGTTTAAAGTAAAAAAAGAAAAAAACTATTTGATATTGGATTATACTTTATCGGCTATTTCGGAAAACGATTCCGATCTTTATTTTAAATTGATGTCTTTAAATCAAAAAAATAATTCTCGTTTTTATAACACTAAAGTTATATTATTTGAGAAGAATAAGCTTGATTTATCCTTGGTTCCGTAGTATGATCCATTAATGCCTCTATTAGATCATTTCCCAAATGGGTTCGTTCCACAAACACAACAAGTAGAACTTCTTGATAAAATTGATTTAGCCTTTAACTCTGGCTACGATTTCGTAATTTGTTGTGCTCCGACTGGAAGTGGAAAATCGTTCCTCTCTAAAACTTTATCCAATTATTCGGATGAAGTCCCTGCTAAATTTCAAAGTTTAGTTGAATCCTACAATGCATTTAGGGTTGACCAATTTGGAGACTTTGCAAAGGCTGAAGAATGTGAAGACCAACCTCCATTTGGAGCATTTGCTCTGACTATTACAAAAAGTCTACAAGACCAATACACTGAATTATTTAAAGATTCGTGTTCATTGAAAGGTAAAAGTAATTATCTTTGTAGGGTAGATCCTAGTTATAATGTAGATTTTGCTCCCTGTCACTTTAATCCAAGGATCAAAGAATCATGTATTTTGAATTCTACCTGTGATTATTATAATTCTAGGAGAGATATGTTGACTAATAAGTTTGGAGTGCTTAATTACAGCATGTTTTTATCTCTTCCTGAACATGTTCGTCATAGGCAATATATTGTATGCGATGAAGCTTCTGAAATGGAGTCTGAATTAGTTAAACGCTTCAGCAGAAGTTTGAATTACAAAATTTTAAAGCGTTTGGGATATAAACCTACAGATGTTCCTGTGGAGAATTATGGAAAATTCAGAATCTGGTTGGGAGAATTGACTTTAAAACTAGGAAACGAAATCGAAGATCTTAAAAAGATTCTAGGAAAAAAGAAGAGAAACACATCAACAGCAGATTCTGATGTACAGAGATTTAAACTGTTCACAAATCTTCTTGCCCAAATTCAAACAACAATTGAAACATGGGAAGAATGTGAGTATGTAATTGAACATAACTTGGACGGAGTGACCCTTAAACCATTAAGGGTAGATAATCTGGCAAAGCATATCTTTAAGTATGGAAAAAAGATTTTGTTAATGTCTGCTACGATTATTGATCCTGCTAATTTTGCCAAAACATTGGGAATTGAAAAGTATCAATATATTGAAGTAGATTCTACTTTTGATCCTAAAAATGCTCCTATTCATGTTTCCACAGCACATAAACTAAATTACAAAAATCTTAAAGAGAAACTTCCAGTATTAAAGGATAATATTTTAAAGATTTGTGATTTTCATAAAAATGTAAAGGGTGTAATCCATACTCATACTATGGAAATTACTCAATATTTGAAAGATAATATTGATGATCCTAGATTTTTGTTCAGATTAGATGGTGCAAACAACGAGCAAATTATTAGGCAACATATAGAATCCACAGGACCAACAGTGTTGGTCAGTCCGTCAATGACGTATGGTGTAGATTTGAAAGAAGATTTGGCTAGGTTTCAAATTGTAGCAAAGGCTGCATACATGCCATTAAATGATGAGAGAATCAAAAAGTTATTCAAAGATGATCCAAATTGGTATGTTAATCAGATGCTGAATCATCTAATTCAAGCCTGTGGTAGAGGAGTAAGAACAAAACAGGATAAATGTATAACTTACATTCTAGATGGATCTATATCTGATGCTGTTATTAGGAATGCTAAAAAACTACCAAAATATTTCTTAAAAAGATTTGTATAGGCGGTAAATATAAGTATGTCTAGTTTACAGTCTAAAAAAAGAAAAAAATTCATACCTATATCTGAATCTCTTCTAAGTATGTTAGAAGAGGGGTTTATGTCGAGTAAATTTCCCGGTAGATGTGGTTATGAAAATTGCAAACACGGAGTAAAAATTAATGTTGGGCAGAGAATTTTCTGGAACTCAAGTCCAAAAATAGTAATGCACGAAGATTGCTATAAAGAATATTTGAATAAATCTGGAAATACTGATGTTACACCTACATCAACAGTAGCATCAGCCGCTTCTAAACCCATTTTAAGTAAAAATGGAGATAGATATATTATATCATTTAAATATGATGAAGCGGTAAAAGACATGGTCAAATCAAAAAAATTTATTTTTGATAGGGATAGAAAATATTGGTGGACAGGTGATGCTGCTACAGCAGCAAGATTGATTGAATATGTTCCAGATTCTGATGTAGAATTAAAAAAGGAACTACAACCTTATGTTGATGCTAAAGAAATTAGTAGATCAACTGGTGAAGAACCAAAACCCGAAGGTGCTTCTCCTGATTCTCCCATACCCGCACCAGAAGGATTAAAATATCTACCATTCCAAGAATCAGGTATTAGATTTGCGATGGGTAAAGACAAAGTATTCATTGCAGATGAAATGGGTTTAGGAAAAACTATTCAAGCTATCGGTTACATAAATGTATATGATAGTGATATTCAAAATGTTTTAATTTTGTGTCCTCAGAAATTAAAATACAATTGGAAAAACGAATTAGAAAAATGGTTAATCTCGAAAAGAAAGATAACCGTTGTAGATAATAAAAAGGCATTCCCTGCAAAAATGGGAGGAATTATCATAGTCAATTATGATATAATATATGATTTGAAGAAACAAATTGATGAAATGGGCGAATTTGATTTGGTTATTGCTGATGAAGCTCATTACATGAAGAACAAAACAGCAAAAAGATCTATGGCAATTTTGGGGACACATCCATACGATGCCAGAAAAATGAACCCAAAAGATGTTAAAAAACCTGTTCAAACCAAAAGAGCTTTGTTTTTGACTGGTACACCCATCGACAATAAGCCACAAGATTTGTTTGCATTATTACATTATCTAGATCCAAATAGATGGAATAACTATTTCACGTTTATCACAAAGTATTGTGGTGCAACACAAGGTCGATATGGATTAGAATACAATACTCCAAAAGATTCGGACATGGAAGCATTACAGGATCTTTTGAGATCTACCATCATGGTTCGTAGATTGAAAAAGGATGTTCTGAAAGATATTCCACCAAAAACAAGGAGTATTATTACGTTTGAATCTTCAGCAAAAGAAAAAGCAGAAGAACTTCAAATAAGAGATGAATTAAGAAAAGAAACCGAAGAGCTAGTTGCTTATATTGAATTAGCAAAATCAAATGATGATCTTTCTCAGTTTAATAAGTATACACAAGAATTAGAACAAAAACAAAGAATATTCTTTGAAACTATTTCTCAGCAAAGATCACTTTTGGGTATACAAAAATTGCCACATATTATAGAACATGCTGAAAAAGTATTAAAATCTGGAGAAAAAATTATCATATTTGCTCACCACAGAGAAGTGGTTCAGAGACTACAACAACATTTTGGAAAAAGATCGGTAATGTTAATTGGTGGAGCAGCGGCGGATGAAGTTACGGACATAGTAGATGAATTTCAAACTAATCCAGATGTCAAAGTATTTATTGGTTCTATATTAGCAAGTGCCACTGGATTAACCTTGACAGCAGCTACTACTGTTATATTCGGTGAATTTGATTGGCGACCAACCACGATTATTCAAGCAGAAGATAGGGCACATCGTATTGGGCAGACCAAAAACGTAGAAATACATTATTTGGCAGCAAAAGATTCAATCGATGAAATAATGATTAGAAGTTTCATTAATAAAGCTGGTGTTAATGACAAGATTTTAGACAAGAAAGAAACTGCTGGGGAAGATATAGTATTTGTAGATCATCCTGTTGATATTGCTGGTGAGTATGTTACAAAAAATGTAACACCAGAACAAATCAGAAAAGAAGCACAAGATCCTACAATAACCGATGAAGTTAAAGAAGCTTGCTTAAAACTCCTACAAATAATAGCTGGAATGGATGAAGATTTTGCACAAGAAAAGAATAATGTCGGATTCAATAAAATTGATGGTATTATCGGTCATAGTCTAGCGAATCAACATAAACTTTCTAATAAACAAGCAGTCATAGCAAGAAAACTTTGTAACAAATATAGGAGACAATTATCTGGTTCACCAGAACTTAAAGTAGTTCTTGATTCTTTAGCATCTTCCAAGACAGTTAAAAAGGAATCATTTAGTAGAAAATCTACATTTGATATATTGTGTGAAGGAATATATATCAATTCATTCCGTCTTAAATCCTAATGCAAAACAATGGATTCCATTTTGAAATTCATGATTTATTGACGCAATTTATTGCTGCGATGGATGATGTTCTTATTACTAGACATAATAAGAACAGAGAAGCCAAAGAACAAATACGAGTTAGATATGTTCATGCACCCAAAGAAAGGGTGATACATGATATAGTTAATAAAGCTCAGAATATCACAGTTCCTGTTATAGCCGTAAACATTACTTCAATAGCAAGGGATGAAACCAGAGTTTTCAATAAAATTGATGGTTTTTACCAGCCAGTAAAAAATAACGGTTACGGTAAACTTACTACCCATGTAAGAATGCCTGTCCCTGTAAATTTGACAGTTGCTGTTAATATATTAACAAATTATCAGAGTGACATGGATCAGATACTGTCGAATTTTATTCCTTATTCTAATCCATATATTATAATATGTTGGAAAATTCCGACAGCATTTGGAATAGAATCATTAAATGAAATTAGATCAGAAGTATTATGGGATGGAACTATTAGTACAGAATACCCAATTGATGTAACATCAGCAGATAAACCAAGATTCATAGCGACTACATCATTTACAATTAAAGGTTGGTTATTTCCTAGTGTTGATTCGGACTATGCGAAAAACATTTATTTTGTAGATTCTAACTTTAGAGTTTCTAGCAAATTATTATTCGATTCTTTTACTGATAGTTTATCGTCAGAAAATTATGTGTATGATTCTGCAAAGGGATTATTAAACGAAAATGAAACTGTGTCTATTTCTGGAGCACCATATTTAACTAATTTGTATTTAAATTCTTCTGGAAGAATGATAGAATTATCAGGAACCGAAGTCATAATACAACCGAAGGATTTTCCTTTATCTCTTACGATAATAGGGAAAAACTTACAATACACAAGTAATATATTACTCAGCAGTAAATCTTCGACTTTGTATACCAATTATTCGGGATTTGGATACACTTATTATCCAAATGTTAGTGGATTTATAATCCCAAAAATAAATTATACAATTTTAAGTAAGAACGCAATACATGTATCATTACCACATTTAACTCAGTCTTCAGAAATAAACTTAGCAGTATTAAACGAAGTTGGTTGGAAAGACACCAATTCAATTAATACAAAATTAATATTTCTTTCTGGACTTTAATAGATAAATATCAACATGCCGACAAATTTTGATGATGGAAAAATATCTACTTTCGGAAGAGATTTAATGTCATATATCTCTTCAAAGTTACCATATGGTAACTTTGAAGTATCGGATTTAACCAATAATTTAAATCCTAAGTACAAATATTTTGAAGATACAGGCTCAAAAAGAGCAGAAGTTTTATCTAGACATTCAATATCACAAAATTTTGATTATAACAATAATCCTATTGGAGACATAACTGCCGATAAGCGTTATAGTGAAGTCATGTATGCCAATATCCAAAAGGATAAATTGGCAAGGGTTCGTGATTATCGAATCATGGGAGCATTTTCCGAAGTTGCAAATGCTTTAGATGAAATATGTGATGAAATAATAAACATTGATTCTCATACAAATAGTTGTATGAATTTGAAATTTAAGAATTTAGCTTTATCTAATTTTCAATCAGAAGCATTACAAAAAGAATTTTTAAAATTTACTTCTCACTTTGATCTTGAACATAAAGGATGGTCTTATTTTAGACAATTATTGGTTGAAGGTGAAATTTATTGGGAACATATTATACACAAAGATTATCCAGATGAAGGCATATTAGGTGTTGTGCAGGTTCCGACAGAGTTAATTGATCCAGTATTTTCAAATGTACAAAATGTTTTAGTAAAAGGATATCTTTTCAGAAAACCGAAATTTGATCCAAATAATCCATTAAAACAAATTGGTGTAGATTTTGTTCCTATGGATAAAAATCAGATTACTTACATTAATTCTGATGTTTGGAATGAAAGCAAAACTATGCGCCTTCCATTTTTGGAAAATTGTCGTAGAGCATATCGTCAGTTGTCGATGATCGAAGATTCAATTGTTATATATCGTCTTGCCAGAGCACCAGAACGTCTAGTATTCAATGTGGATGTTGGTAATATGCCAGCACCAAAAGCAGAAGCATATCTTCGTAAATTAATTTCTTCGTATTGGTCATCTAAAACATACGATCCAGATAAGGGAGGAATCGTACAAAAGTTTAATCCACAATCTATTCTTGATAACTTTTGGTTTGCAAAACGTGCAGGTTCTGAAGGTACAACCGTAGATCAATTAGCAGGTGCTGCAAATCTTGGTGAATTAACTGATTTGATGTATTTCGTCAAGAAATTATATCAATCTTTAAAAGTTCCTACTACTCGTTTAGATCCACAAGATGCATTCCGTGATGGAGCAGATATGCTTCGAGAAGAATTAAAGTTTGCACGTTTCATTATTCGCCAACAACAATTGTTTGCTAATGGTATAAAATCCAGTTTCATAACTCATTTACAATTAAAAGGATTATGGAAAGAATTTGATTTAAATGAAGAATCAATTCAAATGGAATTTAATGTTCCAACGAATTTCTATGAACTTCGTGAAAGTCAAAAATTAGAATTAAAGGTTGCAAATTTTGGAAATCTAGCATCAAATGAATCGGTATCGCAAACTTTTGCACAAAAAAGATATTTGGGTTGGACTGATGTTGATATTAAAGCTAACAGAGAATTCTTAAGAAAAGATAAAGAACTAAAATGGGAATTGACCCAAATAGAAACTCTTGGACCTAAGTGGAAAGAAGCCTTGGCCGCTCAAGCTGAAGCTGGTGGAGCAGGAGCTGAAGCTGGTGGTCCTCCCCCTGAAGCTGGTGGTGGTGGAGGAGGTGGTGGAGGAGGAATGCCTCCTGCGTTTGCTGGTGGACCAGCAGCAGTAGGACCAGAAGCTGGTGGAACACCACCGCCTGAAGCTGGAGCAGGAACTCCACCTCCAGCACCAGAAGCAGCACCAGAATAAATTTAAATTTAATCGCCAGAATATCCGATATATTTCAATTCTAAAATATCTCCAGTTTTGAATTGATGTTTTGTGTTATTATATCTAATTACTTCATAAAAATTATTATTTTTAATTTGTTTTATTATAGAATCCGATATAATTTTTCGTAATTCTTTAGTACTATCTATAACAAATTTAGATTCTCCATTTACTATTAAATGCCATTGTTTTCTTTTGGGATGTATATAATCTGGTCCTATAGTCTCTTTAAATGATTTACCTTTAGTTGGATTGGTGTAACCTGCAATATTATATCTTATAGCAGATGATATACCTTTTTGTTTTTTGCTCATTCTTTTATATCCAGCCAATTCTGATTCAGTAAATTGTTTATTACTTAAACGATTTGTTCTATTTTTATAATGGGTTTCTCTATTTTCTGTTAGTCTCCATTTAAGACTTTTAAATCTTTTGTGGTTTAAAATTTCGGATTCAGTAAATCCTTTTTCTTTTCTTCTTTTTTCTCGATTTTCTAATGATTTTTTTCTTTGTTCTTTGGTAAGATGATTAAAATTATGACTAGCATCTTCAACTATAATATTTGCGAAATCTTTTGATTCGACAACATTATATAATTTTGAATAAAATAATCCATTTATGTTAGCATCTTCTAATGATGAATATTCTCCTAATATTTCGGTGGAAATATTTTTACCATGTTTTTTAATATGTAGTTTCCAATATTTACCAGAACCCGGATAAATATAACAAGATGCATTATCACCAAAATGATAACAAAGATATTTCAATTTAGTTATATTATGAGTTTTTATCATCAAAAAATGTTTCTTCATTAATATATTTATGAGCCAATGTCTAATAACACCGATATCTGCATTTCAAAGCACTAATTTAAATAGTAAAATTGATAGTTTCCAAAGACTGGCTGATCGTATAGTCAGATCTATCGGAGCACCATTGATTTCTGTAGAGATCCATCAGGATCAAATATTCGAAGCAATTTCGATGGCATGTGAAATGTTTTCGAAATATGCTGGTTATACCAAAGAATATTTGATTATAAATTCGGCTTTATATGAAAGAGGTAGAGGTATACGATTAGATCATTTGTATACATTAGCAAAATCTGACATGTCTAGATCAGCAGTAACGCATAAAACTTTATCAGTAGATACTGCGCCATATTTACAGAATACTGATACATTTTATATTTCTTTATCATCTTTAAATAAAGCATTTTTTGCATTAAATTCAGAATTATCAGCAAAATATACAGATGGCTTGGAAAAGAATGTTATATTAAACTATTCTTTATATAATCAAATGGTAACAGCATTTGCTGCTGATCCAGTATTACATGTAATACCAATATCATCATATTTTGTTTCATCTTATAAGCAAGAATTAACAACAATGGGAGAAAAAACTGGTCAAGAAACTGTTATATACAATAATATGTTTGACTATGACATGATGGATTACAGA